>Ga0302320_10020396_pt1 | contig 13224 bp, 7 predicted proteins | sample Bog_T0_3_FD_202130 | JGI IMG/M metagenome (GOLD analysis project Ga0302320, IMG submission 202130) | Peat permafrost microbial communities from Stordalen Mire near Abisko, Sweden - Bog_T0_3 | ecosystem: Environmental > Terrestrial > Soil > Wetlands > Peat | place: Sweden: Abisko, Stordalen Mire...
CCATGGGACCATCACTTCGACATCGAATTGCATCGCAAGACCGGGCGCGATTCCGATCAGCCTTTTGCCGCACTTATCAAGGACCTGAAAGCGCGCGGCCTTTTCGACGAAACCATCATAGTGGCCGGTTCTGAGTTTGGACGTACTCCAGTGGTCGAAGTTGGCAGCGGGTTCATGGGCGGCCAGACGCACAACGGCCGCGACCACAATCCGCACGGATTCACCATGTGGCTTGCCGGCGGAGGATTCAAGCAGGGATTTACTTACGGGACCACGGACGACTTCGGGTGGAAGGCCGTTGAGAATCCAGTCCATGTGCATGACATTCACGCAACAATTCTCTATCAACTCGGCATCGACCACACCAAACTCACCTACCACTACAGCGGCCGAGATTATCGGCTGACCGATCTATACGGCAACGTCATCCACGACCTGATCGCCTGATCGTTAGGAAACGCCTGCATGAAGCGCACTCTTCTGGTCCTTCTGTCTCTCTCCGTCGCCGCTCTCACTGCCCGTGCCCAGTTTCCCGACCCCGACGGCGGTAATCTTGAGCGCGGCACGCTGCCTCAAAAATGGACCACCGGCGGACCGAAGTGCATGGAGATCCCGGAGTGGCAGGTCCATGAATACAACCCCAACTTCTTCATCCTCCGCCAGTCCGGATGTACCGACGCGGAGATGCCGTTCCTCTACCTCATCTTCGGCAAAGATCGCGGCTTGCTCTGGGACACCGGTTCACGCAATGGCAATCTAGCTCCCGAGTTGCAGCACGTCGTCCATGACTGGCTCGAACGCAATCATCGCAACAGCATCCCCATCATCGTCACCCATTCTCATTCGCATGACGACCACACATGGGGTGACGCCGCATTGCAGGCGCTGCACGATCCGGCCATGCCGATTGATTACGTCGCGCCCACAGTGGAGGCGGTTTCAAAGGCATTCGCGATTGCGACCTGGCCGACGAGCGTGGGACAGGTCGACCTTGGCGGCCGCATCCTGAACATCGTTCCGATCCCAGGCCACGACAAATACGCCATCGCCCTCTACGACGCGCAGACCGGCATCGTGCTCACCGGCGACAACCTCTATCCCGGTAGGCTCTATATCCCGGATTTTCCAACCTACCAGGCCAGCACCGAGCGTCTCATCGCTTTCCTCGAAGGCAAGCCAGTCGCCCACATCCTCGGCAATCACATTGAGCAGACCAGCACGCCGTTTTTGGATTTTCCTATTGGTTCCATCTACCACCCCAATGAGCATCCGCTCGAGCTTACCTTCGGAACTCTCCTCGAACTTGAAGACGGATTGAAGTCGATGCACGGCGTCCCGCACCGCCTCGCCACGCGCGACTTCACCATATGGCCGCTCGACCGCAAGGAGCATGGTCTCGGTCCTAAAATGGAAGAGATTTACAAGCGAACCCAGGAAGAGCAATTGAAGAACAAGTGGAATCAGCCGTCGAATTAGTGCGGAATTCCCAACTGATATGTCTCGGATCGAAATCTACCCAGCGGAAATCGTTGGAGTCGGCTTTCGATCGCGAGCTTTCCGCTCGCGGCATTGGTTGTCTTTGGAAAGTTTGTACCACGAGATCGCATGGCACAAATTTATAAGCCTTCACCATCTTGACGCGGCCTTCTTCATCGAAGCAAATATCTTTACATCTACACCGTCGCCGAGTCCAAACAGAGGTCACCGCGCGACTTGAGAACGACCATATATTCACAAGCAAGCCTTCAAATATCCTCGATGAACCCACCGGTTCTAGATTGAGGTTGGCTGCTTTGACCCGCAAGGCAAAATAGTCGCAACGTAGGCCGCAAAACACCATGGTGATTTTAGGGTCTCCTCATGCGGCGTTTACATTTGTCGAGTTACGATCAATCATCATGGGTCAGATGGAAACCTAAGGGCTGTGTTTTCTTAGCGAAAAACGGTCTCGGGGGATAGTGTTCCTCATAAGTTTTATCGGAGCGGTCTTACTAACTCCCTGTACTTTCTTTACGACAATCATATGTCGCTTCAGGTAACAATCCTAGGTGAGGAGAGCGAAACGAGGCAGCTATTCCTCAGTGAGAGCCAACGTTGTTTTAACCCGGTGCCGCCATGCGCCGAGGAGAACAGATAAGCATGAAAGGCAATGTCAGGAAGGCCATTTTACTTGGGACTGCAATCTGCGGCTTCGCCATACAACTTACAAGTCAAACGCAAAGCCGAGGTATAACTTCTGAGAGTCGAGCAGAGCTACCAAAGGCATCTCGTTCTTCAACGGTTGAAACCGCACTGCTTGAGGTGCAGCCGGCGGAACGCTCGGAAACGGGTCCCGCGAAGTCAGAGAACAATTCCACGGCGCCAGCCGCGGGTGCTCCTGCCGCAACTTCCTCGGCAACCGCAGGCACAACCGCCGCGGTGCCTGAAACAAGCACGACCTCCGCAACCCCTGCATCGGTGTCTTTGAAGAACGACGCCGTGATTAAAGAACTCGCCGATTTGAAGAAGCAGTTCGAACAGGTGACGCAGATGCAGGCAACCATCAAGGCGCGGATCGGAAAACTTGAATCCGAAGTGGACACTGACCCTTCTACTGGAGACTCCATTTCCGCCGAGAAGGATGCCGGTGCATTACGTTCTGCCGAAACGGGTGATACAAACGGATCGATGGCTGTAGGTCAAGCGGTAACACCCGCGCCGGCTGCGGCTCCCGCGCCCCCGGAACTTGACGCCCAGGTGACAAAAAAGGGCGAGCCATTCCCCGGGGATTGGACGTGGCTCAACAGCAATGGACATGCTGTTGACAGCCCGATGAGTACCAAGTACTTCACGCCGGAATTCCGCGCCGACGCAAACTACATCCTCGATTACAACCATCCGAAAGACGACACTATGGGGGGCGCAACGGAGAGCTTCCGCTCCGACGAGTGGCAACTTGAGCAAATCAGCATCGGTGGCGACATTCGCATCAATAACGTGCGCGGGCGCATTCTTACAATGGACGGGCTCTTCGCTACGACAACTCCGCGTAATGACGGCAGCGTTGGGCGCGGCAACTGGGATCTTGCCGGAGCATACAAATATGTTTCTGAGGCTTGGGGAGGCTATCACTGGGACGTGGCCCACGGCATCAATGTAGATGCCGGCATTTTTGTCTCTTATATTGGGCTATTTAGTTACTATAACTTCGACAACTGGACTTATCAGCCCTCGTTCGTTTCCTCCAACACGCCTTGGTTTTTCAACGGCCTTCGCATCCAATACTTCCCAACGAGCAAGCTGAAAATCGAGCCATGGATTATCAACGGCTGGCAGTCTTATGCCCGTTACAACGGTAAGCCTGGGTTGGGTGGGCAGATATTGTGGCGTCCCACTCCGTACCTGGACTTCGTATGGAATAACTACGGGTTAGGCGAAGACGATGCCGGTTACCCTGGACGCTCGCGTGTTCACGCTGACTACAGCGCTCAGGTGAAGTATTACGACAACCCAAAACGGCTCTTCGACAAAGCGGCCTTCACTCTTACAGGAGATCTCGGTTGCGAATATGGCGGTGGTCCCGCCAGCGGTCCATACGACCCGCATGGTTACTCTCCCGAGATGGGATCGAGTTCAACCTATACCGGTGGCGTACATTGCCACAACAGCAAGGACGGTGAACCCAAGCAGGCATTTATTGGCTGGATGGGCTATACCCGCTTCTGGTTCAAGAAGGACCTCTACGCAGTGACCTTGGGCGGCGGCCAAATGAATAACCCCGGTCGCTACCTTACACTGCTGCCTCCGATCAATGCCGCAACAGCTGTCACCGGCACGCCGTACTTTACCGAAAACGCTGGTGATCGCTCGCAGATGCACGACGGAACGATTACCTTCGACTACATGCCGAGCCAATTTATTACGTTCACCATCGAAGAAGGGTATCGCTATTCCGACGTGCCCTACTGGACCGGTCGCGGCGGCATCACGCCACCCGGAGGCAACAACGGCTCCCCATCACATTACCAATGCGCAGGGGGAGGAGACTCCGGTTTTGGTTATGGTTCCCTCAGTGCGGCGGAAACGTACTGCGGCGGTGCGGGAGCTGGTGCCAGTTCAATCTGGTGGCCAGACCTCCGTACCAACCAGACCAACACTACCGTCGCTATTAAGGTTCGTTTCTAAGTGCCTGATTAGTGTGACGGAGCCAGGAAAATCTCCTTACCTCTCTTGTTCGCCAACCGCACCGGGCTTAATCATAACTCCGGTGCGGGAAGCGAGAAGCTACAGAATTGCGCTCTGTTCCCCTCCAATACCTTGTTGGCGCGAATTAATAAGTGCTTGCTTTAATGGCGTACATTCAAATTCGTGCGTAATATTGATTCGGATCCATGGGGATCGGAATTACGTTAGTTAAAGTTTCTCGCGCACATTTACTTCAATTCCTCCACGTTCGCCAGAATTCCCGCCAATTCGGTAGCGTCGGCAATTCACTTGCGTTTTCAGAGGGATAAGTGTGGCACTTATGCTTCGAAACAATCTATGTTATTGGGACCTAAACCGCCGTGTAATGATAAATCTCCATACTTTTTTTACGAACCCCTTATCTAACTCCTACAGCACTTTGGATATCAATAGATAACAGCAACATTAATACCATTCGAACTCGTTATCGAGAGGCTAGCTCACGAATCATCATGCGCGTATTGCAAATCGGGAGATGCAAGAATTGGGTGCGAGAAATCTTATGAGAAGTAATTGCTTTGGATTAGCACTGATGACAATGCTGCTTGTAGTAACCGGATCTCTGGGCGTGACCGGTTGCAAAAGCGACAAGGTGAATGCGGATGCCGAGGCGCCTCCACCGGCCAAAGTAATTTCCGGAGTGGACGTCACTTTTTTCGCGGTCGATCACCCGGACCGGTATCCGATCGTAATAGCGACCGAATACCAGGCGCCATCGCAATTGTTCGTGACCGGCACGGTAATTCCGGACATCGCGCGAAATGTCCCGGTGATTTCGCTTGCCTCTGGACGCATCGTGGACATCCGCGCTCGCCTCGGCGATTCAGTAAAGAAAGGCCAGCTTTTGCTGCGTATTCGCAGCGATGATATTTCGGGCGGCTTTGACGCCTACCGCAAAGCCATCTCCGATGAACTCCTTGCGCGCAAGCAATTGGATCGAGCAAAAATACTTTATGACCATGGGGCCATAGCGCTGGGGGATCTGGAGGTCGCGCAAGACACCGAGGACGACGCCAAGACCACTCTCGATACCGCTACCGAGCACCTTCACCTGCTCGGCAGCGATCCCAATGACCCTAAGGGAATTGTCGATATCTATGCCCCGGTTTCCGGTGTAATCACCGATCAGCAGGTCACCAATGGAGCGGCTGTGCAGGCCTACTCGACGCCTAGCCCATTCACTATCTCGGACCTTAGCAGCGTGTGGATTGTCTGCGACGTGTACGAAAGCGACATGGCGAACGTGCGCGTCGGGCAACCCGCCGATATCAAGCTGAATGCTTATCCGGACAAGGTCCTAAAAGGCACCGTTAGCAACATCGGCTCGATTCTCGACCCAAATATCCGCACAGCGAAGGTTCGTATTGAATTGGCCAATCCCGGCGACATGATGAGGCCCGGCATGTACGGGACGGCCACTTTATTCGGCAAGGAGAAGCGGACCTACCCGGCTGTTCCGTCGTCCGCGATCGTGCACCTCCACGACCGCGATTGGGTCTTCGTCCCTGCGCAAGAGAAGTTTAAGCGGATTCAGGTTGTCAGTGGCGAACAGTTGCCGAACAACATGCAGGAGATTCTATCCGGGTTGCAGCCGGGTCAGCAGGTCGTGACAAATGCGATCAATCTCCAAAATGTAATCGACAATGAATGACGCTCAACTTCGAGGCCCAAGGAAGAAACCATGATTCGCAATCTTGTAGATTTTGCACTCAATAATCGCTACGTGGTGCTGGCGATTGGGCTGCTGTTGCTCTTCTGGGGTGCGGTGTCGTTTCACAACATGCCCGTCGAGGTCTATCCTGACATCGCCGATAATTACGTGAACATTATCAGCCAGTGGTCCGGTCACTCCGCCGAAGAAATGGAACAGCAAGTATCGGTTCCCGTCGAAATTCAGATGTTTGGGATTCCCCATCTCACGACGGTGCGGTCGGAGTCGATTTTTGGACTTTCCCTGGTTACGTTGATTTTTGACGACCAGTCCGTAAATGAATGGAACCGCCAAAAGGTTCTCGAAAGGCTTACGCAGGTTAGTGCGCCGGCCGGCGTGCTGCCGCAAATTGGCACCGACTGGAGCATGACCGGTCAGATTTATTGGTACACGATCCGGAGCTCGAATCCCGCGTTTGACCTGATGAATCTGAGGAGCATCGAAGACTGGACTTTGTACAAAGAATTCCGAAAGGTTCCGAACGTCGTCGACGTGAGCGATTTCGGCGGCACGGCACGTGAATATCAGGTGCGCGTCGACCCGAATAAGCTCATCTCCTACGGCTTGAGCATCAGCCAGGTGGAGAACCAGTTAGCCATCAACAACGTGAACGCAGGTGGCAGCTTCGTCGAAGAGGGCATGCAGCAACTCAACGTCCGCGCACTAGGACTTTACCGCAGCGTGCAGGACATCGAGAATACCGTGTTGACGACTTCGAATGGCGCTCCGGTTCGCGTAAAGGACATCGCTGTCGTTGAATGGGGCCCGAGAATTCGGCTGGGGCATATGGCCAGAGCTGACCATCGCCCGGACGGCATCATCGTCGATGAGCCCGACGTCATCCAGGGTGGCGTGCTCATGCGCAAAGGGGCCGAGGAAGGCCCCACGATCGAAGGAATTCATGAAAAAGTGGACGAGCTGAACAATCACATCCTGCCCGAGGGCGTGAAGGTTGTTCCCATGCTCGACCGCAGTGATCTGCTCCATTACACGTTACACACGGTGCTGCACAACCTCGGCGAGGGGATGATCCTGGTAACGATCATTCTCTTTCTGTTTCTTGGAAATATTCGCGGTGCCTTCATCGTAGCTCTCACTATTCCCTTTGCATTACTCTTTGCTTCTATATTTCTAAATTTGAGCCATATCCCCGCAAACTTGATTTCACTTGGGGCGCTCGACTTCGGAATGGTTGTCGACGGTGCGGTCGTCATGATGGAAAACATCATGCGGCATCTGGGGCACGGACGAAACGGCTCATCCGACACGGGCCGCATTACCATGCGCATAAAATCACCTGTCGAGATGATCCGTGATGCCGCTCACGAGGTCCAACGACCGGTTTTCTATGCCATCGCCATCATTATCACGGCTTACATGCCGATCTTCACGCTGCAACGAGTCGAAGGCCGTTTGTTCCGGCCCATGGCCTGGACCGTTGCTTTTGCACTGCTCGGCGCCATAGTATTTTCAATTTTCATTGTGCCTGTGCTTTCTGCTCTGCTGTTCCCGCGTGGTGTAAAGGAATGGCGCAACCCCGTGATGGAGTTCTTGAAGGATAGGTACCGAGGCGGTGTGAAGTGGGCAATCCATAATCGCTGGATCACCGTCGGAGCTGGCCTGGCTTCGCTGGCTGTCGCTCTTTTCCTGACATTCAGTGGACTCATTGGCTCGGAGTTCCTACCTCATTTGGACGAGGGTGCCATCTGGGCGCGGGGCGCGATGGCAAACAGCGTAGGCGAGACGGAAGGAACGCGCTTCGCTCAGGAGAACCGCTATATCTTCGCTTCGTTTCCCGAAGTAACCAAGGTCGTATCGCAATCCGGAGCGCCCGACGACGGAACCGACACGGGAGGATTTGGCAACACGGAATACTTCATCGACTTGAAGCCCAAAGACCAATGGCGACCTATCTTTCACCAGAACAAAGAAGAGTTGATCGCCGCGATGGATCGCGAAGTGGAGAAACACCCAGGGGCTTTCTGGAATTTCTCACAGCCAATTGAGGACAACGTGGATGAAACGATGACCGGCACAAAAGGCGGACTGTGTGCCAAGTTATACGGGCCTGACCTGGATGTTCTTGAGGAAAAAGGTGGAGAGATTAAAGATGTGATGGCCAAAATTGACGGGGTCAAGGATTTAGGGATCCAGCGCGACACGGGCCAGCCGAATATTGATCTCACCGTTGATCGTCTGGCGGCTGCGCGCTTCGGCATCAATGTGGCAGACATTCAAGATGCCGTCCAGACTGCTATTGGCGGTAATGCTGTTAGTCAGGTTCTGCAAGGAGAGGCAGTCTACAACGTCGTTGTACGCTATCAGAAACCGTATCGTGATACCAAAGAAGCGATCCAGAATATCAGGTTGCTCTCCCCCTCTGGAGAACGAGTTTCGCTGGCTCAGTTAACCAAAGTCCAGGTTCGTGATGACGCCTACGACATTTACAGGGAGGGAGGTTCCCGCTATGCGGCCATCCGTTTCGAAGTTCGCGGGCGCGATTTGGGCACCACGGTCAAGGAAGCAATCGACAAGATCGCGAAGAATGTGCAGTTACCACATGGCTATCACCTTGAATGGTCGGGTGAATACGATAGCGAAACCCGAGCTGAGAAAAGACTCCTCTTCATCCTGCCGCTGACGATTTTTTTAATCTTCATCATTCTTTACAGCATGTTTCATTCCTTCAAATGGGCGTTTCTTATTCTCCTCAACGTAGCCATGGCCCGCGTTGGAGGTTTGCTCGCTCTCTATTTGACCGGCACATTCTTCAGCGTATCTTCCGGAGTGGGTTTCCTGGCCCTCTTTGGAGTTTCGGTTCAAACAGGTGTCATCATGCTCGAATACATCAATCAGCTTCGAGCCCGGGGTTACACTCCGGAAGGCGCTGCGATTGAAGGCGCCGTCCTGCGGCTTCGCCCCATCATGATGACGATGCTCGTCGCGACACTGGGCTTGCTTCCCGCAGCAATGTCGCACGCCATAGGTTCCGACTCGCAGCGCCCCTTTGCCATCGTTATTGTAGGAGGGCTGATCTCGGATCTCCTGTTGAGCATCTTCCTTCTACCAACCTTGTATGTGTGGATTGCGAGAGAAGGGGATAAGCTCCCGAAACCGGAGGTGGCATTTGAGGGCTAGTTCGAAGTATTTCTTAGTGAAGAACTTTGTTAGTTGTGTTTTCGTTGTCGCGTTCATTACGACTGACGCGAGCGCGCAGCAAGCGCTTACATGGGAGCAGGTCAAAACCAAATTCGAAGCAGCTAGTCCCCTATTGATGGCCGACGCTGCCAATGTCGAAGAGATGAAAGCCGAGGAGATCACAGCATTTCTCCGGCCCAATCCGCAGTTCACTATCAACGCGGATGGCACGCAAATCGCGCCGCACAGTGGAGTCTGGACACCTTTCAAAGGCACAACGGAACAGCCTAACTTCAGTTACCTGCATGAGCGCGAACACAAGCGGGAACTGCGGCTGGAGAGCGCTAAGGAAGGTACCGAAATTACCCAGTCCCAGCACGTGGATCTGGAACGCAACCTGATCTTTGGTCTGCGCTCGGCCTTCGTGCAGACGCTTCAGGCCAAAGCTGTGTTGGAACTGGCGAAGGCTGACCTCGAATATTACGACAAGATCATCGAAATCAGCCGGGCCCGCTTCAATGCCGGCGACCTTGCCAAGATCGACCTGGCCCGGATCGAACTTCAGCGCGTTCAATACGAGTCTGAAATCGAAACCGCTATCGTAAATTTGCGCACGCAAAAGATCCAGCTACTCTTGCTTCTTGACGATCGCACTCCAGTCGACCAGTTCGACGTGACTGGAGCCTTTGAGCTGGGTCCAGAACTCCAGCCCCTGAGCGATTACCACCAAATCGCGCTCAACAACAGGCCAGACCTCCGGGCGGCGATCCAGACCATCCAGCAATCGCAAACCAATCATAAGCTCGCCATCTCCAATGGCTCCACTGACCCAACCTTTGGCGCGTGGTACACCTATAACTCTTCGACCAACAACCCCAACGGCAACCAGACACTCGGCCTCAGCGTCAGCATCCCCCTAAGGATATTCGACAAGAACCAGGGCGAGAAAAAGCGTACGCTGATCGACATCGATAGAAGCCAGCAAGCTGCCGAGGCAGCCAAGGCGCAGGTCTTCAGCGATGTAGACGACGCCTATGAATTGGTGCGCAGCAATATTGCGCTAATCAAGCCATATAAGGCGCAATATCTCGACCAATCAGTCTATGTGCGCGATACGGTAACTTTTTCCTATGAGCATGGCGGCGCTTCGCTGATGGACTTCCTCAACGCGCAGAGCGACTACCGTGTGGTTCAACTGGCCTATCTGCAGTTGATCGATGCCTACATGACAGCCGCGGGACAAATGAATCTTGCCATAGGGCACGAGGAGATCCAATGACAGAGTTGCATGTAGCGAATGGCGTCTGGCACATCGCATTTTCGATTTCCGATCCGCAGAGGCAACGCAAATGAAGAGAGAAGATGTGCGCGCAACCATTGAGAAGATTGGCATACTGCCCTCTGTACGTGTGAATGCGCGGGACCTTGCTAGTTTTGCCGCGGAGACTTTATACGCATCGGGGATTCCAATTGTCGAGATCACCATGACGACACCAGGCGCCCTCGAGATTATCAACCATCTCGCGATCCGACATGCTGATCTGGCGGTTGGCGCCGGCACCGTGCTCGATGAAGAAACGGCTCGACGGTGCATTGAGGCAGGCGCGAGGTTTCTCACCAGCCCGGGATTTATTCCAGAAGTGGTTGGAGTCGCAAAGAGAAAAGATGTCGTGGTACTTCCTGGGGCGTTGACGCCGACAGAGGTTATTGCGGCATGGAAGGCAGGAGCCGATTTTGTGAAGATCTTTCCGACAGGTCATGTGGGAGGCGTCCAATACGTACGCGCCCTGAAGGTTCCACTGCCGCAAATTTCGTTAATAGCAACGGGGGGTGTCAATCAGCTAACTGCATCGGATTTTATTCTTGCAGGCGCAACTGCCATTGGCGTAGGAGGGGAACTGCTTCCGAAGGAGGCATTGCATTTTCGGCAGGAAGATCGTATTCGCGAGTTGGCTGGAAGGTTTCTCGCCATGGTCCGAGATGCTCGGGTATTGCGGGAAACTTACTATTGACGCAAAAACACGGCGACAAAAGCCGGCACAACGGTTCAAACAAGATATTGGGAATATGGAAATTCCAATTGTCTCTAGATGGGTCGAACCGCAATGGAGCTTACGCGTCCTGTGGCAGAGTCTATCAGCATGGGCCGCAATCGCTCTGTTGACGTACTGCGCGTTTGTCCTGCACGTTAACCTGACGACAATCAGTAGTCTCTTTCTACTGGTTGTGGTTGCGATGGCTTCGTTCTGCGGATTCTGGCAGGCTTCGCTCACTTCGATTCTGGCGGTGGCCTGCCTGGACTATTTCTTTATGCCCCCCGTTTTCCGCTTTAACATTACGGATCAGCAGGACTGGGTAGCGCTCTTAACTTTTGAAGCAACCGCACTTGTCATCAGCAGATTGTCCGCGAAGGAACTGCGGAGTGCAAGGGATGCGGCAATACATCGCGCGGGGATGGCGCAGCTTTACGAGTTGAGCCGGAACTCGCTCTGGATGGATCTGCATCAGCCGCCTGGACCGCAACTGGTGGTTTTGATTCAGAGAATTTTTGATGCACGCTCGGTCGCCTTGTTCGATAAGAGTCTGGAACGCCAAGACAGGATCGGTGTCTGGACGGCGGACGAGCAGGATCTCGCCCAACAATGCTGGCAGAGTTGCGCCGGAAAGGACGATCGGGAGACAGAAACCTCGCAACGAATCTTACAGGCTCCATCGGGGCCCGTGGGCGCATTGGTCATTCGTGGAAAGCTCACTCCACTGATCGTCGATGCGCTTGCATCTCTTGCGGCGATTGCGATTGATCGCCACCAGTCGTTCGAGAAAGAGGAACGGGCCGACGCAGCAAGGAGAGGCGAGCAATTGCGCGCTGCGGTGATGGATGCATTGGGGCACGAATTCAAGACGCCGCTTACAACAGTTCAGACGGCCAGTTCCGGCTTGCTTGAACTTGGCGGATTGACCGGCACACAGCAAGATCTTGCAAAGTTGATAGAGGGCGAAGCGGTCCGTTTGAACGAATTATGCACAAGGCTTTTGTTGACTGCAAAGCTCGACTCCCATCAGGTTGGCCTCCAGACGAACGAGGTCAATATTCAGGAGTTGATTTCCGAGATGTTAGCGAGTCCGTTAGCCAAGGAGGTCAGAGACCGGATCGAGGTTGCGTTGGAAGATCCTGCGTTATTGGTCTCTGTGGACCGTGCGCTACTCGCGATGATTCTTACTCAATACATTGATAATGCCGCGAAGTATTCAGAGCCGAATACACCTATCAGGATTAGTGCGCGGATGAGTCGTTCCGAAGTAGTAATTTCAGTTCAAAACTTTGGATCGGCAATTCGAATCGAAGACAGGGAGCGAATCTTCGATCGCTTTTACAGAGCACATGATATGAAGGACTCCGTCCCTGGTACTGGCATCGGACTCTCCGTCGTGAGAAAAGCTGCAGAGGCTCATCATGGCCATGTGTGGGTCATTAGCGATGACAAAGAAGGAACCACATTTTTCGTTTCCCTTCCGATTCACGCAAGGAGGAATCATTGAGCACAGAGTTGTTGGACTCGGAAAAGGGCACCGTACTAGTGGTTGATGACGACATTCCGTTGCGAAGGGCCTTGCATGTGACTTTGTCTGGCATGGGGTTCACGGTTGTAGATGCGTGCAGAGGCGAAGAGGCTGTGTCGCTTATCGAAACGGCGCAGTTTGACGCTGTGCTATTGGATGTAGATATCCCCGGAATGGGCGGAGTCGAAGCCTGCAGGCGTATGCGCTACACGCGCGCGCGCTTGCCGATTCTGATGCTCTCGGCGATGGACGGCGTGAATGTAAAGGAGATGGCGCTGGATGCCGGTGCTGACGATTACATCACCAAGCCCTTCAGGCTGCGGGAACTGGCAGCGCGGTTGCGCTCGGCGATACGAAGAAGCCACACTGAGGACAACGGACGGATTGCACCCATTCGGCATGGGCAACTCGAACTTGATCTGGCAAAATATCGCGTCCAGAAATTAGGACGCTCGATCCATTTGTCGCCGAAAGAATTCGAGATACTGCATTACTTTATGATTCACCCCGGCGAGTTGATTCCACACGCAAGATTATTGAAAGCCGTTTGGGGTCCCGGGTATGCTGACGAATTTGTATACCTGCGGATT
>Ga0302320_10020398_pt1 | contig 13223 bp, 7 predicted proteins | sample Bog_T0_3_FD_202130 | JGI IMG/M metagenome (GOLD analysis project Ga0302320, IMG submission 202130) | Peat permafrost microbial communities from Stordalen Mire near Abisko, Sweden - Bog_T0_3 | ecosystem: Environmental > Terrestrial > Soil > Wetlands > Peat | place: Sweden: Abisko, Stordalen Mire...
GCTTCCGGAGACTCCTTGTAACGAACAATGGGCGCACCTTCCCCGTAACCGGAAATCCCATCCCGTACGTACTTCACTTGGACGGTGTCCCGGAAGTCGCTGGAAGACATGGTCGTCGTCCAGGTGTGGCGCAGCATCAGGCGCTTCAGGCTGCTTTCAACTTCGCACTTTTCCTTGGATGGCCTGGACTGCATTCCCATCACCTCCGCCGGCAGCATCGCGGCCATACCCGCCGCGCCTGCGATTTTCAGCATATCCCTTCGATTTGTCACCGTACTCTCCTTGCCCCGACCAGAAGCTTGGTCCAGGGCATGTCATCCAGGCGGCTGATTTGAACTCCGGGATGTTCGTGCGTTGTGTCATGGATGAACTCGCCGCCTCCAAGATACATTCCCGTGTGGGTGATATCGGAAGCGCTCTCGCCAAAAAACAAAAGGTCTCCCGGTTTCAGGTCTTTGCGCTCAACCGCCGTCACACCGCTCCAGACCGCTTGCTGGTCGGCATCGCGAGGCATTACGATTCCGCGCTGCCGTACCAGCATCTGGGTAAAACCGGAGCAGTCGTAACCGAAACTGCTGGCGCCTCCCCATGTGTAAGTGATGCCCAGAAATCTCTCCGCCAAATGAAGTGTTTCCTCAATGGTCAGTGGGGAAGCTTCCTGGCTTACATCCCCTTGCTGCACCCAGCCTGTCTGCCCATCGACCAGCCGGACCTGAAGCCAGCGTGAGGAGCGATCCAACTTCGCTGAGATCAACTCCAGACGTGCCTCCCACGGCAACTGCAGCAGAGCAGCATGATGCGTCACGTCCGCATCTCGATAAATGTTGGCGCTCAACCCCGCCACTCGAACCGACCGATCCTCGGGGGCGTACGGCCCAGCATCCAGCGCCTTCAGGCCGGACGCGGCGACCCAGCCGGTGTATCCGTCCGCGGTGCGGATGTGATACCACTCCGCGCGCTTCTCCAGCGAAAGTACACCTGTCCCGTAGATAGCCTGTGAAACGACTTCGCTATCGTCCGCCGGCTTCTCGAACATATTCACAACAGGCTTTGCAACCACGAAGTCCGGATGGGGGACGGACGTCTGTGCCCAGGCAATATTCGCCATCGGCATCAGCAACGCAATGAGCCAAAAGCCGGCAGTCAAAACGCTGCATGAAATCTTGCAGAGTATTGGGTTGTTTCCGAAAACATCCGGCGCGCATTGAAAGCGGGAAACACAATCTGTGAGGGTCACCATGCTCCTCCTCTTGGAACGATAGACTCAAATCTCAACCGTTTGAAACGGACCGTTGCCGTCTGCGGTCTATTCACGGCTTTCCACGATCTTCCACATTTGCCATCGCAGGATGCCGCCTTGCTTCATTGAACGAAATGCTCCATGAGTCAGTTTTCATGTGGAGCAGATCGACCCTTCAAAGAGTCGCGATCAAGACCGGCTCCCACTTGCGCCAAACCGGGGATTGTGACCGGGAGACGCCCGTGAATGGGTGTCTCTCCGAAAAGCGCACTCGCCAGGCTCGATGCCGATACCGGCGTATTCGAGAAGGTGCAGATGTAGGTTTGAATGCCGGACACCCCGACGCCAATGTATGGATTCCCGAATGCAACGACTATCGTTTTGTTTCCGGCGGTCTTCGCGATGCTTGCCAGCAACTGTGAAGGCCCCAGTTCCATTCCTGCTGAGCCATTTGCGTGTCCCTCCGTTGTCCGCCGGGGGCTAGGGACAGACTCCGCCAGGGCAATCACCCTTGGCGCACTTTGAACAGCAGCCAGTACGTCATTGGACAAAGAAATGGCGTTGGATGCATCCACATAAAAGACCTTTGCGTTTGGCGCCCGATTGCGAAGTTCATGGACGAATGCACGCCCGCCTTCGCTGCCGCGCTGGCTATCGTTAAAGATTACGGCAACGATTCCCGATTCCTGCAAAGCCGATCGATTGGCCGATCGAGTCGTCGGCGTCCCAGTGGATTGCATCGGTACCAGCTTGTTTGCATCGGTTGCCAGCGTCACTGCGCGGTCGGCGATCTTCTGCGCTATGGCGAGGCTCTCAGGCTTTGCAATTTCCCGATCTACCGCGGAGAGATCCACAAAGCGGTTTCGGTTCAAACCAACCGATGCTTTCATGCGCAGGATTTTCAGTACGCTCTCGTTGATGCGTTGTTGCGTGAGCTTGCCTTGCTTCACGGCTTCGAGCAGTCCGTTATACGCGCCTTCAAGGTCGGCAGGAATGATGACCATATCATTGCCGGCCTGAATCGCTTCCACGGCCTGGGCGGCTGAAATCTCTGCGTCCGACCCGGAGAACACGCGCATGAGCGCACCCATATCCAGAGCGTCGGTGACCACCAATCCGTGAAATCCGAGCTGCTTCTTTAGCAGGCCGGTGATCACAAGCGAGGAAATACTGGCAGGACGGTTAGGATCCGGTTCTATCGCCGGGACCGTGATGTGACCGATCATTACGGAATCCACGCCTGCGGCGATGGCGGTGCGAAAGGGTACTAATTCCACTGTGTTCAGGCGGTCGAGGCTTGCCGTCACACGCGCCAGGCCAATATGGGAGTCGGTATCCGTATCGCCGTGACCAGGGAAATGCTTGACCGTCGTCAGTAATCCGGCGCTATGGGCTCCGCCGATGTAGGCAGCAACCATCGCACCCACTTGCGCCGGATCTTCGCCAAACGAGCGTGTATTGATGATGGGGTTGGCGGGATTGGAATTTACGTCCGCGACCGGAAACCAGTTCCACTGGATTCCGATGGCGCGCGATTCCCGCGCCGAAATTCTGCCGAACTCGCGAGCCAGCTCCGTGTCTCCCGCCGCGCCAAAGGCCATCGCTGCTGGAAAGGCCGTGGTCCCGGAGAGGCGCATGGACAGGCCGCGTTCAAAGTCTGCCGCAAACAGAAGTGGGTACTTCGAGTCCTTTTGCAATCCATTGGTCAGGTAGGCAGCCTCAAGCGGCTGGTTCTTGATGACCATTCCTTCCTCGGTGGCAACCGTTACTCCGAACCCGCCGACGTGATACCTGCGCATCTGCTCGCGGAGCTGAAGGTACTCGGGACTTTCGACGTTCAAGAACTGGACGCGTGCCCATACCATGATCATCTGCCCGACCTTCTCTTCGAGCGTCATGTTGCGCAGCGTCGAAGCGGCCCACTTCTCGCCCTGTCGATCCAGATGCACCGGCGTCGCGGCGGAGGCGTAGAGTGCGGTCAATAGGGCCACGACAAGCAACGACAACGGCCTGATTACTCTTCGCTTCATTCTCACCTGGTTACTCCTCATCGATTCACCGCGGTCATTCAGTAGAGAAGATACTTGGCGCGCAGGGTCTTGAAATCTTCTAGAGCATCCTGCCAGTCTTCCGCGATGCGGCGTGGATCCTGCCCGGCGGCAAGCGCGTCCAAGGCTGCCTTGTTGCGCATCAACCCATCTAGCGCGGCGAGTTTGTATTCGCCGGGATAAAGGCGATACAACGCAGCCGCAATCTCCAATCCCAGTTCCGGTGCATCCAGAGCATCGCGGTCGGTGACGATGATACTTGCCCCGCCACACTTGCGATTGGCATAGATGGAGGCAATGGGTATGAAGTTGACAGGGATAAAGCGCACCCCGGGGATCGATCTCGCGTTGAGATACTGGGCGAGAGCCGCGGGATCGACCCACGGCGCACCGAGCAACTCAAAGGGCGTGCCGGTTCCCCGTCCGACAGAGATGTTTGTGCCTTCGATCATGCCCATGCCGGGATAGAGCGTCGCCTCGGTAAGACTGCGCATGTTCGGCGATGGGTCAGTCCACAATATGCCGGTGGAGTCGAACCAGTCGCCGCGCATCCAGCCTTCCATCGGAACCACAGTCAGCTTTGCGCCAATAGCCCGCTCGCTGTTGAACATTCGCGCAAGCTCGCCCACGGTCATGCCATGGCGAACGGGGGTCCTCCAATAGCTGACAAACGACTCGCGGCCCGGATCGGCGATTGGCCCTTGCACATAGGCGCCGCCAATCGGGTTCGGACGATCGAGAACGAAGATTCCTTTGCCCGCCTTCGCAGCCGCTTCGAGAAAATAGCCCAGCGTACTTTCGTATGTGTAGAAGCGCGCGCCAATGTCCTGGATGTCGTAGACGATCGCATCCAAACCTGAGATTTGCGGTTCCATGGGACGCCGCTTGGCGTCCGTATCGCCGTAGACGCTGTAGATGGGAGCGCCGGTAGCGGCGTCCTTTGAGTTGCCGATCTCCGTTGTATCGAGGTTGCCGGCAACGCCATGTTCCGGGCTGAAGATCGCGGCCAGTTGCATTCCTGGAGCATGTGCCAGAACGTCGGCAGTGCGTTGGCCATGCGCATCGAGAGCGGTCTGGTTGGTCACCAGCCCTATTCGCACAGGATGGTTCGAATCTCCGTGAAGCTCACCAAATGCGTGCTCCTCGAGCACATCGATTCCGCTCTTTACGTCCGCGTTGCGCACTGTCAGCCGCCGCTCAGCCATCAAAGATTCGTTGTATCCAGTGATGCGGGCCAGCCGCAGTTTCTCGCCTTCACTGGCGGTGAGTTCAAGCGACCCAACAACGGCGGTCGCAATGCGGTCGCGCAGCGAGACTACCGACCCGTGACCATTGGGATGCACATGATTGGTCAGAATAATAATGTAGGTGTTGGTTACTGGATCGATCCAGATCGAAGTCCCCGTGAAGCCGGTATGCCCGAAAGACCCAACCGGCAGCAACTCCCCGCGATTGCTGGAGAAGGGAGAATCGATATCCCAACCCAGTCCGCGCAGGCTTGTGGCTGTTGCGGGCTGTTGCGGAGTGGACATCTTCTCCACTGCCTCACGGCTGAGAACCTTCTTGCCGTTCAACATCTCCTGCGCAAATCTTGCCAGATCGTCCGCTGTGGAGAATAGACCTGCATGTCCAGCCACGCCGCCCATCCGCCTTGCTGTCGGGTCGTGAACCACGCCGCGCAACATCTTGCCATGTTCATCGTATTGCGTTGGAGCTATGCGCGGAAACCACTCGCTGGGGGGAAGATAACGTGTGTCGTTCATGCCGAGCGGCGCAAAGATATTCGCATTTGCGTACTCGTTAAGCGCCATGCCCGAAACCTTTTCCACCAGAAAGCCCAGCGTCTCAAAATTGATGTCGCTATATTCAAAGCGCGTTCCCGGAGGAAAGACGGGCCTTTCCTGCATGGCAAGGGTGAATGCGGCGGAACGGCCTTCCCAGGGCTCTTTCAAATCCAGGTCTGGGCGCAGGCCGGAGAAGTGGGTCAACAGTTCTCTGACGGTAATATCGCCTTTGCCGTTTTGAGCAAACTCGGGCAGGTAGGTTGAAACAGGCGCATTGAGCCGCACCCGGCCTTCCTCAACAAGCTTCATGACAGACGTGGCGGTTGCAATGCACTTGGTGAGAGAGGCAAGATCGAAGATGGTATCCGCCGTCATGATCTCTCGCGTCGGCTCAAGCGAACGCCATCCATAAGCTTTGCGATAGACAACCTTGCCGTTGTGGCCTACGAGCACTACGCCGCCAGGGATGTTTCCCGCCGCGACAGCTTCTTCCATGATCGCGTCGATCGCCGCAAAGCTGGGCTGCCGGGAGGCCGCCGGGAGAGGTAAGGCCGTTGCAGGTTGCGCAAGAAGCGGTCGTAAGCCAGAAGCGGCGGCAAGCAAAGCCAAGAGCCACAGGAGCTGTCGGCGAAGCCGGATTCCTTTTCTTGATCTCAACATATCAACCCTCAATCGCCTTGCGAACATTGCCCTTTGCCTTGCGCAGCCGCTCAACTGACTCGCTCTTGCTCGCATGAGCCTTGAGAATAACAAGTGCGAGGGGAACGCTCATGTCGGCGCTCTCCAGAACTTGGAGAGCGACATCCCGGCTCACGTTTGCAAGAGACTCCAGGATCGCAATACCGCGCTCCAGAAGTTTCTTATTCGTCAGATGAAGATTGACCATCAGATTGCTATACACATAGCCCATCCTGGCCATCGCGCCGGTCGTTAACATATTGCAGATCAGTTTCTGCGTGGTCCCCGCTTTCAGCCTGGACGAACCCGTCAACACTTCCGGTCCGACTTCAACCTCAATTTGAATGTCGGCTGCCTTGCCGAGCGCGGAGCCACAGTTACAGGCAACGGCAATCGTCGAGGCGCCCTTGCTCCTCGCATACTCGAGAGCGCTGATGGTGTACGGGGTATATCCACTCGCCGCTAGTCCAACGACAATATCGCGGTTGCCGGGATCTCTTGCGGCCATGTCGCTGCGTCCCAACTCCGCCGAGTCTTCACTCGCCTCCGCGGATTGCGTCAAGGCCAACTCTCCGCCTGCGATCAGAAACTGAACCATCTCCGGACTGGTGTTGAAGGTCGGTGGGCATTCCGAGGCATCCAGGGCCCCAATGCGTCCGCTGGTTCCCGATCCAACATAGATAAGCCGCCCGCCTTCAGCCAGGCGCGCGGCAATCATGTCCACGGCCTTTGCAATCTGCGGCAGCACACGCCTTATGGCGCGCGGCACAACCGCATCCTCGCGGTTCATTGCGGTAACCAATTCGAGCGCGCTCATCGTATCCAGGTTCTCTGTAGCAGGATTGCGCCGCTCGGTGATCAATTCCTTCAATTTCATCTCAACTCCTCGGCATACTCAGTCCGATCGTTGCGGGGCATCAGCCAGCTTGCGCCATATCCGATCGTGAACGTTGTCACACTGCCCATGACGACGTACCAGGTAAACGGTATGCTGGTGCAAAGCCACAAATAGAGATTCAAGACAAATCCACAGGTCATGCCAACCATTGCGCCGCGTTCCGATGCCGTGCGTGTCAAGACTCCCAGAAGAAAGACGCCAAGCAGCGCCCCATAGGCCACCGAAGCGATCGACAGGCCCAATTCGAGTACCTTGCCGCCATGACGCGCAACCAACGCCAGTCCAAACAAAAGCATCGCCCATCCCACCATCGCAATGCGGGAAAGCTGCACGCGGCGCCTCTCAGTCGAATGGGGACGAAGATGCGCATAGAAGTCAACGATGGTGGTCGAGGAGAGCGAATTCAGCGCTGCGCTCAAGTTGGACATGGCCGCCGCGAGAATTGCCGAGATGAGCAGGCCGCTGACGCCGTGCGGCATATGGGAGACGACAAACGTCGGGAAGATCGTGTCTGTCCGGGCGAAGGCGGCCGGCGGCGGAAAGATGCGGTAAAACACGAACAGCATCGCCCCAACCAGGAGGAACAGCGAGAACTGAAAGAAGATGGCCACGCCGCTGGAGAGCAGGGCGACCTGAGATTGCAGTTGATTCCGTGCCGAAAGCAGCCTCTGCACAATCAGCTGATCGGTGCCATGACTGGCTGTCGTAAGGAACGCGCCGCCAATCACTCCGGACCACAAAGTATAAGTCGTGGTGAAATTGAACGAATAATCGAACACTCGAAACTTGCCCGCCTGGCCAGCCACGGTGCGCACTGTTTCCCATCCGCCAGGCACCAAATGCAGGATCGTGAACAAGCCCACAATCGTGCCGGCTAAATAGACTGTCTGTTGCAAAACGTCGGTCCAGATTGCCGCCGTCATGCCGCCCTGATAGGTGTAAATCAAGGTAAGCGCCGTAACGATGGCAATGGCGCAAAAATCGCTTTGAAACTCGCTAAGCCCGGTAAGCAAGCCGCCAAGCGCGACGCGTACAACGATCGCCACCGCAAACACGCGCACACCCTCCGCTGCTGCCCGCGTCACCAGAAAGATTCCGGCAGTCAGAGCACGCATCCGCTGACCGAAGCGTCGCTCCATGAGTTGATACGCGGTAACCAGTTCACCGCGGAAATACTGCGGGATAAACAGAAAACTGACCACCGTGCGCCCAATCAGGTAACCGATCACCAGTTGCAAAAACCGGAAGTCCTTGTCGTACGCCATTCCTGGAATACTGATGACGGTCAGAGTGCTGGTTTCAGCCGCAACAATCGAAAGCGAGATCGCCCACCATGGGATGGTATTGCCGGCAAGAAAATAGTTCTTTAGCGTTCGCTGCTTGCGGCGAAAGCTCAGGCCAAACAGTGTCACTCCGGCCAGGTAAGCGACGATCACTCCAAGATCCAGCGCATTCAATCCCATTGTGTACGTCCCTGTCGCTATTGAATTCCTGAAGTGGCCGATTTAGACGCATCTGAACCAAACGCCCTATCTTGAATCGAGGCGCTGATCTCCTTCATGTGCGATGAGATGGGAATGACGCCATCCCGCCTGGCTCCATCCTTTGGGAAGGACGGGACCAGGCGGGATGCCAATCGAATTAGAAGGTTAACTTTCCTGCGACTTGCATGATGCGGTTGTCGCGTGCGGAGGTAATGACGCCGAACGAGCTCGACGTAGTCGAGGCGGTGCCAGGCGATCCAAGGTTGGTGTGATTCAGCGCGTTGAAGGCCTCTCCGCGAAGCTGGAAGTTCAAGCCTTCGCGAATTTTGAAGTTCCGGAACAGGCCCAGATCGATGCGGGTGAAGCCTGGAGCGCTGACCACTCCGCGCTTCTCGGTGCCCACCTGGCCGAGTCCCCCGGGGTTGAGGCCGGCGGGCAGCGGCGCCGCGAATGCGCCGCGATAGAACCACTGTTGGCGCGTGCGGAGTTGTGTCCCGTTGCCCTGCCTGGGGTCGCCGATCTGGTTGGGCCGGAAGCTGGAGGAGGTGGCCCCCGCAATGCCAATTCCGGCGGAATCATTGGCTTCGTTGCCGTTTGGCTGGTTGTTCAGAGTGTTGGTGTAGCCATAGTAGACCGTGCCACCCAAGCTCTCGGTAATGGTCAGCGGAAGACCCGAATTCATGGCCAGGATGCCGGAGGTTTCCCAACCGCCGACGATGTGTCCCACAACCCCGCGCTGGTCCTTCATCCACGGCAACTCATAGACGCCGTCCACAGTCAGAACATGGGTCCGGTCGTCGGCGGCGCGGCCATAATCACCGTTGATGTTGGAAGTGTTCTCCGTTCCCGTCGAGTAGTCGTTCGGGTTGTTGGTCAGATCGCGCGACCAGGTGTAGTTTGCGTCGACCATGCTCCGGCCCGCAAACTTCTTGGTGATCTTGACCTGCAACGCGTTGTAGTTGGAGGTGAAGATCGACTGGACCGTGTCGATGGCCACGTAGCCCAGGTACGGTCTTACCTGGTTGAGCCCGCGATCGCAGGTGGTGCTGACGTACGCCGGAATGGAGGCGCCGGAATACACGGCGGCATCGGAATAAGTGCAGCTGGAAGCAACATTGGTCGGCGAGATTTTGCCGATATAGGAATTGGGTATCGGCTCATCTTCGTTTACTTTGCCAAGCAGGTTATTGCCGTGCGTGCCGAAGTAGCCGATGTCGAACATGAAGGTCGGCGACAACTGTTGCTGAAGGTCGAGCGAGTACTGCTGGATGTACGGAGTGTGGTAGGCGATCGGGGTGGCTTCAAGAAGGCCCGGTGTCGTCGAGGGAGCGATGGTTGCCGCAGTGCCGGCAGGGTCGTCGAGCACCGCGGTCGAGAGCGCGTAGCTGACCACTGCCGGCGCATTGTTCCAGATCAACGTCTCGTAGTAGCTGACTTCCGACTCGTCGTAGGCCCATCCATAGCCGCCGCGAAGCACTGTCTTGCCGTCGCCATACACGTCGTAAGCGAGGCCGAAGCGCGGCGCGAAGTTATGGTTGTCCGCCTGGCCGACCTTGTTGCCAAACGGAGAGTGCTGGCTGGGAACATTCGAATTGCCTGGAAAGATCAGGCCATCGATGTAGTTGACGGTCTGGTAATAGTCGGCATTGGGGTTTCCATTCAGGTTGGTGGTTAAGTAGCCATTGGTGTTCGGGCATGCTGTGGCTGAATAAAAGCAGATCAATCCCGTGCTGCCGATGGTGGGAGCGCTGCTGGCAACGTAGGTGGACGGGTCGAAGTTGCTCAGGCGGTTGCTTCCGTCGACGGGCTGGCCATAGTAGCCGTAGCGCACGCCCAGGTTCAGGGTCAAGCGCCGCGAAGCCTTGAAGTTATCCTGAACGAATCCCTCCATGATATTTTCCAGGATGTCCACCGTAATGGCTGTCGAGGCCTGGCTGAATCCGGCATTGGCGTTGCCTTCGAGGAAGTTGGCAAAACCAAGGTCGGTAAAGGTTGCCGTATTCAGCCCGGCAACGGTAGAGGAGATACCCGTGTTGGAACCGGAAAAGGTGAATGCACCCTCATTGCCTCCGGTGGAGTTCTCCTGCTTCTGGAAGTGGTTGTAACTGGCCCCCGCAATGATGGTGTGCCGGCCCAGCGTCTTGGTGAGGTCGCCAAAGACGTTGTGGTTTTCGTCGATGTCATGATAGATGCCCGTGCTGCCCAGATTGGTAAGCGAGTTGCCTGTCGTAAACGCGAGGGCCGGAATTACGCCGAGCACGTTTGTGTAGGGCAGGGTTGGGGTGACGTCGGTGGAGGCCGCGGAGGTGAAAGCGCCGATGGGCGTAGTGAAAATCGCGTTGCTCGAGTACGCGTAACCGAAGTTCGCCAGCATGGTGGGCGAGAAGAGATAAGTGGCGTGGCCCATATGCTGCGTGCCCGGATTCGTCGTGATGGTGGTCGAGAGGCCCGGGATGGGAGTAGCGCTGAATGTTCCAGAGCCGGAGACCGAAGGGAACGTGTCGTGGAGATAGCGGTAGAAGACGTTCAGCTTCTGCCCGAAGCCCTGGTCGATGCGAACAAAGACCTGATTGTTGTTGAAAATGTTGGGCACGGTGGATTGCAGCGAGTGCGGATCCAGGCCGGCTGCGATGTCAGCCGTGCTCGGCGGCAGCGGAATAAGGCTGTAGATATCCTTGAGGTAGGCCTTTGCCACCGGATCGATGGTCGGGACCTGGCTGCCGTATGCGGTGCAGGCTCCAGTGGATGTGTTATAGGCCGTGCACACCGACACCGGTCCCGTGCTCCAGGTAGTGCTAGTGGGCTGATACCAGACGCTGCTGAAGTTGCCCGCGCGCTCGTTGGCGTCGGGGACGAGGGCCGTTCCGGAGGTGTACTGTACCGTCCTGCGCGTCTCATCGGAGAAGAAGAAGAAGGTCTTGCCCTTGCCGTTGTAGATGTGGGGAATCCAGACCGGACCGCCGACGGTTTCGCCGAAGTCGTTGTAGCGAAGGATGGAGCGGGGCGTGAATGGCACAACCAGCTTGTTCCCCCATGCGTTCGCATTGAGCACATTGTTACGGAAGAACTCGTATGCGCTCCCGTGGAAAGCGTTCGTTCCGGATTTCGTGACCACGTCTACCTGGCCCGCGGCGCTGCGACCGAACTCCGCGGAGTACTGGCCGCGCAACGTCTTGATTTCGGAGATGGCATCCACACTGGGATAAGTAAGCAGCGTAAGGTTGGCTCCGCGATCCACGTTGTCGGCGCCGTCAATGGTCCAGTTATTGGAGGTATCGCGCGCGCCGTTGACCGAGAAGTTCACGACGCTCGACGTTCCGCTGGCAGCCGTCGATCCCACCCACAACTGATCGGTCGTGCCGCCATAGACGACACCGGGCTGCAACGTGAGAAATTGCTCGTAGTTGCGATCGTTTAGCACCAACTCATTGAACTCATCCCCGCTGATTACGCTGGACGAGGTTGCATCCTGCATATCGAGCTGGGCTTCGTCGGCGGTGACTGAGACGACCTCATTGGCGCCGCCAGGCAGCAGAGCGCGGTTGACGGTCAGAGCGTCGGTAGCGTGCAGCACCAGGCCCGTTACGGCTTCCGTCTTGAATCCCTTATCCGCAATACTCACGGTGTAGGTGCCGAGGGGTAGTGATTCCGCGGTGAAATAGCCTGTGGATCTGGTGGTCAAAACGCGAATGACCTCGCCGCGGTCCGTGTTGGTGAGCGTCACCGTGGCGCCCACCACAACGGCTCCGGTGGGATCCGTCACCGTGCCGCTGATGCTGCCTGAAACGCTTTGCGCTGGCGCGTGACTGCCAGCAATCGCCAGCCCCACTCCGATCAACAGGGCAAGGACACGTTTTGGGAATTTATACGACATCATGGTCTATTGCCTCCAAAAGTTTTTCTGGTTGAGCGGACTTAGAGCTTTTTCAGGCCAGGTGTGCGGCATTCCGTCAGAAGCTGAACAGGTTGCGGGAAGACTCGTTTTGCGGATACCGCAGAAAGCAGATCCAGTCAGAAGGTTCCAAAAACGATCCGTCCGCCCTTGGCGATGCTGTTCCATCTCCAGATCGGCACGGATTCTGCCCACGCGTCGAGTTGTTCCACAACCAGTGAAGCCCTTGATTCTCGCTCCTTGTTACGGCACGGCGAAGACCATACCGTTTGAAGGAACTCTGTTGCCGGGCTGAAAATGCCCTGGTGCCAGTTGAAGTTTGAGATCTGGAATCCCATTTTCAGAGCAGACTATTTCTGCGCTGAAAAGGAAACGGAACCCATACCTCCCGTTTTGGAAAGTGAAATATGGCGCAAGTTCCAAGTCAGCTCTGCGGTCCGGAATCTTGAGAGAAAAAGAATGCAACATGCTGCCAGAGAAGGAGTTGCATTCACTTTTCCTTTACCGCTATTTGAGCTTTCTCAGAGCTGAAAAATGGCTCATGAGGAATCGCCGCGGAAGACGGAGCAAATTGCTTCAAAGCAAGAATCAGGGCCCCATTATATGCCTCGGTGACTCGGGCATCTTGGTTGACCAGCCCAGTCATATAGATGACTGGATGACTTAGTATATCCATCCAAGGCGCTTTGTCAATCAGGATTGCATAAGGAAACTCAATAAGGGGGTGCTCGCGCCGGGAAACAGGCAGGAAGAAGCAGCCTTTGCGATCGCACTCCCACCTCATCGGGGCGATTCTCCGATGCGCCAACGAAGTGCCTTCGATGCCTGGGTAGGCTTGAGTGGCGTCAAACGGCAAACGCTCTGGTCGAAGCAGGCCAGGGCGCGAATTGCCGGTTTGGATTCTCGTGCATTGCGGAAGCGGTGGGTCCGGGGGGTTCCGTGCTACCCTCTCTTAACCGCATGAGCGAGCCCCTCTCCGCGCCAGCCCACCACCCTTCCGCCGACCTGCCCCGCGTCCTCGGCCCAAGCCAGGCTACGGCCATCGTCGTCGGCACCATCATTGGCAGCGGCATCTTCCTCGTCCCGCGCGAGATGATGCAAGACGTCGGCTCCTCCGCCCTCGTTTATCTTGCCTGGATCGTCGGCGGACTGCTGTCGCTCTTCGGCGCCATGACGTATGCCGAGTTGGGCGCCATGCT
>Ga0302320_10020399_pt1 | contig 13223 bp, 1 predicted proteins | sample Bog_T0_3_FD_202130 | JGI IMG/M metagenome (GOLD analysis project Ga0302320, IMG submission 202130) | Peat permafrost microbial communities from Stordalen Mire near Abisko, Sweden - Bog_T0_3 | ecosystem: Environmental > Terrestrial > Soil > Wetlands > Peat | place: Sweden: Abisko, Stordalen Mire...
TGGAGGGGCGGACTGGACAGTCTTCGACGAAGCGCCGGCGTCGATGTTGCCATTGGAAGACCAGATGATCTCATTCCCGCCGCGGAGGGTGAAAATGCGGGAGGTCCCGACGTTCACATCGCCGTTGGTGAAGATCGAGATATTCCCGCCGTCCTGGGTGACGATCCCGAGATTGGTGACGTCGTCGCCCGCGCTGGAATTTAATCCGACAGTCACCTGTCCACCAGGTGCGAGAAGGCTGATATTGCCGCCGCTTTCCGTCTTGATGTCGCGTGAAGTCACGTCGATATCGCCTCCCGGTCCGGAGTTCGGGAAGAGGGTTGCGATCGCAGCGAGGCCAGCGTCGTAGTTGCCGTACCCTGTGCTCGCCGCATCATTGTGATCGCGTCCGGCATCACGCAGGACCAGGTAGAATACGTCGAGAGCGAGCAAGTCCTGCTCGGACTGGCTCAATGCGTTAAAGGAAGCGGGAGTGAGAATGGCGGAGAATGAGGCGATTTGATTTAGCTCACCGAGGTAGGTGGCGCCGGCGGGCGAATCGATGAATTGGGAGATGAACGCCGGGAAATTGAGTTCGCTTTGCCCGAGGCCCACCGACCCGCCGATGCCTGCCGCCGCCACGATGTCCGCCCCAGCGAAAGGAAGGGCCGGGTTCAGCGCATTGCCAATGCTGGAGATGCCGTCGCCTGTTGTGTTCGATGCACCGCCGGGGCCCTGGCCACCGAGATTCAGATTACCGCCGGCCAATACCTCGAGGGTGCCGGGCCCGGCGACTTGTATGTCACCGGCAAGACTGACAGGCAGGGCAGCCTCAGGGTTCGCCAGGGCAGCCTCGCGTTCAGGAGAGGTCGGATCGTAGGGGACGATGTCGGCGCCGGCGGAGATCACGCTTAGGGCGGTGGGGGCTGTGTTTTGAAGAAATGCGTTGAAATCGGTTATATCCCCGGCAGCAGCTATCCGGGTGGCGGTGGGGGAATATAGGTCGACACCCGAGATTGCGCCGGTGGCAGCGTAGAGGTAGACGGGGGTTGAATCGGCGGCGTGGAGGATGGAGGAGTCGTGAAGGGCCTGCTCGGTCTCGATTACGCCGGGGACGCCGGTGGTGGTAGCGTCGAAGAGGTCGCTGAAAACGGCAAGGAACGTGCTGGCACCGGTGGTTCCGGCTTCGTACCCGCTGGTGCCGACCCCGGCAACCTCCTGGTATCCGAAGGGGGAGGTGATGGCGGGGATCGATGCAGGATCGCTGTCAGACAGGTCGATGGTCGCCTCGGTGTAATTGACGACGGTAGAGACCTGGCCCAGGGACTGGAAGCCGTTGATTGACCCTGCCGCGGTGAGGTCGAGGGTGCCGGTAGGGGAGGGGGAGAGCAAGAGGCTGCCGACCACGTTGATGTCCCCGGAGAAGGAGGTCGCGTTCAGGGTTGGCGGCATCAGGGCGGACACGGTTCCGAAGGGGACCACGCTCTCCTCGTTGAGGGTCAGCCATGGCTGATAGTAGGCGCGGGAATCCGCAACGCCGCCCATGAGATCCATGTTATCGAGCCAGACCTGAAGGATGGGACCTGACAGACTCGACGAAGCATATTCCCTGAGGGTGATGCTGCCCCCGACGGAGGTGACATCGACCGAATCGCCGGTTCCATAGGTCGAGAAGTAAGTCTTGTACCAGACGCTGTTGTTAAAGCCTTCGGGCAGAAGGAAGGGATTGGCTACGGGGCCAAGGAGGAGATCCTGGCCGGCGGTGACATTGAAACTGGCATCGCCAGCAAAGAGGGTAGTAGGGAGCCACCCGTCCGGGGAGACGGGAATATCGCCCGATGTGGAGCTCATGCCACCGACCGGCGCCCTGGTGCTGTTGGTCAGGATTTGATTGCCGGCGATCAGAGTGCCCTCGCCGTTCCCGACGTAATAAACGCCGGCGTTGATGTCATTGCCGGCCTGAACCAGGAGATCGCCGCCGCCGAGCTGGACGAGGCTCGCCGCGTTGGGAGCGAGGTTGCCCGTGGAGCCAATCCCCGGCATGCGCGCGTTGGTGGGTACGACGGCATCCACATTGGCGATATCCCCTCCGGCCACCATGGTTACGTTGCCGCCGCCGAGTGCCCCGACGCCTTCAAAGAAATTGCTGAAGTCGACCCACCATGTCGTGGACTCCGACGGGTCGCCTTCGCCGGTGGGGCTGAAGTTGATATTCGGGTTGCTATCGAAGAGCCCTGTGGCGGCGACGTCGCCCCGGCGATAGAGCCAGTTGTCCGGCAACTCGCTTTCGGAATCCATGACCAGGTTGCCGTTCACATCCTGGGTGAGGTGCTCGATGTCCTGCTGGGCGTAGATGGTCACATTGCCTCCCGCCTCGCTGTACTGGGCGGGATAGCCCGTGCCGAAAAACGGGCCGGTACCGAGATTTGACGGGTTTTGCGATTCATCGAGGATCGGCACGCTGAACGTACCGCCCATGGTGGGATCCACGACCTGCGTGCCGGCGGTGTAGATGGTCGCGAATTGGTTGAGCAACTCGACATTGCTACCCGCCGCGACGTTGATGTTGCCCGCGCCGGTCCTGATGACTTGGTAATAGCCGGAGACGGCGCTTGAAGTGGTCCCATTGGGGCCGGACTGGCTCGCGTAGGGGTAGGGATCATTGATGCCGAGTTCGACCGAGCCACTGCCATCAAGATTGGAAACCGGCAGCACATCCGCGACATTTGCCCCGCTGAAATCGGCACCGGCTGTCAGATTGTAAGACCAATCCTGCGCGTTGACGGGCAGGGCGGTATTCTGTATCATTAACGTTGCTTCCCAGAGGCTGCCGGGAGAAGCATTGAAGCCATCGCTCAATGCGCCATTAAAAATTAGATTGCCGGATGCCCGGAGTGTGAGGACGCCGGGGGCGCTATTGGGGCCAAAGCGGAAGGCTCCGAGATAAGAATTCGCGAGGTCCCAGTCACTGGCAAGGGTCAGATCCCCGCTGGGATTGACGATCTCCGCGCCGGGCTCGATGACGGCGACCGCGGGCGTCCCATTGCCCGGCGTGACCACGCTCATGTTATTAGCGAACAGGCGATTAATCATCGCGGTGTAGGAGGCGGTGGCGGGGCTGCCCGCGGCTCCGACAAAGGTCTGCCCGTTGGCGAAGACATTGCCTTCCTGGTTGTCAACGGAGCCATCGGTCGCGTCGAACACCTGCACGCCTTCCACGATAATGCTCGATGCGTTTTTGATGTTTCCGTCAATTGGCGCCACCTGGAGGTCGGTGTTGCCAAGCGCCTGCGGGGCGGCGATCAGCAGCGTGCCATTGCATAGCCCCAGAGTTGCATTGGCCGCAGTCGCCGCCGCGGTAGTGTTCGCGGCGACTGAGAGATCGATGGTCGAGCCGGCGGCGATATTGAGCTGCGGCCCGGTTCCGAGCGCGACATTGGTGAAACTGCCTCCCGTGTATGCGTCAGCCTCGAGTGAAACGGAGCCGCCCTGTCCGGCGCTGTTGAAATTCTGACCGGCAACCGTGAGGAGGGCGCCGGAATCGAGGGTCAAGCTGCCAGCCGCAATGAGATCGATCGTGCCGCCGGTTGCGCCCGAGGCGTCGATCTCCCCGGTCACGGTGATCGAACCTATATCCGCAGAGAGCGTGAACGCCTGAGCCTTCGCAATGCCGCTGACCGTGATATTCGAATCATCGCGATCCCGGATGGAAACCGAGTGGGTAAAACCGCCGGCGGCCAGGGCGTCGTCCAGCAGGGATAGATCGCCACCGGGGATCGTGCCAGCATCCAGCGAGAACGTGCCGTACTCCCCGCCGGTGCCACCCTTGCCGCTGAGGGTTCCCGCTAATTTGAAACTCCCATGTGACGCGGTGACCGACAGCGTCCCCGCGTTGCCGCCGCCTGCCTGCGCGGCGACGTCGAGGGTTGCGTCCTTGCCGATATCGACGTTGCCCTGATCGGAGATGAGGGTGAGCTCACCGCCACTTGTGTATTTTGTGAGGTCGAAGAACGACCGGGACGCGCCGCCGGCATCGAGCGTGGTTGCGACAAGATTCCCCACGTTCACATCGCCAGTCGTGGCATTCAGGGTTATATGTCCGCTCTGCGCGGAAATGCCGCTGTTATCCGTCACACTCGCTCCCGATAACGTGATTGCAGCCCCCAGCCCGCCAGTGACCGTCGAATGTCCCCCGGCGATTCCCGCGATATTGAGCGCCCCGCCAGCCGAGATCGTTTCATTGGAGCCCGCGGCTCCCGTAATCACCGGCGCCGCAATATTGAGCGCGCCGGCTACCGTGATCCCACTCGTATCCTCCGAGAGAATGCCGCCGGTGGCGTTCAAATCCACAGTGGCGAATTGATTGATATCGATCTGGTTGGAACCCAGATCAATGGTGCCGGCGTTGAATTCAAGGGTCGTGCCCGCGACCGGCGTCGTGGCGGATGCAGCGGTGCCCCCCGCGCTGTTATCCAGCAGAATATTCCTGGCATCGAATGAGGCTGGATTGCCTCCGTTGTTGAAGCCTTCGATCTCGGCGGCGTCCAGCGAGAGGTTTGCCAAAGTGGCTAAGCCGACCTGGCCGGAACCGTAGATGTCGATCGATGAGTAACTCAGCAGCGAGAGCGATTGAGCCCCGCTCAACTTGCCCAACTCGCCCTCACCGAGCACGAACCCCTGTGAAGACTGCACGATGCCTGGATTGTTGAGTTCAATGCTGATTTGTCCGCTGCCGAGGGTGACCGAATGCCCGAGGATCACGGCGCTTGGATCAAGTGAGGCGGCGTAAGTCGAATTCAGGATGACGCCCGCGCCGATGATCCTGGCGCCGGCGCCAACAGTAAGGTCGGGCGCTTCCGATGACGCCACGCCATACCTCGAAATGGTTGCGGCGGAGTCGCTGCTGACGCGTACCAATGCGCCATCGCCGAGCGAGACGGGGATCGAGCCGGCGGTCCCGCCGCTGAAGCTGATCGTTCCGCCGCCTGGGTTTAGCGTGATCGAGCTGCCCGCCGCCAAAGTGAATGGGTTCCCAGCCGAGAATGTGGTCGTCTCACCATTGGCCAGGGTGATGGTCCCGCCTACGGTGGCGGTGAGGGTGTCATTCCCCGGGGTGCCTTGCGGGAAGGCAATCGGAACCCCGCCCTGCGCAAAGGCGAGCGTCGCTCCCGGCGCGTCAAGATCGGTGGTGTCCTGGATGGCGAGCGCCTTCGGCTGGCCGGTTGAAGCACCGGCGGAAGCGATCTCGGCACCGGAGTCGAGGGTCAGCTTATTATTGGCCACCAGGATGACATCGGCTCCGGTAAGCGGCGAACCGGCATTGTTGACCTCGATGTTATTGGTCTCCACGTCGATGGTGGTCCCATCCGCGTTGAGGATCCCGCCAATCAACAAGGTTCCCGCGCCGAACGAGCTGAGTTCCGAGGAATCGAGCGTCAACGTCCCCGCCGGACCGGTTGCTCCCGAGGTGATGGTAATATCGGAAGTGCTATTGATATCGACGAAACCGGTGATGCCGCCGGCCGGCGCTTCCGCTTCCACCATTCCCTGGAGCACGAGGTTGGTGCTCGCGTCAAAGTTCAGGACTCCCGCGTCGACTGGAAGGAGAGGGACGGCCACCTTGCTCTGCTCAGCCCCCTGGCGCAAAAAATCTCCTGCGACATAAGTGTCGTACTGCCCGCGGGAGAGAATGACCGATTGCGAATCCACCTGGAATTGGGATATCCGCGCGCCAGAGAGACCGCCTGAATTGCTTAAGCCGTTGAAGAGGTAGCCGGAGACAATGTTCGAGCCATCCGGTAACGTCACTCGCGACACCGGCGTGCCAGTCTCCGGGGTGACGAGGTACGCGCCGGGCAACAGTGCGTACCGGGCGGGGAGCAGGGTATAGATGCCGGGGGTAAGACCGCTACCGGATCCGAGGTAAACCTGCTCGCCCACCTGCAGCCCCGCACTGGTATAACCTGGATCGCCCGTGATCGAGTTGAACGGCGCGTACGGGGCATAGAGTGCCGTATAGCCGGGGACCACCGCGTAACTCGCGGGGACCTGGCTCCAGTACCCGTTGATAGCGGGCGGTGCGGTTGTGGTCTGCTGGAGGGCGACCCATGTCGCGCCCTTGTAACTAACCAGTTGTCCCGCCGTATAGGATGCCCCGCTCCATGCAACGCCGGGGCTCAAGAAATCCGTCGAACCACCTTCCCCAGCGACAAAACGGTAAGAGGAAAGATCGCCTCCGCCCTTGAGATCGACGACGGAACCGGCCTGATCATCGATGGAGGCCGCGCCGATATTGATGGTCTTCTCCGGGATGCCGCCGGCGGTAATATTGTTGCCCGCCGGATCAATCCACGCGGTGCCGGTTGGGTTGGAGCCGTATGGGATGATCAATGCCTTGCCCGTCAAGGGGTCCACTGCGGAAACGGAAGTGACGCTCTGCGATCCGAGCGTCAGGGTAAGCGTGGAGTCCACGGGTGCGCCGGTGATCGGGTCGGTGGGGGCTGTCCCGGACGAGCCATTCCAGCCAAGATTAATGGTGCCCATGGGCGCCCGGAGGACGCCATCCTGGTCGATGTTCGAGGCATACACATCCAGCGTTCCGCCGGCGGAGAGGGGGAGCTGGCGCGAACCGGACGCGCGAATGGTCACGGAGCCCGAGCCGGGGGCGAACACTTCCGCGGTCGCGGTCCCGATGCTGATATTAGCGCCCGAGGCCAGGGTTACCGTCGTGCCATCGATGCTCTGTACCGTGGACCCAAGCAGGGGCGACCCGACGCCGAAACCCGGTGGCAGCGCGGCCGAGGCGAGTGTGACCTGGGTGCCGCCGGACTGGCTGGAAGCGACCACAATATTTTCATCGTAAGCGGCGATCTCGAAAGTCACGTCGGAAGCGGGGTAAACCTGCCCGGCGGTGAGGGTGATATGCCCGGCAAGATCCAGGGTGCCGTCGCCCCGGATGTCGCCATTTAAGGCGATGAGGTTGACGTTGGAGATTCCTTGAAGCGACAGATTCCCGACATCGATGAGATCGGCCGTGACCGTAAGGCTGCCGGCGCCGGAAGTCGGACCGAAAGGGGAAACGGCCGAGCCGTTGGCGTTGAAAGGCGACTGTGCCTGTTGCTCCGGCGTCAACGGCCCCTGAAATGGCAGGCCGAGCACCACGTAAGGCGCGGTGAGATTGACGGCGCCATCGGCGATAATGACCCCGCCGCTCGCCACGGATAGTTCGCCTCCGGCGGTCACCGAGACATTGCCATCGAACTGAACGGTGCCGGCAAGCGCGACGTTATCGAAGCCGCCACCCTGGAAGCTGTCCACCGCGATGTGTCCGGCGCCGTTCGGGGCGAGCGTCTGATTATTCGACCCAAGAACTGCCTGGCCGATGCCGGTTGCCCCGGGGATGGTGCGGCCGGATTGCGTAATGACCAGCGTGGGATCCGTGGGAGTCTGGGTAGAGTCGCCGCCCGGGGGGAAGTAGAGGCCGGAGGAAACCGTCAGGCTGCCGCCGACCGCCGCGGACCCTCCAGCATTTCCGACGAGCGTGGCGTCGGAAAATAATTCCTGTGCGCCGGAGAGCGTAATCGTTCCGCCGTTGCTCTGGAGTTGAAACGGCGCTACCGGCGCGCCGAGAAACGAGCCTTCCTCCTGCCCGACCAAGGTCGTTTCCGACTGGGGTAGGTAGAGGAGACCGCTGGCCCCGGAGACGTCCAGGGTGGCGCCCGCCGCGGCCACGATATTGCCGGAGATCGTGATGGAGCCGCCAGGCAGGACCGATCCCGTGGGATAGCCGTAAACATCCGGGGTCAATACCGTGGTCCCGGCAGTCGAGAGCAGTGCGCCGGGTCCCATGTACACGGTGGCAAGCGGTGCGTTATCGGCGGTGCCGAAAATCAGGTCGGAACTGCTCGCTCCCTTGATGGTGATGGAGCCGCCCGGCACGATGATCGAACCGAGCACGGTAGCCGCTTGGGCGCTGATGGAGACACTGCCTAGCGCGTCCGTCGTGATCGTTGCTCCCGCGCCCATCACGAAATCGCCCCGGATGATCTGATCCTCTTGCAGGTCCTTTATGCCGGGAGCGAGGAACGAAAGGTTCACCGGGGTGCGTTGGGCCTCCGGAAGGACCTCAAGCATCTCCGTAATTCCATCCGGGCTTTGCGAGTTCGGGAAGCCGATCCAGTTTTCCGCCACGGGGGCGATCACCGTGCCGGGTGCGATGTAAATCGCCGGGAGATAGTCGAAGGTCGAAGCGGAATTCGCGGTGGTGCCACCGAGCCCGGTGAGGGTAAAGCTGGCGAATCCGCCCTGGCTGAAGAATGAAGGGTCCAGCAGCAGCGAGTTCGCGTTTGCCGTGACGCTCCCGCCAATCTGGATGGCCGGCGCCAGGATGCTGAGCGAGCCGCCGGTGCCGCCGGAATAGCCTTTGAGCGTGGCATCGAGGATCAAAGTCCCGCCCAACGTCGCAGCGCTCTCGGGGTCCTGGCCGGCAGCGATGGATATCGTGCCGCCGTTACCGTACGTGAGCTTGTCCGTGGGCCCGGCAACCGCGCCGCCGGAGACATTGATGGTGCTGCCCACGGCCAGGTCCGCGGAATAACTCGCGATGGTGATGCTCCCGCCGCCGGTAGCCACGGGTTGGGTGTAGGCGGTGGGCGAGAGGTATTCATCGTCGATGATGAGCCCCGCCGTGCTCAAACTGGCGCCGGAGCCGAGTACGAAATGGCCGCGGGAAGAATCCGGCGTGGGAGGGGGATTGAAGGGCGAATAACTCAGCCATGCGTAGGGGGAGTAATCGTACACCGTGAAATCCAGGGAGCCGTCGGGAGCGCTGATGGCTCCCTCGATGTCCAGATTTGCCGCGACCAGGGTGATGGATCCGAAGGCTGGGGCGGTGAGCGCTACACCTGCCGGCAGGGCGATGTCGCCATCGCCGTTATTCACGGTTAACGAGCCGAAACCATCGGTGGTGAGCAGGTCCGGGGAAAGCACCACCTCCGCCTGCCGTGCGGCGGGCAATGCGATAGGATCCCCGGAGGAATCGAGCGCAAATGCAGGCGCAGCGGGGAGAGCGGAGTCATCCGCGAAAAGGACCTGGGGCGGAGTGGGTGAGCTCAGGGAGGTGTCGCTTGCAGCGCTCTGCATTTGAAACGAAAGCGTGATGCTGCTCAGGGCGGGAGGGACCTGCAACTGGCGGGAGCCGGGGTAGGTCCGCCCGAGGAGCGCACCGTCCAGAGCCACGGCAGGGGCTGCGATCGAGATCGAGCCCCCGTTGCCGCCTTCGACATAGGAGTCCTCGTAATGCGCACCGCCAAGGAGCGGGATGTTGTACGTCTGCTGGATGCCCCACTTGGCGTAATCCACAGTGAATGAGCCCAGGATCCCCTGGTACGCGACGTCCGGGATCGCCTGCGCAATATTGACAATCTGCCCGTCGTAAATCAGGTCCGTGGTCTGCACCGTGCCTCCCTGGTAATTGATCGCCCCGCCGGATACGTCAATGTCCGAACCGTGCTGCATGACCACCGAGCCGCCCGCGGTGAGACTGACCGAGCCGCCGGCGGTCGTAAGCTCACCGACCGGGCGCTGGATCAAATCAACATAACCGGACACATTTGCCAGCGGAGTGCCTACCCACTCAATCCCGTCGTAGATGCCCATATCCCTGGCATCCACTTCCACGGTCTGGCCATAGAGTACGCCGTTCCGCTGGAGCGGAGAATTGGCAAGCTCCGGCCCGAGCAATTGCGCGGAGACAATATTCTCCGAAACCGGGGCGGAAACGATGGAACCGGCGACATCGATGGAGGCGCCGGCATCGAGATAGACCTGCCCCTTGCTCGGGACGAATTGCGCCGGGGAATCGCCGGATTGAGACCAGTCGCCGGCCGAGAGGGCGACATTTGCACTTGGCGCAAGGATTTGGGAATTGGTCTCGAGATGGATGGTCTCTCCCTCGATCTCGACCTCCGACGGCAGAGCAAGGGTGGTGCCGACGACCGTCTCGGTGCTGTCCCATTCCGGAAGGATCTGGGTTTCGCTGTTGGCGCCGAGCGTCACATTCCCGGAGTCCGTGGGGACAAAGAGGTCCGTGTTACTTGCCGCAGCAACCACCTTGGTGCCATAGGAGGCGTCGAGATCGATCCGTCCATTGAGCGTGACGGAGGTGGTGCTGGCAATGACCCCAAGCTGGTTCACATCCTCTCCGGCGATAGTCGTGTCACCGCGCGGTACCTCGATGAGTCCGGTGTTGGTCGCATCGCCACTGGATGCATCGACGGCGCCGATGTAAGTGTCCAGGCCGCGCAGGGAGGCGCTGGAGCTGGCGAGGAATCCCACTTGATTGCCGGCCGCGAGGATGGTCTGGCCGTCAGGGGTGGAGATAGTGCCAGCGTTCGTCACATTCGGGCCGATCAACGCAACCCTGCCCCCGACATTGTCCGAGGTGTCAGCCGCCTGGATTTGCGCCCCGGCCTGTACGGTGACATCCCCGTCCACGCCATTGACTGGCGCGGGTGGTGTAAAGGCAGGTGTCGGGCCGTTGGTCCCAGCGGGGATCGGGAGCTGGGAAAAGAGGAACTGATCGTCCGGATTGTTCAGGAGTCCGCGGTTGATCAGGTTCGTATTGATGGGCAACGAGGAGGCGACCAGGGTGTGGACATTGACCTGGGATCCGCCGCCGAAGATGATCCCGTTCTGGTTGATGACGTAGACTTGCCCTTGGGCCTGGATGACGCCGAGGATTTGCGAGGGGACGCCGCCGGGATCCTGAATGATGTTGAAAACGATGGAGTCGCCCGTGGTGGCGCCGGTTTTGGCCTGTTCAAAGTCGAGCGTGGTGGATCTTCCAATGCTGAAGCTCTGCCAGGTGAGCACGGCGTCGGGGCTGGTCTGGTCAACGGTCACCTGGGTGCGGCCATTCACGATGGACTGGGCCGGCAGACCGGCGCCCGACCAGAGGCTGGATCCTGCAGTGGCGCCCGTGGCCGGGTCTAGGCCGCCGATGCCAAGGCCGTTGGGCACGTTTGGCAATTGCTGGGACGGGTTGTTCGGGTTGATCCCGGCGTTATTGGCGTTGTAACCCGAGGCAATTTTCCGAGCCGCGCTCTGCATCCTCTGGATCGCCTGGATCGACTGGGTTGCCCGCGCCAGGGCGTCCTGCATATTTGCACGCGCCTGGCTCACGGCGGGCGTTGTAAAAGAGCCTGGGGTGGAGGAATGAGCTGAATTCGACCAATAGCCCCCGCGCAGCAGATCGCCCGCAACGGCGGATGCCCCGAGTGTGAGGAGGATAAGGCCCCCGCTCAGGAGCATGAAAAAATAGCTCCCACCGGTGCTGTGCGAGTGACGAATGGGTGCGGACATTGGGGGTGAAATCGAAGGTGCCTGGCAGGGCCGGAATCGAGACGCGGCGATCGGGGCAGTAGGATCAGGCCGAAAACGGGAAAGGATGGGGCTCCGCCCTCGTGTCCATACTCAGACTATAGACTTTCATTTCACGGTGCGGCGTGAATTGCGAGCCACGAATGGCTGCCAGCGAACGCAGACACCTCGGCGTGCAGCAAATCGGGTCCGAAACTGTTGAGGCATATGGCGATCAAGGCCAGATTCAAGCCTGTGAATATCTGGAGCAGGAGTGGAGCGACCGACATGGGACAAGCGAGCCGGAAAAGCCTCCGGGGTTCGGATTTCGCCGATTGTCTATCGAAATGATATTGCTTCCGCATGCGGGTGTCTACTGCCGGAGTAGGGTATCGTCAAGCGGTGTTTTTGCTTGGGAGAGTGGGCGGGGAGAATCCCGGTCAGCGAAAGGGGAATTCGGTGGAGGATTTCATGGGTATTTGGTCCCGTTCGGCGACCCGGGACTTCGAGTCGGAATCGGATCGAAATTCGCCTTGGAAATTGCCAGAAAATGCCGGCGGCCCCAACGTGGCGCACCCCGGCATTTTAGAACTTGCGCAGAAGCCTCCCAACCCGGATATTGCGCGGCTCCGGAGCCGGAAAGACCCTATCGTCCAGTGGCCTAGGACACTGCCCTTTCACGGCGGTAACACGGGTTCGAATCCCGTTAGGGTCGCTTGTATTCATGAGGGTTTGCAAGGAATTCTCGAATGGGCGTGACAAAAACGTGACAAACTCGTAGTATTTGTCCTGTGAAAGCAAAACGCATTGAAGTCAAAGAGGGGAACATCACCGTTCCGATCTACGAATTTTCCGATGGTCGGTATTGCGTCGATACCCTGCTCGGAGAAAAACGAAAGCGGATCACGCGCGCCTCGCTCGATGCGGCGAAACTTGAAGCGCGAAGGCTCATCGCGCAAATCGCATCGGGCCGCGCACATGAGGAGCCAATGACTCTCGCCGAAGTGGAGGACTACCGCCTCGCCAAGGACAAGCTGGCGCCGTTCAAGGTGTCCCTGCTCACGGCTGTGGAGGAGTGGATTGCCGGACGGGGAAAGACTTCGCGCGTCATCACGAAGACTGTTTCCGAGGTCATTGACGAGTTTCTCACCACGAAGCAGGTCGAAGGCGTGGGCTTCTTTCACTTGGAAGATCGAAAATACCGGCTGAACAAATTCGCTGGGGCCTTTCCTGGCCGAATTGATCATATCACCACGCATGAAGTCGAAACGTGGCTGAACGGTCTTCGTGTCAGTGGGCGCACGCGCAACAATTACCGAAACGCTGTTTTGCAGCTCTTCCGCTACGCGCGCGCCAAGCGGTACCTGCCACGCAACGAGCCCACGGTGGTCGAGGACGTGGCCGCGGCGAACGCCGGCGAAGGCGCGATTGAAATCTACTCACCGCAAGAGTTGAGTTTGCTTCTCTCGAACGCTCCGGCGAAGTTGCTTCCGTTCTTTGCCATTGGCGCGCTCGCCGGGCTTCGCAGTCAAGAGATCATGCGCCTGGATTGGGGCGATATCCGGTTCGAGCAGAGCTTTATCGAAGTCTCGGCAGCGAATGCCAAGACGGCCTCGCGCCGGCTTGTTCCGCTTCTCCCACCGCTCACGGCATGGTTGCTTCCGCTCCGCAAAAGATCGGGCCGTGTGGTCGGCTACACTCGCAATGATATGCTCTCGGTGGCACGGACGGAGTTCTGCAAGACTGGTATCAAATGCGGCGATGAAACCGTCGAGTTCACTTGGAAGCCGAATGCCCTGCGGCACAGCTATGCCAGCTATAGGCTGGCGGACATTAAGGACGCAGCCCGCGTCGCGCTGGAGATGGGGAATTCGCCTTCGATGCTC
>Ga0302320_10020400_pt1 | contig 13223 bp, 11 predicted proteins | sample Bog_T0_3_FD_202130 | JGI IMG/M metagenome (GOLD analysis project Ga0302320, IMG submission 202130) | Peat permafrost microbial communities from Stordalen Mire near Abisko, Sweden - Bog_T0_3 | ecosystem: Environmental > Terrestrial > Soil > Wetlands > Peat | place: Sweden: Abisko, Stordalen Mire...
CGGCGGATGAATTCATCGCACATGGCTTCCATTTCCACCGCGAATACCTCCACCTTTTTGCTATAATAGCCCCAGAAAATCAGCGCCGGTATCGCAATCAGCAGGCCGATCAGCGTCGTTTTCAAAATCACGCTGATGCCCTGCGCCAGATGCGAGGCATTGCTGAGCTCCGCCTCCCCAATGCCGCTGAACACGGCCATCATCCCAATGATCGTGCCCACCAAACCGAGCAGAGGGGCAATGCCCACGATGATCTCCAGCACCACCAGCCCGCGTTCCAGGCGCACGATCTCCCGCCGCGCCGCGGTTTCCAGCGAACTGATGTTTTCCGCCTTGGGCCAGTCGAGATGATTGGCCGCAAACAGCAGCAGCCGGCCAAGGGACGAGGGATTATTTTGACAGGCCTCCCGCAGCGTCGCCACTTCGTCCGGGTTGCGGCATTCCGCCAGCGCGGCCGCAATGGCCGGCGGCGCCACCTGGTTCCAGCGCAGCACCCACGCGCGCCACAGGATCACTCCCAGGCCTATCACCGACGTCAGTCCAAGCAATGTATAAACAGCAATTTCCATAATTCAGGGGCTTTCATAATAAAAGGTGAAGGTTAAATCACGATAATTTTCGCCAATTTTGCGCACCATGTCCGGCGGCCACTTCGCAAACGGCGCGGATTCCTCGATGGCTTCCTGGCACAAGTAACCCAATAGGTCGCCCACGGTGTTCTCCAGCGTCTGCATCTCAATGATCGAGCCATCCGGCTTCAACTTGAACCGCAGGGTGACCTTGCCGGCGCGGTCCTGCGCGTATTGATGACTTTCCAGCAGGTCGTCCCAGCGTTGCGACACCGCCTCGATGATCGCCCGGTCATACTCGCCAAACGGCGTGGCCTTGGCGTCCAGCTCCGGCACGATGGCTCGCCGCGGCACCCCGCCCGCCTGTTGCATCTGCCGGCCGGGAATCTGGTCGCGCCGCGCCAGCGCCTCCTTCAACGTGCGTGGCCGCTGCGGTTGTGCCGGGGGAACCGGCAACGCGGGCGGTGCGTCCGGTTTTGGCTCCGCCTTCTGCCTTTCAGTTTCGCCCGGTGTCGGGGGCGTTTCCGGCTTCTCCGTGGTGGTTTCCACCAGTGCCGGCGGTGGCGGGGAGGGTTGCAGCGGGGCGGCCCGGGGCGGTGGCTCGGCTTTCGCGATTTCTTTCGTCGGCTCCTGAGCCGCTTGCACGATGGTCTCATTCGCCCGTTTGGCCACCTTCGGCGTGTCCTCCGTCTTCGGCATCTCCGTTTGCCGCCCCGTCAGCCTTGGCACGTTCGCATTCGCCGGGTCCGGATTGGCCGCGTGGGAATTTTTGTCGGAATAAAACCGGGGTTTCTCCGGTGCGTCCGCGTCCGCGTGCGACACGTCCACATACATGTCCGGGTCCGGGTTGGCCGGGGGCGTCATCGTCGCCTTCGGCGTTGGTGGATGCTTCCTTTTTGCCGCCATCGCCCGGGCTTCCTCCGCCTGCCATTTTCGCCACCAACCCAGTTTGTCGCCCGTGAGATAAACGCCCCATACGCCCAGATGCACAAAAAAAGACAGCAGCAGGGCCACGATCACCCGCTCGCGATCGCGGCGGCTGAAGCGTAGCGAATCCAGGTCGTCGTCGGCGCGAGCCATGAACGCTTATATTGCCCCACCCGGGGAGGTCGGGCAACGTTTAGATGCGGCTTGCAGTCCCGCCCCAATTTGCTTTCATCGCCCCATGCCAGACGCTTCTCTCCCCGCCATCGTGCAATATTGTGACCGGATCCTGCGCACGTCGAAAATCGGCGACTATGACGGCGCCGTCAACGGCCTGCAGATGGCCAATTCCGGCGCTGTCACCCGCATCGCCGCCACTGTCGATGCCAGCCTGGCCACCGCCAAAATGGCCGTCGCCGCCGGCGCCGACTTGCTCCTCGTCCATCATGGCTTGTTCTGGTCCAAAACCCATCCCTGGACCGGCAAAAAATACGACCTGCTCCGGCTCCTCATCGAAAACAATCTCGCGATTTACAGCTCCCACTTGCCGCTCGATGCCCATCCCCGGCTCGGCAACAACGTCCGGCTCGCCGCGGCCCTGGGTTTGGTCGGGTTAAAACCGTTTTTCGTCAGTCACGGCCAGCCCATCGGTTTTCAATCCGCTGGCCGGATCACCCGCACCGACCTGGCCCGGCGACTGGCGCAAGCCACCGGCGCGCCGCCCATCGTCATTCCCGGCGGACCGGAACTCTGTCGGCGCATCGGCGTCGTCACCGGCGGCGCCGGCGGCGATTTGCCCCAGGCCGCCGCCGAAGGCGTGGACACCTTCATCACCGGCGAGGGGCCGCACTGGACCTTTGCCCAGGCCGAGGAACTGGGTCTGAACGTGCTGTACGGCGGTCATTATGCCACGGAAACCTTCGGCGTGAAGGCCCTCGCGGCGGAGCTTTCAAAAAAATTCCACCTCCCCTGGCAGTTTCTGGATCACCCCACGGGATTGTAACGCGAACCGCCCCCGGATTCCCAACCAGTCTGGCGCCGCAATCCAGCGCCAGCGGCGCGGCATCATTGTAGATTACCCAACCAAAATGAATTCTTTAGTCCCGTAGGGCCGGCATCTTCGGGGAATTCATGCACCACAGGCGCTCTTGCTTTTCAGCCGGTTGGCACGAAATTGCGCAATGGACTTCTTATTTTTGCATCTACTTCAAAGCCACCGGAAAGAAAATGTATGGATTTACCCAGATGTTTGTTGGTATTGCAAAGTGGATTTGCGCTTTCCCGTTAATCGTCAATACGCAGCTTGACTGTTCGGTGAAACTCATGCCATTGGCCACACCAGGCACAAGCACCCATAGCCCAGTCAATTCCTTTTCTAGTTCTACCCCAGTTGGCGGTGGTTGTTGGAGAACCAAAAATGTGGTGTGGCCAGCCATTGGCGATGTCTCAAACTGCGCGACGTATGGAGAAGGCGACGGCCACGAAAGTCCGATTGAGTATGAAAAAAATTTGTTCCGTTCGACAGAAACAAAGGATGCATTTCAAACGAATCACATCCAAGCATTGCCGCCGTGTGCCGATTGAACACCTCAAGTTCTCCAGAGGCATTGTGTTGGGCATTATGTGACCACGACCAGCTTCCATTCGGTTCAAGATTTATCATGCCCCTATCGAAATTCGTACCCACGACGGTGAAATACAGAATTGCGCTAAGCGACCTTACCGGCTGGTTCATTGGGTCGTTTTTTTTGATTTCATACTCCGTCCAGCCCGCATCTGCTATCTCAAAAATAATCCCAATAATTACGAGCCGTTCACCCCATGTCTTTGCGGAGTTCCAGAACCGCATTGACCTGAAATTTTTGAACCATTTCTTCTCTGCTAACAATTCCAGCGCTAACCCAAGGACAACCACAAATCCACCAAATGAGGCAAAAAGTAATGGCCAGAAATATGATTGGGTGGCTGTGCTGCCCATCGGGATAGTTTTATTAACGATCGTTACCTGTATTTGTGCTTTTATTTATTGGCTGTTTGAAAAACGAACCGGTCGCTATTGACATTCCAAAATGCGTGCGATTTCTAAATCGTTTTGGGTGCGTAAGTTAATTGGCAAACTTGGCGTTCCTTACAATCGCAGATTGGGAGTCCGAGGCTCCCCTCATCCAAATGATTATGGCTCTGGTTTATCAATGGCCGCAGCGGAAAGCAACACTTTCCGTATCCAGTAGCCGGGAGTTGAAAAGGAGACAGATTCAGCGAGAGTGTTTTCCCGGGATTTTTGGCCAGTTCTTGAGGGGTGGTGTTGGAGGCCGGGTGAGGGCCCGGAACTGGCGCCTGGGTTGATGGATGAGGGTGATTGAGGATCGTTTGGTGGGGGCAATGTGCCAGCTTTGGCCGACAAAGTCGATCTCGCCCTCGGCATTGACCCTGCGTTTCAAATGGAGCGCCAGATGGAGGTCCAGCCGGGTTGCCGACGGACCGGGACGCGTGGCCGTGCGTTTTTCCAGGCTGTGTTGAGGCTTAAGCTCTGGTGCGACCGACGGTGTTGTTCTTGCGTTCGCCCCCCCCGGTTAAACATGATTTGTGCGGCGGCGTAGCTGCGGACTTTTAAATTCAAAGCCCTGAATGGGGCATCAACCACTTCCCAATCCCACGCGCCGCTGTGGGTTCTTCTGCGTTTATGCGGCCCTTGCCGGGCATGATTCGTTCTTTGCCATCGTTTCCAGGTGCGCCGGTGCATTGGCACGGGGGAACTTTGGCTTGGGATGCATGCGGGGCCGACAATCTCTTGCGCTCGCCCCCACGCATCGCCAAACGCCCCAAATTCTCAACCCGCGTGACCCCGGAATCCAGCGCCAGCGGCGCGGCATCGTTGTAGATCACCCAACTAAACTAAAATCTTTAGCCCCGTTAGGGCCGGCATCTTCCGGGAATTCATGCCATCCACTTTCGTTCCCCACGCGGCCTGATGAGATTTTGGTCTGGGTTGCCATGAAAAGTGTTCTCCATCCTCGCGCATCGCCATCCTGCACTTTGCTCGAAAACAGTTTCCCTCGGAATTTTTCGACCCGCTCTGACACCTCCAGCCCCTGCCCGGCCAAGTCCGGCGGAACCCACGACCGGGATTAAAGGCCTCGTGGATATAGCTGGGAACGTCAGCAGCCGTTATCGCGCTTTTTCGATTTGTGCCGTCAATTCCTGGGCGAATGCCGGTCCCTAGCAACTTGCCTTAAGCCCGTTTTCATTCGCTGGGACACCCGTCAAAAATCTGAATGGCTTCAAATTGAGAAATTGTTCCAAGCCCGTCGCTTCGTTTTCATTCGCATACAGAACTAAAAGTATGCAGAGTGAATTTAAGGTTGACAAAGTAAATTAAGGTGTCATCATGTGCCCAGCAAAGTGAACAATAACAAAATAAACAATTATGCAACGTAAAGGTAAAATCGCCCGCCTGCCGCTCGCTCTCCGCACGGAGCTCAACCTGCGCCTCGCCCAAAACGTGGACGGCGCCAAGCTCCTCGAATGGCTCAATGCCATCCCCGGTGTCCCGGCCTTCCTCGCCAATGACTTCGCCGGCGAGCCCATCAGTAAACAAAACCTCTACGAATGGCGCCAGGGCGGCTTCCTCGAATGGCAGACCCAACAGGAAATGTTCGACGAAGCCCGCGGCCTCGCCGCCGATGCCGGCCCGGTGAGCGCCACCACCAACCATGATCTCGCCGAACATCTCGCTGCCGTCATTGCGGGGAAGTTCGCCAGCCTTCTGGCCGGTTGGGATGGCACCGAAGACAAGGCCTTCGATGTCAAACTGCGCGTCTTGACGAAGTTCAATCAGAATCTTGCCATATTGCGCCGGACGAACCACAGCGCCGCCCGTTTGAGGATGGACCAGGCCCCCTTTGAACGCGAGGAGCAGCGCCTCGTCGCCGAAGCGGCCCGCGAAGAGGAACGGAGCGAAGTACGCCGACAGGTGTTTGAACAAATGTTGGCCCGGAAGCGCGCCGCCGACCAGCTCGCCGCCGAAACCAGCGCCGCCGCAGCCAACCCTGAAATCCTCCCAACCGGCAGCGCGCGACCTTCCACCCCCGACGCCCCATCCCTGGCCAGTGTCGCTCAAAATCAAAACCATAACCCTGCCGCCGCCAGGCCTCGCGTCACCTAATCCGGATCAACCCAAGACCAGCCCATGCCCAGCCGCGGTTTGGCCTAAAGCCAAACCGGGGTTCGGCTGCCACGCCGAGGTTCGGCTAAAACCAAAAAATGAAATCTCGGATCAAACCTCGCATTGTAGGCCGGGTCTCCCGACCCGGCGTCCCCGCTGCAACCAACTCGCGGTAAAACCAGGTAAAACCAAATTCACGCATTCATGCTTAAACCATGCCTGTTCTAAATCATTGCAAATCAATCATCGGCCCCCTCGGGTAAAACCAGGTCAAACCAAAATGCCAATGCGCATCCCCAATCAACCCAAGCCCTGTAATGCCAAGTCGAGGTTCGACTGTCAGGCCGAGGTTCGGCAAACCAAAATCGCCCATTCACACCCCTGAACTCCTATGCCAATTCCATCCACCCCAACCCCAACCCCCGCCACCCCAAAACCGCTCGTCACCAAGGCTAGCCAACAGATCCTGCTCAAAGAACTCTGGCGCGGCCTGTCCGATGATGACCGCGCCTATTGGCTCGACCTGTTTGCCTCGCCCACCCCGGCCGCCCAAATCCGCCGGCAGTTGGCCGCCTTCCATGGCATCCAACTCCGGTTCGACCATCAGCTCGCGCGGTTCCAGCGCTGGGAACACCATTGGCGGACCGCCTTCGAAGAAATGGAACTCCAGCATGAAGATGAATACTTCAGCCAGCTCCTCAATCCAAAGTCGACCCGGCCCGCCATGCGCGATGCCTGCCTCCTCCGTACCTATCGCCGCGCCCAGGTCACCGGCGATTTCGCGCTCGGCCTCAACGCCATCCGGCACGATCTGGACATCGATCGGGTGGCCCTCGACGCGCAGAAATTCCAATACGACGCCGCTGCCGCCGCCTTGAAGGCCTGGGCGAAAATTCAACCCATCGCCGAAAGCAATCTTACTTGGGACGAGAAAATCCAGGAGCTCCGCCGGACCTTGTTCGGCTCCATACCCGAAGACAACCCCCCGGCCGCCAGCCCCGCCACGCCGGCACCCGTTCACAACGACCCCGCCGCGGAACCAGACTCTCGAACAATACAAAAAACTGATCGCCTACAACACCAGTACCGCGATGTTTGTGCGCATGGAAATGATGGGCGGTCTGGCCGCCGCTGGCATCAAGCAACTGCGGCAAGCCGCCTGTGAACTGCGCGACGCCTTTCAGCGCCAGGCCGCCGCCGGACCCTCGGTCGCATAGCTGGAAGGTTTTTAAAATCGGCTCTGCACTTGGCCATCCGCCATCCATCAATAGTAATTATATCGTTGCACTCTGGCCACCTGGCGGAACATTCTGGAAGCAGCATATGGATTCATTCCTGTTGGCCGCCATTGCCGAGGCGAAACGAAGTCTCGCCACGGGTGGCATTCCCATTGGCTCCGTCCTCGTATTCGAGGGCGCCATCATCGGGCGCGGTCACAACCAACGCGTCCAACGCGGCAGCGTCATCCACCACGGCGAGATGAATGCCCTGGAAAATGCCGGCCGCCAGCCCGCGCGCGTCTACGCGCAGTGTACCCTCTATACCACCCTCTCCCCCTGCCCGATGTGCTCCGGTGCCATCCGGCTCTACAAAATTCCGCACCTCGTCGTCGGCGAAAATGTGACCTTCCTGGGCGATGAAGAACTTCTGCGCCAGTCCGGTGTGAAGGTGGATGTTCTGCAAAACGAGGAATGCATCCGGCTCATGCGCGAATTCATTGCCGCCAGGCCGGAATTGTGGAACGAGGACATTGGCGTTTGAAGCGGGTAGCCCGCCCGGGCGGCGTCTGTTTGCAGAGTCATTAATCGATTTTGCAAAATAGTTCTAACCGTTTGGCGCTTTTTAGTGTCTAATAGCAATGGGGAAGGGAGCTGATGTCATTATGAACAAAAACATGAATTCGATTACGGCAACGTATCCGGGTTTTCAGGCGTTGCCCAAAGGCGTCAAACGGATGCTTTTGGAGTCGGAAAGCTATTTTTTTGATGAGGCGAAACCGCTCCCACGCGCTCCGCTTACGCAAATCGCTCAACATCAGCAAGATATGGATGAGGAATTTGATGCCATCTTGTTGCTGCCCCCCGGTGCCACTCCACCTCCGCCGCCCCCGTTGCGTGCCTTTGGTTCCTAAGAGTATGCTTCCTAAGCCATAAGGCTTTTGACCCGCAGTCTTGTCTCAAATCGCTTGTGCCTCAGGGGAACTTCCCCCCGGTCCAGTTATTTTTCGGCCACTTGATCTTGCCTCCCCTTCGGAAAGTCGTTCGAAAACAGCCTTCCACCCCTGAATTCCGCCCTCGGGCATTTTCCACTCCGAATTCCGCATTCCGCCTTTGAACGGTTGGCAACCGACGTTGCACCTTTGGCAAAATTGGAGAAGTCGGCGCCGGTTTGGCAGCCTATTTTAGCCCACAACATGGCCCAGCGGAATCCCCGGACGGAATCCAACCCCGCCGCCCAGCCCGTCGCCAGCACCGAAGTCTGATAACCCCATCGAAGAAATATTATTATGGATCTCACCACTGAATATCTCGGCTTAAAGTTGCGCTCCCCGCTCGTCGTCTCCGCCTCGCCCTTGTCGGAGGATATTGACAACCTCAAGCGCATGGAAGACGCCGGTGCCCCCGCCGTGGTCCTGTATTCGCTGTTCGAGGAACAGCTGCGGCAGGACCGCCTGGAGCTGAACGAAAACATGGAGCAGGGCACCGAGAGCTTCGCGGAGGCCCTGACCTATTTCCCGGAGCCGGAGGACTTTCGCCTCGGCCCCGAGGAATACCTCAAACATATCGCCGCCGCCAAGAAATCCACCCGCATCCCCATCATCGCCAGCCTCAACGGCTCCTCCGAAGGCGGCTGGACCGACTATTCCCGCAAAATCGAGCAGGCCGGCGCCGATGCCATCGAGCTCAACATTTATTACATCCCCACCGACATGAACCTCACCGGCACAGAAGTCGAAATGACTTATCTCGATATCCTGAAGGCCGTGCGGGCCAACGTCAAAATCCCGGTGGCGGTCAAACTGAGCCCGTTCTTCAGCAACTTTGCCAACATGGCTAGGCGGCTCGACCAGGCCGGCGCCGACGGCCTCGTGCTGTTCAACCGGTTTTATCAGCCGGACATCGAGCTCGAATCGCTCGAGGTCAAGCCCAACCTCCTGTTGAGCACCCCGATGGCCATGCGCCTGCCGTTACGCTGGATCGCCCTCCTGCACAACCGACTGCGCGCCAGCCTCGCCGCCACCAGCGGGATCCATCGCGCCTCCGACGTGCTCAAGCTGTTGATGGCCGGCGCCGACGTCACCATGCTTTGCTCCACCATCATCCGCCACGGCATCCCGCAGATCGCCCTTATCGAGCGCGACCTCGTCGCGTGGCTGACCGAGCATGAATATGAATCCGTCCGCCAGTTGAAAGGCAGCTTGAGCCAGTCCAAATGCGCCGAACCCGCCGCCTTTGAACGCGCTCAATACATGAAAGCCATCACCGGCTACAGCTTGCCCCGCACCTGACTTTCCAGCCAGCCATTTAAGAGCGGTTGAAGAAAAACCTTAGCCACTCCGGCCGCTCGATCATTCCAGCGGCCGGTTCTTTTCTGCCCTATCATACCGGCACAAATAATCCTGACAATCAGGGTGGTTTGTGGCATGATAAAGGCATCACATGCCATCCAGCGCATTCATGAAAATCATGACCAGGGGATGCTTGTGGTTCTTTGCGCTGCTTACCCAGATTCCAGTAAGCCCGTTGCATGCCGCCGGATTCCTGTTGTCAGGCCATGTGCCGCCGCCCGTGGAGCGCGCCATCTCCCTCCCGCTGGGCCGGTTGCCCGGTACCAACCAATTGCACCTCGCGCTCAGCCTGCCTTTGCGCAACCCCGCCGGTCTCACCAATCTTTTGGCGGCCATCTACCGCCCGGGTGATCCGGAATATCATCATTTCCTCCGCCCGGGCGGGTTCGCCGCCCGTTTCGGCCCCGCTCCGGATGACTACGCGTCCGTCATCCATTTTGCCCGCACCAATGGTCTGACCGTCAGCGCCACGCATTCCAACCGGTTGCTGGTGGATGTAACCGGCCGCGTCGCGGATATCGAGCGCGCACTGCACGTGCAGCTTCATTGGTACCGGCATCCCACCGAGCCACGGAACTTTTTCGCGCCCGATTCAGAACCCACGGTCGACCCGCGCCTGCCCTTGCTGCATGTCAGCGGGCTCGATAGTTTCTACCGCCCGCATCCCAATCTGGTTGTGGGTCCTCCCCCAGCCTCATCTCCCCGGACGCCGCTCGCTGGTTCCGGCCCGAACGGTTACTACCTCGGTAATGATTTCCGTCAGGCGTACGTTCCAGGAACCACTTTGACCGGTGCGGGTCAAAACCTCGATTTGTTGCAATTTGATAATTTTACCCCGGCGGATATTACCAATTATGCCGCCGCCATCGGCCTGTCCAACGTGCCACCCATCACCGTCATTCCCGTGGATGGCGGCTTTGGCACCCCTGGGGCTAACCGCCTGGAGGTGTCCTTGGATATCGAAATGGTGCTCGCCATGGCACCCGGCATCTCGAACCTCTTTGTTTATGAGGCGCCGAATCCCTCTCCCTGGGTGGACATCCTGAGCCAGATGGCCGATGACGACCTCGCACCCCAAGCCAGTTGCTCCTGGAGCGGCGGCGGCCCGGACCCCGCGTCGGAACAGGTCTTCCAGCAAATGGCGGCCCAGGGCCAGTCGTTTTTTTGCGCCGCTGGCGATGCCGGTGCCTTCACCAACGTCGTTCAGTTTCCCTCGAGCAGCCCCAATATTACGCAGGTCGGCGGCACCTCCCTGGTCACCGATACCAATCAAAATTATGTGTCGGAGTCGGTCTGGAATCGCGGCAACGGGTCCGCTGGCGGCGGCGGCGTCGCCCTCTCGGTCGACCTGCCGGTCTGGCAAATGGGCGTCGACATGGTCGCCAACGGCGGATCCACCGCCTGGCGCAATGTTCCCGACGTCGCCCTCACCGCCGAGAATGTCTATGTCGTGATCGACGGCCAGGGAAACCTGGCCGCCGGCACCAGTTGCGCCGCGCCGTTGTGGGCGGCTTTTACCGCGCTCGCCAACCAGCAGGCCGCCCAACTCGGCGAACCCCCCGTCGGCTTTCTCAACCCCGCAATCTATGGCCTCTGCCGCGGCGCCAATTATCCCGCCCTCTTCCACGACATCACCAGCGGCAATAACACCAATCTCTTCAACCCCGCCAATTACTATGCCTCCCCCGGTTTCGACCTTTGTACCGGCTGGGGCACGCCCATGGGTACCAACTTGATTAACGCGCTCGCCTCCCCCGATCCCTTGGGCATCCTGCCCCAGAATGTTTTTATCACCAGTGGCATGGTCGGCGGTCCCTTCCCCCAGACCAACTGGCTGATCACCCTGACCAACTCAGGGCCGGACGATCTCCAATGGTCGCTCGGCAATGTGCCGGCCTGGCTTGCGCTGTCCCTTTCCAGCGGCTCGCTCGCCGCCAATGACTCCACCAACCTCACCGTCGAATGGCTCAATCCCGATGCCTTCGCGCCGGGTAGCTTTCGGGCCGCTCTCATGTTTACCAACCTCGCGCTTTCCCGCATCCAAAATGTTCTCGTGCGCGTGGATATCGGCCAATCCATCGTCCAAAATGGCGGCTTCGAAACGGGCGATTTCACCGGTTGGACCCTGGTGGGCGATACCATCACCATCCATAGTGTTTACGATATCGTGGCCACGGATGCGGATTATCCGGATGTGGTTCATTCCGGCAACTATGGTGCCTTCCTCGGGGAAAATGGCTTCGCCGCCACCCTGACCCAAGTCTTGCCCACCATCCCCGGTCAGCCCTACCTAATCTCGTTCTGGCTTGATAATCCCCAGGCCGGCAGCATCCAAACGTTTAGCGCCAGCTGGAATGGCACGGTCTTTACCAACCTCCTCAACCCGCCCGCCTTTACGTGGTCCAACTTCCAGTTCACCGTCATTGCGGATGATACCAACAGTACCCTGCAATTCGCCGCCGAAAACGACCCGAATTACTTCGGTTTTGATGATGTCAGCGTGATGCCCTTGCCCCAGGTGGTCTTCACGAGTTTTCAGGCGGGCACCAATGGATTCCAGTTTTCCTGGCCATCTCAAACCAATTTAAATTATTTGGTCCAGTACACCACCGACCTCACCCAGGGTGTCTGGCAGAATCTGGCCAGTGTCATCGCCAGCACCAATGTGATGACCTTTGTCGATACCAATGGCGTTGCCCAATCCTCGCAAGGTTTTTACCGGCTGCTGCTGCTGCCGTAAAATGGCCGGCCCGTTCCAAGCTAATCGGTTTGAAAGGCCGCCACCATTGGCCGGTGGTCAGAACCCATCCCCCAATTGGGAATGGTCGGGATGTAAGTGCCTTCCTTCACCCAATACTTCAACAGTCCGGAACTGATCGCAATATAGTCAATCCGGCTATACGTGTCCTCCTTGCCATAAAAATATGTCCACGCCACATCCCGGGGTTCATAATACGGCGGCTCGCTGATCGTGGTGTCGCCGTTCCGTTCCGCCGGACGTGTGTCAAAAAGCTTCCGCTTGCCGCGCCCAAGAATTTCCCGCACCGGGGCGGAATCCCTGGTGTCGTTGAAATCACCCAGCACAATCAATTTCGCCTCCGGTTCACTGGCCAGTCGCGCGTCGATGATGCCCCGCAATACTCTGGCCTCGCCCAGTCGCTCCTCGGCTTCATCCGCTTCCGGCGTGACCAGCCGCGATTTCAGATGCGCCACGATCACCGTGAACATGAAATTGCTGCCCCCGGCGATGTCCACCTCCGCAAAACCACGTTTGACCCGCATCCGCCGGCCATCCAGCAGAAAATCATCGTTGGTGTGCGGACGGCGCGCCACGATCGGCAGTTTGCTCAACAGCGCCACATGGATGTCCCGGTCAAATCCTTGCACCTCTTCCCAGTAGTCAAAATGCTGGCCGCCTGTCCCAAGCGATTCCCGGAGTTCCAGCAGCGCGTTCGTGCCGCCCATTTCCTCGAGCGCAATCACGTCAGGATTAAGGGTTCGGATGCTCTCGCAGACTTTTCCCTTCGCCTCCGCCGATTTGACGTGCGGACGCGTTTCCGTGGGCTCATCCAGGTAGGTTTCCACATTGTAAGTGGCCACCCGTATGACCCCCGCCATGGCCCCCGACCCCGGCATCCTCAGCGCGAGAATTACCAGGGCAATCCAGACTGGAAACCCCTTGTGCATCGAAGTATTCATGCCCTGCGTTCGGGCCGGTTCACGCCGGGTTTATCGCAGATCCGTCCGCTCAAGTCAACGGTGCTCGCCCGGCGACTGCTGCTTTCCGCCACCATCGCAGCCCGGACAATGTCAAGTTGTACCCCGACAACCAAAAATCCTGAAAAAAGATCTTGCTCCACCAGTTCAAACTGCTACGATGCGCCCCCGCTTTCGCAAGATGGAAGCGGATAAACAACCATTAAATAGACAATCGCTCTTTGTATGGCTCAACGTATCAGAATCCGCCTCAAGGCTTATGACTTCCGCGTCATAGACC
>Ga0302320_10020401_pt1 | contig 13222 bp, 9 predicted proteins | sample Bog_T0_3_FD_202130 | JGI IMG/M metagenome (GOLD analysis project Ga0302320, IMG submission 202130) | Peat permafrost microbial communities from Stordalen Mire near Abisko, Sweden - Bog_T0_3 | ecosystem: Environmental > Terrestrial > Soil > Wetlands > Peat | place: Sweden: Abisko, Stordalen Mire...
CTCATCGTGCGCCTTCGAAATCCCCACCGAAGATCCCAGATTCGCCGGCTTCACAAACATCGGAAATGCGAAATTGCAGTCCGCTTCTCCCGCTTCAATCTGCTCGCGGCTAAATACGCTGTGCTCCACCACCGGCAATCCCAGGTCGCGACAAACCCGCTTCATTACGTCCTTATCCATCGAAAGCGCCGACGCCAGAACGTTAGCCCCCACATAAGGCAGATCCGCCAGTTCGAACAGGCCCTGCATCGTGCCGTCTTCCCCGAACGTGCCATGCAAAACCGGAAAAACGACATCGATATCCGCTCCCGGCTCGGGAATTATCGGCCCGGGACTCCAGCGCCCATCCTTGCCAATTAAATACTTCGTCACCTCATACCGCTCGGGATTCATCGCCGCAATCACCGATTCGGCCGAACGCAGCGAGATCTCGTGCTCACCGCTCCGGCCCCCATACACAACCGCCACGCGCGTCTTCATAGTCAGAGAATCTTCTTTCCCATGGCGGAAAGAATCAGTTCCACCGCCAGATCCGCGGTTCGATTCACTTCATCGATCACCGGATTCACCTCCACCACTTCCATCGAAACCATGCGCCCCGAATCGCAAACGATCTCCATCGCCAGATGCGCTTCCCTGTAAGTTGCCCCGCCGCGCACCGGCGTGCCGACGCCCGGCGCATACTGCGGATCCACGAAATCCATATCGAGCGAAAGATGAAATCCGGCGGTGCCGTTCGACGCGATGGCGGTAGCTTCGTCTATCACCGAACGCATACCTCGCTCATCGATATCCCGCATCGTGAACGCTCGAACACCCGTACCCTTTACAGTCCCGCGCTCCACTTCATCTACATCGCGAATCCCAATCAACGCGACGTTCGCAGGCTCAACCTTGGGCGAGAAACCCAGCAAATCCACCAGCGCCTTCGGACCATGTCCGACACAACAGGCCAGCGGCATCCCATGTACATTGCCGCTCGGACTCGATTCCGGCGTATTCATATCCGCATGAGCATCGATCCAAAGCAATCCGACCTTCCGGTTCGATTCACGGAAAAAGCTCGAAACCCCGGCCATCGTCCCCGCCGCAATCGAATGGTCACCGCCCAGCACCAAAGGCATCGCGCCGTCACGCAAAGAACCCGAAACCTTGAGCCCCAACCGCTCACACGATTCCGCAATCTCCGCCAGATACCGCGCATCGTCGGGACCCGGATCGGGCAGGCTCTCCGCCTGAGCCACTTCGATGTTGCCCAGATCTCTCACCGAATATCCCAGTGCGGCCAAACGCTTGCCTACACCGGCCACGCGCAGCGCCGACGGACCCATGTCGACACCGCGCCGACCCTGCCCCAGATCGAGCGGCGCCCCAATCACGGCAATGCGCGGTCGCTTCATATCAAGGTAGGACAGGCGGTTCCGCCTGTCGCCTTCTTTCCCCTCACGGCCGCAAACGATACAGCATTCTAGGGAACGCGATCGTCTCGCGAATGTGCTCCAGCCCGCAAATCCACGCTACACACCGCTCAATCCCCATCCCGAACCCGCCATGCGGAACCGTCCCGTACTTCCGCAAATCGATATACCAGTCGAATGCCTCTTTAGGCAAATGATGCTCCTCGATCCGCTTCAACAACAACTCGGGATCGTGAATCCGCTGCCCCCCGCCAATAATCTCCCCATAACCCTCCGGCGCCAGCACATCCACTCCCAAAGCCACCTCGGGCCGGACCGGATCGGGAGCCATATAGAACGCCTTGATCGCTGAAGGAAACCGGTCCACCATCATCGGCCGCTCGAACTGCTGCGTCAGAATCGTCTCATCGCCGCCGCCGAAATCCCCGCCCCATTGAATCTCCGACCCATGCTCCTGCAGATTCTTCACCGCGTCGTCATAGCTCATGCGCACGAACGGGGACTGCACCGCTTCCAGCTTCGTAACGTCCCGCTCCAGCACCTTCAGTTCCTCGCGCCGCTTATCGAGAACCCGCCCCACGATAGAAACAATGAACTCCTCCGCCACCCGCTTGATTTCTTCCAGATCCGCGAAAGCCATCTCCGGCTCTACCATCCAGAACTCCGTCAGATGCCGCCGCGTCTTCGATTTCTCTGCGCGAAACGTAGGCCCAAAGCAGTAAACCTTACCGAACGCCATCGCATTCGCTTCGTTATAAAGCTGGCCCGATTGCGTCAGATACGCCTTCTCATCGTCGAAGTAGTTCACCTCGAACAGCGTTGTCGTGCCCTCGCAAGCCGCGGGCGTAAAGATCGGCGTATCCACCAGCGTGAAGCCGTGGTCATCGAAATAATCCCGAACCGCTTTGATAATCTCGTGCCGCACCCGAATAATGGCATGCTGCCGCTGCGACCGCAGCCACAGATGCCGATGGTCCATCAGGAACTCGACGCCGTGGTCCTTCGGGGTAATCGGATAAGGATCTTCTTCCGACACCTTCTGCAGTACCTCGGCCTCTTCCACGTCCATCTCAAATCCGCCGGTCGCCCGCGCCTCCGCGCGAATCTTGCCGCGCACAATCAGCGACGATTCCTGGGTCAAATGCTTCAAACTCTCGAACGTCTCTTCCGGCAAAGCGCTCTTCACCGCGACACACTGCATTAGCCCCGTGCCGTCGCGCAGTATGGGAAACACAATCTTGCCGGACTTGCGAATGTTGTAAAGCCAACCCGCGATTTCAACCGACTCCCCGGTGTGGTTCGCGGCGTCGGATATAGAGATTCTCTTAGGCATTTGTCGATTGGACCGCTTCCAGACGGTCGAAAACCCTCACGATTTCGTTCAGCGGCAGCGCCATATCCTGAACCTCGCGTAACTCAAGCAGCAGCGGGTACTGATCTTCCTTAGTACGCAGCAGCCGCATGGTCTCGGTCCAGTCGATCGTGCCGCCTTCCGCACCCGGAAACAGATGCTGATCTTCCTTGCCATTGTTATCGTGTACATGCAAAGACCTGATCCGGTCCTTCATGATTTCGAATTCATGCTCGATCCCTGCCCCGATATGCGCGTGCCCGGTATCGAAGACATAATTCAGCTTCAAATGAGTAAAGTCGTTAAACAACTTCAGCCGCTCTGCGGTCGAAAGCTCGTTGAGCGTATTCTCCAGCAGAATCTCCACGCCGCGCTGCTTCGCGAAAACCACCAGTTCGTCCAGCGAAGAGAACGCGGCTTCGAGCGCGTGTTCCGAAAACTCCTGACCGCCCACGCCCAGATGCTGAATCAGATAACGGAACGGAATCACCTCCGCCACCTCAAGCGCACGCTTGATCTCATCCACCCACTTGATCCGATCGCCCTTGGCGCGCTCGGTGATATTCACATGCGTCTGCGGCCCGGACCGTCCCCAGATCTCATCGGTGTAAATCGGCGAATGCAGCGAATGCAGCTTCAGCTCCGAATCGCGAAACCAGTGGCCCAACTCGGCCACCTGAGCCTTATTGCGGTAATCGAGATGCTGCGGCGCGCAAAATATCTCCACCGCCGAGATCTCCGCGCGCTCCGCTCTGTTTAACCACGCCGTCGTCAGCCGATGGTTGACGATCGCATGGGTCGAAATCATTCGCTTCATCGGATGAGACTTTAGTATCCTTTTGCAGTGGCTTCGGTACGTCCGTCGGGCGCGCCCTCAATCCATTGTCCGTCAACCCGTATCGCGGCGACGTCGCCGATCGAATTGGTCAGCCGTATCGTATGCCCACGCTGTTTCAGCAGCTCGATCGTGTCGGGCGAAGCCGTGTTTTCCACCGTCAGCGAGTCGGGCATCCACTGATGGTGAATGCGCGTCTGATCCACCGCCTGCTGCATATTCATCCCGAAATCGACAACGTTGAGAATTACCTGAAGCACCGAGTTAATAATCGTGGGTCCACCCGGCGAGCCCAGCGCCATGTAGAGCTTTCCGTCTCGCGTCACAATCGTAGGACTCATGGCCGAAAGCGGAGTCTTATGCGGCGCGATTGCGTCGGCCTCGCCCTGCACCAGATGAAACATATTCGGCTCGCCGGGCTTCGCCGCGAAATCGTCCATCTCATCGTTGAGCAGGAAGCCAAGACCTGTGGCCGTAACTCCCGAACCGAAGCTGTTGTTCAGCGTATAAGTCACCGAAACCGCGTTCCCCATTTCATCCACAATCGAATAATGCGTCGTCTGCGGGCTTTCATAAGGAGCCAGGTCGCCCGGCTTAATCGACTCGCTCGGCGTTGCCTTATCCGGGTCGATACTCTCGCGCCGCGACTTGATGTAAGCCGGATTCAGCATCGTCGCAACCGGTACCTTAACAAAATCGGGATCGCCCATATACTCGGACCGGTCTGCGAAAAAACGCCGCATTGCCTCGGCTTCGAAATGCATCGCCCGCGCCGATCCCGCCCCGGTGCTCGCATAATCCGTGCCTTCGAGCATCCCCAGCATTTGAAGAATCCCCACGCCGCCGGAGCTGGGCGGAGGCGCAGTAATAATGCCATAACCCTTGTAAGTGCCCTCCAGCGGCTTGCGCTCGAAGACCTTGTAATCGCGCAGATCTTCCATCGTGATGATCCCGCCATGCGCAGCCATATCGGCCGTCAGCATCCGCGCTGTCTCGCCCTCGTAGAAATCCTTCGCGCCCGCATCGCGAATCCGTCCCAGCGTTGCGGCCAACTCCGGCTGCTGAAAGACTTCTCCCATCTCGTACCCCACGCCGTCCTTGAGAAAAATCCGCTTCGTATCCGGGAACTGCGTCATCCGGTCGCTGTCCACCCTGCTGCTCAGCGATCGCGACAACCCGAACGAGACCGGGAATCCGTTGCGAGCCAGTCGCACCGCGGGCTCAATCAGCTCCTTCCAGGGCCGCTTCCCGTATTTCGTATGCGCGTACTCCATCCCGAGAACCGTGCCGGGTACCCCCGAAGCCCGATATCCCGTCACGGAATCCTCCGTCGGCTTGCCCGTGGCCGGATCGATATACATATCGCGCGAAGCCGAGTTGGGCGCTCGCTCCCGGAAGTCGATGAACGTCGACCGCCCATCGGCAAAACGAATCAGCATGAACCCGCCCCCGCCGATATTCCCTGCCGAAGGATGCGTCACTGCCAGTGCAAAAGACACGGCCACGGCCGCATCGATTGCGTTTCCGCCCGCCTCAAGCACCGCCTCGCCCGCATCGGTGGCATGAGTTTCATGCGCCACTACCATGCCATGCCGCGCATGAACCGGCTGCCGAGCCGGGAGCATCGCCGCAAAGCAACACGCAAATACCAGAGGCAAAGAAATCCGGCGCATATAGCAGTGATTGTAATGTGTCGCAGAAGCCTGTGCCCGGCTTACCGCAAACCGGACTCCCTGACAGGGCGCCTTCTTACTTCTGTTTCCGAACAGCGACCGTAAGGGAGCGGCAACGACCCGCCGAAACAGTCCACTATCTCCCGCTCCTCGGCAATTCCCACGTCTCCGTAAAGAACCCCGCATTCACAATCTTCCCCGGCCACCGCTCGTCCGCCGGCGTCGTCAAATCGACCACTGCATAGTCCGGCAGGTACGCCACCTGCAGCGAATTATTCGGCTGCGCATACTCGCGAAAAGTGATCCCGGTGTCGATCGCCACATACTTCTTCGGATTCAAAGGATTCGGATAAATCATCACCGGCGCCGTGGTCGCGGTCCATTGCAGGGGCAGCTTATCGGCAATTCGGCCCAGAATCTTATTGCTATGCGGATCGCCCCAAAGAATCAGATTGCTGTCCGCAATATCGGCATCCGTGATCGCGGTATCGTCCTTCACGATCGCGTCCCCGCGCATCTGTGTCCGCCACAGCTTAATCGCATGCGCCTCTTCCGAGGCCGCCCACGTTCCCGTCAGTTCGCTCAAAGGCGCGCCCGTCGGATGAACCATAATGAACCGATCCATGAACGCATCGTCGATCGGACCCTGCAGATCATGCCGCTTCCGCAGCACCTTTGAATCGTCCTCCGCCACCGCCCACTTCGCTCCCGTCTTACGGAAATGCGCCATCCACGATCCATCCGTCAATGCGCCCGCAACCGTAAGCGCCTGGCCATCCAGCACAACCGATGCTTTCACGCCCGGATTCAGTACTTCAGCGCCCGGGTTCATCTCGAAGCTCAGCGCGCTGACATTCAAAGTGGTCGCTTTCACCGTATGGTCGTTCTCGATCGACGCCGTCACCCGCGCCCGCTCCCAGTGCTTCTCCAAACCGTCCACCACCACCCACCGCATCCGGTTGTACTTCAAAGTCCACGTAGTGAACCGCACCTCGCGCGGATTTTCCACCCGCCCCTTCTGCGCCAGCGCATCCATCATCCTGTCCAGCTGCAGCATCGCCTCGGGCGTATAAGCGTGCCCAATGTTCAGCCCCGTCACTCGCGAAAGCGTCAGACCCTCCTCCGCCATCGCCGAAGCCATTACATCGGCCGCCTGCTTCTGCGCGTCCTTATCGCCGTTATACGCCACCACCGGAACATTGAAAAAATTCTCCGCATAATCCGTCGCGTTGGTCAGATGCAGCAGCTTCTCTTCGTAATCGGTCAGCTTCACGTTCCGCCGCGTATAACCGAAGAAATCTTTCGTCTCCGCGAAACCCGCACCCGGAGCGACCGCCGCGAACTCCGTCCCATAGTGTGCCCCTATATGCCACGCCGAAGCCCCGCCCATGCTGAAACCGCGCACCAGAATCCGGTTCTCGTCCACGCTGAAATTCTTCTTCACATCAGCCAGCGCCTCGAAGAAATCCACCTCGCCCGCAAACGTGCTGGCATTGCAATAGCGCCCATACAGATGCAGCACAATCGTGTCGCGCGGAGTGAACTGCCCCGGGTTATGCAGCCGGTCCCAAAGAAAACTCACTTCGCTCAAAGTCTCCGTGCGCCCATGAAACCACGTATCCACGCGCCACTTGTGAGGACGGTCCGGAGCATAAGACGGCGGCACCACCAGCCCATAAGGCTGCACGCTTCCGTCGATCTTAGACACATACCCGCGCACCACCAGGCCGGTAGCCCGAGTCCAGGGGGCATCGCCCTGTTCCAGCTGCGTCATCCGCTCATTGCCGATGCGAAGCAGTTCCTTGCCCCGAAAAATGTCCTCCGCCGTGAAGAACTCGTTCCCCTCCAGCGCATAAGCCACGGCCTTATGAAAGATCCGAACGTCCGCGATATGCGGATTCCCCTTCAGCGCCTCGATCCGCGCCGCCAGCCGCGCCAGACCCGTTTTCAACTGACGCTGATCGGCCTCCGGTCCCGCAACTCCGGCGGGCGGGATCGTGTGGATCTGCGGCTGCGCGACCACAAACGCAACAGACCCAAGCAGCAAAACTCCAGGCAGCTTCATCATATTCGCTCTATAATATATGGAGATGAGCAGCCACTTGCTGATCCCGTTTGTTTTGAGGCAGAATGGAAATCTGCGATTAGGAGCCGTCCGGCCTCACCTTCCTTCGGTCCCTAATCGTAACGCTGAGCGGATTTATGTTCGCCGCCAAAGAGCGGCCGTACGTGCGGCGCAGGTCGGAACGCCCGCCGAACTTTGATGTACGAAGTCTTCGGCTGCCATATTCGCGGCTACAACGTCCTCACTGAACTACTATAGTAGTGGTGTGGCTGGCCAGTTTGGTTTCTGTGGTATTGCATCAATGGCAATGTTTGTTATACGCTGAACGGCGAAGTGCCGACATTCCGGACAGGAGAACTGGTGTTGCACTACGCTAAACACGCTTCCGAATTTACACTGGCGGATGCCGTGGCTTACGAGACTAGCGCTTCGAATTTTCTGACCAAGCCCGCAGTACCAAGCATGATGGAATGCGTCACGTTGACTGGTCGCAGAGTGGGTGACACGGTGCGATACGACACCGCAACTATGGAATTCGGTGTTTTATCAGCAACTGGGTACATCCGGACATACTTCAAGCCTATTCCGTGCTCGGCGGCGGTGGGATTGCCCCCGGGTGGCTGTCATGGATATCCTAATAACGAGACTACTTCTCGGCGCGGTGCCGTTCATGAGATACACTTGCCCGGTTTGCGGATTTCGGATGCCCGATCCAGCGGCTGATTTTAACATCTGCCCCTCTTGTGGAACAGAATTTGGGTATGACGACACAGGCAAAACCCACGCGCAACTAAGAGCGCAATGGCTGCGAGGGGGCGCTCAATGGTGGAGTCCACAAGCTCCCCCGCCCGGATGGGACGGCTATGAGCAGTTGGAGATGCTTTTCGCTATTCCGTCCACGCCGCCGCCGATGTCTCCGCAGTTCCAGACTTTGATCGACCCTCCCGGTAATCAATCATCCGGCTCGATAATTTACACAGGACTCGAAAATGACCGAAAGCCCCGTGTCCAAGTGAATAATATGGGAACGGCGGCGTAGCCGATGGAGCTTCTGTCCGTTGTTCTCGCGCGTTCTGCCCTGCTGTTTGAAGTGGACTCATTAGATCCATTCGGCAGACTTTCGGCAGTTGAGGCGCTCGCTCAGATCAAGGAAAGGTACGGTTTTGCGATCGTTCCGCAGAAACCCGGTGAGTCCACCACAGAAAAGGGAGCAGAGTTTTTGTCTGGCAGGATGGGCGATACAGTAATTGACAGGTTGACACTATTCCACAATGGGATCGTCGTTGATACCCGGTCATCGACCGAAGAATCTGAAAAGATCGCCGATGATTTTGTTGGTAAAGCCAGAGATATTCTCGGGTCCAGGGTTAGAGTAGAAAGGCGTCACCTCGCTAGTCAGATCACCTTCCGAAGTCAACTTGTACTATCCAGGATGAATCCGGTTATCGAGGAGATTTGTGAAGAGATACAACGAACTGTGGGAGCTGGATTAAAACAAGAATTCGTAGCTGAACCGATTGGCCTGACTATTCACACGGACGTTACCCAAACTCGTTTTGCTCCAGCGAAGTTTTCAATTGAAAGACGCGCAGATGCTCCATTCTTTGAGAACACTTATTTTTCGGGAGCGCCACTGAGCACGCAACGCCATCTTGCGCTGGTTGAGAAATTCGAGCGTTCGTTGCTATAAGATCCCACCCGGAAAGGATCCCAAGGCGCGGGACCACTTGGGGTGTTTCCGCTCCGCTTTGAAAGCGTGATCACGGCCATCAACCATGCCGCGAAGTCCTTTAAAAAGTGGGACCAAAAACAAAAATACCGTTCACGCGCAAAGGCACGGTGAAAACGGATTCACGCGGTGCGCCAAAAATGCAGAGATCGGGCATCGATCGTTCACAACTATTTTCAGCCTTTTTTAACCCCACCAACTCAATCCCATCAATAACTTGCGAATAAAGCCCCACCGGACCCCACCTCCCCCGGTGCACAATGAGATCGGGAATGAAACAGGTCACTCAATCCGCACTCCACACTCTCCCCGTAGAAGCCCAAAATCTCGCCTGGAGTGAAAGCGCCGCGAGCGGGCGGGAATTTCCAAACGAACCCAGGGGCACGAAAACCGGTGTTATTTCAAAACGAACCCAACAACTCGTTGAAAACAAACAGAACCGAATCTCGGGAACCCAGCAATCCTCGGGTTCTCTCAGGTTCCCTAAGGTGTCGCCTGCGCGTACCTCTTAAAGAACGAACCAGCCTTCCACGCCGGCCGAGCCTCCGCATTCGCCACCCGCTCCAGCAAATGCGCCACCAGTTGATCGAACTGCGCCGCAGCCTGCTTATCCACCGGCTGGCTCAAATCGTCCGTCTTAGCGTGATACCGCTCAGCAAGCCACGTCTTAAAGACCTTCTCCTCCGGCGACCCCTTGGCATAACCATCCTTCATAGCCAAGGCCGGAATCCCCTGCAGGATAAAACTATACTGATCGCTCCGGATAAAACTGTTGCGCTCCGGATCGGGATCCACCTGCACTTCAACATTCGCCGTCTTAGCCACAGCCCGGACATCGTCGCCCAAACTCGATTCATCCAGCCCGTAGACCGTCAGCCGCTTCAAGGGATAAAGCGGCAGAAACATGTCGGTATTAATATCGGCCACAATACTCTTAGCCGGAACCGTAGGGTTAGCGGCATAAAACTTCGACCCCAGCAGTCCTTTCTCTTCCCCGGTCACAATTACAAACAGAATCGACCGCTTAGTCTTAGCCCGAGTCTCTTTCAGATAATCGGCCGTATCGAGCACCGTAGCCACACCCGAAGCATTATCCATCGCTCCGTTAAACCCTGGACCCAGATGATCCACGTGCGCCGACATAACAATGTACTCGTCCTTCAGCTTCGCGTCCGTCCCGGGATAAATCGCCGCGATGTTCTGCGACTCGACAGCCCCGCGCTTCACCGCCGCCGAAGCCCGCAGCCGTGCATCGATCGGGAAGCGAGGCAATTCCTTCCCCGCCTCGGCCAGCGCCACGATCTCGTCAATCGTATGCCCCGTGCCCGCCAGCAGTTCATCGGCCTTCGCCGGATTCCAGGTCACCGCGATCCGCATGCCCCCCGAATCGCTCATCCCCGGTGCCGCCAGTTGCATCGTCATCTGCCCGCGGTTCGCCATGATTCGCGTCCACGGAATATCCATATGCTTCGGATTCGCAATCGAAATCGTGCCGATTACGCCCGCGTCTTTCAAGGTCTTCGCGCGCTCTGCCGCCGACTGGTAATGCGATGCCAAAGCGGCCGGAATGTTCGGAGGAGCGCCCGTCAGAAACACCGCAATCCGGCCGTTCGTCTCGAGTCCCGCAAAATCGTCGTAACCCGATTCCGGAATCTTCAACCCGTGCCCTACGAAAACCAGCGGAGCCTCAACCGGCCCCTCGGGATAATTGCGCGCCCCGATAATCGCCTCTTCGCCCAGGGCAACGGGAGTAGCCTTCTCCCCGCGCACCAGGGCCAGGCTCGAATTCGCCTCATCCAGTTGCAGGGTGTCGAATTTCACGGGCTGAATATAGCCCTGCACTCCCGCCGGCTTCAAACCATCGCGCTCAAACTGCGACGCAACGAACTCCGCCGCCTTCCTGTGACCTTCGCTCCCGGTATTGCGCCCTTCAAGCGCCGGATTTGCCAGGAACTCGACATATGACCACCACCGCGCCCCATCCTGCGCCGTCAGCGAAACAGTCAGGGCGAGCAAGAGGGCGGGCGGCAGCGCCTGCCTCACATGGAACCTCGGATTTTCTTGATCTGCGCGGCATGCGAATAGACATGATTCCCAAACAGGCCAACCCATTCCCGCAGTGTCTTCTCTCCCCGCTCGGGATGAACACTGGTACGATCGAAAGCCTCGGCCGGCAACGACTCCAGCAGCGCCGTCGTATCGAACCGAAGCGCGTCGAATACCGCCTTCGCTCCCAGCGCGTTCGCGTTCTCATAACCCAGATGCGCCGCCCAAAGATCCTGATCGAAGGCCGCGAGCGTCGGCTTGTCCTCGGCAATAATCTGCCGCAGCCGCATCCCGACCACGATCTCGGTGTCGGCCACGTGCCTCACGATCTGATTGATATTCCACTTCCCCGGTTCGGGAACGTGACCCGCCTGCTCCGGCGTAATTCCGTGCAACGCCTCGGCCAAAGCGATCGGGCCGCTGCGAAATTTATGAAGTTCTTCCTGCATGAACTAATAATAGTCGGCGCAGCTCATGTAATAGCCGCATTGCGCGCAGAAAAGCTTGCACTTCCTGCTTTCGAGCCGCATCGAACACACGGGACAGTACAGCATCGCCTCCTGCTCAGAAGGCCGAATCGGGTCGGTGTTCACCGGAATTGGTTGCGGCGGTTCCACGGAAACACGATTATAAACATATGAAGCCCGCGTTACTGATTGCTTTCGCCTGCGCCGCCGCTCTGTGGCTCGAATCCCCTGTAACCGCCCAGCGGCCCCCGCAGCAGCCCGAGCGCCTGGTGCAGTATCCCGTTCGCGGCACGCGCGGAGCCATCGCCGCCGGCACCACTTACGCCACCGAAGCCGGCATGCGCATGTATTACACAGGCGGCAACGCGGTCGACGCGGGCGTCTCCACCACCTTCGCCGCGGCCACCACTGAATACGAGCGCTTCGGCTGGGGCGGCGAAGCGCCAATCCTCATCCGTACCAAAGACGGCAAAGTCCACTCCATCGCGGGCGTGGGCACCATGCCGAAAATGGCCACCGCTGAATTCTTCCGCAACCGCCCGCTTCAGCTCGGCGAAATCCTCGAAGCCCCCGAAAAGAACGGCCTCAAAGGCATGGTTCCCGTCGCCGGCATAATGTGCGCGCTCGTACCCGGCATGCCCGACGCCGTCCTCGTCGCTCTCCGCGAGTACGGCACGAAGTCGTTCAACGAAGTCATCCAGCCCGCCATCGAATACGCCGACGCGCAGGCCATCGACGAGATCCGCTCAGGCTCCATCGACGGCAGCCGTGAGTTCTTCGCCCTCTGGCCCAGCTCGATGGAGCACTTTGTTCCCAACAACGTCGTCGCGCGTCCCGGCGAAATCTTCCGCCAGCCCGATCTCGCCCGCACCCTCCGCGCCATGGCCGCCGCCGAGACTAAAGCCCTTGCCGCCGGAGCAAGCCGTCAGGCTGCCATCGACGCTGTTCGCGACTACTTCTATCGCGGCGAAATCGCCAAAAAGATCGAAGCCTTCAGCAAAGCCAACAACGGCCTGCTCCGCTATGAAGACTTCGCCGCGTTTCACCTTACGCCCGAAGACCCGGTCTTCGCCGACTTCCATGGCTTGAAGGTCTATAAACCCGGCTTCTGGAGTCAGGGCCCCGCCATGGTCGAAACCCTCAATCTCCTGAGCGGTATCGATTTCACCGGCATGCGCTACAACTCCGGCGAATACATCAACACCCTGGTCGAAGCCCTTAAGCTCGCCTATGCCGATCGTGACACTTATTACGGCGATCCGAAGTTCGTCAAAGTCCCCGAAGCTACGCTGCTTTCGATGGAATACGCCAACCAGCGCCGCGCCCTCATGGGCAAGACGGCCTCCCAGGAATTTCTCCCTGGCCGGATCGGCGACAATCCCCCGGTTCACCCCTCGAAATCCGATATCGTGCGCCTCAAAATCGACGATAAGCTCATGGCGCATGACACCACCTGTGTCGACGCCGTCGACAAGGACGGCATCATGTTCTCCGCCACGCCCTCGGGGGCATGGCTACCCTCAGTCGTTGCGGGCGACACCGGTATCCCACTCACCGAACGCGCCCAAAGCTTTCTTCTGGTCCCCGGCCACCCCAACGAACTGGCCGGCGGCAAGCGACCCCGCGTTACCCTCAGCC
>Ga0302320_10020405_pt1 | contig 13221 bp, 11 predicted proteins | sample Bog_T0_3_FD_202130 | JGI IMG/M metagenome (GOLD analysis project Ga0302320, IMG submission 202130) | Peat permafrost microbial communities from Stordalen Mire near Abisko, Sweden - Bog_T0_3 | ecosystem: Environmental > Terrestrial > Soil > Wetlands > Peat | place: Sweden: Abisko, Stordalen Mire...
CTCGATCTTTTTGCATACCTCCTCAATGCCCTGGCCTGCGGCCAGCAGCGTGGCTGCTTCACGCAGCTTCTTGATGATCTCTTCGGGTGTGTGTCGTTTGCGCTTCATGTTGAGAGTTCGACGGCGCTCACGCGCCGCAAACTCTCATAGCACCTGGATCAATTTATGGGGAGCAGGGCAGCCTCGCGATACAATCGGCGAAGGACAGAGGTGCTCCGATCGGTCATGTTCGGTAAATCCTTGAGTCAAGTACGGGCCGGTGGCGTAGCCATGATCTCTCTTTTGACATTGCTCAACAATGGTTTGGAACAGCCCGGAGATGGAGGGAGTTTAGGTAGGGGTGAGCCCGGACCGCCGCATACCTCGATTGTCTGATGGGCGGCCAAGGGAACAGCGGGTCAGGCCCTTGACGGAACAATTCTGGCTGGGAGCAAACACAGCCGCACCCATAAAAGTATCGTCAGCGGTTCGGTCCTGGTGCGTGGGGGATTCCCGCCAAAAACTCAACAAGCCGGCGAAAGCGGGCCAATCCCCCGGGATCTGACAGACTGCCTCCACATTTAAGAAGGCAGCCCGACCGATCCGGCATGTGCGGGCGCGCCGACAACTCGTCGCACGCACATGGAAGGGACCGGAAGATTATCCATGTCCCCATCCCGCGCAAGTGAAATTGCATCCCTACTGCGGCAGCGGTGGCAGGGGTGTTTGATCCACATCCCTCACCTCAAATTCAAACCCTCCGACCATCCCCGCCAGCAGATTGTAAACCGCAGCGGTAATCGCGAAGAAAACGAATCCCACCACCGCCATCCACACCGGCCCAAAGAAATAAACCATGGCGATGATCTTAATCCGCTGACCCCCCATGAAAAACATCGGAATCCCGATGAGCGTGTAGAGGAAACCGAGCAGGAAATAGAGGGCCACGATGATCTTGCTCGACTGGATTATGGAGATGCGAACGATTTGCTTTTTCATAGGGAACGACTTATTGAACGAGGACGGCGTATGTTGCACTGAAAAGAGGCCTCTTGGCAAGGCAGGGAAGGATGGAGGCGAGGCGATCACTCGCCGCTTCTACTCATGGCAACCCTTCGGGACGGAAGGGGATTTGTCTGCTTTCGACGCTTCCTGTCAATGAACCGCCATGGCCATCCGACGGCCAACCTTGGCCATTCGATGGGCGCCCATGGATCTCCACAGGCGCTCACCTGAATTATTTGGCGTAGCTCGCCTTGTCATCGGCGTCGAGCCAGTCGAAGAGCGTCGTCTTCGCCGGGTCGAGGCCCAAGGCCGTCGTCTGCGCGGAAAACCACTCGCGCCGTTCGGGATTGTTATAAGGGTTCATCGCTTCCAGCCCGTCGGCCCATACCTTGATCTCCTCGGGCGTCTTCGGCTCGCCGTGCGAGTCGATCCATGCCGCAAGGTCCTGGTCGGACGCGCCGGACTCCACCTGGGTCTTGAAGTCGTCCCCGGTCACGCCCTTGAAGCCGAACAACATATTGTCCAACGGGCAATCGTAGTGGTATTCGCCGATATTGCCGGCCAGGAAGGCGCGGCATTTATCGGTCGTACGGGCCAGGATGACGTAACCGCCCAGGCGGGTACGGGGGCTGCGGGGAGGCTCCTTGGTAAGGTCTTTTGCGAGGTTCATAGGAAGTCAACCGTCTCCGATTCCTCGCCGGAGTCAACGAGGGAAGACAAATCCTCCTCCAGCAGCGCGTCGCAAAAAATCGGATCGATACCGCGCGCCCGCAGTGCTGCCAGGCAAATCGCCATCGCCGGCGTGGACGCGAACGCCTCCGCCCCGCATAGCGCCGCCCGCCACACGTCTCCGTGGCGCCGGATCTCCGTCTGCCGGGACTCCGCACTCAGCCGCTCAACCACCTCCCAGGCCGCCATCAGGTCGCTGGAGTACGCCGGGAAACGGCGCACCTCCTCGATCGTCGCCGCCTCCCAGTCCAGGTCCGGCCGGAAAAGCCGGTAGTACGAATTGCTGAGCGCTTCCTCCGCCTCCGTTCGTGAGTTGAAGCGAAAAAGACCATACGAATCCTGCCATGCAATTTCCGGCGCATCGCGGGTCACATACTCGCCCACGAGCGCGTCGAGCTGGGCCAGTGAAGCCACGCGCATCCGCCCCGTCCGGGCGCCAAACCGATGAGGTCCCTCATTCATTTGCGTTGGTGATGAAACTCCGCTCCCCCAGGGTTGGCAAAGTTAATCGGGGTACGAAACACTGAATTCCGCTTCGGTAATAGTCCTACGCATTTACGGATAAAAATAGTCGTTATCGAAATAGAGAAAAAGGCCGTCCGTTTACCCCGCTGGCGCCGCCTGGACCAGCCGCACTTGCAGCGGAATGCTCGCCATTTGCCGCTTATCCACCGAGACATCGATTGAGTAGGTCCCCTGGCGTGCGAAGGGGAGCTGCTGGAGGTTCAAAATGAGGTTTCGGGTCGAGAAAAACAGCTCCTCCGGCAGCTTCACCTCGAACGACGTTTCCATGGGCGGCACGATCGCATGCCCATCCTCATCCACAAAAAACACGCTCACCGAGTGCAGTCCTTCCTCTTCCTTCCGGAAAAGGATGCGCAACGCCACCGAGCATTGAGGATGGACCGCCGGGAGCGAGGCGGCCACGATCGTATCGAAAGCGCCCAGCATGCAGAGTTTCCCGTCAAAATCGGCCGCGGAATCGCAGAGTGCCGCGACTTGTATTTCCATCGGCAGAAAGTGAGCGAATCGCGCCGGATTTGCAAAGCCATCCGTCGGTGACCTCCCAAGGAGTTGCACAACCCCCGCCAAAGCGGGAAACTTCCCTCCTCCATCCCCATGGATGACAATCCCATCATAGCCCCGCCCGAACCGCTCCCCGCGCAATCCCCCGCCCCGGGACCGCGCCACCGCCGCCGGTACTTGTTTGCAGCGATTCTCGTTTGCGCGCTCCTGCTCTCCATCTGGTGTGCGTGGGCCCTCACCGCACGGCGCGTCATCGCCTCCAGCGGCGGCCTCTATTTCTTCCGGCCGGTGGCGCTCAATGTCCCCACCTTCCGCCAGGGCGATCCCCGCTGGCACGCTATTCCACTGGGGAATACCGCCGATACCCTGGGACAAACCGGGTGTGCCGTCACATCCGCCGCGATGGTGCTCAAATGGTATGGCGTCGATACCGATCCCGGGCGCTTGAATACGTTTTTGACGTCGCATCGGGGGTATGAGGGGAGTGGGTACATTATCTGGGAGAAGGCTGCAAAAGTGGGCAATAGCGGCATCAAGAAGGCTTACGAGGATATGCCATCGTACTGGCGGATCGATCATCAGTTAATGAAAGGCAACCCGGTCATCGTCCGGATTCATTTTCCGAACGGGGGGATGCACTTCGTGGTGATTGCGGGAAAGCGGGGATTCGATTACCTCATCCTCGATCCCGGCGCGGGATGGAGAAGGGGATTGTATCCGCTCAAGGACATCACGCCGCGGATCGATGGGCTCCGGTATTACCGCAGGACGACTGTGCGCAAGCTTGCGTGAGCGGCCCCGGGGGGGAATAAATACCCGCTCTTCCCCTATGCTCAAACATCCTCGGATCACCGAGAGTCGGATCACCCGCGCGCTCCTTCTCCTCAAGGAGATGGTCTATTTTGATGCCATACCTCTCATGGTGGAAGCCTGCGCGCCCGAGGCGGAGCCCTCCTTTCCAGCGCGCATCCCGGAGGGTGGATTCCAGCCCTTCCACGTGGGAGAAAGCTGGGGCCCTGCCTGGAGCACCGTCTGGTTTCGGTGCACCGGCGTTGTGCCCGCGGCATGGAGCGGCAGGACGATCCGGGCGCTGATCCGGCTGGGTGGAACGAAGGCGGGCGAAGGTTTCACGGCTGAGGGCCTGGTGTGGCAGGAGGGCCGGCCCACGCGGGCCATCAATGTCAATCGCGCCGATGTTCCCATTACCGCAACCGCGGGCAAGCCGGTCTCCTTCCTCGTGGAAGCGGCGGCAAATCCCACCGCTCTGACGTGGTGCCCGTTTGGCGTGCCCGAGCCGCCCCCGGCCGACCCGCTCTTCGTGCTCGGCCAGGCGGACCTTGCCTGTTTCAACCAGGAAGCCTACGACCTCGCCCTGGACCTGAAGGTGGCCTACTGCGCCATGATGGAGTTGGATGAGAATTCGCCCCGGCGCGGCCAGTTGCTGCGCGCCTGCAATGAGGCCGTCAGTCGGCTGGAAGCGACCCATACCTTTGGTCCGGCCCGCGAGGCGCTCCGCGTGGTGCTGGCCAAGCGCAATGGCCAGACCGCGCACGAGATCTCCGCCGTGGGCCATGCCCATATCGATACCGCATGGCTCTGGCCGCTGCGGGAGACGATTCGCAAGTGCGCCCGGACGTTTTCCACGCAACTCGATTATATGCGTGGTAATCCGGCATATGTCTTCAGTTGTTCGCAGGCGCAGCAGTACGCGTGGATGAAGGAATATTACCCGGATATCTTCGAGGGGATCCGCGACGCGGTCCGGCGTGGGCAATGGGAGCCGGTGGGCTCGATGTGGGTCGAGACCGATTGCAATATTCCGTCAGGGGAATCGATCGTCCGGCAGATTATTTACGGGAAGAATTTCTTCCTGGATGAATTTGGCATCGAGACCCGGGACTGCTGGCTGCCTGACGTGTTTGGTTACAGCGCATCGATGCCACAGGTGCTGCTCGGGGCCGGAATCGATTCCTTCATCACCCAAAAAATCTCGTGGAATCAATTCAACAAATTCCCGCATCACACGTTTTTATGGGAGGGCATCGACGGGACGCAGGTGTTCTCGCATTTTCCGCCCGCGGATACTTACAACGGGAACTTCGAGCCGAAGCAGTTGATGTTTCAGGTACGCAATTTCAAGGAGCACGACCGGGCTACGCGGTCGCTTTACCTGTATGGGTTCGGCGACGGCGGCGGCGGTCCGACAAGGGAGATGCTGGCGGCGGCGGCGCGGCTTGAGGATTTCGAGGGAATGCCCAGGGTGCGGCTGGAAAAGGCATCGGAGTTCCTGGCGAAGGCCAGGGCCGATGCGGTGGACCTGCCGGTATGGGTTGGGGAGCTTTACCTCGAATTGCACCGGGGCACCTACACCACCCAGGCGCGCAATAAAAAGGGCAACCGCAAGAGCGAGGTCCTGCTGCGCGAGGCGGAGTTTTTTGACGTGGTGGCCGGTCGCGCGTCGTACGAGGTGCGGCCCGGCGTGGTTGAGGATCATCGCGCGCCCTACGATGTCATCGCCCGCCATGCGACCACCGCCTCCGGCTACCTCGAGCGCGCCTGGAAGCTGCTCCTTCTTAATCAATTCCACGATATCATCCCGGGCTCGTCCATTGCCCGCGTTTACAAGGAGAGCATCGACGATTACGCGGCCATCTTTCAGCTCACGCACGCCATCATCGAGCCTGCACGGCATACTGTGATCGACCGCGTCGATACCAGCGGCGCGGCCCGCCCGGTGGTCGTATTCAATACCGCACCCTTTACCCGCAATGAGGTCGTCTCAATGCCCGACGGATCGCCGATTCATGTCGAGGCGCCGCCGAACGGCTACGCGGTGATCGATGCCGCGGCGAGCCGCCCTGTCACCTCGTTTGCGCATCCCGTCAAGGTCATCGAGCGCGCTCGGCTGCTCGCCATCGACAATGGGATGCTTCGAATCCTCATTGACCGATCCACGGGGAATATCCGCGGCATCCGCGATCACCGGTTCGACCGCGAAGTGCTGGCGCAGGGGCAGTCCGGGAACGTCTTCCAATTCTTCCATGACATCCCCAACCAATACGATGCTTGGGATGTCGATCCGTTCTACATGGAGACCCCTCCGGGCGAATCGGTCATCAGTTGCATCGAGATCGTTGAGCAGACGGAACTCCGGGCCGTGGTCCGGATCGAGCGGACATTCGGCAAGAGTTGCATCACCCAGCGCATCGCGCTTTGCGCGGGGTCGCCCCGGATCGATTTCGACACGGATGTCGATTGGCAGGAGCAGCATCAATTCCTCAAGGTCGCCTTCCCGGTCAACGTGCACTCCCCACGCGCGACCTATGAGATCCAATTTGGCCACACGGAACGGCCCACCCATTACAACACAAGTTGGGACGTGGCCCGGTTCGAGGTTTGCGCGCAGCGGTGGGCGGACCTGAGCGAAGGCGATTACGGCGTCGCGCTCCTGAATGACTGCAAGCATGGCTACGACATCCACCGCAATGTCATGCGCCTCAGCCTGCTCCGCGCGCCCTGTGCGCCGGACCAGTCCGCGGACCGCGGCCACCATGAATTCGTATATTCGCTCCTGCCGCACGGCGGCGATTTTCGCAAGGGCTGCGTCATCGAGCAGGCCTGCGCGTTGAACATGCCGCTCCATCTCGTCGCCACCGAGCCGAAGCCGGGGCCACTCCCTGCGCGGCAAAGTTTCTTTGAAATCGACCGCCCGGGGGTTGTGATCGAAGCGGTAAAACGCGCCGAGCGCGATGACTCGATCATCGTGCGCCTTTACGAGGCCCACGGCACCCGCGGGCCGGCGGAGCTCACGACGACGCTGCCGGTTAAACACGCCTTCCGGGCCGACCTGATGGAGCGCACGGGCGCGCCGGTTGATTGCAAACGTGGTAAAATGGCATTCACCGTGAAACCATTCGAGATCATCACGTTTAAGTTGATCGTGGGCTGAGCGGTTCCCCATCCGGATGCCGTTAAGGGGCACCTATTTCCACGAGATCCTCGCCGCCATCCAGCAAGCTTAGCGCCGTGGAAAGATGGCGACCAAGAAGATGCTGCAATGCGGCATCCGATGTATTTCCACACGTGAGCCAGAGGACCTTAGGCGGACTCCCGTGCTGGTCCAATTAGCGGACAAAATCGCTGTCCTTGGTCAACACGATTGCGCCCGTGGCACGCGCGGCCGCAAAGATCTCGTCGTCTTCCGCGTCGCGTAGGCCAATGTCTCGCAGCGGCTGCGCTGCGAGCGGGAAGTTGCCCTCAATCCAGCGCTCGTGGGGACAACTGGGCATCCACCCAGATTGTCATCCCGCAAGAAGAGAATGGTCAATCCGGCGCCGCGCGAATGTTATGCAAGCCTTCAAGTCGTCAGTCTCCAAGTCCGGCATTTCGTCAAGAATTTGAGCGGCGTCAAGGCCCGCCGCGAAAAGATCTAGAACATCGCTGACGCGAATGCGCATCCCCCGGATACAGGGTCGCCCCCCGCATTGCTTGGGATTTGAAGTGATGCGATCGAGGAGGGTTGCCACAAACAAATTTTACATTAATGGCTCAGCACAAGCAACCAAATGGTTTAAGCAACATCCCATGCAGTGGCACCTCATCGCAATCGGCAAACCGAAGCTCAGCTTTGCGCGCGATGGGATCGAGGAGTACGCGAAGCGGTTGCGGCCGATGGCCAACGTGACAATCGAGTACCTTAAGCCGGCAACCCGCGAGCAGGAAAGCGCGGCGCTGATTCGTCGCAGCGAGGGCATGTACCGGATCGTCATGGACGAGCGCGGGGAGCAATGCGCAAGCCGCGAAGTTGCCGCACGCATCGACCAATGGGAGCAGCAGCGGGTGAAATCGATGGCGCTTCTTATTGGGGGCGCCGACGGGCATAGTGAGGAGTTGCGCGGACAAGCGGATTGGATTTGGTCGTTAAGCAGCCTGACCTTTCAGCATGAGTTGGCCCTCGTTGTGGTCCTCGAACAACTCTACCGGGCCTACACGATCAAAGCGGGCCTTCCGTACCATCGTGAATAAGCCTCCCCTCTCATCAACCAGGGACCTACAAGGCGCGGAGGGCTTTCCTTCCATTCAGAGATCCTTCGCGTCCCTGCGCCTCTGCGGGAGAATCTCCTCCTCCAGCCGAAAGGTCACTTCCCGTTCTCCAGCTCTGAATGAATGGCAATAAAATGGAGCACGTCGTGCCGCGTGATGATTCCCGCGATCTTCCCGGCATCCAGCACCGCAAGCCGTCCCTGACCGCTCGCCAGCAGCCGGCGCATTGCATATTCGGCGGATTGAGCCGCATCGATGATTGCCCCCATCGTGTCATGCGTTGCCGCAAGGTCGCCAGCCGTCGTGTACGGCCATTTCTCTCGCGGCAATTCCTTCACGTACTCGAGCCGCAGCAGCCCGCGAAAATCGCCATCGTCGCCGATGACCGGGTAGGCCACGTGGTTTTTCGCCAGGAAATAATCGTCCACCACCATGTTCAGCGGCGTGTGGGCCGGGATACAGGCCGGGTTTCGCGTCATGATATCGCCCACTCGCACGCCACCGAGCACCTGATGGTATAGCGTGTTGGTGTACCCGCTTTCCGCGGCGCCCTTCAGGAAGATGCCGATGAGGAAGAACACGAAGGCGTTCCATTGCCCTTCGAACAGAAAAATCATCCCCAGCCCGATCAGCACCCAACTGAATCCCACGCCGATCCGCGTCGTGATGTAGGTCGCCTTCCGCAGATTTCCGGTGCGCGCCCAGATGATTGCCCGCAGAATCCGCCCGCCATCGAGTGGGTACCCCGGGATCGCGTTGAACACGACCAGTGAGAGGTTCACGAGTGTCAGCCATTGCAGGACAATCGACACCGCGCTCCAGTTCCGCACATAGGAGACATACGCCCCCGCCGCATAGAGCAGCGCCAGGACGATGCTCACGGCAGGACCACCAATGGCAATCTTAAGCTCGGCGCGCGCTGTGTCCGGCTCGCGGGAAATCTCCGCGATGCCCCCAATGAAAAGCAGCGTGATTCGCGGCACCGGGATTCCGCACCGCTGGCTTACGAGGCTGTGCCCCAGCTCATGCAGCAGGATGCTCAGGAAAAAAATCAACGCCGCCGCCACCCCCATCGTGAAATAAAATGCCTGCGTATGCCCATGCAGCGAGTCGGGAAACACCTCCGACGCCAGCTCATAGGTCACGATGGCGGCAATCAGGAACCAACTGTAATCGAGATAGAACTTGATCCCGAAAAACCGCCCGAGATACAGGCCGAAACGCGAACGTCCGATCATCGCCTGGCAGGTGTGAGCGGCGGGATGGTGGGTTGCGTCGTGTCAGCACCGACCGGCGCGGGCCAAAGCGGCAGCGTGGGCAATGCCGGGCTCGCGGAAACATCGGCGCCCCCGGCGAGCGCGTCGGTAACCTCAGGACCCCATGTGAAATGCTTGTCCGCCAGCGTCCCGTAAATATACCCGTCAAACGGATCCCCCCCCGTCACGCCCGTGGCGTGAAGGACCAGCGAGGTCCCCCCGGAACCCGGTCCACCCAGGAAGTAAGTCCCATCGGTGATGGATATCTGGTCAGGCCCCTCGGCGATCTTGAAGCCTTTTACCGCGATGCTCCCGGCAATGACCGGCTGCGCCAGCGACCCGCTCACCTCCAGCGCCGGCATCATCGTCCCCGAGGTATTCGCCAGGTTGACCGCCGCATTTCCGCCCACATGGACATTCAGCGTCCAGCCGGACGGCCCGGCAAGCGCCGGAGCCGGCGGCGGCTGCACCAGGCCCGACCCGCCGTTTCCAACCAGGCTCTCAATCGTGGCGCCGCGATCGATGTTCAGCGTCTCCAATTCCGCCGAGCCGGACAGGGCCAGGCTGCCCGGCTGTCCCGTCGCGCGCAGGTCCAGCGCCGTGGCGGCGTCCAGGCCCTTCGCCAGCGCCAACGGCGCGTCCGGCAATTTCACCTCCAGGTCCAGTGCCGGGGAGCGCAAATCACTTGCAGTCGCCGTGCCGGAGGCCATCAATGCCATGGTATTCCATACGCCCGCCGCCGAGGTCACTGTGAGCTGGTTGCCCTTGAAATCCAGCACCGCGTTCCCTGCCTTGAGGGTGCCTTCCGGCGTAACCGCTGCCGCATTCTTGACTGCGAGATGCCCGTCCGCCTTCAGCTTCGCCAGCGTCCCGTCACCTTTCAGGTTCCCCGTCAGTTCCCCATCAAAGGGCTGATCATGCCCGGATAGCAGCAACGTCTCGCGCACCGAAAGCCGGTTTAGCGCCACGTTCAGCTTGCATGGACTGTTGAAGTTCCACCACGCCGCCGTCCCCGGGTTCTGCCATGCCGCCCAGACATTGAGCGGAATCTGCGCGTCCCCAGTCAGCCACGTTGCTTTCCCGTGCAGCAGCTTCAGGCCCTGGAGAGTGAGCGAGCTTGGAGTGGCCACTACCCGGGAGGCGACCGACGTCTCCCCATTGGCTAGCGACAGGCTGGTGAAGAAAATGCTATCCGGCGAGTAGGTCGCCTCCGCGTTCACATCCACCGGTTCCCACGCCGCCGCTCCCGCGCTTCCGCTCACCAGCGGCCGGATCCGGTTTAGCCGAACAGTAAACGCCCCGGAGTGCGCCCCCTGCGCCCCATCCCCGGACCAATCGAGCATCAGCCCCCCGCTGAACGCCTCAGGCGCGACTGGCGGCTGGAGGAAGGAGGCATAGAGCGCCAGGTCCGCCACCGAGGCTTTCACCTCGCCCCAGTAGCGTTTCTCACCCAGGATGTTCACCACGCCATCGCCGCGCAGGTAATCCTTGCCGTGGGTAAACTCCGCATGGGTTACCTGGATTTCGTTGCCATTCAATTTGATTGCCGCCTGCAGTTGATCGAGCGGCGCCTTCCGGAAGGAGAGATGCGAGCCGGAGACCGCCAATTGCCCGTTGAACGAAGCGTTGTCGCCGCTCACCGATCCATCCACGGTCAGCTTGCCGTAAATGTCACCGAACCCGGGCCCGAGCAGCGCCGAGAGCTCGCTCAGGTTGTTGATCTTCGCCGCCACCTGGAAGTTGAAGTCGGTCTTCCACCACACATTCCAACTGTCCGGCACGTCCATGTCGCCGTTCAGCTCGAGGGAATTATCCGCCTGTGTAAGCTGGAACTGGAGTTTCTCCAGGCGATGATGGACATAGGTCGCCCCGGCCACCAGCGAGTTCCAGCGCCGCGCCCCCCATCGGAATGCTCCGGCCTCGAATCGCGTTGTGAACGTCGCTTTCGCCAGCTCCCGGGGCGAGCCACGGAACGAGAATTTTCCCGCCTGGATCGTTCCATCCGCATCCTGGCCGAGAAACGCGCCGAGCTGGGCCACCGAGATATTCGCGAACGTCCCGTTGCCATCGAACACCAGGTGCTGCTCCCGGGAGCTGCTCCGCAGTTCCCCCTCGATATTCCCGCTGAACGCGTCCAGTGCGAACGCCATCTCCACCTGTCCCCGCAGCAGTTCCGGTAGATCGGCCGATGCCGACATGATCGAGAGGGAATCAGTCAATTTCATCCCTTCCAGGATCAGCCGCGATCCCTCCAGCCGCAGCGCCCCGCGGCAATTGGAAAACACGCTGGTCATCCAAGGCTCCTGCACGGAGATCGCTCCGATCACCACCTGCCCGGCCTCCGCTGTGCTCGCTTGCAAGTCCAGGTCCTCGAGCCGCACCGCTCCCTCCTTCTGCCGGATCACGACATTCGCATGATGTACCGTCAACGAGGTCGGGAGCATCAGCCGCAGCCGCTTGGACGAGCCCGCCCGGCCCTGGGGCGATGCGCTGCCGTCCCCGCCCGGGGCGGAGACCACAGGCAGCTCGATATCGCCGCGCACTCCGTCCAGTGTCAGGGACCGCCAGACCGGCACGTCCCGCTGCCAGAAAAGATGCTCCCACGCAAAAGTGGCCCGGGCCTTGTCGATCTCCAACAGGGTCGAGGTGCCGGCCTCGGAGCTATGGCTGAGGCTGGCGTCGTAGAGCCACACCGGGTCCGTGACGCTGCCATCGAGTTTCCCGATCGAAAGCCGGAACCCATGGCGCCACGCCTCGACGGCGAGAAGCTGGCGCATGACAAATAGGAAGCTGGGTGGATAGACAATCGTCCCCAGCACCGCCACCACCACCAGCAGAAAAATCAGCAGCCCCTTGCGCTTTCGGAGGGGCGAACTGAAGGCGGGCTTTTTGTGTGGGTCGGCTACGGTATGCAAGGAGCGGTTCAGGAGTGGTAATGCATATCATAAACGGGCGCTATTCGAATTGTGAATGCCAGGGTGAGGGCTAGAAGAGCTGCAACTGCTCCCGGGGTGCCCGGAAGCTCTTCGCCGAGAGCTCGATCCGATCCTTCCCGGCGAATCCCGCCGCTTTCCATGCCACCTTGTACATCGCCGCCATCTGCTCCGCATAGAAGCCTTCCCCCTTCATCCGGTTGCCGAATCGCGGGTCATTCAGCTTCCCGCCCCGCATCTCCCGGACGCGATTGAGGATCTTCTCCTTTTTATCCGGCGCATGAGTTTCCAGCCATTGCGCGAATATCCCCGCCACCGCCCCAGGCAGGCGCAACGGGGTAAAGCTCGCGTCCCGCGCCCCCGCGTTCGCCGCGGCGGTGAAGATATTGAGCATTTCATGATCATTGAGCCCCGGGATGCACGGGGCCATCAGCACGGAGACCGGGATGCCCGCATCCGCAAGCTGTTCAATGGCCTTCAGCCGCCGCAGGGGAGGGGATGCGCGCGGTTCCAGCTTCTTCGCCAGCGCCGCCTTCAGGGTGGTGATCGAAATGTTGATCCGGATCGCGTCGTACTCCGCCAGCTCCCGGAAGAGATCGATGTCCCGTGTCACCAGGTGGTTTTTGGTAATGACGGAGACCGGGTTGCGGAATTCCGCCAGCACGGCGATGCACTGACGGGTCAGCTCGAGCTTGCGCTCGACTGGCTGGTAGCAGTCGGTGACCCCGCTGAGCGCAACCGTCTCGGGCTTCCATTTCGGCGACGAAAGTTCCGCACGCAGCAATTCCGGGGCGCGGCTTTTCACCACGATCTTCGTCTCGAAGTCTAGCCCGGCCGAATACCCCAGGAACTCATGGGTTGGTCGGGCGAAACAATAGGCGCAGCCATGCTCGCATCCCCGGTAGGGATTGACCGAGAAGGTGAACGGCACATCCGGGCTGTCGTTGCGCGACAGGATGGAGCGGCTATCGTCCTCAATGAACTGCGTCCGCAGCAGCGGCGCATCCTCATCCGGATCCGCCGAGTCCGGCACATACTCAAGCCGCTCGAACCGGTTCTTTGGGTTCGACCCCGCGCCCCGGCCCGGCACGCCAGATTGCGGAATGGTGTTCATAAGAACACTATTCCGCAAACCTCCCGTTACGTCAACGAATTTGGTCTTCGGCAACCGGGAACCCGCTTCTTGCCTTTCTCTGCGCCCTCTGCGTTAAATCCGTCCCCTCTGCAATTCCAGAAGGAGAATTTTAAGG
>Ga0302320_10020407_pt1 | contig 13221 bp, 12 predicted proteins | sample Bog_T0_3_FD_202130 | JGI IMG/M metagenome (GOLD analysis project Ga0302320, IMG submission 202130) | Peat permafrost microbial communities from Stordalen Mire near Abisko, Sweden - Bog_T0_3 | ecosystem: Environmental > Terrestrial > Soil > Wetlands > Peat | place: Sweden: Abisko, Stordalen Mire...
ATTCTGAGACCTGGGATACCACAACCCCCAACCTCCATTGCTCTTCGCAGGCGAAATCGAATTCAGGTGCATCGCACCAGTCTTTAACATGGAAAGGAATCCGCAATGACTGCCACCAGCCTCAGCTTCAAAGCACTCGCCCTCCGCACGCTGCTCACCTGCACCCTCGCCATTGCCGCCGCCGGCCTCGCCGCACAGACGCCTGCGCCTGCCGCACCCACTCCCGCACCCGCACCCGCAAAGGCCACCCTCACCGTCCGCATCGCCGGGCTCAAGAACGCGAAGGGCAAGATCAACATCGCCCTCTACCGCGACGCCAAGGGCTTCCCCAGCGACACCTCGCTCTCCGTGGCCTCGCAACGTTTCGAAATCGACCCGCAAACCCTCGTTTCCACCGCCGTCTTCAAAGACATTCCGCAGGGCGCCTACGCAGCGGTCGTGATGCACGATGACGACCTGAGCGGAAAGATGACCTACGACGGCCAGGGAATCCCGCAGAAGGGCTATGGCATCTCCAACAATCCAGCCTCCAACTACGGCCCGCCTACTCCCGAGCAAGCCACCTTCACCGTCACCCAACCCGAAGTCGCAATCGAAATCAAAATGGTGTACTGGCAATAGGGAACTGAGATCGAAGACTGGAATAGGGCGTCCGGCGTGCGGTGTCTGCCGGGCGCTCAAACCTCAAGGATATTCCAATGACTCTGTCAAGGACGCTGGGCGATCTCGCGAACTGCTTCTGGCTGCTGGTGCCCATCCTCCTCTTCAACCTGGCTTTGGCGCGCCGGCTCCCTGCGGCCTACCAGCCCGCCATCTTCTGGCGCAACATTCCCAGCGCAATCAGCCTCCCGGAGAGCATCTTCCGCGCGCTCGTCATGGTGCTGCCTGTCTTCATGCGCCTCCAGCTCTCCACGCCCAGCCAGAAACTCGGTCTCGGGCTCTACGCCGCCGGCCTGCTCATCTACTTCGCTTCGTGGCTGGTTCTGATTGCCGTACCCCATGGCGCTTGGGCTGCCAGCGCCGCTGGTTTTCTTGCGCCCGCTTACACGCCCGCCCTCTGGCTCGCGGGCATCGGCCTCATCGGCCGCGAACTCCTCATCCCTGGAGTTCCCTTCCAAGAAGGGATGTACTGGGGATGGATGTGCTGGATTCTCTGCGCGGTCTTTCTCTTGTTCCACAACCTGCATGCTCTCACCGTCTTCTCCCGCGGCCTTTGAAGAAAGCGATCGACCCATGAAACACCTCTCCCTGATCCCGATCTTCTTCGCCGCTGCCACACTGCAGTTGGCGGCGCAAGACCCCGCGCCGCAAGACGCAGCTCCCCCCGCGCCCAGCCACGACTTCCGCTACTCGCTCGCAGTCATTGACGACGCCACCTTCTACACCAACCTCTCCGTACCCATTCCGCAAACCCTCAACCAGTTGCTCATCGAGCCCAAGGCCACGCTGCATTACCGCTCCCGCTGGACGCTCTCCTCGAGCCTGGTCGCCGTCACCACCACCTATGCCGACACCAACACTCGCGTGCTCGTGAAAGAGAACTACGCCGGCCTCTCCGCCGGAGACTTCGACTTCACCGCCGGCCGCCGCATGGTGCGCTGGGGCGTGGGTTACGCCTTTACCGCCGCCGGCGTGCTTGACCCGCCGCGCATCCCCACCAATCCTACTGACCGGCTCAACCTCAACCAGGGCCGCGACATGCTCAAAGCCGACTTTGTCCACGGCCAACACGCGTTCTCGCTCGCATGGTCCACGGCCGCGCTCGCCCCGGCCTCGGCCAACCTGCACGACACGACTGCTTTCAGATACAACGTCCTGCTGCACGGCTTTGACACCGCGCTCATCGCGGGCGACGATCACAGCGGCGATCCCTTCGGCGCCCTCACCTTCACCCGCGTCCTCGGCCAGGCCTGGGAGGTGCACGGCGAAGCCGCGTGGCGTGAGCAGGGCGTCGCGCTCATGGGCGCCAAATACACCACCGCATCCGGAGTCACCTTCATCGCCGAGTTCTTCACGCCGCCCAACATCCCTTACTATCGGGACATGACCATCTCGCCCACCGCCGGACGCCAGCACTACCTCTTCTTCGACGCCGGCAAGAACCGCCTCCGCGAGCTGCCCGGCTGGAAAGAGTGGGATCTTGGCGCATACGTCGTAGCCAACCTCGACGACCGCAGTTACACCGTCCTCTTCGACGCCAACCGCCGCTTCGGCAACCGTTTCTCCGCCTACACCCATCTTGAAATCCCGCACGGCGCCAAAACGTCAGACTACGGCGCCGCCCCTTACTCCACCGCCACCTCCATCGGAGTGCGATTCCAGCTATGACCAACGAAACCCTTTGTGACCCAATGCCGAAGCAAGCCACCGCCGCACAAAAGGCCCGCCGCCTCGCCGTCTTGGCGCTCAAAGGCGTCTGGATCATCGCCAGCGTCACGCTGCTGATCTTTCTCATCTTTCTCTCAACCGGCCATGCCAGGCTATCGCAGGCAGGCACTGAGATTGTGGACGTCTTTGTCTACTCCGCATCCATCGCGGTGCCTTGCATCCTCATTCTCACCCGCGTTTCCCATCGCTACACAGAGCGCTTCCCGCGAGGCATTGTCTTTATCCAGGCTTTGCTCCTCGTCTGTATCGCCACCGGCGGCACGTTCGTCGCGGCCTTTGTTCTTCAGCTCCTTCGCCTCAATCCCCGCGAGTTCTATTGGCAGGAAGTCCGAGGCTCGCTTCCCTTCAGCGTCATCATCTCCCTCATCTTCGGCCTCAGCATCAGCACCTTTGAGACGCTGAGATACAAGTACCAGGCCGCCACGCTGGAGCTGCGCACCCGCCAGATGGAGCAGGAGCGCGCCTACAAGCTGCTTGCCGAGGCGCGCCTTTCCTCGCTCGAGTCCCGCATCCATCCCCACTTCCTTTTCAATACCCTCAACTCCATCGCCGCCCTCATTCCCTCTGACCCCGCCCGCGCCGAAGACACCGTCGGCAAGCTCGCTTCGCTGCTCCGCTTCTCCCTCAACGCGCAAGCCAGCGGCCTGGTCCCGCTCCGCCAGGAACTCAAAATCGTCCGCGACTACCTCGAGATCGAACGCACCCGTTTCGGCGCGCGCATTCGCTACCGGATCGATGTGCCCGAGGATCTCGCCGAGGTCCAGGTTCCTCCGCTCGCGCTCCAGTCACTGGTAGAGAACTCCGTCAAGCACGTCGTCGCCCTCCACCCGCAGGGCGCCACCCTCCGCATTGCCGGCTCCCGCGATGCAGGCCGCATCCGCCTCCAGGTCATCGACGACGGTCCCGGCTTCGCGCTCGACGCTATCACCCCCGAACACGGCCTCGGCAACCTGATCGCCCGCCTCGAACTCCTCTTCGGGCAGGCCGGCCGCCTTGAAGTGGGCCGCGAGGGCGAAAATTCCGTCGTCACTCTCTCATTTCCTGCATAATCTCTACGACCATGGATTCAGCCCCGCTCCGCGCCTATCTCGTCGACGATGAACCGCTCGCCATTGAGCGGCTGCGGCGTCTCCTCGCCGGCTTCAGCGGTTTGCAGATCGCGGGCTCCGCCAATGACCCGGCCGAAGCGCTCGATGTGCTCTCCCGCCAGCCGGTCGACGTGCTCTTCCTCGACATTCAAATGCCCGGCATGAACGGCTTTGAACTGCTGGCCCGCCTGCCCGCGCAGCCCTTCGTCATCTTCACCACCGCCTTTGACGAATACGCGCTGCGCGCCTTCCAGGTAAACTCCATCGACTACCTCGTCAAGCCCATCGACGCGGACCAGCTTGAACGCGCCATCAGTAAGCTGGACCGCCTGCGTCCCGCGCCGCAGGCTGAGTGGCAGCAGAGCCCGGACCTGCCCGCGCTGCTGCAGCAGATGGCCGCATCCCTGCGCGGAGCCTCGCCCGACTACCCGCGCCGCATCGCCTCCCGCGTCGGCGAACGCATCTCCTTCCTCGACCTCGACTCCGTGACCCACTTCATCGCCCACGACAAGCTCACCTACGCCGTCGCCAACGGCCACAGCCACGCCGTCGATCAAACCATCGCCGATCTAGAGCGCCGCCTCGACCCCGCCCGTTTCCTCCGCATCCATCGCGCCGCGCTCGTCAACGTCGACTGGATTCACGAAGTCAACTCCTTCTTCGCCGGCAAAGTGATCGTCACGCTCAAAGACCCGCAGCGCACGCAGCTCACCGTCGCCCGCGACCGCGTCCGCGACCTCAAGACCCGCCTCGGCATCTAGCCTCTCACTCAGTTCCACCACAAAGGCTGGGTGCCCCTGGTGCCTCGCACTTGGGCACCAGGGAACCACAACCCTCAACCGTCCCCTGCTGACCAGCCACAGAACTGACCAACATGCGCTATCCTCATATCCGGCGCGGAACCGTGCGTTCTCCGCGCGCCAAAGCATCAAGAGGGTCGTGCTCATGTCCGCAAAGCTGTTCCGCCTCGCCGCCTGTTTCGCCGTTCTCGCCGTCCTCGTCCTCTCGCCAGCCGCCCGCTCCCAGCAACTCGGCATCTTCGACAACCATCAGGACGTGGGCACGGTCCTCCATCCCGGCACAGCGGTCTACGACGCCGCACAGAAGACCTACACCCTCAGCGGCAGCGGCGAGAACATGTGGTTCGGCATCGACGACTTCCACTTCGCCTGGAAGAAGGTCTCCGGCGACGTGGCCCTCACCGCCGACATTGCCTTCCTTGGCGCGGGCGGCAATCCCCATCGCAAGGCCGTCCTCATGATCCGCCAATCCCTCGACGGCCCCTCCGCCTCGGTCGACATCGCCGTCCACGGCGTCGGCCTCACCTCGCTGCAATTCCGCGACGCTACAGCCGCCAACACCCACGAGGTCGAATCCAACATCTCCGGCCCAAAGACCGTGCGCATCGAGAAGCGCGGCGACTTCTTCTACGCCTTCGTCTCCAACAACGCCGGCAAGCTCCAACCCGCCGGCGCAGCCACCAAGCTCGCACTCACCGGCGACTTCTACATCGGCATCGGCGTCTGCTCCCACGACAAGGATGCGGTTGAGAAAGCCGTCTTCTCCAACGTCAAGCTGGAACAGCTTCCGCCTCCCTCAGGAAAGACCGTGCTCGTCAGCGCGCTTGAGACCATCTCCGTCGCCTCCACGGACCGCCACGTCGAATACGTGGCAGCCGCGCACTTCGAGGCGCCCAACTGGTCCCGCGACGGCGCGTTCCTCGTCTTCAATCAGGACGGTACACTCCATCGCCTCGCCCTCGACGGCAGCGAGCCCGCGCTCATCCCCACAGCCCCGCAGGTCTATTGCAACAACGACCACGGCATCTCGCCCGATGGCAAGCTGCTGGCCATCAGCGACCAGGCCGCGGGCGACCACAAGTCGCGCGTCTACATCGTCCCGCTCGCCGGCGGAACGCCTCGCCTCGTCACCCTGAACGCACCGTCCTACTGGCATGGCTGGTCGCCCGATGGCAAGACCCTCGCCTTCACCGGCCAGCGCGACAACAACTTCGACATCTACTCCATCCCCGTCGAAGGCGGCACTGAAACGCGGCTGACCACCGCTCCCGGTCTCGACGACGGACCCGAATACTCGCCGGACGGCGCGTGGATCTACTTCAACTCAGAGCGCTCCGGCCATATGCAGATCTGGCGCATGAAGCCCGACGGTTCCGCTCCGGAGCAGGTCATCAACGACGAGAGCAACGACTGGTTTCCGCACTTCTCGCCCGACGGAGAATGGATGGTCTTCCTCGCCTACGAGAAGGGTGTCACCGGCCACCCGCCCAACAAGGATGTGGAGCTGCGCCTCATACGCGTGAAGGACAAGCAGGTGCATCTGCTGACAAAGCTCTTCGGCGGCCAGGGAACCATCAACGTTCCTTCCTGGTCCCCGGATGGGCGCAAACTGGCATTTGTCAGCTATGAACTGTTGCCGGAGGAAAGCCTCAACGCTCGATAGGGCACGAGTAGCGCACCCTGCCGCCTCAGGCTTTTTGGCGCTTCATCTCACCGATTTCAGCGCCGCTTCTGCCCACTCCACGGCCTCGGCGTAACGCTCCACGAGCTCGCGCTCTACCATGCCGCTGCCCTGCGCTAATGCGTCGCAGGTAACCCAGTCGCCGTGCTCATGGCTCTCCAGCCATTTGAGCGGGATGCACTCCGGGTTCCAGGTTCCCAGCAGCGCCTGGCGAATCTCTTCGCGCAGTGGCAGGTTCGGAGTCAGGCTTTCCATCGGCACATGGAGCATGGCCGGCAGCAGGCTCAGCATCCCCAATAGATATTGTTCGGTCGGGTCCAGGCCGCACAAGGCGGCGGCGCTCTCGCAGAACCGGCCCCGCATAAACGCCATGCGCAGCACCTCCGTCGGCTGGCCCGCGCCCAGTTCGCTGGTGATGGCCAGCGTGGCGATGCGCCGGAACGTCTCTTCTCCCACCGCCAGCAGCGCCGACTGGATCGACCGCACCTCCTGCCGTACCGCGCACATCGGCGAATTCACCAGCCGCAGCAGCCGATACGTCAGCGAGGCATCGCGCTTCACCAGCCGCGTCAGCTTGCGCAGGTCCATTTCCTCGTCCTGCATCATCTGCAGAATCTCAATCTGGAACAGCCGGTTGGCGGGAACCTTGCGGTTCTCCATCAGCACCGGCTTGCAGAAGTAGTACCCCTGAAACAGCGTGAAGCCCTCATCGCAGGCCTGTTTGTAATCCTCCTGCGTCTCGATCTTCTCCGCCAGCAGCGCCACCGTCACGCCGCTCAACCGCTTCAGCAGGGCCTTGCGGGCCTCAGCCCCGGTCAGCATGAAATCCACTTTGATGTAGTCGGCCAGATCCACCAGGGGGTCAAACTTGGGCTTCCACGTAAAATCGTCCAGCGCCAGCCGGAATCCCTGGCTCTTCAGACTTCGGCAGGCATCCACAAGGCTCTGCGTCGGTTCCAGGCTCTCCAGAATCTCCAGCACCGTCATGCTCGACGGCAGCACGTGCACCATCTCCTCGGTCAGCGCTTCCTGGGTGCAGTTCACAAATGCCGGCAGCCCGCCCGTCAGCCGCTCCAGCCCAAACATCACCGTATTGTCCAGCATGGTCCGGGTAGCCAGGTTGCCGTCCCCTCGAAACGCCGCCTCCGGTCCCGCGCGAAACAGCAACTCGTACCCATGAACCCGGCCGCGCAAGTCCAGGATCGGCTGGCGAGCCACATAGCGCGATGCACCCGCCGTTTCCAGTGCCGCTGCTTCGAGCCCTTTGGCCGGTGAGCCTGGTGTGGCCATGCGTACCATCCCGTCCTGTTCATCGGATGGCCGCGCATTGAACTTGAATCACGGAGAAAATGGTCGGGCGCAGGGGTGGAACGCCTCGAACCTTCCCCGGCCCTCTTCTTTAAGAGAACAGCGAAGCGAAGCCGAACGGCTTACACATAAAAAACGACTGAACCTGCGCCGTGAAGAGCCGGAGGGTGCACGAACCGGAGAGGCTGTCTCCTACTGCTTCGCCCCGCCAAACTTCAGCAGGAACCCCATCCGCGCTACTCGTGGCATTGCCAGCGTCGTGCTCGGCGTCCGCGCCACTTCAATCTGCCGGTTCAGAAGGTTCTCCCCGGCGGTAAAGAACTGGAACCGCTTGCCAAAATCGTGCGAGGCGTACGCATCCATCCTGAAGTACCCGTGCAGCAGGTAAATATTGGCGTCGTCGTCGTACTGCCGTCCGCTCAGCCGTCCCTGTAGATTCAACGTGCCCAGCTTGGGACGATAGGCGCGCAGATTCATCGTGGCCAGGTTGCGCGCCACCTCGGGAATCCAGTTGCCCAGATCCTGTGTTCCCCCTGTCACGTTGGCCTGCGCGTGCTGGTAGCCGCCTTCCACCGCCAGCCACCTGCGCGGCGTCAGTTGGAAGTCCACGGCCACGCCACGGCTCTCAATCTGGCCCAGGTTCTCCCGCTGCAGCAGAATCGGCGAGCCCGGAGTCACCGTCTTCGGAGTCAGGGTCACCGCCGTGATCGGCCGGTTCACCTGCGTAAGAAAGTAGCTGGACCGGATCGTGCCCCAACGCCATTCCGTCGCCAACCCGGCCTCCCATCCCGTGGCCCGCTCGCTCAGCAGGGCAGGGTTGGGGTAGGTCAGCTTGTTGCCCACCTGCGTGGGCCGGTAAAGCTCGTTCGGCGTCGGCTCCCGGAATGCGCGAAACCCCGATCCAGAAACCGCCCAGTGATTCCACAGTTTGCGCGAGACGCCCAGTCGCGGATCGAATACCTGCTGGCTCTCCTGCACCGGCTGCATCGGGAACTGGCCCCACGTGGTCCCGTTCCACAAGAGCTCCTGGCCATCGAAGTTCTGGAACCAGTCCAGGCGGCTCGATCCGGTCAGCGTCCAGGCCTTATGAATCCACATCGCTTCCAGGTAGATCGCGGAGTCGCGCTGGTGGTCTCGAAGATTGGTCAATTGCCCTGTGCTTCCGTAGGTCTGCTCCCGGTCCCACACCCGCACGTCGTGAACGTCTGCCCCCACCACGGCCAGCAGGCCCGCGCCCAGCGGCTGGTTCCAGTGGATAGCCCCGCCCAGTTCGTTGTCCGGCGTGTGCGAGAACCGTGTCGGCGTCTCGCCGCAGCGATAGGAGCAATCCGGCTCCTTCGAGTTCGGCGCGTTCGTCACGCTTGAGAAAGTCTGATGAAAGTTCTCCGTCGAGCCGAAAAGCCGCAATGCGAGCGTGCCCCCATGAGGTCCCTGCCAGTCGGCGCCGGTCGAGTAGCGAGCCAGCCGGGTTCCGTTGGTCTGGTAGGCCGTGCCGTTGTCGCGCGACTCCACAAAGCCGCTGCCGCGTACAAACAGCCGCAAGGCCCCCCGCTCGTGCTCGGCCGTTCCCAGCCCGTTTGCGCTTTTCACGGTCGAGTTGACGTCCGCCGGCCCGCGCATGGTGGGAGCTTGCTGAATATACCCTTCCGTACCCAGTGCGCCGCCCGATGCCAGCAGACCCCACGGCCCGTGCTTCACCTGCCCCAGCAGGCTGTCGTCGTAGGTGCCTTCCGCGCCGTAGCTCGTTCTGAACTCGCTCATGCTCGACGTTGGCCGCGCGGAGACCAGGTTCACCACGCCGCCGATGGCGCTCGATCCGTACAGGTCGCTGATCCCGCCGCGCACCAGCTCGATGCTCTGGATTGAAAGCTCCGGCAATTCCTGCCAGTGGATCCAGCCGCCCACCGGGTCGTTCAGTTGCACATCGTCCTGGGTAATCAGCGTGCGGCTGGCCGAGGTGGACCCCAGCCCGCGCAGGCTGATGCCCTGCGACGAAGGATTTGCCACCAGCGAGCTCGACCGCCGGAAAAGCTCCACGCCGGGAAGCTGCCGCAGTTGCCCATCCAGCGTCACCGCGGGCGTGCTGCTCAGTGCGGCCTGGGTCAGAACCCGTGTGGTCACCGGGCTCTCCAGCAACCCCAGCGGCGTCCGGTAGGCGGTCACGGTCACCTGCTCGGTAATCGTCGCCGGCTCCAGCCGAATCGTGGTTCCAGCCGTCAGTTGCAGGTTCTTTCCAGAGAAGCCGTGCGCGTCCAACCGCAGCCGGCAGGGAGCCGCGCAGTCCAGGGTCAGCCGCCCGTCTGCATCGGTCCGTCCCAGCAGGTGGCCGCCTGGATCGGTCACGGTGGCGCCAGACAGCGCTGCGCCGCCCTGATCCTCCACCGCGATGGTCAGATTCAAAAGGCCCTCGACCGCGGCAGACTGGGCGCTAAGGCTCGCCGGGGAGACGACCGCCCCGGTCAGCGCCAGGGCGCCAACCATCGATTTGAATCTTGACCACCGCATTGTCTTCACTCGTCGGACTGGGGAAAAGGCTATGAAGCAATTGTGCCACGGTTCTTTGACGGCTCGCATCGAAAATCGCCGTCCCAATCTCACACAAAGGTACCAGTACAAAACTGCGCTCAGCCATCCGAGGATGCGGAATCTCCAGCCCCGGCTCGCTCACCCGCAGGTCATCCAGCAGCAGTATGTCCAAGTCCAACGTTCTAGGCCCGTTAGCAAAGCCAGTTGCCCGGTCCCGCCCAAACTCCTGCTCCAGCGCCAGCAAACCCTTCAGCAGCTCCCGCGGCTCCAGCTCCGTCTCCAGCTCCACCACCGCGTTCACAAACTGCGCCTGCTCGGCAAACCCCACCGGCTCCGTACGGTAAAGAGAAGACCGGCAGACCACCCGCCCCAGCGAGCCCAGCCGCACTGCTGCCGCCGCCAGGGTAGCTTCCGGCGCGCCCGCCCAGCTGGCCAGGTTCCCCCCCATCCCGATGTAAGCCGTCCGCATCCTTCAAGGGTACCGCGACGGGCGTGAGCCGCCGAGGGAATGCAAGCCGGCGTTTCGTCCCCGCAAGGAGGGCAATTGAATCGGCGCCTCAGAAGACGCTGTTGTCCATTTGCAGATAATTACACCTTCCGCGCGCACAATGAACTCATGAGAACCGAACAGCCCCATCAAGCCCCCGCTGACTTGCTGACTCGCTCTGCCCGCGCAGCGGGCGCTGACTCGCTGAATAGTGTCCCCTCCAGCTCCCATTTGTAAGCCGAAGATACCCCACCCCCCCCTTTTTACTGTGAGACTGTGAAACTGTGACGCTTTCTTGTGCGGTCCCCCTGCTTTTCTTGTGCCTCGCCAGGGATACGTTGATAAGTCACTCCCCCAGAATGATGGATCGGAGCCGCCGCCCCGCGATCTCTTGATTTCAGCTTCGCGGAAAAGGTGCGGCCACCTCCTCGACGCAGGACGCTTCCCAGCGGCGGTCCTGCCCAACAGACCGCGATCCCCCCATCTGCTAGCATCCTCCTTGGAGATTTTTCCCGATGGATGCCATTACCACCGCGGGCCTTGGCGCCCGCCGCAATGAAGATATCGCCCTCGACCTGCTCAAATTCGTGGCCGGCACGGCGGGCGTAGGCCGTCCCGCTGCACCTTCCACCGGCTTCAGCGGTGCTGCCGCGCCCAAGCCCGAGGAGCACGTAACCCAGTTGCTCGAGCTCTACAGCCGCTGCCTCAAGGCCGTTGAAGGAAAAGGCGCGGAGGCATAGTGGGCCAGCCCATCCTCCGCGTTGCCGTGGCCGGAGCCGGCGCCTTTGGCAAGAATCACCTCCGCGTTTACCGCGAACTGGAAGCGGCCGGCGAGGGTGTCGCCCTCGTCGCAGCCGTTGAGCCCGACCCCTCCCGCGCTGCCGCCCATGCCGCCCAATACGGTATCCCCGTATTTGCTACCGCCGACGAGCTGCTCGCCGCCGATCTCAACATCGACGCAGCCACCGTCGCCGTGCCCACGGTCCATCACCACGCCGTCGCCTCGGTCCTGCTCCGCGCCGGCCTTGACCTGCTGGTCGAGAAGCCCCTGGCCGCAACCCTCGCCGAGGCCGACGACCTGCTCTCCCTCGCCGTCAAGGGCGGCCGCATCCTCCAGCCCGGCCACCTGGAGCGCTTCAACCCCGCCGTGCTGGCCGTTCAGCCGCAGCTCCGCCGCCCCATGTTCTTTGAGTCCCACCGCCTGTCTCTCTTCACGCCGCGCGCGCTCGATGTGGATGTGGTGCTGGACCTGATGATTCACGACCTCGACATCGTGCTCACCTTTGCCGCCTCGCCGGTCCGCGAAGTCCGCGCCGTGGGCCTGCCCATTCTCTCGCCCAAGGTGGACATCGCCAACGTCCGCGTCGAGTTCGAGTCCGGCTGCGTCGCCAACTTTACCGCCTCCCGCGTCTCCACCGAGCGCGTCCGCAAGCTCCGCTTCTTTGAGCCGCGCCAGTACGTGTCGATCGACTATGCAAGGCAGGACCTGCTGGTTATCCGCATGGACTCGAAGTCCAGCGCCGCGCCTGCCGCCGCGCCCGATCTCCTCGCCGCGCTTCCGCCCCACATCGCCGCCATTCTTCCGCCAGAGATCGCTTCTGCCCTGGCTGCCGGCAGAGTCGAACCGGCGCTCATCTCCCAGTTCGCCGCATCTGCCAAAATCGATCCGGCCCTCGTGGCCCAGTTCATCAGCCAATCCGGGCCGGCTCCGGGGTTGTCGTTCGCTAAACCCACCGTCACTCCCGGCGAGCCGCTCCGGCTTGAGATTCAGTCGTTTCTCGACTCGGTCCGCACCCGCCGCGAGCCCCGCGTCACCGCGCGTCAGGGCAGGGAAGCGCTGGCCCTGGCCCTCGAGATTCAGGCCTCCATGGCCGCCCACGCCCACCGCGCCGGGCTTGAGAACTTCTTCGCCCCCGGCGCCTAGAGATTCAGCGCCTTCCCTGCTTTGAAGAGGATTGGGATGGATGCCAGCGCCATGCCCGCCACGAGTACCGAATAACCAACGGCCTTCCAGCCGGACACGTACCCTTCCCTGATAGCCAACACCACCAGCAGAGACAACACCGGCAGGTTCAAAGTAACGGCCGTTCCCACGCCGGGCATATAGCTTCGCAGCGCCACGGTCAAGGCAACGTGCGGAATCAGGACGTTTGCCAGCGCAACGGCCATAGAACCAAAGACCAGGTACGTCCAGACCGTCTGTTTGCCCGATAGTACGCTCATCCACGTGACCGCGAAGGCCAGGACCGTCAAGACAGCTACGGCAAAACGGAAGGAACCCGGCGTAACGGGTCTACGCCACAGAACTCCCCGTTTCGACCAGCCCGGAAGCCAAATGGCCTCTTCGGCATTGTGCAGAGTCACGACAATCGGAAAAAGCCAGACTAGATTCCGAAAGCTCAACGTCGCTCCTTTCTGGTTGCCAGGCCGCGCCTGATAAGAGAGATGCGCAAGTTGGATTGGATTCGGCCCGAATGCCAGGGAGCGCTCCGCTTCAAGCAATCCCCAGCACCCGGTTCAGAAAACCCACCACGTACTTCCAAACTAGGTAGTAGCCAACCAGCGCGGCCAGAAACATCGGTGCAATCAGCGCATAGGGCACATGCGCCGTCTGAAACCAGGTCACGCCGTAGTCGCCGATCGCCAGCATCCCCACGCACGTCGCCAGCTTTGCCCCTATCGGCATCAGCAGCAGCGGCAAAATCGCCCCATGCAGCCCAATGGGCAAATGTGTGCGTTTCGCCGAAACCAGCCAGAGCATGTTCCAGAGCCCCCACAGCAGCGGCACCACCGCCATCGGGAAGATCAGCGCCTGTTCCACCGGGATCGGCACCTGGTGAACCAGCCGGATCACCACAAAGGTCAGCAGCAGCGGCAGCACCAGCGTCGGCACAAAGACCCCCGCGAGATAAGCCCTCAGATAAGGATGTGTGTTCATGGCAT
>Ga0302320_10020408_pt1 | contig 13221 bp, 11 predicted proteins | sample Bog_T0_3_FD_202130 | JGI IMG/M metagenome (GOLD analysis project Ga0302320, IMG submission 202130) | Peat permafrost microbial communities from Stordalen Mire near Abisko, Sweden - Bog_T0_3 | ecosystem: Environmental > Terrestrial > Soil > Wetlands > Peat | place: Sweden: Abisko, Stordalen Mire...
CACCTTATCTGTTCTTTTGGCAGGCCTCGCAGGAGGTGGAGGAAGAACGCGCGCAAGGTAGGACACTGGCCCAACGCAGGGGCGCGACGGACCAGGAACTGCGAGCGCTGCAAACCGATACCTTGACCGGGATGTTCTTTTCGAACTTCATCATGTACTTCATCATCCTGACTACCGGCGCCACGTTAAACGCCCACGGAATCACCCGGATCGACACGGCGAGAGAGGCGGCGGAGGCGCTGAGGCCCCTGGCTGGTAACTTCGCGTACTTGCTGTTCACGCTAGGACTGATAGGAACAGGAATGCTCGGCGTACCCGTACTGGCTGGGTCGTGCGCGTATGCCATAGCGGAGGCGGCCGCCTGGCGTGGTACTCTGTCAAGACGGCCGCAACGGGCGCGCAGATTCTATAGCGTGATTGCGGTTGCCATGATACTGGGGCTAGCTTTCAATTATTTGGGTCTGAACGCCGTAAAAGTACTGTTTTATTCGGCGGTGCTCAACGGAGTTCTAGCACCGCCTTTGATTGTACTGGTCCTATTGCTTACAAGCGATCGAAAAGTAATGGGCGATCGTGTAAACTCGCCACTGCTGCGATTCTTAGGATGGCTGGCATTCGCGGTGATGGCCGGAGCCGCAATTGGAATGTTTGTCTTCTAATGTACCGATTCGGTTTCCAGTACTATCAAATCGAAGGTTCCCTGTTTTAAGATGAAAGCTCTCTGCTAGGCTGCCAATTAATGCCGACTCGTCTACCGCTTCCAATTCTATTCTTCGCGCTTGGCGCTCTAACTCCCACAGCTTTACAAGCAGGCGAGATAGTTCTGACAACTGGGTCTGTCGAAGCCTTCCAGGGCGCGGACTTTGTGGAAGTGAATAAGTCGGTAAGCGAGTTGCTGCTGGTGACGTCTACAGCTACCATTAACCTGACTTACAGTTTTCCCACCCTTGGGCCGCAAACCAGCGACTGCCTGTTCGGAAGCAATGGCGCAATCTGTCAAGGGACCATCAACGACTTCACTTTTGTCACCGGGAGCCCGCTGTACTCATTGAACTTTAGCGGACCCTATAACATTACGCCGGGCGGCGTGGTCAGCGGCACTGGCCCGCTATGCGGGTTCACACCGGCCGATCAGTGTAACTTTGTATTGCAGCCCGGGCTCTATACTTTCACCACTAGCGTCTATGACCAATTGGACCAACAGTTGGGCGCAACGGCGCTTCCGTTTGCGGATGGATTTACGGGTTTGCTGACATTTACCGGCGGCAATGTGGAAGTAGTTACACCCGAACCCGCGGCGGCCGTCCCGATGGTGGCGGCGGTCGCAATCGGTATGCTGGTGCGGCGGCGCCTGCAATCCAAGCGAAGCGTCACGAAGTAAGCGGCCGGAGGCGTTTGAGTGCGCCATAGCTGGCGAATAGTAAAGCGGCCACCAGGTTTCCTTGTAGGAAGTGCGTCGTAACAGCCGTCTGATGTCCGAACAAGCCTACAGCAAAAGCGATCGAGGCTACCACTAGCGCGAGCGCGCCACAGGTAGTCATTTCCCTACCTGGGCTGAATCGGGCGAGCGCCCAACCGATCAGCAGCGGTCCCCCCACACTGCCAATCAGGTTGAGGGCCACGGACAAGATTGCTTGCGCTGGGAGACCATGCTGCCGCCCAAGGGCCATTAGTAATGTCATAGGGATAAGTCCTGACACGGCGATCTGGGTCAGGACCAACCCAACAGACACCAACGCCAAAAGCCGGTAGGGCCGGCGTCTTATCTGTTGCAGGCACAGCGCGAACGCGGCACCGAGCACGGCGGGCCAAAACCGCGAAAGACTTCGGGACGAGAATTCTTCGGCCAGATCGCCGGCAATGGTAGCCGCCACCTCCCGCGGCGTAAACAGCGAGAGAATCGCTTCCGCTATGGCGAGATCAGGCATGGGCGGCCTCGAAGATCTTGAGACCTGCCGCCATAGTCTGAAGAGCCCGATGACTAGCCTTCACCGCCGCGATGCCCGCAGCGGTCACCTTGTAGTAGCGCTTCGCTCGACCGCCCCGGATCGGCGTCGGGTCGCCGACTTGCGAATCCACCCACCCTTTCTGAGTTAGTCTGTCGAGCGTCGTGTAGAGTGCGCCCGGAGTGACCGATTGTTCGGCGCATTTTTCGATCTCGGCGCGAATCGCGACACCGTAAGCGTTATCGTCAAGACGTAAAATTGCGAGCATCACCAGGTGCTCAAACTCACCTGAAGTAGATGGCTGGGACATATTAACTACAATGTAGTGTAAATCGGGATGCGTGTCAAGGGGCGCGAACATTTCATCACGCCGAAACGATTTCGCGATGTAATGCAAAGATGAAAGCAATTTGCGTGTTGTTGGGCCTGGCGTCCTGCGCCCTGGCGGCGGATTACCGCACTCCTGCCGGTTTTCAGCGGACCCGTCGCACTGAGGACGGTCTGGGCACGATCCTGCCCGGTGGACGCTTGCTGTCGCCCTATGGGACGGAGTACACCACTGGCCCCGGTCCGTTCGGGCTGACAGTGAGCCCCAGCGGCAACCGGATCGTCACGGCGAATGGCGGCCCAGACCGCTTTTCGCTGACTGTCCTCGAAAAAACCGGCTCAGATTGGAAGGCGCGGCAGATCCCGATTGCTCCCAAGAAGGCTGAGAAGGCTGAGGCCGGCGACGAGTGGAAAAGCACCTTCATGGGCCTCGCCTTCGATGGCGACGATACGCTCTACGCATCGGAAGGCGAATCGGGCGAGGTACGGGCGGTCGATCTAGCCAGCGGCAAGCATCTGGGCCAGTTCGATTTGAATACCGGCGGCTTCCACGATAGCTATTCCGCGGAGCTGGCGCTCGACCGGCAGCGCGGCATTCTGTACGTGGTCGATCAGGCTAATTTTCGCGTGGCGGTTTTCGATACCCGCGAACGGAAGCCGCTGGCGAGCATCGCCGTAGGCAGGCTGCCTTTCGCGATCGCGCTAGCTCCCGATGGGATGCGGATCTATATCACCAACATCGGCATGTTCACCTATAAGGTCCTTCCGGGCGCGGATGCCAAGCACGCGCGGGAAACCGGTATCGAGTTCCCTGCTTTTGGATTCCCCTCGAAAGAATCGCTGGATGGCACGGTGGTGAAGAACGCCAGCGGAAAGAGCATCGTGGTCCCGCCGCTGGGCGATCCGAACACGGCTGAGGCGAACAGCTTGTGCGCCATCGACGTCGCTACGCCGGCGAAACCGAAAGTGATCAAATTCATCAGGACCGGCTTGGCGTTCGGCCCGGACAGCCTGGGCGGCAGCAGTCCGGCGGGCGTGCTGGCGGTGGGCGATCGCATCTTCGTTTCGAATGGAACGAACGATTCCATTACCGTGATCGATGCGCCAACACTGGCCGTGATTAAAACGATCGAGCTGCGCATTCCGGGGCTCGAGCGTTTGCGCGGCGTGCTGCCGATCGGGCTGGCCTTCAATGCGGACCACAATTGGCTGCTGGTGGCCGAAGCGGGCATCAATGCGGTGGGCGTGATCGACGCCGCGCAGTACAACATGCTCGGCCATATTCCGGCCGGCTGGTTCCCCACGCGCGTGTCGGTGCAAGGTGACATGGTTTATGTGGCGAACGCGAAAGGGCACGGAATCGGACCCAATGCGACGGAGCACGCTCCGCTGCCCGAAAGTTTCCAGCTCCAGCGGCGGCGCGGATCGCTGTCGCAATACCAGATGCCCCCTGCTTCCCAATTAGCCGAGATGACCCGGTCGATGATGGTGAACAACGGATTCTATGCGACTTCGGAAGCCGGCGTTCTGCCGATAGAGATCACGCATGTCGTGATCATCGTGAAGGAGAACCGCACCTTCGATGAAGTGCTCGGCGACATGGCGGGAGCGCCCGATCTCGCTCGCTATGGCCGGCGCGTTACGCCGAACCACCATTCCATCGCGGACCACTGGTCCATGAGCGATAACTTCTATGCCGACTCGGAAGTCAGCGTCGATGGACATCATTGGCTGGTCGGTTCCTATCCCAACGAGTGGACCGAAAGCAGCATGATGGCGTCCTATGCGGATGGGAAGAAGTTCCGCCTGACGCCCGATTCGCCGGGCCGGCTGGAGGTGGCGGAAGGCAATTCGTCGGTTCACCCGGAAGATCAATTGGAGGCGGGCACACTATGGAATCATCTGGAGCGCCACCACATCGCCTTTTACAACTTCGGAGAAGGGTTTGAGTTGGCGGGCGTGGATGAGGGTACCGGACTGAAGCCGACGGGCGCGCGATTTCTGACAAACGTCCCGATGCCGGATCCTCTGTTCCGCAACACCTCGCGCGAGTATCCGCAATTCAATACCAACATTCCGGATCAGTTCCGCGCCACGCAGTTTATTCACGAGATGGACGAGCGCTATGGGAAGACGGGTCAGCCGATTCCACAATTGCTGTTCATTCATCTGCCGGACGATCATACGGCCGATCCGCGCCCGGCGGACGGCTACAAGACCGATGCCTCCTATGTGGCCGATAACGATTACGCATTGGGGCGGATGGTGGAGTACTTATCGCATACACCGGAGTGGCGTCACATGGCCATCTTCATCACGGAAGACGACGCGGGCGGCGGCGTGGATCATATCGATGCGCACCGTACTGTGCTGCTGGTGGCGAGTCCATGGGCAAAGCGCGGATATGTGGCGCACATGAATTCGAGCTTTGTGGGAATGCTGAAGACCACCTACCGGCTGCTCGGTTTAGGGCCGCTGAATTTGTTCGACGCCGCCGCCCGGGAGATCAGCGAATGCTTTACCAATGACCCGGATTACACGCCTTATACCCTGCTGCCGGTGGATCCGGCGATTTTCGATCCGGCCAAGGCGCGCGAGCCGCTGGACCCGAAGCCGGGGCCGCGCATGGACGATCCGAGAGAGTTGAAGAAGCAACACGAGGAATTGAAGAAGCCTTAGCATATCCGGTCGCAAAAAGCCTTGAGCCGCTGCAGCCGATCTTTGAGGCAGCGCAATCAAGGCGCGCATCGGATTTCGGCACTCGATTCAAGCTCATAGGTTGCCTCCCCGGAAAGACAATGCCACGACCGCACTGGCCCCCAAGGACAGACACCTCCCCGCCAGCTTCGAGGATCTCAGGGAGCCAGTTCGGTCGGATGCACGGCAACGACGTGAGAGAACCGTTTGAAGTCGCCGGTATTGAAGGTGAGGATTTGCTTGATGCCGTGCGCCTGCATGATTGCAGCCAAGCGGGTGTCATGCACCTTTGAGCCTTTGACCTCATGCTTCACGACGAGACGACGCCATATCCGAAACGCCTCCATCGAATCCGGCAGCACGGTAAAAAACGTCTCCATACGCGAGGTGAGCGATCGGTACCAGTGATCGAGTTTCCGAGACCGTTCAGGTTCACGGGCCGGGTGCAATCGTTCCAGAATTCAGCGATGTTCTGCGGGGTGACGCGAAGCTCCTCTCCATTGCGAACGAGCGCGAGCACCGCCAGTCGGGCATTGCGCAGGAGCGGATGGCGGCGCTCCACGGCACGCACCAAAATGTTGGTATCCACCAGAACCGGCATTAACAGCGGTCGGGGTAAAGATTCTCGCGGCTCAATGCCTCATCCGGCAGCGGAGTGCCTTCCGGGAAGCTGTCGGCCCATGCCTCGAACTGTTCGGCCCATTGCTGAGGATTGAGCCGCAGCGCCAAAGCGTGCGCGGTCTTTTCTTCCACGACATGAAGCAGGAAGTCTTCCACGGGAACGCCGCTGGATTGCGCCAGGGCAAGCAGGCGAGCTTCGATATCGGGACTCAGGTTCAAGCTCATGGGTTGCTTCTCCAGTTATCCCAGAGTCTAGAGCATCCGTTCACCCGGCTGCGGTTTTGAGCGCTTTGCAGGCCGGACGACGCAAAGGCGCTGGGGATTGCCTCTTTAGGTATCCGCTGCTCCTTGTACATCCCGATGCGGTTTTAAGTCGTTAGCGCCCGACACCCGCATGGGAAATAAGCCTCCGCCGCGCCGCTTGCGGGTTGACGGAAAATGGCAAAGCCCTTACTGTTGGGGCATGGAAGTGCAATTGCCCCAACATCAGGAAGCTCAGCTAAATGAGCTGGCCACCCCTACCGGACGGGGAACGGACGAACTCAGGCAGGAGGCGGTCGCGCAATTGCTCGCCCGCAATGAACGCTTCAAACAGCAAGTGCAGATTGGAATCGACCAGATTAGACGCAGCGAGTTCATCGAGGAAGAGGAAATTGACGCCCGCGTCGAGCCGATGCTGAAAGGTTGAGGCGTCCCTTTTTTCTCCCGCTCCCCAGAACCTACCCCGATAAAGACGTAGTGTCTAATCTTGACCGCGTGCGATTATTGCTGTAGCGATAATTAATGCGTTTCACCTTCGATCCCGCCAAGAGCGAAAGGAACATAGCCGAGCGCGGCCTGTCCTTTGAACTGGCCCCTGAGCTGGAATGGGATACCGCGCTGGGGACACGCGCCGCGATTACGGCGAGACGCGCCTGCGGGTTCTGGCGCTGCTGTGTGGAGGCCTACATGCGGTTGTCGTCGCTCCCCGGAAGGGCGAGTTGCGCGTGATCAGCTTCAGGAAAGCCAACCTTAAAGAGGAAAGACTGTATGAGCAACAAGAAACCATATAACCCCGAACGCCCCGACAAGGACAATCGCGAGTGGACCCGCGCGGACATTGGGAAAGCACGTCCCGCGTCGGAAGTGATGCCCGGACTCACCGGCGCGAAAGGAACGGACGAACTTTTGCGGCGTGGCAGGGGCCGCCCGCCGAATGAGCACCGCAAGGTGAATCAAACACTGCGCATTGACCCGGATGTGCTAGAAGCCTATCGGCAGCAAGGCAAGGGCTGGCAGACGCACATCAATGAGGTGTTACGCCAGAACATGCCGAAACACGATAAATGATTATTCCGCGCAAGGCGGTTAACATGTCGGATCGAATCATCTCGGATAGCACCACCGCGACACTCGGCGAATCTTCAAACCGTAGCCTAATGCTCCGACGTGTAATAAAACTGCGGAGGAGCCATCGCCACCCGCATGGAAGTGGTCGCAACCACTTGACCCGAGTTCAAGTATCGGATCTTATAATAAACGGTCCGCGAAGGAATCGCCGGTATGCTAACCGTGCATCCGCTGGAGCACGGCGTATAGCTACTAACCGGCTCACTCATGAAGGCGTAAGGATCGGCGGGATGGGCGCTGGGAATATCGGTGATGCAAGGCTCTTGCCGGTAGACGCAAAAGAAGCTGTTCGGCGGTCCATCCTCGGCGTAACCGAATTCGATATCGGCCTGGTTGGCTCCGGTACGGCCCGCGATCGGAATGGAAATCGGGATGAAGTTATTTCGTGCCGTGACATTCACCTGATTAGCTGGCCAGGGCGGAAGTTTCATGGCGTAATAGTCGCTGCGCAGCCCGTTCACATAAGGAGCGGCAAAGAAGCTCCACGATCCGTCCGGAGACAGCAACTGCGTCTGAAAACTGAAATGCAACCCTGGCGCCGCGAGGCCATAGCTGAGCCGCCGCATGTAAGAACCAGCCGTGTCCACTGGACTAATCTGTTCTTGCGTGTTCCACCCGCCATTCGCATTCAGGGCCACCGCGCAAGGAATATCCATATTGTAGGTGTCTGTCCAGCAGCCGGCGCGGGTCACATCCAAATTCTTGCCCGAGACATAAATGTTGTTCACAGCCGAACCAGGTACACACTCGCCGGCATTGTAGGCGTGGCAGAATGCATCTACATCGTCATCGTTGATTCGGCTGATCGGTCCCGATTTGTTCCAAAACACGCGGTTGCCGGCAAACACCCATAGCGGGGACGTTTTTATGTCGATCGTCGTTCCACCGGTCAGCGGGATCAGATAAACATGTTGCGTGCCCGGCACCAATAGAGGAACGGAACTGTTGCCGATCCACTCGGAGCCCTGCGTGACACCTGTGCCCCAGTCGGGGTTAAAGGCCCGGTGATCGGTCTTCCAAACCATTTCGCCGGCTTGGGCCAGATACTGCCGGTGTCCTGGATAGCTCTCGTTGTTCGAATAGCTAAGCTGGCTGGCCGTACCGCCCGCGAAGAACGGGCTGTTGTTGAAGGTGTTCGCTGGGTTCGCCGTCAGAATCGCCGAGAAAGGGACATTGCTAATGGAATTAAAGCACCCTCCGGCGATGGTATAGTTGCCGACCGGGTATCCGTAGCCCAGATCCGAGTGACACTGCCCATAGTCGGGATTCATCGGGACCAGTGTGTCGGTTGGATCCAGGATGTTCACGTAGCCGTTGAGTCCGCTCCAGCCCGCTGCCAGCGACGGAACCGGGAACGCGGTCCAACCGGTGTCATGGGAAGCTCCAGAGGTGTTGGACGCGATGGTATCGTAGCCTCCGCTCGTGATCAGATTCCCGAAGAACCTCATCAGTGTGAGCTCCATCGCTCCGCCCGCCAATGGCGTGATCTGCACTACCACCAGCTTCTCGTCGGTTTGTGCGCGCGCAATATCCTGAATAGCATCGCCCACCGCCAGATTCTGCAGCGTGGAGCCTCCCGCCGGGCAACCCTGCGCCGGCGGATACGCTGCAGCTTCGGCGGCCGTAGCCCATCGATCGCAGGGCTCGCTGGCTACTCTTACCGTAATGCACCTCAGCCCGACACTCCCGGTGGAGTCGAAAAGCATCCCCGAAGTGACCAGCGTTGGCAGTCCCGCGGGGCATTGCTCAACAAAATGTACCGCTCCGCTGATCGCGCCGGCCATCGCCGCGTAGCTCGCGGGGATGGTCAGTGCCGAATCCGTGTACACCGAAAAAGTGCTGGGCGTCAGAACATGGGCGAAATACTGAATGCCCGGAAGGTTGCTAAACTCGATCGAATCTCCGTCCAGCAGGCCATTGTTCAGCGGTCGAACCCCTACTGTGACTGCCGTTGTTACGACCGGCGGGGACGAGTTCGCGATGTTCGTGACGTTGGAGTTAATTAACGGAGGAGTGGCGGTGACGGTCATGCCCCCTGGGTAGGGTCCAAATGTGCTCGTATTCAGAGCGGGAACCGTGAAGTCGTTCTGATCGGTTGTGCCCGTGGAAGGAACGTTCGCGACCACCGTCCCGTTCGCCGCCGCCCACGGCCCAGTCCCGCCCCCCAGCTTAACCGTTGGTCCGCACGTTGTGCTCGGCGCTGCGCAAGGTCCAAAGTTGAAGTTGGCGTTGAAATAGGGGTCCAGGCTGATCCCGGAGACCGTAGCCTCGGGGTTGGGACCGTTGGTGAATCCCGTGATAGGCAGTGTGTACGATTCCAACACGCCACCGTGATACATGCCGGTGATCGTCAAAGGAAAGGGGCCGCCCATGTTGCCGTCGAACTGGAGCATCGCATTGATCCCGACGTAGGCATAGGAACTTGTGCCCTCTGGCGAGAAATGCCCGACACCCCACCGGCCGGGGTATTGGTTCCAAGTAGTATAGGCCTGAACGAGATTGTTGGTGGCATCGGCTTTGATTATGACCGCGGCGTGGTCTTGTCCAGGAGAACTGTAGTAATAAAGATACCCGTCGATGGCCGCCGAAAGGACCGGGGCCGGAAAGCAACAAGCTGCGTAAGCGGACGCCGCATAACCTCCGAAGGCCTCCAATTGTGCTTCGATCGGCGTGGTCGTCACGGTCAGATCGGTATAGCTGATCACGGAATCGATCGGCGGATAGGTGGTAGGCTCTAACTCCAAATACGTCCCGCTGGCGGTCAGCGTAGCTTGATAAGCATCGTCGTTGGCGCTGTTCGTAATGACCGTGGATTTCGCATCGGTGGGATAAAAACTGCTCGGGATGGGCGACATGAAACCAACCCCGTTGTTGTAGAGATCGCTTAGCGTGCGCATCTCCCCTGTAAGAGGAATGAACAACTGCTCGCCCAGCAGTTGACACATGTATCCTGTCTGCACCGGCGTCGGATTTCCGAACCGGTCTGTAGAAATATCGGTGATCGGGTTGAAATTGCAGGCGTTCACCGAACCGTTCGTGCTGACTCCGAACGTCTGTCCGGCCACCATCGCATCGTAGGTGGCGCTGAGATAGGCCGAGGTTCCCGATGACATCCACACCAATACGCCCGCTCCCAGGTATTGGAGCGTCGCGCCTGTCGCGCTTCCGCAGTTATTGGCGATCGTCATGCTGTAATCCGACACGGATGTAATGGTCGAAATACCTCCCGGGCAAGCTCCTCCGCCGGTTCCTCCCGCAATCTGTACTGTCGCGCCGACTTGCCAGTCCGCCAGAAAACTCACTGGACCCGATACCCACGTAACCGTCGATCCGTTTACGTTCACAACTTCCGGCCCGTTAGCGGATCCATTTGCCAGCAGAGCCAAGGAAGGTGGAAGCGTGAACGGCTGCCAGCTCGCAAACATAGGAGCCGGGTAGCCGGCATTCGGCGCCACCACCGTAGCGGCCGCCGAGGAGGAGGCGCCGGCCGGCAGTGTGAAACTTTGAATGGCGCTGGCGCAAGTGTGGGAATCGAAGGTGATGCACTGCTGCATGGTAGGCCCGCCCGGACCATAGCCGAACCAGCGCATCCGCAAATCGTAAGGAGAAGCCTCCGTACCCCAACTGGGGGCGCTGGCGGGGTCGATCACATTCCATGAAACAAACAGCCTCGCCCCCACCGAACTGGTGCTAGCCAGAGTGGCGGGGACCTGATTGGTGATGGCGTTCGACACGTTTGACCAACCCCCGCCCGAAAGATCCTGCGCATAGCTGAGTGGGCGCTGATTCCCCGCCGACACGACGTTTCCCAACGGACCTGTCACCCTTTTGATCTGGATGCCCGTCATGGCGTCGTAATATGTAGTGTCCTGGCCAGTCCCCGGCGTAAAATCGATCGTAGGCAGCGCGAGATTGTGATAGGCGGTTTTGTCGATCGGAGGAGGCTCGGGATAGCTCTCTCCCAGGGGAATGTTCGCCGTCGTAAATGTTCCCCCTACGGGGGCGGCCGACCCGCAAGTTACTTGGTAAGTGTGCGTCGTATAGGCTTGCAGCGCTCGCGACACCCACTGTTTCGTCGTAGCTTGCTGATAAGTGCGCGTCCCAAAGACAAAGTAGTGATTGTTGCCAATCACCGATGCGCTGGGCCTCGATTCGGTGTTCGACCCTGGAAACAGCGTTGGGTTGACGTCGTTTACCGGCGCTCCCAACAAGCTGCCTTCACTCGCCGTGTAGATGCACGCATACGGCGAAGCTGGACCGCTCGCAATCACGTGGACTATCGCCTGCGTGTTGCTGACATACATCACGTTGGTAGTCACGGTTTGGGCGGCCAAAATAGAACCGAAAAATAAGGGTAAAAGAATTCGCATCGCTATTAATTGCCTGCTGTCTCTGGTGTTTTTCCTGCTGTTTGGATCTTGAAAAACAAGTCTTGAACTGACGCCTCCACATCCAGGTTTCTTGGATGGGTCTGGGACGGATTCGTAGCTAAGCGACTCTTTGCGCACGAGAAATGCATGCCTTTTCACTTTGAGGTGTCTGAAAAGAGTAAGTTGACTCTGCCTAGTGTCTGTTCACTAATAGCTAATAGATCGACAGTTTTAGTAAAACCCGCATGGTACTACGGCGCTTTCAGGTCTATTTACCGGCCTTCGACTCAGGCCACTGCTGCGTCGGGGCCTGCGCTGACTGGGACACGCTAATAAATGACCGAATTATGTAATGTTATGCGGAGAACTCGGCTGATGGCTGGAATTCGCTTCTTTAGGGCGGAGAGTTCACTGCCCCACGTGGGCAACGGCCGGCTGTGCTGCAGGCTGGTGGGCGTTCGATCGCAACCAGACCACAAATAACGCGCCCAAGTACAAGGCTGCGCCGACCAGTAATGTGAACCGCAGGCCAAGATAGATAGCCAGGAATATGGCCGTCGCCGAACCCATGACGCTGGCCGCCGCGTTTAAAGACCAAGCCCAGCGGACCGCCTGCGGATAGCTGGCTTCCAGCCGCGTCAGGCCGGTTGGAAAGGGCATGCCCATCAGAAAGCCTACCGGCGCGATCAGCAGCGCGGTGATCACGAGCTTGAGCGGTAAGGGCAGGCCCACTCCTGCTTCACTGATCGGCGACACTATAAAGGCCAGTATCCCGACTCCTGCCGCGACCAAGCCCAGTATCCAGCGCAACCGGACGCCGGAAGGATCGACGGCAAAACGGCGGCTGAAGAAACTGCCGACACCGCTCGAAATCAACATCGAGAAAATACTCACTGTCAGCGCATACACCGGATGTCCTAAAAACAGCACAAACTTCTGAATCAGGGCCACCTGAATCAGAATGTAACCTGCGCCGATAAAAACGAAGTACCAGAGGAACCCCCGCACGCCCTTTGAGGTCGGCATCTTCGCGCCCAGCAATAGCGGCGGAAGCGCCAGGACAATTAGCGTGGCAATCAGGCTTACTCCTACTAACCCGAACAGCAGCGGCAGAGCGCGATTGATCTTGGAATCGGCCGCAATGTTCCCGCCGTGTAGGAAGAACTGCCAGACGTCGCGCGGCTGCACCGTGTAGAAGAAGAACGGACGGTCGTCGCCCACCGGAGACACATCAAACGGGTAGTGGGCCCAGAACTTTTCCGGATTGGGAGATTGCAAAAGCTGGGAAAAGGGGTTATCCAGATGTTCGCCCGGCATGTAAACCAACTCCAGATGCTTGTTATTGAACAATCCGGCGCGCGCCGACGATATATCTTCGCCGGAGATCGGCTTCCGGAAGATCAGGACGGTATCCTGCGCGCCCCAGCCCTTGAGCTTGCCGGCGTCCTCGCGCACTACCATCACGTGCTTCCACGGTTCCTTCTCACCCAGGTCGTTCAGCGCGTCCCTGGCCAGAGAAATGAGACGTAACGACTCGCGCGGAGGGTCGAAGCCCCAGCGAGTGATCACCAGTAAACCATCGTTGGTCAGGTGGTTGAGGTAATCGCGGAACGCATCCGTCGTGTAAAGGTTGTTTTCCGATAGCGCGAATGCGCCGGCGGCGGTGGACGCCCACGTATCCACCAGGGTCGCCTGGATCACCTGGAACTTATCCTTGCTGCGCCGAATGAAGCTGCGCCCGTCTTCTATATAAAGATGGACCGAGGGGCGGAAGTACAGCCGGTGGCTGAGATCCGCGAATCGCTGGCGCATCACGTTATCGGCGATGATCGGGTTGATCTCCACCGCGGTAATATCGGTGCTGCCGGAAG
>Ga0302320_10020410_pt1 | contig 13219 bp, 20 predicted proteins | sample Bog_T0_3_FD_202130 | JGI IMG/M metagenome (GOLD analysis project Ga0302320, IMG submission 202130) | Peat permafrost microbial communities from Stordalen Mire near Abisko, Sweden - Bog_T0_3 | ecosystem: Environmental > Terrestrial > Soil > Wetlands > Peat | place: Sweden: Abisko, Stordalen Mire...
TCCTAGATCCATGGCGAAGGGCGTGCCGAGACGCTCGCAAAACGGGCGCTCGATGAAACGCACTTGCGCCCAACAGGATGCGCAAAGCGAGTTCGCCGCGCCGGTGGATTGGCGGCAATTGAGGCAGGCGGGCGGAAATACCGTGTCTACCGCGGCGTGCGCTAGGCACTAACATAGCCATGAATAAGGGGGAATATCCTGGAAAAAACACGGTAATAATCTGTGATATTCCCCTCTTGCCTTTAGCGATTTTCCGCCCGTTTCCCGGAATTGTGGTAATTAGCATGGAAAGGGTTTTCGTGTACCCACACGTTACCTTCGGCTTGTTACCACAGGAAACGTCATGGCGAAGCCACTCACCGTCAAGGCAATCGAAAACCTGAAGCCAACATCTCGCCGACGAGAGATTCCAGACGGCGAGGTGCGCGGGCTTTACTTGCAAGTTTTCCCGAGCGGGAAACGCTCTTGGGCCTTTCGATTTCGTTTTGCCGGCCGTCCTCGAAAACTGACGCTCGGTGCTTCGCCGGAGATCGGCCTCAAGGATGCTCGCGATCTTGCCCGGAAGGCCCACCTAAGAGTTGCCAGCGGCGAGGATCCCGGCGAGACCAAGAAAGCCGCCCGCACGGCCTTGCATGCGCCCGCAAACCGCGATCTCGTCGAGAAGGTGGCGGCTGAATTCCTCGCTCGTCACGTCAAGAAACTTGCGCCTGCAAGCCGCGTCAGTGCCGCGCGGATTATCAATAAAGGAATCGTTCCGGCCTTTCGCGGCAAGCGGCTATCCGAAATTAAGCGGCATGACGTCATCAAATTCCTGGACGGGATAGTGGACCGCGGCGCGCCCGTTTCGGCTAATCGTACCTTGTCCCTACTGAAGTGCATGGCCAATTTCGCGGTTCAACGCGGGATTATGGACGTCTCGCCAATCGCCGGAATAAAGGCGCCGACGGTCGAAGTGGCGCGGGATAGGGTTCTGTCCGATATTGAGCTTGCCGCCTGCTGGCGAGCCTCTGGCGGCCTGGAGTGGCCCTATTCCGGGTTCATGCATCTGCTGATCCTGACCGGCCAGCGTCGCAATGAAGTTGCGGCCATGACGTGGAAGGAACTCGACCTCGATGCGCGGGTCTGGACCCTGCCGGGCGCGCGCGCCAAGAACGGCATAGAGCATACGATTCCACTACCTGATTCGGCCGTCGATATCCTGACCGATTGCCCGCGCATCGTTGGTTGCGATTTTGTGTTCTCGGTGAATGGCCGCAATCCAATGCGCGCGTTCTATCTCACTAAGCGCCGGATCGATGCGCTCATGCCAGCCGGGACGGCGCCATGGGTAATGCACGATATCCGCCGGACCGTTGCAACGGGAATGGCAAAGTTGGGCATCAATCTGCCCGTCATCGAAAAGCTCTTGAACCACGTTTCAGGCAGCTTCGCCGGTATCGTTGGCGTCTATCAGCGCCACAGCTTTGCCGATGAAAAGCGCACGGCGATGGATGCATGGGCGCAGCATGTCGAGGCAATGAACAAAAGTTGATTAAGCGTGGCGCCGAACAGCGACGCGCCGAAACACACCGTTTTACGTGCGTGGGGCTGTGGATAGGGTGAGCATGACAAATATTTTATCGAAGTTGCGCGGCGAATGTGCTTTCCTTTTCATACCATATTGGAAAAGGAAACTTGTTATGGACACCCAAATTAATGAACCGATAGGCGCGCTCATACCGCGCAAGCGGTTAGCAGAAGACCTTGGCGTTTGCCCTAGGACAGTCGTCAATCTGGCAAAGAAAGACCCGCTATTTCCGCAACCAGTAAAAATTAATATGCGGACTTTCTATACACAGAGATCTGTCGACAATTACAAGCGGTCTCTGCTGCAACAAGCTCTGAGCGCCCGCGCTTAACCCCATCCCGTTCACCTCCCGGCAGCCAGGGGAGATAAGCGCGATGGGAACCAAATATAATGACCGTCTCAGATATGCAAAAACCCACCGGCGAGGGTGGGTCTTGCGAAGATTTTACCAATGCAGCTGATGGCAAACTTAATACCAAATCCCACGCTGTAACGCAAGCGAAAATTGGACTCTTGCGAGAGGATATTGTCGAGACTATTGGCCCGATGATTGCGACACTTCAGGCAGCGGTCGCGATGGGTCATATCCCGAACGATGCTGGCCTGATCTACGGCCTCCGCACGGCGCAGGCGTACTGGCGCTCTATTTCCTGGTCAGCGCGAGAACTTCAGCGGCTTCGCGAAGGCGACCTCCCGGACAGCCCTGCTTCCAGTTCGACTGGAGGCCGCCAATGAGCGTCCAGTGCATTTGCGGAATCGACCCTGGCCTTAGTGGGGCGGTCGCCTTCTACTGGCCTTCCGAACCCCACATAATCATTGCGGAGGATGTGCCGATCGTCGCTTGCGCGATCGATGCCGTGAGTCTCTCCCAGCGCATTGAGCAGATGCGCCCAAACCTAGCAGTCCTGGAGCGAGTAGGTGCGATGCCGGGCCAGGGCGTCTCGTCGATGTTCAAATTCGGCCAAGCCTTTGGAACTGTGCAGGGCATCTTGGCCGCGCTCAAAGTGCCGACGCATCTTGTGGCGCCGGTGACGTGGAAACGGCATTTCAGACTGCCCGCCGATAAAGAACTGTCGCGCGGTCTAGCGTTGCGGACCTGGCCGGCGTCGGATCGATTTGGCCGAAAAAAGGATCATGGCAGGGCCGAAGCGAGCCTGTTGGCGCTTTTCTGATCGACGCTCGACCAGACCGGCAGGCAGCCATGACAGATGCGCTCCGTGCCGACTGGCAGCTTATCGATTCCGTCAGGGACAGAGCCTACGACATTTTCGTTTTTGCCGAAAAAAAGCGGCTCCACGATCTTGTCTGCATGTTCAAATCAACGCGGGCAATCTCACCCGGCGACCGGCTTTGGCTCGAACAAATGGCCGCAAACTTGTGCGCCATGGGTGCACCGGCTGCGCGGACCGTGCGGCGCCGGCCAGCGTGGCTCAAACGCAGAGCGAGGGCGGCCAATGGTTAAACCCAATCGCAAAACCCGGGATAGCCGCCTCAGCAAGATTCAGCAGCGCTGGATTGCACCGCCAAAGGATAAGCCATGGGTAAAGATCCCAATTGATGTCATGGATGGAGAGCGATGGCACAGCCTGTCTGTGAATGATCGGCGAATGCTTGACGCGCTGATGTGCCAGCATTTCCGCTATTTCCAAAGAAGCAACGGAGATCTGGAAATATCCTTCGGCGGGTTTCTGCGGGCCGGCATAACGCATCGGAGATACGTTGCCGCGTCAAAAGATAAATTAGCGGCGATGGGGCTAATCGCGTTCAAACAGGGTATAGGCACAAACCCGGATTTGTTGCCACCTACTTTGTACGAAATCACGATGTATCGGAAGGATGACGGCTATATAAAAGCGGCTAATCGAACCTTCGTTTGGGTGCCCGTGGAAGTCATGGAAAGCCCGGCATGGTGTAATCTATCAATTAATGCCCGGCGCGTTATGGACCGCCTGCTTATCGAGAACCAACGCCATAAGTCCGAGGGGAATGGAAAGCTGCGTGTTTCGTATGAGCAATTTAAGGGGCACGGCGTTGGTATCCGCCTAATGCCTGGGGCTCATCGCGAACTCACCGATGCCGGATTGCTGGCCGTGACATCGGCACCGAGGCCGCGCGGCCAGTATAATGCGCCGAACCTCTATCGTCTGACCTTCCTAGGCACGACAGATGAACCAGCGACATGGGAGGCGGCAAATGTGACCCCTACGCCTAAAAAACCAAAACGGGAAAGTTGGAAAGGAGCTCTTCTTACCAAAATGGAGGTGAAGCTATGACGATGGGACAAAAGCCCCAGAAGTTATCTTCTACGGCAAAACGAGTGCAGGCGGAGCTGGCCTCTCTTGCGGACGATAAAGGGCTTGTCTGCATCTCCATGCCAACCCTTGCGGCGCAGATAGGCATAAGCGAATGCGCCACCAACATAGCACGTTACGAGCTAATCAAGGCTGGCGTCATTGTCGTGGCGCGGGCGAGCTACCAGGATGGCCGGCGCACGCGGCCCAAAACCTATTGCGTCATACCCAGCGACGAAATACTAGCCAGACAGGCGCCAAACGTAATTCCATTTGTTCGCAAGGCAAAATCGCCAGACCGGCCGTTGCTAAGGTTTCATTTGAAAGGTACTTGAGCTGTGCCATTAAAAAACATTCCCTAGGGTACAATCGTGATCCTATGGGGGGGACAATGGTGATGTACGTAGAGGGACAATGGTGATGTACGTAGAGACCATTTGGGGGGGACAATGGTGATGTATCTTATATATTATTGGTCTCACCCGCCGAACGATAGAAGGTATTAGGCATGGGCGAAGCGAAAACCAAACGCAAAATACTGAAAGACGGCGATGTGTTCTCCGGCAGAGATGTCTACGCCAAAATGGCCGAATACCTCCTCGACAGGACAGATGACACAAACGTCGTCATCGGCCCGATTGTCTATCCGTTGCCGGAAAATGATCCAATCGGCCGGGACGAGCCTTACTTCACAGTTGCAACATCCGAAAAAGGTCGCGGATTCCGCGCCGATGGAATCAACATTGGACGCGGCATAGAAAGCGCAGACGAGGTACGCAACGCGCTTATTGCAGCCCTCATGGCGCATCAACCCCTCGTCATCCACATCACCGACGACGAGCTCCATATGGCCCTCCTCTGCGAAACCTTGTGGGCTGGTGAACGCATCACCAAATTGCGGCAATCCGTCGAGGCCGAGAACGCAACCGATCCTCGTCTTCCCCAAAATGGGGATGCTAAATATTGGCAATAATCGCTAATGAAAGGAAACAACCTTATCGAATTCCCCTTGCAACGCTTAGGCTGATAGGGTGTTGGGAAGTCGAGGGAATGCCTAACGCTGCTTCCGCAATCGCCACACATTTTTCCAGGTGCAGCTCAGGCTCAGCCTGCTGATGTTCCCAAGCAGGGATAATGGTTTCTGCCTTAGTCATTTTTAGTCTCCGGTTGTTCGGCTGCTAGCCGGCGGTCGCCAACCCGCTTGCTTATCTCCTCAGCTAGCGCTTGGCTCTCTTGGAGCTGCGCCCAAAGGTGGGCGATGCGACTCTCGATGTCCGCCAGATGCGCTTCAAGCTCGGCGCTAGACAGCCCGTCTAGCCGCTCGATGTCTAGCGCATTGATGTGGTGGTGTAGCATTTTACCATCCTCCTGCGCCCGTTGGGGGGCGGCGGTTAAAAAACTTACGCAGTGCCCATCGCTGTAGCGATGTTCCTTTGCTTTCAAGCAATATCAATGGCTGGCGCCGCGAGGCAACTGTTTGTTTTACGATAGCTGGCTAGGCCCGGTTTGGGGTGAACTCCAACTCTAGCGCTCGTCTGCAACTGTTTGCAAACCAGCCATAAAGCAAACAGTCCGCGGGCTGATTTGGGCCGGCGCGGCTTGCGTGTTCGGCTAAATCCCGCTTGCGTCTGTTGGTAGTTCTGTTATGTTCCTTAGTATTGAAAATATACCAGATAACTCGCCACCAGCTGGAACCAAGCGCTGCCACAGGTCCGCCGTGACCAACGGCGTGCGCTTATTTTCGATTGCGGGTCTCGACCAACGCACCCTGACGGCGCGGCGATATCGCGATTTAATCGACAGCGTCACGAGCGATCTTGGTGGCCAGGACCACATAAGCGAGCTTGAACGCCAGCTTATCCGTAGACATGCTGCCGTAGCTGTGGCCGCCGAAGCGCTAGAGGCCAATCTCGTGCGTGATATGCCGGTGGATTTGAACAACTTGGGCATTTTGATTGACCGCCAGCGCAGGCTCGCCGAGACGTTAGGCCTTGGCCGCCGTGCCCGGCCGCTTGATGATGACCTCGACCGCGTGCTCGACAGCGTGACCAAGCGGCGGGTCGAGACACGGCTGCAAAGGCATGGTGGTGGCGATGGCTAAGCCGACCCGTGCCATAGCGCCCCGTCTTCGCAGCATCAGCATCCTTGAGGCCCTAGCCGCACCTGAGTTGCTGGGTTCGTCCTTGATTGGCGATCCTGCCAGTTGGGAGGCCTGGAAAGCGTTTCTGGCGAGCTTCTTTGGCTTGCCGCTTTTGGATACCGGCGCTGATCTCTTCCGCCAGTGCACGGCTCGCCAGACCTTGCCTAATGAGGCGTTTCAGACGGCCTACCTGATTTGTGGGCGCGGGGCGGGCAAAAGCTTCGTTCTTGCGCTGATCGCGACCTATTTGGCCTGCTTCAGGGATTGGTCTGCCAAGCTGGCTCCCGGTGGCAAGCCAGTCGTGCTGTTGATTGCGCCGACACGTGAGCAGGCCAAGATTGATTTGTCCTACATCGTCGGCATCCTGGAGGCGTCCCCTGTTCTGCGCCGGTTGGTAGTCAACCAGACGTCGAATAGCGTTGAGTTGAGCACCGGTGTCGTGGTCGAGACTGGCGTTCCCAACTATCGCAGCATTCGCGGCAGGTCGATATGCGTGGCACTGATCGACGAGGTTGCCTTCCTTCGCAGTGACGAGAGCGCAAACCCAGATTTTGAAATTATGCACGCTATCGCACCATCGTTAGGCCGGTTTGGCTTGGACGGCGTGCTGCTGTTTGGTTTGGTTCGACCCCGTATGCCAAGCGGGGCGTGCTTTACGACGGCTGGTCGGAATACCATGGCAATGACACTGGCGAGGCTCTGTGTTGGGTGTCGCCGACCCGCACGATGAATCCCACGTTTAGCCAGGAACTGATCGACCGCGAGCTGAAAAAGGATCGAGCGGCTGCGGGTGCTGAATACCTTGCTGAGTGGCGTGATGACATCGAGGGCTTCATTTCCCGTGAGGCGATTGAGGCGTGCGTGTCGCCTGGCATTCGCGAGCGTGCTTCGGTGGTTGGCGTCAACTATTTCGGTTTCATCGATCCGTCTGGTGGTGGCAAGGATGCGTTCACTGTGGCGATTGCGCATCGTCACGATGAAGTGTTGATCCTTGATGCTGTTCGTGGTCGGCATGGGTCGCCTGAAAGCGTTGTGGTCGAGTATTCAGCGCTGCTGAAAAGCTACGGGGTCACGACTGTAACCGGCGACCATTATGCGAAACTGTGGCCCGTTGAGGCGTTTGCGCGGCATGGCATCGTGTATCGACAGTCTGCGCCGGTTCGCAGTGAGATTTACTTGGCTATGTTGCCGCTGATTAATTCGCGGCGGGTTGAGTTGCTGGACAATCCGGCGATGGTTTTGCAGTTCACGAATCTCGTGCGCAAGACCCAACCGACCGGGAAGGATTCGGTTGAGCATCCGCCGAATGCACATGACGATATTTGTAACGCTGTATCGGGTGTTTTGGTGATGGCTGCTACTGAGCCGGTTCCACTTAACTTTCATCCGCCGACTGCCGGTCCTGGTCGCAGTGAGATAATGGCGATGGTTGACGGCGCTGGCCAGGTTGCCGGCTACAATTATTGGAGGCCATGATATGGGCTGGCATCCTCCTCATTGCGGTATGACTTCGGGCGCTGCGGCTGCTGGCTATGGTTATCAATCGTTTGGTAAGCCGGGCGGTGAAACACCGGATGCGCCAGTTATTGCGCTGCCTACTGTTGCTGCGCGCGATGTGGTGATACCGCCGGTTATCGTAATTCGGAATGTATTCGGACTTTGCGGCGTTCGGCAAGGCGATGTTGTCACGATGCGCCGCAATGGCGAGCCTGAGTATCAATTCAAGATGCGCGTGGGGCTACCGACATGAAGCCCCGTGTTCGCAATGTTGTGGAAAGCTTGCGCCGCGTGAAAATGTAGCGCGCGAAATACCGTGATTTGTGATACAATTTACAGGTTTAAAGTAGGGTACGAAAATGAACATAGCATTTCATGAAAAACATTTAGAGAATCTCGGTATCGAGCTCGAAAAGGCACGCACGCGCCGGTTAGACACGTTGAACGAGATTCGCCGTGTATCCGCGCAAGCTGAGTTACATCGCGACAATAAAGCGCTTGGCGCTTTGGGTCCGCTTAACAAAAGCGAAGAGGCCGATGCGAGATTGGTTCGGAGCCTCGAGGGGCAGATCAAGGACGTAAAGAAACAGCTTGATTTGGCGCGCGCGCAACAGGCCGCAGGCTGAGAAGAATAGATTTTATGATGTCCGCTGTCCGTCGGGTAGAATCGTGCGCCACAAACACGCCAGTCTTGATGCACTGCGCCGCGAATTATAGCCTGGTTATGTGGTCGTTGCCGAAGTTGTTGGTGTGGATGGGGATGGCCTAGGAGGGTTTTCCGTAGCGCCAGGCCAATGGCCGGAGGTGGTAAAGCGTTTGCAGGAGATGTCGATCTAATGGCCATTTTGAAAAAGATTATTATCGATGAAATCAGCGCTGTGCGGAAGCCAGCTCAAAAACACGCAAGGGCATTGATTATGAAGAGTGAAACGTACGGCGCGGAGACTGCCGAGGACGACTTTGAAACGGTTCGCAAAATGGCGGCGGATGGCCATCTTGACGATTTCAAAAAGCACCAATTTATGGAGCTGATTCATTTGCGCGCGGACGACATCAGGCGTGACGGTGAGACAGTCGAGAAGGCGTTTACAAGGTGCATCGAGAGCGATCCATGCGGCCGCGAGTTGTCTTCGCTGATGAAGCGCGCGCGGGGCAGCGAAGTGGTCGAGCGCGATGCGAAAGAAGACGATACCCCGCATTATGATGGCCCCGCTGACGCTGAGTTGAACCGCTTGGCGCGCGAGCGTCAGAAGGTATCCGGCCGCTCATTTGCGCAAAGTTTTAGCGATGTGTTGGACATGCCCGGGAATCGGAAACTAACTATTGCGGCGGCTGCGGAACGTGATTTGAAAATGGTACGCTCACTAACGCCCCAGCAGGCTCGCGATTTGGAACCTGGCGTGAAACCATTTCCGGCATATGGCTCACCCGGCGACCGGTACCACATGCCGACCACGGGGCGCACAACCGGTTCTGTTGCGAGCGGCCAGCGTACGCAGGGGCGTTGAATTATGTTTCGCCTGCCCGGCGTATCAGCGGTGGCTCGTCACCGGCGCTGTAAAACGAAAGCGGAGTTACGGACTCAACGCGTTCCGGGTCAATGGCGGAACGATCGGTGCTGACCATGGTTGTGGCATCAGCGCCGGTCATGGCGGCGGCCAGTTTGAGTCTCTTCGGCTGGCCGCCGCGGCTCTATTGATTGAGGTTTGAGCAAATGATTTGCATCGACAAGCTCGTCGACCGGCTTTTTACGAACGCCGCGGGAGCGGCTGCGCTAATGTCGGCCGGAAAGATGTCGCCGGCTGCTGATGCGGCGTTGGCTGTGTCACGCATTGCGGCGCAGGTTGGCACGCATCCAGACGTCGAAACGATGTCCGCAGAAAGCCGCGAGAAGATTTATTTTTGTGTGAACGCGGGAGAGACATTGAAGGCGTTATTTCGCGAACATGGTTTGGTGCATTAGATGCTCACCCCGTTGCAGATGGCGGCAATCCTCGAACATGTTGCGACTAAAATCCAATCGGAATCGAAAGAAATTTTGGAGCCCGTCGCTGTCATGCTGGAGACGAGCGCTAAGGATGCTATTGGAACGTATCGGTTCGGCTGGCCTCCCTTATCTCAGGCGACAATCGACAAGCATGGCGACACGCCGCTGTATGAAACCGGGGCCCTACAATCGTCCATAGGCCACGTGGTCGAGGGTGATCACGCTTATGTCGGCACGAACGACGAGAAAGCTGCATGGCAAGAATTTGGAACGTCCTGGATCCCGCCTCGGCCGTTCCTTGGGGGCGCCTTGGCTACCGATGGCGATAAGATTCCAGAGATTGTCCACGCTGCGCTAGAAAAGATTTTCAGGTAAGGAATTAGATTATGGCATCACCGTACGATGTTGCGATTAACATCTCCGTGGGCGGCAATGCTGCTGCCGGGATAGCCGGGCTGGGCCGTGAGATGGCCGGGCTCAATGAAAAAGTCAAAACGGCAACCCGCTCTTTCGACGCATTCAAAACGATGATGCTTGGCGGATTTGCTGAGCAGTTTGGCAAGAAAATCCTTGGCGTCACAGACACGCTTCTCAAGGCTGCGGGCGATTTTCAGCACGTCCAATCGCAAATGAACGCGATGGGTTTGACCGAGCTGCAGACGGCTCAGGCGGTTGCAGATGCGAGGGGGCTGGCGGCGAGCCATATTCATACTTCAATGCAAGAAATCCTGGAGATGAACCGGCACGGCGTCGAGATATTCGGCGGCTTCGACCAGGCTCGCGAGCACATGAAGCTGATGGCGGACCTGGCCGATTGGCAACACATGTGGCAGGCCGGGCATACCGGGATTGTTGGGCCGGATGTTGTCACGTCTATTCGCGACATGATGAAGACCGCGGAAGGGGGTATTCTGTGGGGGAACGATCCGAAGCGGTTCGATGTCTTCGCCGATCACCTAATGAAATCGTTGACGGCGGCAGGCGGCAATGTGACTGCCTCGCAATTCGTCAAAGGCGCGCGCGCTGCCAAGGGGGCGTTTCCGGGTTGGGACGACGAATTCAAGTTTGGGACGTTCGGCGCGATGTTGCAGGAATGGAGCGGCGCCGGCGTTGGGGCTGCTACAGCGCAAACCAAACTCGGCGCCGGGGCGAGATGGACTAAGCAGGGCATTATCGAGGGCCAGCACTTAGGTATTATCAACCCACACGTAGATTCCAAGCATCCATATACGATGCGGCCGGGGGACATAGTTGGGCACGACGAATACATTCACAATCCGGGAAAATGGTTCGAAGACATCATGCGGCCCAAACTCGACAAGATGTTTGGGGCCGTTTCTGAAAAGAACATGGGCGACCGCTTCGCGGAGATTCAGCGCATTCTCGGTGATCGTAACGCGGCTGAATGGATTCGCCGCTTTGACGTTGAGGCTCCGAAATACGCCAAGGACACAAAAAACTATCTTGCGGCTACTGGCCAGATGCCAGAGGACTACAATTCGGCAATGGTGGCGTTCACCGAGAAATTCAAGGATCTGCAAGTCGCGTTGGGCGCGCCTGTGCTCAAATTGGCGACGGACGGTCTCATTTATCTTACACACGGAATCCAGTCACTAACGTCGTTTGCGAGCGCTCACCCGGGCGCGGTCAAGAACATCCTTGGAATCATGGAGGGCATCGGCGCCGCAATGACTGTGGTGGGTAGCATCGCCATTGGAGCGGGGATTGCAGCACTGCTGCCCGGCGGCGCCGTCGTCATGGGGCTTACGGCGCTCGCTGGCGGCTTGGCTGGCTTGGCTGCGGTGAATTGGAAGGGCAGTATCAGCGACCTCGCATTGGGCCTCGCCGGCGGCGTACAAGCCGCGGTGATTGGGTTCAAAAACATCATGTTTGATGTGATTAAAATCACAGATAACGCCATGAACTCCCTCGGCCATAAGCTCATGGATGGCATCATGTCGATCCCGAGCATGGTTTCGGCGGCTATAACGGCGATGGCGCATAGCATCGCGAGTGAGTTCACCGATGCACTGAAGGGCCTTGCGGGGATCGGCACCAAAGCACTACCAAACGCGCCCGGCATATACGGACCCAATGACAAGGTGCCTCCGGGCACTACCGTTATCCCAGAGAAACACTCGAGCCTTGTGCCGCCGGCTCGCAGTACCACCGTAAACCTAGCGCTGACGGCGACGCTGGACGGGCGCAAACTGACGCAGGTCGTGACGGGCAACATGGTTGCGTCGGCGACTTATCCGACGAGTGCGGCAGGGGCCGATTCACGCGGCACATGGATGGGTCCGTCTTGGTCGCCGACCGAAATGGGCTAAGGCATGCGCGAGATCGTTCACATTGTGCCGAACATAAAACTGATGTCTGAGGGCAGGCAGATCGGGTTTATCAACTTTGCGCTCGATCTTGCAATCGAGGGTGACGGCTCGGTCACGGTGCTCAACAATGACGGCGCCGGTAATTCGGCAGGTGACGGCGCGACGCCTCCCTCACCGTTGACCGGATCAATGACTCCTCGCTCGCACGGCGACACGGCCACGCCGCATGGTGCTGGCCATCGCCATCATGTAGGCGCCGACCTGCATGATCATAGCCGCAGGCATCGCGCCCATGAACATGCGGAGGAACAGCGCGCGCCAGGGCATGCAGGGGCATCTATTGCGGATCACGATCGCAATCTGCGCGCAAAACATATTGCTGAAGTCGCTACCTCGGCTAGCCAGCATGTGACAGGGCCGATGAATACCGCTCACGGTCCGGTTGGTCCGGTTTCGACGAAGCCCGCGCCAGTCAGCGAATTGGCGGCAACGCCAGGGCGCCATCCCGATATTGCCAACGTCGATCCACGGCTACGCCATATCGTCGCGGCCGGCGCAAGGCATCTGCCGGAAGGATATAAGGCGACCATCAACGAAGGGTATAACCCAGGCGGCCATGTCGGGAACTCGCAGCATCATATCAAAGGCCGTGGCGCGCTTGATGTCCAAATCACCGATCCATCCGGCCGTGTCATACCGAACGAGGGCGGCGATCCGACCGGTATGTATCATCGACTTGCTAAGGGCGCCTATACCGAGATGCTTTCCAGTCATCCCGAGCTTAAGGGCCGCTTGGCGTGGGGCGGAGCATTTGGCGCGAGCCGTTACAACAAGGCTCAAGACCTTATGCACTTCGACATCGGCGGATCGCGGGGTGCTTATACTGCAAACCGGCTGGAGAATTTGGGTGCTGATGTCGCGTCTGCAACGCCAGCGACGGTGGCAACGCCGCCAACCGGGGGCGGCAACATCCCCGATCGGAATCTAAATCCCGGCGACATCAGCTCGACACCATGGTCGCGCGGCTTGCCGGGGGCCTCGACCAGTACAGACACGGACACTGGCCACCATTTGTTAAAATTCGATAATCCTGAGCACGGCTGGGAGGCAATGGAACGGTTGGCGCGGAACAAATATGAGGCCGGCATGACGACAGCGAACCAACTTATTGCCGGGCCAAAAGGCTGGACGCCGGGCAAGCTCGGGCCGGGTGCTGCGCGGAATGTCGCGGCGGCTATGGGCAAGCGGCCCGACGAGGATCTCGAATTGAACGATCCTGCCCGCATGCACGCGTTCAAGCGCGCGTTGGCAATTCAAGAGGGCTCGCCACAAAGTTTAGTCGATACATTGCCCCCGCTACCTGAGGCGGAGAAATGATCAATATTTTGCTCGCATTTCGCAATCTGA
>Ga0302320_10020411_pt1 | contig 13219 bp, 8 predicted proteins | sample Bog_T0_3_FD_202130 | JGI IMG/M metagenome (GOLD analysis project Ga0302320, IMG submission 202130) | Peat permafrost microbial communities from Stordalen Mire near Abisko, Sweden - Bog_T0_3 | ecosystem: Environmental > Terrestrial > Soil > Wetlands > Peat | place: Sweden: Abisko, Stordalen Mire...
GAGGACGTCGGCCTTGGTCTGGTCGTTGAGCGCGGCGTAGATGCCGACGAGGTTGTCGGCTTCCGGACGCCCGGCGAGGCCTCCCAGCTCGCTGGGCAGCGCGCCCGCGTCCGTTTTGGCCTTGCGGACCTTCTGCGCGATCGTGTCGGAATCGTCGGTCAGCGCGATGAGTGAATATTCCGACGGGTCGGACTTCGACATCTTCTTGGTCCCGTCGCGCAGGCTCATGACGCGGGTCGCGGGACCCTGGATCAGCGGCTCGGGCAGCGGGAAGAACGCGTCGCCATGACCGTTTTCGGCGATCTGCGTGGCGTAATCGTTGTTGAACTTCTGCGCGATGTCGCGGGTCAGTTCGAGATGCTGCTTCTGGTCGTCGCCGACCGGCACATGGGTGGCGCGGTAGAGCAGAATGTCGGCGGCCATCAGCACGGGATAATTATAGAGACCGATCGACGCGTTCTCGCGATCCTTGCCGGCCTTTTCCTTGAACTGGGTCATGCGGTTGAGCCAGCCCAGCCGCGCGACGCAATCGAGCACCCAGGCCAGTTCCGCGTGTTCGGAAACGCGGCTCTGGTTGAAGACGATGTTCTTCTCGGGGTCTATGCCGCAGGCCAGAAAAGCGGCGGTGACCTCGCGCGTCGTTCGCGCGAGATGCGCGGGCTCGTGCGGCATGGTCATCGCGTGAAGGTCGACCACGCAATAGATGCACGGATGGGTGGCCTGCATCTCGACGAAACGCTTGAGAGCGCCGAGGTAATTGCCCAGATGCAGATTGCCGGTGGGCTGCACGCCGGAAAAGACGCGTTCGGTGAATTGGGCCATTGAGGGTCGCGAGGTCCTACGGATTGAGACGGGGCCTTATCGCAACGCGGACGCGCCGGCGCAAGGGTCGGGCGAGTCAGGGGGTCGGCGTACCGTCGGGCTCGCGAATCGGCTCCGGCAATTTGGACTCGTTCCAGCCGCCGCCGAGCGCGACGATGAGACTGACCGCCGCGGTCATGCGCTCGGCGCGCGTCGCGAGCAGGGATTCCTCGTCCACCAGCGCCGTCGCCTCGGCGGTGACCACCGTGGTGAAGTTCTGCGTGCCGGCGCGATATTCGTTGAGCGCGATCTGCACCGCCTGCTGCGCCGATTTGACCGCCTCGACCTGGACCTTCGCCTCGGCGCCATAGACGCGGATCGCGACCAGATTGTCCTCGACCTGCTGGAACGCCGTCAGGACGGTCTGCCGATAGGTCGCCACGCTCGACTCGTAGGCCGCCCGCGCCGCCTCGACCTGCGCTTCCGTCAGGCCGCCGTTGAACAAGGTCTGCGCCGCTGAAAGACCATAAGACCATACCGGGTTCATGCCGGCGATTTGCCGAACGAACGGATTGCCGGAATAGCCGAAGGCGCCCGAGAGCGTGATGTCGGGGTAATAGCCCCCTATGGCGACCCCGATCGCCGCGTTCTCTTGCTTCATGGTGCGTTCGGCGGCGGCGATGTCGGGCCGGCGCTCCAACAATGTGGAAGGCACGTTTACGGGAATGCCCGGGATCTCGGTCGCCAGGGCGCCGTGCGGGATCGACAGTTCCGAGGGGGGCTTGCCCATCAACACCGCGATGGCGTGCTCGTTCTGTCCACGCGCGACGCCGGTATTGATTTCCTGTGCCTGAGCGGCGAGCAACTGCGCTTGGGCGGTGATGACGTCGGACTTCGCCGAAGTGCCGGCATTGTACTGGTTTTGCGTGATTTCGAGCGAGCGCTGGTATTGCTTGACGGTGTCCGCCAACAGGTCGTGCAGTGAATCCGCCTCCCGCAGTTGCACATAGGCGAGCGCGAGCGCCGATTGCGCGGATAGGGTCGCGTTGGCGAGAATCGCCGCGCTGACCTGAGCGGCGGCGCCCTGCTGCTCGATCGCGCGCCGCACCTTGCCCCAGATGTCGAGCGTCCAGCTTCCGGTGACCTCGGAGACGAGCAGGTCGGTCCCGGGACTCGAGCGAGTGAACGACGGGTTGAAATTGACGGTCGGGAACAGGCCCGCGCGCGCTTCCGCGATCAAGGCGACCGCCTCACGGTAATTCGCCTCGTCGGCCTTCAGCGTCTGGTTGGAAACTGAAACCTGAACCTCGAGCCGATCAAGTTCGCGGTCGCCGAACAGTTTCCACCACTCGCCTTTCGCGAAGTCATCGCATGGCGAGCCGATCTTCCAGCCTTTCATTTCCTTGTATTGCTGGGGGACGATCGCGGCGGGCTGGATGTAATCCGGCCCGACCGCCTCGCAGCCGACGAGGGGAAGCAAAACCAAGAGCGCGCCGAATCTCGACGCCCAGCGATACATCCTCACGCCCCGGCCACGCTCGGCGGAGACTTCCGCAAATAAACGCGATTCCAAACCCGCCCCGCCCATTTGCCGAATCTATCGAGATATAAGAAGATCACCGGCGTCGTATACAAGGTCAACGCTTGGCTGAACAGCAAGCCGCCGACGATGGTTATCCCCAGGGGATGCCGCAATTCCGAGCCCTCGCCGGTCCCGAACGCCAACGGCAGCGCGCCGAACATCGCCGCGCATGTCGTCATCATGATCGGGCGGAAACGCAGCAGGCAGGCCTGCGTGATCGCCTCGCGCGTGTCGAGCCCGTCGCGCTCCGCCTGCAGCGCGAAGTCGATCATCATGATGGCGTTCTTTTTCACGATGCCGATCAACAAGATGATGCCGATGAACGCGATGATCGTGAATTCGGTGTTGAACAGTTTCAGCGCGATCAGCGCGCCCACGCTCGCCGACGGCAAGGTCGAGATGATCGTGATCGGGTGGATGTAGCTTTCGTAGAGGATGCCGAGCACGAGATAGACCGCCAGCAACGCCCCGCCGATGAGGATGAGTTGTCCCGATTGCGCCTGTTGCGAGGTCGCGGCGGTGCCGGCGAAGGCGCCGCGAACGCTCGACGGCATGCCGATGTCGCGAATGGCGTCCTCGATCGCCTTTTGCGCGTCGCTGATCGCCTTGCCGGGCGCCAGATTGAAGGAAATCGTCGCCGCCGCGAACTGGCCTTGGTGATTGACCCCGAGCGGCGTATGCCCCGGGCTCAATCTCGCGAAAGCCGAGAAGGGGATCATCGTCTCGACGGAGGTCGAGACGGCCGAGCCCGAGGAGGCGCTGGAATGGCCGCTGGCGGCAAGCGCGTTGGTCGCCAGATTGCGCGCGGAATCGGCGGCTATGCTCGCCGCCGTGGAGGTCGCCGCCGTCGAGGCCGCGAAATCCGCGGCGCCCGCGTTGGTCGATTGCGTTCCCGAAGCGTTGGCGCCCGAGGTCGAGACCCAGAGATTGCGCATCCAGGACGGGTCCTGCCAATAGCGCGGCGCCACTTCCATGACGACGTGATATTGATTGAGCGCGTTGTAGATCGTCGACACCTGCCGCTGGCCGAACGCGTCATAGAGCGTGTTGTCGATCGCGTTGATGGTCAGGCCGAGACGGGTCGCGGTGGGGCGGTCGATGGCCACGTCCGCCTCGAGGCCGCCCTGCTGCTGGTCCGAATTCACGTCCTTGAGCACATCGGACTTGTAGAGCGCGTTCGTCAGTTGCGGCGCCCATTTGTAGAGTTCCGCGGTGTCGTCGGAGAGCAGCGTATATTGATAGGTAGCGTTGCTCTGCCGTCCTCCCGTGCGCAGGTCTGACACCGCGACGAGAAAAAGCCGGGCGCCGGCGACCTGAGCGAGCTTGCCGCGCAGGCGGTTGACGACGCCGTCCGCCGTGATCCGGCGCTCGGCGAAGGGTTTGAGCGAGATATAGATGAAGCCCGAATTGACCTGCCGGCCGCCGGTCACGCCCACGACGTTGGCCACCGCCGGATCGGCTTGCACGATCTCCTGCAATTGCGCGAGCTTCGTCTGCATCGCCTGGAACGAAATGCTTTGGTCGCCCTGGATCGAGCCGATCATCAGGCCGGTGTCCTGCACCGGGAACAGGCTATAGCTGACCTGTCCGAACAGCCAGACATTGAGGCCGATGGTCGCGATCAGGATCAACACCACTATGCGCGAATGCCGCAGCGCGATGGCGAGCGTGCGACGATAAAAGCCGAGCATGCCCTCGAAGCCCGCCTCGGTGGCGTTGTAGAGCCAACCGTGTTTCGTGACGGTCTCGCGCGGCAGAATATAGGCGCACATCATCGGCGTCGCGGTCAGCGAGACCATCAGCGAAATCAACACGGCCATCGACAGCGTCACCGTGAACTCGCGGAACAAGCGCCCGACGAGGCCGCCCATCAACAGCAAGGGCAGAAACACCGCGATCAAGGACAGGCTGATCGAGATCACGGTGAAACCGACCTCGCTCGCCCCCAGGATCGCCGCCTGAAGTCGGCTCTTGCCTGCCTCGATGTGCCGGGTGATGTTCTCGAGCACGACGATGGCGTCATCGACGACGAAGCCGGTGGAGATCGTCAGCGCCATCAGCGACAGATTGTTGAGGCTGAAGCCGAGCAGATACATGGCCGCGAAGGAGCCGATGATCGAGACCGGCACCGCGACGCTCGGGATCGCCGAGGCCCTGATGTTGCGCAGGAATACGAAGACCACGAGGATGACGAGGGCGACCGAGGTGATCAGCGTCATTTCGGTGTCGTGCAGCGAGCCTCGGATGGTGATCGATCGGTCGACCACGATCTTCAGATCGACGTCGCCGGGCAACGAAGCGGCGAGTCGCGGCAACTCGGCGCGCACATTGTCGACGGCCTGGATGATATTGGCCCCCGGCTCGCGAGACAGCGTCAAACCGATCGCGGGAATGCCGTTGGCGAGACCCGCGTTGCGCAAGTCCTCCACGGAATCCACGACTTCGGCGATGTCGCTGAGCTTGACGCCAGCGCCGTTGCGGTAGGCGACGACGAGATCGCGAAATTGGCTGGCCTTGCTCGCCTGGTCGTTGGCGTAGATCTGATAGTGGAAGTCGTCGTCTTCGATCGCGCCCTTCGGACTGTTGGCGTTCGCCGACGCCAGCGCGGCGCGAACGTCCTCGAGGCCGATGCCGTATTGGAACATCGCGCCGGGGTTGAGTTCCACGCGCACGCCCGGAAGCGCGCTGCCGTTGACGTCGACTTCGCCGATGCCGTCGAGTTGCGACAACCTCTGCTGCAACACGTTCGAGGCGATGTCGTAGAGCTGGCCGGTCGGCCGCGTTCGCGAGGTGAGCGAGAGCACCATGATCGGCGCGTCTGCCGGATTGACTTTGTGATAAGTCGGATTCGCGCGCAGGCTAGTCGGCAGATCGGCGCGCGCGGCGTTGATCGCCGCCTGCACGTCGCGCGCGGCGCCGTTGATGTCGCGGTCCAGACCGAATTGCAGCGTGATGCGGCTATTGCCCAGCGTGCTCTGGGAGGTCATCTCGGTGACGTCGGCGATCTGACCCAAATGCCGCTCCAGCGGCGCCGCGACGGCCGAAGCCATGTTGTCCGGGCTGCCGCCCGGCATGTTCGCCGATACCGACACCGTGGCGAAATCGATCTGCGGCAGCGGCGAGACCGGCAATTGCCCGAAGGCGAGGAACCCGGCGAAGGCGACGCCGATCGTCAGCAACGTCGTGGCGACGGGCCGGCGAATGAACAGCTCGGAGAACCGGTTGTTCACGGCGCCTCCGACGCGACGGCGCCGCTTCCCGCGCTGAAGCCGAGGGCCGAACCGATGCGCTCGAAGAACAGATAGATCACCGGCGTCGTGAACAGCGTCAGCACCTGGCTGACCGCGAGGCCGCCGACGATGGCGAGGCCGAGCGGATGGCGAAGCTCCGAGCCGACGCCGCTGCCCAGCATCAACGGCAGCGCGCCGAACATCGCGGCGACCGTCGTCATCAGGATGGGCCGCAGACGCAGCAAACAGGCCTGATAGATCGCGTCACGCGGGTTCTTGCCCTCGACCCGCTGCGCCTCGAGCGCGAAGTCGATCATCATGATCGCGTTCTTCTTGACGATGCCGATCAGCAACACGATACCGATGACGCCGATGATATCGAGCCCGGCGCCCGCCGCGTTGAGCGCGAGCAGCGCGCCGATACCCGCAGAAGGCAGCGTCGAGAGGATGGTGATGGGGTGGATGAAGCTCTCATAGAGCACCCCCAGCACGATATACATCGTCATCACCGCCGCGAGCAGCAGGAACACCTCGTTCGAGAGCGAGGACTGGAACGCCTGGGCGGCGCCCTGGAAGCTGACGCCGAAGCTCGCGGGAACGCTCAACCCCCTGATCGCCGCGTTGATCGCGTCCACGGCGCCGCCGAGCGAGGCGCCGGGCGCGAGGTTGAACGAGATCGTCGTCACCGGAAATTGTTTCAGATGCGAGATCTGCAAAGGCGATGGCTTGATCTCGAGCCGGCTGACCGCGTTCAGCGGCACTTGCCCCGAGGTCGAGGCCGACGAGGGCAGATAGATCGAGTCGAGCGATTTCACCGAGCGCTTCATCGCCGGATCGATGTCGAGAATTACGCGATATTGGTTCGACTGCGTGAAGATCGTCGAAATGATGCGCTGCCCGTAGGCGTCGTAGAGCGCGTTGTCGATCGAAGCCGGGGTTATGCCGAAGCGGGCCGCGGTCGCGCGGTCGATATTGACGGTCACCGAGCGCCCGTTGGGCTGAAGATCGCTCGCGACATCGACGATGTCGGGGATGGCGCTCAGGCGTTCGAGCACCTTCGGCGTCCATTCCTGCAACAGCGCCAGATCCTGATTTTCGAAGGTGAACTGGTATTGCGCGCCGCTGACGGCGGTGTCGATCGACAGATCCTGCACCGGCTGCATGAACAGCGAGATGCCGGCGACGTCGGCCGTTTCCTGTTGCAATCGGCGGATGATTCCGCTCGCGCTCGCCTTGCGATTCGCGTGCGGCTTCAGGTTGATCAGGATGCGGCCGGAATTCAACGTGACGTTGGAGCCATCGACGCCGATGAAGGACGACGAGCTTTCGACGTCCACGTCGGTCAGGATCGCCTTGACCAGATCCTGTTGCAGCAACGCCATCTTGTCGAACGAAATCGCCTGCGAGGCCTGCGTGACGCCCTGGATGACGCCGGTGTCCTGAACCGGGAAGAATCCCTTCGGGATGGAGACATAGAGATAACCGGTGACGAAGAAGGTGCCCACGGCGACGATCATCGTGAGAACCTGATGGTTCAGCACCACCGTCAGCGCCGAACCATATTGCCGCAGCACCCACTGAAAGAACCGGCCGCCCGTCGCGTGATCGCCATGGCGGGCGCCCGCCGGGCTCGGCTTCAGCAGCTTGGCGCACAGCATCGGCACGAGCGTCAGCGAGACGACCGCCGAAATGACGATGGTCGCGGCGAGCGTGATGGCGAATTCGTGGAACAGGCGTCCGACGACATCGCCCATGAACAGAAGCGGGATCAGCACCGCGAGCAGCGAAATCGTCAGCGAAATAATGGTGAAGCCGATCTGCTCGGAGCCCTTGAGCGCCGCCTGCATCGGCGAATCGCCCTCTTCGAGGAAACGAGAGATGTTTTCGATCACCACGATCGCGTCATCGACGACGAAGCCGGTCGCGATCGTCAGCGCCATCAGCGAGAGATTGTCGAGGCTGAAATTCAGCTCATACATAATCGCCAGAGCGCCTACGAGCGAGAGCGGCACGGAAAGGCTCGGGATGATGGTGGCGGGAATGTTGCGCAGGAACAGGAAGATCACGAGCACGACGAGGCCGACCGCGAGCGAAAGTTCGAACTCGACATCCTCGACCGAGGCGCGGATGGTCGTCGTGCGGTCGGTCAGCGGCGTGATCTCGATCGCGCTCGGCAGCGACGCGGTCAATTGCGGCAGCAATTTCTTGATGCCGTCGACGACCTGAATGACGTTCGCGCCCGGCTGGCGCTGGATGTTGACGATCAGCGCCGGCGTCGTGTTCATCCAGGCGGATAGTCGGTTGTTCTCGGCGGAGATTTCGACGGTCGCGACGTCGCTGAGCAAGACGGGAGCGCCGTTGCGATAGGAGACGACCGAATTGAGATAATCGTTGGGATCGCGGATCTGATCGTTGGCGTTGACGGCGAAGGATTGCGCCGGCCCGTCGAAACTGCCCTTGGGCGTGTTGACATTGAGATTGGCGATCGTCGTGCGCAAATCGTCGAGATTGACGGCGTAGGCGGCGAGCGCGAGCGGATTGGCGTGAATACGCACCGACGGCCGCTGCCCGCCCGAGATCGAGACGAGGCCAACGCCGGGCAATTGCGACAACTTGGGAACCAGCCGGCTCTCGACAGCGTCTTCGATGTCGGTGAGCTTCAGCGTCTTCGAGGTCACGCCGAGCGTCAGGATCGGCGCGTCGGCCGGGTTGACCTTGGCGTAGATCGGCGGCGCCGGCAGATCGGAGGGCAGCAGATTTCCGGCCGCGTTGATCGCCGCCTGGACCTCCTGCTCGGCGATGTCGATGCCGATGTCGAGACCGAAGCGCAGGGTGATCACCGACGATCCGGCCGAACTCTGCGACATCATCTGCGACAGGCTCGGCATCTGGCCGAACTGGCGCTCCAGCGGCGCCGTCACCGAGGACGTCATCACCTCTGGACTAGCGCCGGGGTAGAACGTCTGCACCTGGATGGTGGGATAGTCGACCTCCGGCAGCGCCGACAGCGGCAGGAACCGGTAGGCCACGACGCCGATCAGCAGAATGGCGAACATCAGCAGGGTTGTCGCCACCGGTCTTTCGATGAAGAGACGGGACGGATTCATGCCGCGGCCCTATCGCGCGTAACGGTCATGGCTTGGCTGCCGGCGTCGGTTGGACGACGGGAGCGGCGCCCGGGGTAGGCGCGTCGGCGGGAGCGTCCGCGCCGCCTTGCCCCTGTTGACGGCGATGATGCTGGCGCTGTCCCGAGGCGTCGGCGGCCGGCGCGGCGTCGGGGGTCGCGCCCGCGTCGGCGCGAACCGGCGGCGCCAGCCTGATCTTCGTGCCCTCGCGCAAACGATCCGCGCCGTCGATCACGACCTTCTCGCCCAAGGCGAGTCCCGAGGACACGACGGTTCGGGTCGCGTCGGTCGCGCCGGTCACGACCTTGCGCACTGTGACCGTGTCATCGTCCTTGACGACATAGACGAAGCTGCCCTGCTGGCCGAGTTGCACGGCGGCGTTGGGGACCACCACGACGCCGGTCAATGTGTCGACCAGCAACCGCGTGTTGACGAATTGGTTGGGGAACAGAACGTTGTCGGGATTGGCGAAGGTGGCGCGAAGTTTGAAGGTGCCGGTCGTCGTGTCGATCTGATTGTCGAAGGTCGTCAACACGCCCGCGGCGAGTTGCTTCACGTTGGAGCGGTCGAACGCGGTGACCGGTAATTTCGCGCCCGCGTTGAGTCGACGCGTGATCCTCGGCAAATTGTCCTCGGGAGTCGAGAACACGACGCTGATCGGATCGAGTTGGGTGATGATGACGAGACCCGTCGTGTCCGACGGCTGGATATAATTGCCGGCGTCGACGAGGCGAAGCCCGACGCGGCCGGTGATCGGCGAGACGATGCGGGTGTAGAAGACATTGAGCTTGGCGGCGTCGATCTGCGCCTGATCGTTCGCCATCGCCGCCTTGTCCTGGGCGACGAGGAATGTCTGGTCGTCGACCTGCTGGTGGGCGATCGAATCCTGTTTATTCAGTGTCACATAGCGCGCGAGATCCGCCTGCGCCTGCGCGTAGAGCGAAGTGTCCTTCGCCAGTTGCGCCTGCGCCTGCGCTAGCGTCGCCTCGAAAGGACGCGAGTCGATCTGCGCGAGGAAATCCCCCTCCTTGACGAGTTGGCCCTCCTGGTAGCCGACCTGCATCAATTTCCCGGCGATCTGCGACTTCACCGTCACCGTCGCGAAGGGCGTCACCGTGCCGAGCGCGTCGATGGTGATCGGCATGTCGCCCGCCGTCGCATCCGCCGCGCGCACCGTCTGCGGCGGTGGCCCCGAGGGTGCGACGGGTCGGGTCGCATCGACGGTCGAAGGCGCGATGTTCTCGAAATATTGCCAGGCGACCACCAACGCGATCGCGATCGCCACGGCGAGCGCGATCTTGCCCCATCGATGACGCCTGACGACGGGGGCTATCGCGGGCGCCGGACGCGCCTTCACGAAGGATTCCGGATCGACAGTCTCGTTCATGCCCTCGTCTCGATTTTTCGCCGCGCCACGCTTCGCACGCCGTGTCGACGACTTCAACTCGCGAACTCGCGCCGTTTTGCTGAGGTTGACGGGCCTCCATGGCCGAATTGAGGATGAGTGCGAAAGGGGTGTTGCAATCTCTCTCGGCTTGCGGCATAAGCCCCTGCGTCGGCTTTGGCCGGCACGGATGCGGGTGTAGCTCAGTGGTAGAGCACGACCTTGCCAAGGTCGGGGTCGAGGGTTCGAACCCCTTCGCCCGCTCCAATTTTCCTTAGGCGTCAACGTCATTGTAGGAAATTGGATGTGACGCAGCCGTGCCTCGGCATCGCAGTTTTTTTTTCGAGCCGGTCGTCTGTATAGCTGACCCTTTCCCCGACAAACCCATCCCAGGTCGGCGATAGTCTCCGCGACGCCTATCCCGGGCAGGCGGGAAAAGCTTGTCGCCGACTCGCGAGCCTGGAGCCGCGCGCGTCCCGACGGCTTCAATGCGGTTTCAAAACCTCGCGGTCCCGACCCTATTTCATGCTGAGAAATCGGTTTGCGATTTCGTTGATCCGCGTCGCCAGCTTGATATCGGTGTCGGTGATCTTGTTGCCGACGTCGTGCGTGCAGAACGAAAACGACACGTTGTTGTAAGAATTGAAGAATTCGGGATGGTGATTCATCACTTCGGCTTCGATCGCGACTTGGACGATGAACGCGATCGCGTCGCGGAACCCCTTGAAGGCGTACTTCGCCTCGATGTTGAGTCCGTTCAGCGACCATCCCGGCAGTTGCGTGAGCGCGTCATGGATGGCTTTTTCAGTGAGGATCTTGTGATCTGACATGATGGTTATCCTTTTTGCGCGTCGTCGCTAGTCGAACGTCAAAGATATCCCGCCAGTTCCTTCGCGGCCTCGTCGGGCGAGCGCTCCAGGTTGAACGCCTCGACAAATTCGCCTTTCGCATCCATGAGATAGACCACGGAAGAATGATCCATGGCGTAGTCTCCGTCCTTGGTCGGCGCCTTGCGCGCATAGACGCGATAGGCCTTCTCCATTTCGCCCACGGCTTGCGGAGTGCCCGAGAGGCCGACGATGCGCGGGTCGAAACTGCCGACATAATCGGCCATCAGCGCCGGCGTGTCACGTTCGGGGTCCACGGATACGAACAAGACCTTGATCGGCTTGTCCGGCAGGCGTCGCAGCACGTCGGAGATCTGCGCGAGCGTCGTCGGGCAAACGTCGGGACAATGCGTGTATCCGAAATAGACGATGAACGGGTGGCCCTTCATATCGACATCGGTGATCGTCTTGCCGTCGCCGGCCGCCAACGCGAACGGACCGCCGACCAACGCGCGCCCCGTGCGCGACGGCGTCATGGCGATCCAGAGCCCAACCGCCGCCAGAATGGCGCAAGCCGCGATCACGACGACGGCGCGGGTCGAGGGGCCGGGTCGACGAGAAACGGGTTTAGAGGAAATGGGGCTCAAGATCGCTCCGATCGCCAGGCGAAGCATGGTGTCTATCTCCTCGCGGCGCGCATCGCAAACCTGGGGTGCGCGCGAACCGGCACCGCGTTAGGATGCGTTCATGGTCATAAGGCAACTCGAATATCTCGTCGCTTTGGCGCGCGAGAAGCATTTCGGACGGGCGGCGGAAGCCTGCCACGTCACGCAACCGACGCTGTCGGCGGCGATCCGGCAACTCGAGGACGACCTCGGCGCGCCGATCATCGAGCGCGGTCATCGCTTTATCGGCCTGACCGCCCAGGGCGTCCTCGCACTCGAGCACGCTCATCGCATCCTCGCCGAGGCGGAAGACCTGCGGCGCCGGATCGAAGAGCTGGACAAGGGGCTGAGCGGCCGACTGCGCCTCGGCGTCATCCCGACCGCGCTGCCGATCGTATCGCATGTGACGGCGCCGTTTTATGCGCGCTATCCCAACGTGACCGTGACGGTGTTGTCGCGGACTTCGCAGGAAATCCAGCGCGGCATCGAGGACTTCGAACTCGACGCCGGCATCACATACCTCGACAACGAGCCGCTGGAGCGGGTGCGGGCCAAGCCGATCTACTCCGAGGAATATGTCTTCCTCACCCCCGCGAGCGGTCCGTACGCTGGACGGAGCTCAATAACCTGGAAGGAGGCCGCCGAGGCGTCCCTGTGTCTGCTGACGCCCGACATGCAGAACCGCCGGATCATCGACGGCGTTTTCCGGTCGGTCGGCGCCACGCCCAAACCGTCCGTCGAAACCAACTCGATTTTCAATCTCGTCACCCACGCCCATTCCGGGCAATGGTCTTCGATCGTGCCGCGCCAATTGCTGCAATTCTTCGGCATACCCGCTCAAACGCGGGCCCTGGAGCTCGTCGAGCCGACCGCGCGCCGCAGCATCGGCTACATCATGGCCGACCGCGATCCGCCCTCGCCGCTCGCCCGCAATCTGTTCGCGATGCGGCTTCCCGCCGACATCGGCGCGCTGATCGAGCCGCCGCTCAAGCTGGGCGCCAATCGATAGATTTTTTCTATCGATTGTTTTGAACGTTCAATTTGATCGCGGGCGCAATTGAATGAGACTTCAAGCATAAGCGATGCGTCACGCCCATGAGGCGGGCCGCGGGAGGAGGATTCGCGATGACGGGCACGTCGGCCTGGGACGAAGGTCGCGCCAAAGCGCTGATCGAAGCGCGCCGCGCCGAGAAGGGCGCGATGTTGCCCATTTTGCATGATTTGCAGGACTGCTTCGGCTACATCGACAACGCCGCCATTCCCCTCATCGCCGTTGCGCTCAATGTTTCGAAGGCCGAAACGCTCGGCGTCATCAGCTTTTATCACGACTATCGCCGCGAACCGGTCGAGGGCGCGGTGCTGAAGCTTTGCCGCGCTGAATCCTGCCAGGCCGTCGGCTGCGAAGACCTCGTCGCGCATCTCGCCGCAGTGCACGGTCTCGAAGTGGATGCGCACGGCCCCGGTCCCTTGACCATCGAAACGGTCTATTGCCTCGGCCATTGCGCGGCCTCCCCCGCCGCCATGCTCGACGGCGAGCCGATCGCGCGGCTCGACACCGCCAAGCTCGACGCCATCGTGGCTCAAACCCGGCGGCGCCCGCAATGA
>Ga0302320_10020412_pt1 | contig 13219 bp, 12 predicted proteins | sample Bog_T0_3_FD_202130 | JGI IMG/M metagenome (GOLD analysis project Ga0302320, IMG submission 202130) | Peat permafrost microbial communities from Stordalen Mire near Abisko, Sweden - Bog_T0_3 | ecosystem: Environmental > Terrestrial > Soil > Wetlands > Peat | place: Sweden: Abisko, Stordalen Mire...
AGCTTGCTCCGGGCTACGCCCTCCACAAGCTGGCCCCTCTCAACCAACAACAACAAAAACCAACAAACCTGAGGAATGAGATTCTACAGAACTTTTGGGACTTGACTTAGGGAGTGCCTAAGTTGGCTGCGTTAAACGATAAACTCACGTAAATAAATTGGGTCATAAACAGGCTTTCGAACAGTGGGCCATCGAGTAGATATGAGCTGTTCTATACACTTTATTACCCAAGTCTAACATTCTAATAAGTTGCAATAAGTTAATCCCCTATAATTCTTCCTGGTTCTTTGAGTGCCGATGAACGGCGAGTTGGGGCAAGCGCGTGCAAGCGGCTCAAAGAACGGCAGGTTGTCCAAGCCGGTTGAAAATACCCGCAAACCTCGCCCCCCCTTGCCGCGCCCGCCTGCGGCAGTGAAATAATGGGCTATATGCGCACCCAACTATCTTTTGCAAACCTTGCCCTGATTGAAACCGACTTGCTGGCCGTGACGGCCGCGGACACACAAACGGCCAAAGGCCCGGACGCCAAGCCGCAGCCGGTGCTGTTGACTGGTGATGCGGCCGTGCAGGCTGCCGCAGCAGTAGTGCTGGCGACCGGCGAGTTCAAGGCCGGCCCCAATGAAACCCTCCTGCTGCACGTCCCGGCCGGACTGGCCGCCAAGCGACTGCTGCTGATCGGCCTCGGAAAACAGGGAAAAATAACAATGCAGGGCGTGCGCAACGCCGCCGGAACTGCTGTCCGCTTTACCAAGCCACGCGGGATTCGTGAGCTGGCTTTCGCGTTGCCGACGGCAGACTCGATTGTGGCCGCGGCAGCCACGCGTGCTGCTGTGGAGGGCGCGTTTGTGGGTGACTTCGATCCTGACACCTATCGCAGCGACCGCAAGGACCAGAGTGTGCAGTCGTTCACGCTGGTCGCACCGGCCAGCAGCAACAAATCGGCGCTGGAGGCCGCATTCGCCGAGGGCGTGATTGTGGGTGATAGCCAGAACTTTGCCCGCTCGCTGGTGAACGAGCCTGGCAACAAACTGACGCCGACGATTCTGGGCCAGCGCGCCGCGAAGATGGCCTCTGAAGTGGGCCTCAAGTGCGAAGTACATTCCACGGAGAAGCTGCATGAATTGAAGATGGGCGCGTTCTGGAGCGTGTCTCAAGGGTCAGTGGAACCGCCCGCGCTGATCGTGATGCGCTATGAGCCTGAAGGTGTCAAGGACGGCCCGGTTCTGGGACTCGTGGGCAAAGGCATCACCTTTGACACGGGCGGCATCTCAATCAAACCGGCCGACAACATGGAGAAGATGAAGTACGACATGGCGGGCAGCGCAGCGATGATCGGCGCCATGCGCGCCATTGCGCTGCTGAAGCCCAGGGTGCGCGTGATCGGCATTGTGTGCGCGGCAGAGAACATGCCGGACGGGAAAGCCTTCAAGCCGGGCGATGTGGTGACGGCGATGTCCGGCAAGACCATCGACATAATCAATACCGACGCAGAAGGGCGGCTGGTGCTGGCCGACGGGCTTGCCTACGCGCGGCAGTTGGGCGCAACGCATCTGATTGATGCAGCCACGCTGACCGGCGCCTGCGTGGCGGCGCTGGGCATGATCAACGCCGGCGGGTTCTCGAACGACGACGCGACCTATGCGAAGTTTGACGGCGCGCTGGGAACCAGCGGCGAAAAGTTCTGGCGCTTGCCCCTGGGCGAGGAGTATGCCGAGCTGATCAAGAGCGACATTGCCGACATCAAGAACACCGGCGGACGCTGGGGCGGCGCGATCACCGCGGCCGAGTTCCTGAAAGTTTTTGTCGAAGACACGCCCTGGATTCATCTCGATATTGCAGGTCTGGCCTGGGTGGAAGACTCGAAGCCGTATATCGCCAAGGGTCCCAGCGGCGTCGCGGTGCGCTCGATTCTGGAATGGGTGCGGAGCTACTAGGCTAGAGTTTTGCACTTTTTGGAAGGCCCGGATCGGCTTGCCGACGAGCGTCGGGTGGCGCGGCGTACGCAGGGCCCCGAGGCCGGAATCTGACCGGCTCTCGTTAGCGGGCCAGGAGATCGTTTTCTGGCGGGGTAAGTTTTGCCGTCGCAGAACAGGACGGGTATCGGCTGCATCCCCAGAAATGGCCGTGGGTCCCTTCTCTGATTACCATCGGGTGATGGCGCGGGCACCGGCGGGGATTCTGCTCCAAATCGCGAATCCGAGCGTCAAGCCGTGACTGTCGCTGCGCTTTGTCTTGCTCCCGAATGGCCGGCAGCCTTTCATTTAGCCCTCTGATCTCCTTCGCAATCCTTTTGGCCACGGGGAAGGGGGCGAGCGAGTCTTTGACGCGGGTGAGGCGTCTCAGTAGATCCTCGTATTCCTTTAGGGAAGTCACGCTGGGCAATTCCTCTCTCAATTCGATAAACATCCGCAGGTGAACCGCGATCCCACCCAGGCTATTCAAGAATTCGATATCGCTTGGAGTGAAAGAGGACCTGTGAGACGGAAACGATTGCCTCAGAGCGAGCAGTTGAACGTCGATGATCCCGAGCAGCTCATCTTCGGCAATGATGAGATCGAGAGAGGAGCGCAGATCGTCAATGGCTTGTCGCACTTCCATTGGACAGTTTTTCCTGCATCTGCAAGCTGGCGCGAAGGGCAGGACAGCCTGAGCCGGTCCGCCACTTATTCTACGGTACCAAACCATGGGCGCGTTGTGATATCTTCAGCGACCTCACCTTTTGGAGGCTACCTTGCTGTTGCTGTTGCGCGTCGTCGCTGCGTTGGTTGTTGTATCGTCCGCCGCCGTGGCTGCGGCGCAGGATTCGAACGGGCTGATCTTTCCGGTGGGCGCGAGCCCGTTTGCCTCAAGCCATGCATCCACGATTGTCGAGCTGAAAGATGGCACGCTCGAGTCGGCGTGGTTTGGTGGCAGCCATGAGGGCGGAGACGATGTCGCCATCTGGAGTGCAAAGAAGGATGGAAAGGGCTGGTCGGCGCCGGTTTTACTGGCTCGTGAACCCAAGGTTCCCTGCTGGAATCCGGTGCTCTTCCACACGCGGGATGGGCGATTGTGGCTTTATTACAAATTTGGTCCTTCGCCGGATACCTGGGCGGCCGCGCGCAAATATAGCGTGGATGAAGGCCTCACTTGGTCTGCTGCGGAGCACCTGCCTGCGGGAATTTTGGGGCCGATCCGGGCGAAGCCATTGGTGCTTGACGACGGAACCATTGTTGCCGGCACTTCGTTTGAGGCTTACAACGCGTGGGCGATCTGGATTGAGCGCACCACCTACGAAGGCAAGTCGTGGACCAAGATTGGGCCGATTCTGCCCGTGGCCGGCATTGGCTCGGCAAGCGACAACGGCAAGATTCGCGGGCTGATTCAACCGTCCGTGATCAACCTCGGCAAAGGGCATCTGCGGCTGTACGCGCGATCTACTCAGGACATTGCGCGCATCTGTGCTGCCGACTCTTTTGACAACGGCTTGACCTGGACGGGTGCGCATGCGCTTGACGTGCCCAACCCCAACTCCGGCATTGATGCCGTGGCCTTGCGCGATGGCAGGGAGGTGCTCATTTATAACAACTCGACTTCGGACCGGACGCCTCTGGATCTTGCGGTCTCGCACGATGGAGAGCACTTTCAAAACTTCAAGGTGCTTGAGGATGCGCCCGGCGAGTACTCCTACCCCGCCATCATTCAGGATGCGAAGGGCGACCTGGAGATTACCTATACCTGGAATCGCAAGTCGATCAAGTATGTTCACATCCTGCTTGACGATATTCCCCGGTAGCGCCATCGCGAGGCGCGCGCAAAATCTCTGGTCACAAATGCATTTTGATCGCATACTGGAGGCGGTTGCGGCTTCGCCTGCCCTTGGAGGGATCTTGCCAGGCAAAGGAACAAAAACACTGATTGGGCTGATGCTTGCCTTGCCGCTGGCTGTTTCTGCGTGCGGTGGAAGCGTTACTCGCCAGTTGGAGTCGATCACGATCGCGCGTGCCAGCGGCACTCCGGTGAACTTTACCGCATCCGGGACGTTCACCGCAGCGCCGGTGACGGAGAACCCGCTGCCTGTGTCCTGGTACCTGATGGGTCCTGCGATTGATCCGCCGCCGGCGGACTATGTGCTGGTCGGCGATCCCTACCACCCTGCCCGATGTCTGCAGGCGTCGGACGCTCCGTCCCTGACGTACACGGTCATTGCCATTGCGCCGGTCAACCCGAATGCGCCGCTTTCCGGTTCGTTGCCGTATCAGGTGTTTGACGATCTGGTCATCGCACACACGAAAACGGCCGAAGGTGGATTCATCGCCGCTACGACCACAATCACCTGCTCCTAGTACTACAGTTGTAGATCGGAAAATCCGGAGGGAGCAGGGGGTTTCAACCCCCTGAAAGAGGGCGAAATTCCGGGGCCTTTAGGCCCGGGTCTTTGACCCCCTCTCCCGAAAAGCAGCAAATACAACTGTAGTACTAGGCAGGTGGCCCGTTCATCAGCCCCGAATAATCACCATGAGCGACGAAAAGCTGTGCCCCGTCGGGGTACCGGGGTACCCTTCAGGGTCGGGGTCGGTGGGTCGCCGCGGCGACCGATGAGCGAGCCTTGAGGCCAGATCGTGGCCGGACTTGTGATCGTGCCATCCCCATCGCCCGACCGCCAATCACGCCCTCAAAAACCCATCGAAAAACAGCCAAAAACGCGTCAAAAACACGCTATTTCACGCTGTTTTTTACACTTTTCGTCCAACTAAAACCAGACACATCGCCTGCAAATCTACGCCCCCGCGTCGACTTTTTCGCTCCACCGGCCTCGCTTGCTCATTCCGTCGCCCTCCAGGTCGACAAAACGCCATTTTTCGTCTACTTATAGCCATACCCGAAATCCGCTTCGTGCCAAAAAAAACTCTTACTATAATTAGACGAATCCAGCCCAAACAGACACCGCCTGTGACCGTGAGTTCCAAATAGCGTTTGAGCTTACATCGCCTCGGGGCTCGCAATGCCCAGCCAGCTGAGTGCAATCACCAACTCGCGCAGCGCGACCGCCGCTGTGGCCAGCAGAAATGTCTTCCGCGCCGGGTCTTCTTCTGTGAGGATGTGGTGGCGATGATAGAAGTTGTTGAACTCCTGAGCTAATTGAAAAGCATGCTTGGCGAGATTCGCAGGTTCGGAGCTGGCAATGCACTGCTCCAGCACCAGCGTGCGCCGCGCGGCGCGCAGCCACAGCGACCAGATATCCATGGCTTCCGGGCCGCTGAGGTATTCAAGGAGGCTGCCGTCTGCAAGTCCTGCGAACCCGGCGAGTGCGGCATCGGGACTGATGCCCGCTTTGCGGAAGATGTTGCGCGCGCGGACGACGGCGTACTGAATGTAGGGGCCGGTCTCGCCTTCGAAGCTGAGAGCATCTTTGAAGTCGAAGGCGATGACGGAGTTGCGCGTGAATTTGAGCATGAAGTAGCGCAAGGCGCCGATGGCGATCTGCTCGGCGATCTTCTGACGCTCAGTTTCGTCGCGGCCGGTCTGGCGTGCGTCGGTTTCAGCGCGCGTGGCGGCGATGAGCTTGTCAATCAGGTCGTCGGCCTTGACGCCGAAGCCTTTGCGGCCACTGACTTCGATGTAGGGGCGGGCGAGGTCTTCATCTGAAACCTCATAGCCAAGCTCGACCGCGCAGCGCGGCGTGAGAGCGACCATCTCGTAGCCGAAATGGGTATAGCGGTCGGCCTGATCGATGTGGCCCATGCCGCGCAGGGCCTGGATGACGTTGGCCTGCGGATCCGATTGGCGCGCGTCGATGACGTTGTAGATGGCCTGCGCGCCGCCGAAGTGCGGGTGGGGTTCGATTCCCTTCTCCGCTGAGATCCAGCACTCATGGTTGGGGTAGGTGAAGAACGGCTTGTAACCGAAGTCCTTGCCCAGCAGGCCGAACTTCCACAGGTGATAGGCGATGTCTTTTCCGACGTAGGTGACAGTGCCGTTGGAGCGGACAATGACCTTGGCATCCTCGTTCAGGTCGCCCTCGACGACATCGGCGCCGGGGCGCGTCATCACCCAGCAACCCTTGTTCTTGCCTTCGGTCTCGAAGTAGAGCACGCCGGTTTGCTTCAATTGCTCGAAGGCTGCCTCCCAGAATTTGAGGTGCAGGATTTCGCTCTCGCGGGGCAGAAAGTCATACTCGATATCGAGGCGAAGCATGGTTTCAAGATGGCGGCGCAGGACGGCGGTGGAGATCAGCTCGGCAACTGCGGCGGTCTCGTTGCCGCCGTGCTCGAGCTCGTGGAGCGTGGCATAGCGTAACTGCTTGCGCTCGGCATTTTCTTCGTCGGTGCCGCTGGCGTACCACTGCGAGGTGCGCGCGTAGAGATCCCAGCAGTAGTAGTCGACACCTGCGGTGTGGCCCTCGGCGCCTGCGGCGCGGTTCTCGCAATCTGCAACGAGCGCTCGGATTTCAGCCAGTGTCTTCTTCTCCAGATGCAGAAATCCAACGATCACATCGGCAACCTGGACGCCGGTGTTGTCGATGTAGTTCTGGATGTCAACTTTTTGGCCGGCGGCGCGCAGGAGGCGAACAAATGTATCCCCAAGAATCGCGTTGCGCAGGTGGCCCACGTGCGCGGCCTTGTTGGGGTTGATACTGGTGTGTTCAACCAGGGAATGGATCCCTGTCGCTGCCGGCGGGCCGGCTTCAGTGGCAGCAGTGGTGCGCGCGCCCGCGGCGCGATCGAGGCGGGCATTGATGTAGCCGGCACCTGCGACTTCAAACGAGGCAAAGCCGGGCAGATGGCCAAGGGCGGCAACAATCTCCTGGGCAATGATCCTGGGCGCCTTGCGGAGTTTGCGCGCCAGTTCGAAGGCGATGGGCGTGGCCAACTCGCCGAACTCGAGGTCCGGGGGAATCTCAAGCGGAATGTTCTCGACTGCAATGCTGTAGTTTGCCTGCAACACCTCGCGAAGCCGGGCGGCGAGCTTTTTCTGCGATTCCAGATACACGCTGTATGCCTCAGAAATCCTTGATTTTCAAGGTGATTCTAACAGAGCGCCTGCGGCACCTGCGGTGCGGCAGCCTTCAGGACCAGTTGAGCGCTTTGCCTTTGTGCTTCTGAGCGGAGGCCTGATCCGCGCGATGTGCGCAGCATCCCCGGTTAAGCCGTGAAAATGCCGTAAGATGATGAATAGATTGCCTCGAGATTCGTGACCCGCGTTGGGGCCGGACTCGCCGCAATGGCCCACCTATGACAACCAATGCATCAAACCCAAATCGCTACTACCTGACCACGCCCATCTATTACGTGAACGCGCGGCCGCACCTGGGCCACGCTTACTCGACGATCGTGTGCGACGCCATTGCGCGGCGCAAGCGGGCGCTGGGCATCGAGACTTGGCTGCTGACCGGCACCGATGAGCACGGGCAGAAGATTGAGCGCAGCGCGGAACTGGCCGGGCGCACGCCGATGGAGTTTGCCACGGCAATCTCCGGCGAATTTCGCGGACTGTGGGACCGGCTGGGGCTGACCTACGACGATTTTATCCGCACCACGGAAGAGCGGCATAAGCGCGGGACGCAGAAGTTGTTTGCCACGCTGCGCGACAAGGGCTACATCTACAAAGGCTCGTATACCGGGCAGTATTGCGTATCGGACGAGACGTATGTGGACGGGCCCCCGGGCACGCCCTGCCCCGATTGCGGGCGGATTACAGAGACAGTGAGCGAGGAGAATTATTTCTTCAAGCTGTCGGCCTTTGAACGCAAGCTGCTGGAGTTTTACGAGGCCAATCCCGGGTTCATGGGGCCTGAGTCGACGCGGCGCGAGGTGATCTCGTTTGTGCGCAGCGGACTGAAAGATCTGTCGGTGAGCCGGACAAGTTTTTCGTGGGGCATTCCGGTACCAGGCGATGAGAAGCATGTGATTTATGTGTGGCTGGATGCGCTGGCCAACTACATTACGGCGCTGGGATACGGCTCCGATGCGCCCGAGGACCAGGAAAGGTTCAAGAAATTCTGGCCGGCGGATATGCACCTGATCGGCAAGGAGATCAGCCGCTTCCACTGTGTCTATTGGCCGGCGTTCTTGATGGCCGCGGAGATTGCGGTGCCGCGCTCGGTGAGGGCCAACGGCTGGCTGCTGTTTGACCAGGGCAAGATGTCGAAGTCGCGCGGCAACATTGTGCGCGCCGAGACGGTTCAGGACGTGCTGGGAGCCGATGCGCTGCGGTACTTTTTACTGCGTGAAATACCTTTTGGGCAGGATGGCAGTTTCAGCTTCGATGCGCTGGTGCAGCGGTATAACAGCGACCTGGCCAACGGCTACGGCAACCTGGTGAGCCGCGTGGTGAACATGGTGCACAAGTACTTCGGCGGGGTTTTGCCGGAGGCGGGCGCGGAGACTCCTGCGGAGGGCAGACTGCGTGAGTGCGCGGTAAGAACTATTGCGGCGTTTGGTGTGGAGTTCGATGCAATGAACTTCTCAGAGGCGCTGAAGGCGTTGTGGACGCTGGTTGCGGAGACCGATGGCTACCTGACGGCGAACGCGCCGTGGAAGCGGCCCACGGACCGGCCGGAAGCCGAGCACGTGGCCTTGCAGGCGCGGGTTCTGGCTACGGCGGCCGAGGCGATTCGCATCATCACGGCGCTGGTGTATCCCATTTTGCCGGACTCGGCGGCCAGGGTTTGGCTTCAGTTGGGGCAGGGCGAGATTGCGGACGCGGCAAAGAAGTGGTTTTTGACAGAGATCTGTTGGGGTGGATTGAAGGCCGGGACGCAGTTTGGCGAGCCCGCGCCGCTGTTTCCGCGCGCGGAAAAGGACGCGATTGATCGAATGCAAAGCATGGAAGATGAGAACAACAAGAGTGTGATTGAGGCGGCGGCTGGGGTTGCGGCTGCAGGAGGGTCAACAGCCAAGGAAACGGCGCCGGCGGCTGCAAAGGCCGCTGTGGCTTCCAAGGCCGCGGTTGCTGCTGAGGTTACGCCTGCTCCGATAGCAAAAGAGGCGGCTGTTGCGCTGCCTGCCGCGCAGGTTCCTGTTCCCGCTGCGGTTGCATCGCCGGCTGCACCGGTTGTTGAGGGAGCGGCGGCGCAGGCGGCTGCTGTTGAGGGGCCACAGCACATCCACATCGACGACTTTGCCAAAGTGGAGCTGCGCGTGGCGCAGATTCTGGTGGCGGAGCGTGTGCCCAAGGCGGACAAGCTGCTGCGGCTCGAGGTAGACCTGGGCTACGAGAAGCGGCAGATTCTGGCCGGGATTGCGCAATACTACGAGCCGGAGAAGTTGATTGGGCGCAAGATCATCATTGTGGCCAACCTGGCTCCGCGGAAGATGAGGGGCCTGGAGTCGAACGGCATGCTGCTGGCAGCATCGCTTGAAGGCGGCGCGCCGGTGCTGGCCGGATTCCTGGAAGAAGTCCCACTGGGGGCGCGGCTGAAGTAAGGCGCCTGCGGTGCGGTGGACGGCAGATGCCTGAGCGATTCCGCCTGCGTCAGACGCGACACCTTTCAATACACATGAATCGTGCTATCCTTACACATCGGGAGGCGCGGCCATGCGTACCAATATCGACATTGACGACAGGTTGATGACGCAGGCGATGAAAGCATTGGGCGCGAAAACCAAGCGGGCGGCTATCGATAAGGCCCTTCGCAAACTGGTAGCGGTCAGGTTGCATGAACAGAAGGTCCAGGAGAGTTTCCGTCTGCAAGAGATCGCGCGGAAGGAAGCGGAGCGGGAAGGCCGTTTGGACGAATGGCACACGGAACTCGTGAAGAAGGGCAATTGGCCGGAATATCCAGGCGAGGTGGACTGAGGCGATGCGGACGAATGTAGAGATCGACGACGAGCTTATGCGGCAGGCGATGAAGGCCAGCGGCAAATCCACCAAGAAGGCGGTGGTCGAAGAAGCCTTGCGCCTCGTGGTGCAATTGAAAAAGCAGGAAGGAATCCTGAAGCTGTTCGGGAAGGTCCGGTGGGAGGGTGACTTGGACGAAATGCGTACAAGCCGATTCCCCGACTGGGATGGTTCTCGTGACGACAGACAGAAAGCTGCGGACGCACCCGCGGCATAAGAAGACTCGCCGAATATCGGAAGTACAGGGATCGAATGGTGATTGTGGATAGCAGCGTCTGGATCGACGTATTCAACGGACAACTCACCCCTCAGACACGTTGGCTTCAGACCGGCCTAGCCGGTGGCGGGGTGGGACTGACCAGTCTGATTCTTTGCGAGGTCTTGCGCGGATTTCGTTCCGATCGCCAGTTTCGGCAGACGCAAAGGCGGCTATTGACCCTCCCGGTTTTTGAGGAAGTGCCGGCAGAGTTGGCTGCGCAGGCCGCCGACAACTTCCGAATGCTGCAGCGCCGCGGAATCACTGTCCGCAAAACCATTGACTGCCTGATTGCAACTTTCTGTATCCAGGAAGGCCACGAACTACTCCACAGGGACAGCGATTTCCAGGGCTTTGAGGACTTTCTCGGGCTGCAGGTCATTCACCCCTAGACACCAGAGAGGTTTAATCTGCTGATCGATTCCCATGCTCACCTGGACAGCGAACGCTACGCGGAGGATCGCGCGGCGATGCTGAAGCGCGCGTGGGAGGCGGGCGTGGGGACGGTGCTGGCGATCGGGATTGGCGAGCAGGCGGCGGGGATGGGTGGGGCGCTGGAGATTTGCCGGCAGTTCAACGCGCAGCCGGCGAGCGGGGCCGGGATTCCGCGGCTGTTTGCGAGCGCCGGCGTTTATCCGCACAATACGCATGAGGCGGACGACGCGGTGCTGGCCAAACTGGACAGCCTGCTGGGGGAGCCGGAGGTGATTGCCTGCGGGGAGATTGGGCTGGACTACTACCATGAGGGCGCGCCGCATCAGGCACAGCGGCAGGGGCTGATTCGCCAACTGGAGATTGCCGCGGCACGGAAGCGGCCGATCCTGATCCATTGCCGGCCGAAGGATGGGAGCGCCGACGCCTGGGACGACCTTTTTCTGGTCCTGGAGGAACACTGGCGGAAGACCGGGTTGGGCGGGGTGATGCACTGCTTTGGCGGCGGGTGGGAGCAGGCGCGGCGGTCGCTGGACCTGGGGTTTCTAATCTCGTTTGCCGGAAATTTGACCTATCCGAAGGCCCAGCCGCTGAGGGATGTGGCCGCGCAGGCGCCTCTGGACAGTCTGCTGGTGGAAACCGACGCCCCCTGGCTGGCTCCGATGCCGCATCGAGGCAAGCGGAATGAGCCTGGCTGGGTCAGCCTTACGGCGCAGACTTTGGCCGGCCTGAAGGGCCTGACGGAGGAAGAAATCGCCCAGGAGACCACGAAAAACTTCATCCGGCTGTTTGACCTCAGGCCTGACGTGGGAAACTGATAGAGGCATTGCAGGCAGCAGCCCTTTTCAATGGATGAGGGGAGAGAGAAATGGCCCAGGACAACTCGTTCGACATTGTGAGCAAAGTGGATATCCAGGAGGTGCGCAACGCAATCGATCAGGCCATCAAGGAGATCCGCCAGCGGTTCGATTTGAAGGACTCCCACTCGGAGGTAAACCTGGAGGGCTCGGACGCCATTCAGTTGGCTTCAGACGGGGAGTACCATCTGGAGGCGGTGAAGGAGATTCTGGGGCAGAAGCTGGTGAAGCGAGGCGTTTCACTGAAGAACCTGGTGTATGAAAAGCTGGAGGAAGCCTCGGGCAAGAGCGTGCGGCAGAAGATCAAGCTGCAGCAGGGGATTCCGGTGGAAAAGGCCAAGGAGATTGTCCGGCTGGTAAAAGACTCGAAAAAGAAGGCCCAGGCGAGCATCCAAGGCGATACAGTCAGAATATCCAGCAAGGACCGCGATGAGTTGCAGGGGATTATCGCGCTTTTGCGGGGCAAGGACCTGGGTTTGGATTTGCAGTTTACGAACTACCGCACGAACTGACCACCTGCCACCTGCGCCACCTGCGGTGGGGCCAACTTTTGCGTCGGTTGTGGGATGACGATCAATGCCTGCGATGGGGCCGACTTTTCTGTTTCAACGAGCCATTGGCAGTGACCGCGCTGTAGGATAAGACACGAGAACCGGAGAGCCTTGAGCACATTGGCAATAGCGACGGCGAGAGAAGTATTCGATCTGCTGCGGGACGACCTCGTGGCAATCGAGCAGGAGTTGGGTCGCGACGCCGCCTCCGGCGTAAGCACCATTACGGAGATTGCCGAGTATCTGCGCGAAGGCGGCGGCAAGCGCATCCGGCCCACACTGCTGCTGCTCTCGGCACACGCACTCAACTACTCCGGACAGGGCTCCATCCGCCTGGGCGCGGTGGTGGAGATGGTGCACACGGCCACGCTGGTGCATGACGACATTATCGACGGCGCCGACATGCGCCGCGGCAGGCCCTCGGCCAACACCACCTGGGGCAATGAAAAATGCGTTCTGGCCGGCGACTGGCTCTACATGCAGGCCTTCAAAGTGGCCCTGGAAGAGAAGAACCTGCGCGTGCTGGACCTGCTGATCGGCCTGACGCAGCAGATGGTTGAGGGCGAGCTGCTGCAGATTCAAAAGCTAGGCAAGGCCGTCTCTGAGGCCGAGTACTACGACCTGATCTTCCGCAAGACCGCCTGCCTGTTCTCGGTTTCAATGCGGCTGGGTGCGGTGCTGGCCGGTGCGACGGAAGCGCAGGAGGCGAGCCTGGGCGCCTATGGACGCTCGGTTGGTTTGGCTTTCCAGATTGTGGACGATGTGCTGGATTTGACGGCGACGGAAGCGGTGTTGGGCAAGCCGGTGGCCAGCGATCTGCGCGAGGGTAAGGCCACGCTGGCGGTAATCCACTCTGCCGATCACGGCACAGCGAGTGACCGTCAAACAATCCAGAGGGTTCTGGACGACCGTAGCTTTGAGAATGTAAGCCGGCAGCAGATTCAAGAGATCCTGGTGAAAAACGGCTCAGTTGAGTATGCCATGAGCGTGGCCGACCGCTATGCCGAACAGAGCCGCCAGGCGCTGGCTTCGCTGGCCGACTCCGACTTCAAGCGCGCCCTCCTGTGGGTGCCGGATTTCGTGGTCGCGCGGGATAAATAGGCGTGGACGAGGCTTACCAAGGGGTTTTCTGATATTGCAGCTCGATCAGACATGGGAATCCTCAAATTGAGCAGAGTCTTTTCCAATTGAAGGATGAGCCTGAAGGAAGCGAAGGGTTAGCGAAGCGGGAGGTCTCCTTTCGTTTTGCGATTTAGGCCATGTTAGCGCGTGTGTCGGATGGGTTGCCGACCGAGCGCGCC
>Ga0302320_10020413_pt1 | contig 13219 bp, 10 predicted proteins | sample Bog_T0_3_FD_202130 | JGI IMG/M metagenome (GOLD analysis project Ga0302320, IMG submission 202130) | Peat permafrost microbial communities from Stordalen Mire near Abisko, Sweden - Bog_T0_3 | ecosystem: Environmental > Terrestrial > Soil > Wetlands > Peat | place: Sweden: Abisko, Stordalen Mire...
GACCGCCGCGCGCGTCGCCGGAGCCGTGCCGCTGGGCGCGGCGTGGGACCGCGGCGCCGATGCGGCCGCCCTGCGCGCGGCTGGAGCCCTGGCCGTCTTTCAGACGGCCGCGGAGCTGCGCGACTGGCTGTCGCCGCGCACCTGAGGCTCGCCGGCCCCGCTCTGGCGCGCCGTTGCGCCCTCGCCGCGGGCCTCCTTCGTGGGTGACGCCGGCCGTATACGGGTACTCTCGTGTGCGTGAGTGATCGAGACACACCCAGGACGAGCGACCTTTCCGAGACGATGCACGACGAGGTCGTCAGTCTGGTCGCGCAGGGACGCGAGCAGGAGTACCTCGAGAGCACGCAAGTCGCCGCTGTGGTGCGCGAGGCGCACCTCAGCCGCGGCGAGGCCGAGGACCTGCTTGTCATGCTTGCCGACCTCGGCATCGACGTCATCGAAGCGCCGGGCACGGCCAGCTCTACAGGCGACCCGGTCGACACCGTGGCGGCCGCCGCCGACCTCGACCCGAGCACCCCCGACCACTCGAGCGACCCGGTGCGCTCCTACCTTTCGCAGATCGGCCGTGTCGCGCTCCTGACGGCCCCGCAAGAGGTCGCCCTGGCCAAGCGCATCGAGGCGCGCGACATGCTCGCCAAGCGCGCCATGATCGAGGCCAACCTGCGCCTCGTGGTGAGCATCGCCAAGCGGTACGACGGCCGCGGGCTGCCGCTGCTCGACCTGATCCAGGAGGGCAACCTCGGCCTCATCCGCGCGGTCGAGAAGTTCGACTACCGGCGCGGCTTCAAGTTCTCGACCCTGGCGCACTGGTGGATCCGCCAAGCGATCACCCGGGCACTCTCCGACAAGGCGCGCACGATCCGCCTGCCGGTGCACGTCGTCGAGGCGCAGAACAAGCTGGTCGGCGTGCAGCGCCGCCTCGAGCAGCGCAGCGGCCGCGAGCCCACTCCCGAAGAGATCGCGGCCGAGATGGGCGTGGCGGCCGAGAAGGTGCGCGAGATCATTCGCACGAGTCGCGTGCCGGTGAGCCTGGAGGCGCCGAGCGGCGAGGGCGACGAGTCGCTCCTGGGCGACCTGATCGAAGACCAGGCGGCGATAGAGCCACTGGCCGCGGCCAGCGAGGTCGAACGGCACTCGCAGATCGAACGGCTGCTGGAATCGCTCACCGAGCGCGAGCGCAAGGTGATCGAGCTGCGCTTTGGGATCGGCGACGGGCACCCGCGCACCCTCGAAGAGGTGGGCCGCGAGTTCGGCCTGTCGCGCGAGCGTGTGCGACAGATCGAGGGCAAGTCGCTCAACAAGCTGCGCAGCTTCCGCGACACCGAACACCTGCGCGACGTGAGCGACTGACGCGCCCTCCGTGCCGGCGTGCCCGTCGCTGCCCGACAGCGCGTCGTGCCCGTCGGTGCGCCCAACGTGACGTGGTCAGCGCCGCACCCAGCGGGGAATACTCGAAGAGCTATGGGCTGGCGCAAGGACACCACGGTGGTCGACGAGCAGTTGCTCGAGCAGCTGCGCGGCGTCTACCGCGACCTCGGTCCCGGGTTTCCGACCGCCGCGACGCGCCTGTTCAGCGCCGAGGGCGCCGCCGACGGGGGAGACTGGGCGCTCAGCGTCAACGGTCATCCGTCGCGGCTTCTGAGCGCGTGCGAGCTTGCGAGCAGCGACCTGTTCGTGCTGCCCTCGACCTGGGAGGTCATGCGAGCCGAGGTGCGCAGCGTCAAAGCCAAGCGTGACGTCGTGACCGTGACCGGGTTCATCTACTGCCGGCCCCGGGGCAGCTGGGAGCACGTGCGCCTGCCTCTGTTGCACGTCTGGACGATCTGCCTCGACAAGGCGCTGCGCTTTGAGAGCCTGCTCGACGGCGTCGATCTCAGGCGCGCCGTCGGACCCACTCGCTGCGCGGCCTGAGCTCTGCGGCGTGCGGCTCATGATCCGGGCCGTCGGCCCGGCGCGGCAGATGTAGATCCCGCGCGGCAGATGCCGGCCCAGCGCGGCAGATGTCGGCGCCGCCGCCCGGCCCGGCTGCCTTGTCTGTGCTACCAGTCCTTGCGGAGCCCTCCGTCGCGGGCGAGCTTCTCGCGGCAGATCTGGTCCATGGCGCGGCGCACCGTACGCGCGGTGAGCCAGCCCACGACGGTCGCCGGCCCGGCGTAGCTCTGGGCTTCGCCGCGGCCTGTGCAGGCCACGACGACGGCGTCGGTCGAGGTGCCGCTCGCCGGGGCGCCCTCGGGTGAGAGCACCTGCCACGCGCCGAGCGCCAGCGTCTTGGCCTCGGTGGCCGTGATGACCGTGTTGACCAGGGCCGCCGGCGTGAGGTGCGCGTCGATCAGGACGATCGTGTTGATGGTGCCCGTCGCGTACGCCGACGGCGGGCTGACGCCGGCGCACGCGCGGTTGCTCAGGCCCATCGAGACGACGGCCGCCACGGTCGCGCCGTCGCGCGATTCGGCGGCGAGGCGGGCGTACTGGGTCTTGGCCGCGGTCATGAGGCCCACGAAGGGTTCGTCGATGCCCAGGCTCGCGGCGAAGGCGGCAAGGTCGGCCGCGGGCGACGAATCGGGGGAGACGTCGTCGACGTGCATGTTGACGATCTCGCGGGCCGAGCCAAAGCCGCCGGCTACGAGCGCCGAGCTGAGCAGCGTCAGCGGCCGTGCGCTCGTTACTCGTACGACGTTCTCGTCGATGGTAACGGCGATGTCGGCGATCGTGGTGTCCAGGGGGGTCATGTCGGTCATGGGGCGTGCACCTGAGGCGTCGGTGGGGAAGGGGCGCCGGCAATCGTACCGTACGAGCCGCCGCGCGTCGCCGCGGCTCCGCCGGGTCGCCGCGGGCGGCGGCGGGCCGCGCAGGTTGACGACTACGACGGGCCTGCGCTAGCGTCGCCCACGCCGGTCGCTTCAGGCGACGGCAGACCCCCCGGCGCCACGCCGGCAAGCCAAACGCGAAGGTCCCTTCCTTTGAGATCCCCCGCGGTGCCCAGGTGACGGTGAGCCCCGGCACGGTCGCGCTGACCGTGCTGCTGGCCGGCCTGCTCGACGTGAGCTGCGGCGAGCCGCCCAACGCCGTCCACCCCGTCGCCTGGCTGGGCGGACTGATCGCGCTGCTCGACCGTCACGCGCCCCGCGAGCGGCCGCGGGCCGAGCTGGTCTACGGCGTCGGCATCGTGCTGGTCGCCTGCGGCGTGGCTGCCGCGGTGGGGCTTGCGCTGTGCTTCGCGGTGGTGCGCCTGCCCTGGTGGCTTGCCCTGCCGATCGCCGCGGTCGCCCTGAAGGTGAGCTTCTCGCTGCGCGGCCTGGTGGGCGCCGGGCGCCACGTGCAGCGCAACCTGGGCGACGACGCCGCGGCCGCCCGCGAGGGGCTGCGCGCGCTGGTCAGCCGCGACCGCGAGCTGAGCCCACCCGAAGTCGCCTCGGCGGCCATCGAGTCGCTGGCTGAGAACCTCTCCGACAGCGTCGTCGCGCCGCTCCTCTACTTCGCCCTGTTCGGGCTGCCCGGAGCCCTCGTCTACCGGGCCATCAACACGATGGACGCGATGATCGGCTACCACGGCCGCTACGAGTACCTCGGCAAGCCGGCGGCGCGGCTCGACGACCTCGTCAATCTGGTGCCGGCGCGCCTCACCGGCCTGCTGCTCGTGGCTCTCGCCGGCCTGCGCGGCCGCGGCGCGGCCGCCTTTGGCGCGCTACGCCGGCAGCACCGCCTGTCGTCGAGTCCCAACAAGCTCTGGACGATCGCCCCGATGGCCGCCACCCTGGGCGTGCAGCTGGCCAAGACGGGCGAGTATGCGGTCGGCGTCGACGAGACCGCGCCGACAGCGGCGACCATCGGTCGGGCGGCGGCGATCGTCTGGCAGGCCGGCGCGCTCACCCTGCTGGCTGCCGCCGGCCTGGCCGCCCTGGTCGCGGCGCTCTGGCACTGAGGCGCCGCGAGCCGGCCGCCAAAAGGGCCGACCCGGTGCTCCGCGAGTAGCCCGCGGCAGGGGCGGCGGCGGTTGCAGTCTCGCGAGAGACTTGGCACACTCGTACATGAGGCAGGCGTACCCTGCGGCGTGAGATCGCCCAAACTCCCAGCACGAGGTCAGCATGTTCGAAGTCGTCAGCAACGAGGAGATCGCCCCCAAGCTTCATCGCATGGTCATTCTCGCGCCGCGCGTGGCGCGTGCCCGTAAACCCGGCCAGTTCGTCATCGTGCGCGTCGGCAAGGGCGCCGAGCGCATCCCCCTGACGATCGCCGACGACGACCCCGAGGCCGGCACCATCACCTTGATCATCCAGGCTGTCGGGCGCTCCACGCAGGAGATCGTGGCGACGCCCGTCGGCGGCGCCCTGCGCGACGTCGCCGGTCCCCTCGGCCAGCCGACCCACATCGACAACTTCGGCAAGGTCGTCTGCGTGGGCGGCGGCGTGGGCACCGCCGTGCTGTTCCCCTTGGCCAAGGCCTTGGCCAAGGCGGGCAACGACCTGACCACCATCATCGGCGGGCGCAGCGAGAAGTTCGTCGTGCTGCGCGACGAGCTCGGCGCCTTCTCGAACGAGCTGCTGTGCACCACCGAAGACGGCTCGCTGGGCGAGACCGGCTTCGTCACCGCGCCGCTCAAACGTCTGCTCGAAGCCGGCAACGGCGGCCGTCCGCAGGCCGTGTACGCCATCGGTCCGGTACCCATGATGAAGGCCGTCGCCGACCTCACCCGCGACTACGGCGTCAAGACCATCGTCTCGCTCAACCCGCTCATGGTCGACGGCACCGGCATGTGCGGCGGCTGCCGCGTGACGGTGGGCGGCGAGATCAAGTTCGCCTGCGTCGACGGACCCGAGTTCGACGGCCACTTGGTCGACTTCGCCGAGCTCGCCGGCCGTCAGGCCGCCTACCACGAGCTCGACGAACACGGCTGCCGCCTGGTCGACGCAGACGGCAACGTCGTGACGAACCCCGCCCTGGCCGTCGCCCCGGCGCGTGTCGCGCCTGTCGTGGCCGCGGCTCCCGCCGCGCCCGTCCTCACGCCGGCCGCCGCCGTCGCCATCGCCGTCGCCGCCACTGCCGATGCCCCGGCCCCCGCGCTCACCGCCAAGGAGCGCATGGCCATCGAGCGCGTCGCCATGCCCGAGCAAGACGCCGAGCAGCGCAGTCACAACTTCACCGAGGTCAACCTGGGTCTCACCGCCGAGCTCGCCGTGCTCGAAGCGCAGCGCTGCATCCAGTGCAAGAACAAGCCTTGCATGAGCGGCTGCCCCGTCGAGGTGCGCATCCCCGACTTCCTCGAGCGCATCGCGGCGCGCGACTTCGCCGGCGCCGCCCAGGTGCTGCTCACCGACAACGCCCTGCCGGCGACCACCGGCCGCGTCTGCCCGCAGGAGGTGCAGTGCGAAGGCGTCTGCGTGCGCGGCAAGAAGGGCGAACCGGTCGCCATCGGCTGGCTCGAGCGCTTCGTCGCCGACTGGGCCGCCGGCAACCTCGAGTTCGCCGCCCCGCAGATCACCCAGACCGGCAAGTCGGTGGCCGTGGTGGGCGCCGGTCCCGGCGGCCTCACGGTGGCCGGCGAGCTTGCCCGCCTGGGTCACGGCGTGCACATCTTCGAAGCCTTGCACGACACCGGCGGCGTGCTGCGCTACGGCATCCCCGAGTTCCGTCTGCCCAAGGCCATCGTCGACAAAGAGGTCGACAACCTGCGCCGCCTGGGCGTCGAGGTCGAGTGTGACGTGATCATCGGCCGCACGCTCACCGTCCAGGAGCTCATAGCCGACTTCGACGCCGTCTTCGTAGCCAACGGCGCCGGCCTGCCCATGTTCCTGAACATCCCGGGCGAGAACCTGAAGGGCGTCTACTCGGCCAACGAGTACCTCACCCGCGTGAACCTGATGGGCGCCTACATGAACTACGACGGCGTCACGCCGATCGCGCGCGGCAAGCGCGTGCTGGTCTTCGGCGGCGGCAACGTGGCCATGGATGCGGTGCGCACCGCCCGGCGTCTGGGCGCCGAGCAGGCCATCTGCGCCTACCGGCGCACGCGCGCCGAGATGCCGGCCCGCATCGAGGAGATCGTGCACGCCGAGCAGGAGGGCATCGACTTCCAGTTCCTCATGGCGCCGCTCGAGATCCTCTCCGATGCTCAGGGTTGGGTACGTGCCGTGCGCATGCAGCGCATGGAGCTCGGCGAGCCCGACGACTCCGGCCGCCGCCGTCCGGTGCCGGTGGCCGGCAGCGAGTTCGAGGTCGAGTGCGACGTCGCCGTGGTGGCCCTGGGCACGCTCTCCAACCCGCTGCTCACCAACGCCACGCCCGCCATCATGCTCAACAAGTGGGGCAATATCGTGACCGACGAGACACACGCCACCTCGATGCCGGGCGTCTTTGCCGGCGGCGACATCGTGCGCGGCGGCGCCACGGTCATTCTGGCGATGGGCGACGGCAAGGCGGCGGCCCGCTCGATCGACAGCTATCTCAAGGGCTAGCTTGTCGCCGTCCGTACACTGAAGCGCCGCGACGCGCCGGTCACCACCGTGGCGGTGGCCGGCGCGTCGCGAGCCTCAAGTGGGGAGCTGGGGGGCGATTGTGAGCCCGTTCAGGCCACACTTACCCCACCCGCCCGTTTGTCAGGCCGCGTGGGCCTGTGATACGGTGCCGACTCACCGAACGACGCGGCAAGCCCAGCCCGCGTCCCTACTGTCGGTCGACGGACCGGGGAGTCATGCGGTGGTCATGAGCACACGTTTCAGAGTCGTCTTCGTCTGTTCGCTCCTGTCGACCCTTCTCCTTCTCGGCGTGCCGACGGTCGCGCAGGCGAGCGCCCTCAGCGCCAAACGGGCGCAAGCGCGCGAGGCCGCTTCGCGGGTCGCCGCGCTTGACCGCCGTCTCAACCAGGCGGTAGGCGCCTACGCCGTCGCCGCCCTGCACCTGCAGTCGCTGCAGGGGCAGGCCCAGGCCAACCGCGCCGCGCTGCGCCTCGACCAGTACCAGCTGCGCATCTCGCAGCAGCAGCTCGCCGACCACCTCGTGCTCGCCTACAAAGACGGCGACGCCGGAGTGCTGAACGCCGTGTTCCAGACCGGCACCTTCGACGAGCTGCTCACCAAGCTCGACTACGTACAGCACCTCACCAGCAGCGACGCCGGGCTGGTGCAGGCCATCCAACTGCACCACCGCCGGGTGGTGGGCGAACACGCCGCGCTGCAAACGGCGCTGGCGGCCGCCCAGCAGACCGCTGCCCAGCTCGCCACGCAGCGCAGCCGGCTCGACGCCCAGCTCGGCGAGCGGCGTGCGTTGCTGCACGGGCTGAACGCCACGGTCGCCGTGCTCGTCACCAAAGCTAAGGCGGTCACCCCGGTCGCCACCGCGACCACGAGCGCGGGCACGCCGCCGTCGACCGCCGGCGACGGCACCGGCCCCTGGTGGACGCTGATCCAGTCGGCGGCCGCTTCCGACGGCATCTGGCCCGAGGGCCTCTACCGCCTCATGCTGGCCGAATCGGGCGGCGTGGCGACGGCCTCCAACGGCGTCGACCTGGGTCTCTTCCAGTACTCGTCGGCGACCTGGAAGGGGTCGTGGAACCCCTGGCATGCAGCCAGCATCTTCGACGGCGCCGCCCAGATCAAAGCCACCGCCCTTGCCGTCCACCTGGGCTACGGCCCCTCGTGGTGGCCCACCACCTACGCCTGGGCCTTCTCCCGCCAGTAGCCCGCCGCCCTCGCCGCGCCGTCGCGGCCCTTCTTCGCCCACTCGCCGTCCTCGCTCCGTGTTTGCGGCCTTTCGCTCGCTCGTCGCCTCTCCTGCACGGCGTGCGCCCGCGCGGGGCCAGCCCCGCCGTGCCCGTGCAGCAGTTTCGACATCGGGCCGCCCGGACACTGAAGGACCAAACCAGCAGCGGCGATCGCGTGAGCCAGCGGAAGAACAGGCGGGCCTTGGTGGGCCACGAGACGCGACCACGACGCGCGACAAGGGGGCACGATGAGCCTTCAGTCTCGAGACGAGACCAAGACCTTTGAGCAGACCTGTGTCGACACCATCCGTTTTCTGGCGGTCGACGCGGTGCAGAAGGCCAATTCCGGCCATCCGGGCATGCCCATGGGAATGGCGCCCGTGGCGCACGTGCTGTGGACCCGCCACCTCAACTACGACGCCTCTCACCCGGAGTGGCCCGACCGCGACCGCTTCATCCTTTCGGCCGGTCACGGCAGCATGCTCCTCTACAGCATGCTCTACCTCACCGGCTACGGCCTGACCATCGACGACCTCAAGCGCTTCCGGCAGCTCGGCAGCCGCACGCCGGGGCACCCCGAGTACCGCGACGCCCCGGGGATCGAGACCACCACGGGCCCTCTCGGCCAGGGTTTCGGCAACGCGGTCGGCTTTGCCGTGGCCGAGGCCTTCCTGGCCGCCACCTTCAACGACGCGGGTGCGGCCGTGGTCGACCACTACACCTATGCCATCGCCAGCGACGGCGACCTTATGGAAGGCGTCGCCTCCGAGGCGGCCTCGCTGGCCGGCCACCTCGCTCTGGGCAAGCTCATCGTGCTCTACGACGACAACCTGATCTCGCTCGACGGTCCCACCGAGATGGCCTTCACCGAAGATCGCATGGCGCGCTTCGCGGCCTACGGCTGGCACACGCAGTCCGTGCCCGACGCCAACGACCTCGAGGCCGTCGACGCCGCTATCGCGGCCGCCAAAGCCGAGACCGCGCGGCCCTCGATCATCGCCGTGCGCTCGCACATCGGCTACGGTTCGCCGCACCTGCAGGACACCTCGAAGGCGCACGGCGCGGCGCTCGGTCCCGACGAGGTGAAGGCCACCAAAGAGAACCTCGGCTGGCCGCTCGAACCCGACTTCTACGTGCCCGACGACGTGCTCGCCTTCTATCGCGAGGCCGGCGCGCGCGGCGGCGCCGCGCGGCGCGCCTGGGACGAGCGCGTCGCTGAGTGGCGCGCCGCCGCGCCCGACGCGGCGGAGCGCTGGGACCGTGCCTGGCGCCGCGAGCCCGCTCCCGGCTGGGAGGCCGCCCTGCCCGCCTACGGCCCCGGCGACCCCGCCGTGGCCACGAGGGTCGTGTCGGGCGCGGTGATCAACGCCCTGGCGCCGTTCCTGCCCACCATGATCGGCGGCTCGGCCGATCTCGCGTCGTCGAACAACACGCTCATCAAGGGCGCCGAGGTGTTCGGGCCGACGTCGCCTGGCGGGCGCAACGTCTGGTTCGGCGTGCGCGAGCACGCCATGGCGTCGGCGTCGAACGGCATGGCGCTGCACGGCGGCGTGATCCCCTACGCTGCGACCTTCTTCGTGTTCAGCGACTACCAGCGTCCGGCGCTGCGTCTGGGCGCCCTCATGGGGGCGCCGGTGAAATACGTCTTCACTCACGACAGCATCGGCTTGGGCGAAGACGGCCCCACCCACCAGCCGGTCGAGCACCTCGCCATCTTGCGCGCGACCCCCAACTTCACCGTCGTGCGCCCCGCCGACGCCACCGAGACGGTCGAGGCCTGGAAGCTCGCCATCACCTCGAACGGCGGGCCGGTGGCGCTCGTGCTCACGCGGCAGAAGCTGCCGGTCATCGACCGCACCCGCTACGCGCCCGCCGCGGGCCTCGCGCACGGCGCTTACGTGCTGGCCGATGCGGCCGGCGCCGGAGCGGGCGACGGGGCGGCGGCCGAGCCCGAGATCATCCTGATCGCCACCGGCAGCGAGGTGCACCTCGCCCTCGAGGCCCACGAGCGGCTCGTCGCCGAAGGCGTGCGTTCGCGGGTGGTGAGCATGCCCTGCCGCGGGCTGTTCTTCGCCCAGGAGCCGGCGTATCGCGACGCGGTCCTGCCGCCCGAGGTCGGGGCGCGGCTGTCGATCGAGGCGGCCGTCACGTTCGGCTGGCGCGACGTGGTCGGCGACCACGGGCAGTCGATCGGGCTCGACCGGTTCGGCGCCTCGGCGCCGGCCGAAGACCTGTTCGAGACCTTCGGCTTCACCGCCGACAACGTCTACCTGCGCGCCAAGGCCCTGCTCGACGGCTGAGGCACGGCCGGGGTGTGCGGCGCACGCCCCGGCCGTGGCCGCCAGGCAACGTGCGGCGCAGCCGCGGCGGCCGCCGCGCGGTGCCGCCGCAGGCTCGGCGCGCCCGCCGGGCGTGCGTGTAGAGGCCGCCCTGAAAGGGGGATAGTAAGGCCAGTACGGCCAGGGAGTGGACATGGCGCACGACAACAGCAAACTTGCGGCGCTCTCAGATCTTGGGCAGAGCGTCTGGCTCGACTTCGTCAGCCGCGACCTCCTGCGGTCGGGCCGTCTCGACGAGCTCGTCTCGCAAGGCGTCAGCGGCATGACCACCAACCCCACCATCTTCGACAAGGCGATCGGCCAGGGCCACAGCTACGACGAGCAGATCGACGAGGCCGTGGCCCACGGCCGGTCCACGGCAGAGATCGCCGACGCGCTCATCGTGGCCGACGTGCGGACGGCCTGCGACGTCATGCGCCCCGTCTACGAGCAGACCGGTCACCTCGACGGCTACGTCTCGATCGAGGTGCCGCCGGCGCTCGCCTACGACACGGGCAAGACCGTGAACGAGGCGCACCGGCTGCACGGCGCGGTCGGTCGGCCCAACCTTATGGTGAAGATCCCCGGCACGCGGCAGGGTCTGGCGGCCATCCGCCGGACGATCGCCGACGGCCTCAACACCAACGTCACGCTGCTGTTCGCCGTCGAGGTCTACGAGGGCGTGATCGACGCCTATCTCGGCGGGCTCGAAGACCGCGTTGCGCGCGGCGAGGCGATCGACGAGGTGCGCTCCGTGGCGAGCTTCTTCGTATCGCGCGTCGACGTGAAGGCCGACCACCAGATCGACGAGAAGCTCGCCGACCAGGCCGACCGCATCGTGGGCGCCCATCTCGAGAATCTCAAGGGCACGCTCGCGGTGGCCAACGCCAAGCTCGCCTACCGGCGTTTTCTCGAGATATCCTCAACCGGGCGCTGGCACAGGCTGGCCGAGCGCGGCGCCCAGTCTCAGCGTCTCCTGTGGGCCAGTACCGGCGCCAAGAACCCGGACTACGACGATCTTCTCTACGTCGACAACCTGATCGGACCGCAGACGGTCAACACCATGCCCGAGGAGACGCTGCAGGCGTTTCTCGATCACGGGGTGGTGCGTCGCACCGTCGACCAGGGCTTCGAAGAGGCGCGCGACCGGTTCGCGCAAGCGGCGGTGCTGGCGGTCGACATGCGGGCGATCACCGAGGCGCTGCAGACCGAAGGCGTGGCGCTCTTTCGCGAGTCGTTCAAGGCGCTCCTGGCGAGCGTCGACCGCAAGCGCCGTCACCTGCTGACCGGCAAAGAGGGGAGATTGAGTGCCTAGCGACCCAGTGCTCGAGGCGATCAACCAGCGGCTTCAGGCCTTCGACGACCAGCGCTTCAGCGAGCGCCTGTTCGCCCACGACGCGACGCTCTGGAAAGACGATCCGCCGCACCGCGAGATCATCGGCAACGCGCTCGGCTGGCTGAGCGTGGCCGACGACATGCTGGGCAAGGCGTCCGACCTGAGCGGCTTTGCCGCTCAGGTCGCATCCGAGGGCTACACCGGCGCCGTGCTGCTGGGCATGGGCGGCTCCAGCCTGGCGCCCGAGGTGCTGAGCCGCACCTTCGCGGTCGCCGAGGGCGCGCTCCACCTGCGCATCTGCGACTCGACCGACCCCGCCGCGGTGCGCGCCACCGAGGCGGCCGTCGATCTCGAGCGTACCTTGTTCATCGTGTCGAGCAAGTCGGGGGGCACCACCGAGACGGCCTCGTTCCACGCCTACTTCTACGACCGCGTGCGCGAGCGTCTCGGCGGCGCCCAGGCGGGGCGCCACTTCATCGCCATCACCGACCCCGACACCTCGCTGCACCACGAAGCCCTGGCGCAGGACTTTCGCGCCGCCTTTTTGAACCCGCCCGACATCGGTGGGCGCTACTCGGCGCTGTCGTACTTCGGCCTCGTGCCGGCGGCCCTCACGGGGCTCGACGTGCGTCGCCTGCTCGAACGGGCCTCGCACGTGGCGGCGGTCTGCCGCGACGGTGTGCCGGCCCGCGATCATCCCGCCTTCAAGGTGGGCGTCGCCCTGGGCGAGTTCGCCCGCGCCGGGCGCGACAAGGTCACGTTCATGCTGTCGCCGTCGATCGCCTCGCTGGGTGCCTGGCTCGAGCAGCTTCTCGCCGAGAGCACCGGCAAAGAGGGCACGGGCCTCGTGCCCGTCGACGGCGAACCGCTGGGGCCGCCGAGCGTCTACGGCGACGACCGCGTCTTCGTCTATCTGAACGTCGAAGGCGAGGCCGACGACCGCGCGGCCAGCGCCCTGCAAACGCTCGCCGAAGCCGGTCAACCCACCATGACCCTGACGCTGCCCGACGTGTGGGACGTCGCTGCCGAGTTCGTGCGCTGGGAGATCGCCGTCGCCGCCGCCGGCGCCGTGCTGGGCATCGACCCCTTCGACCAGCCCAACGTGCAGGAAAGTAAAGACAACACGCGGCGTCTGCTCGGCGAGCTGGCCGACGCGGGCCGGCTGCCCGACGTCGCCGCCGCGCCCGGCGACCGCCGCACCATGGTGTCGGTCGACGACCAGGGCCTGTCGGCCGCGTTGCGCGAGCTGCTGAGCACGGTGCGGCCGGGCGACTACGTCGCGCTGCAGGCTTACCTGCCGCCGGCCGAGCCCCATCAGCGCATCCTGCAAGGGGTCCGCGTGCTGCTGCGCGACCGGCTGCGGGTGGCCACCACCCTGGGCTACGGGCCGCGCTTCCTGCACTCGACCGGGCAGCTTCACAAGGGCGGCAAGCCCAGCGGCGTGTTCCTGCAGCTCACCTGTTCGCAACAGCAGGACCTGGCGATCCCCGGGCAGCCCTACACGTTCGGGCAGCTCAAACAGGCCCAGGCGCGGGGCGACCTCGAAGCCCTCGCCTCGCGCGGACTGCGCGTGCTGTCGATCGACCTGGGGCGCGACCCGTTGCCCGGACTCACGACGTTCGGGGGCGTCGCCGCCGAGTTGCTGCGTAGCTGACCGCGAGAGGAGAAAGGCGACGGTGGACATTTCGCCCGCTATCGCTCATGGCTCGAACGCTCGAACGAAAAGGAGACAAGCACATGGAACTGGCGATGGTCGGTCTGGGCCGCATGGGCGGCAACATGGCCCGGCGGCTGCTGCGCGGAGGCCATCGGGTCGTCGTGTGGAACCGCACGTTCGCAAAGGCGCAGGAGCTCGAAAGCGAGGGCGCC
>Ga0302320_10020415_pt1 | contig 13216 bp, 11 predicted proteins | sample Bog_T0_3_FD_202130 | JGI IMG/M metagenome (GOLD analysis project Ga0302320, IMG submission 202130) | Peat permafrost microbial communities from Stordalen Mire near Abisko, Sweden - Bog_T0_3 | ecosystem: Environmental > Terrestrial > Soil > Wetlands > Peat | place: Sweden: Abisko, Stordalen Mire...
AACTTGGATCCGGCGCAGGTTACGATCATTAAAGCTGGTGACTTCCAGAAGGTCGCGAACGGAAAATAACGTAGCGCGGAATTCATATTATCCCAGTTCCATTCTGGGGGCGGAGTCCTTACAACCCTTTCAGATTAAAGGGCAAGTACTATCTCACTTGCGACTTACGCCGTCCCAATGTATACTTTCGAAAGTCCCTATTTGGAGAACCAAGGAGTTTAGAATGATTTCCCGACTTAACTTATCGAGAATAGCTGTTTGCTTTGCCGCATTCGCGCTGACTGCTGTGAACTCGTTCGCCCAGAGCACGACCCACATTTACATGATGAGCAACGCGTCAACTGGAAACAGCGTGCTCGACTACACCCGGAACCCGGATGGCACGCTCTCTTTGAGCGCTACGGTTCCGACCACCGGAAAAGGGTCCGGCAAGTTTTTGAATTCGTCCGGCCCGGTCACAATGCATCCCACCGGTCAGTTTTTGTTTGTGGTGAACGCCGGGGACAACACCGTCTCCTCATTTCTGGTCGGCGCCAGCGGTCTCACTTTCGCCAGCAAAGTCGGGTCGGGCGGAACTTATCCCGTCAGTGTCACCGCACACAACAAGAAGGTGTACGTGCTCAATCAGGGCGGGAGTAACAACATCGCCGGCCTCAATTTGAATACCACTACTGGTGTTCTGTCTCCGTTGAGTGGGTCCAAACAATCGCTGAGCGGTCCATCGGTGGCAGCCGCACAGGTTTCCTTCACCGCCAATGGCGAATACCTGATCGCGACCGAAAAGGGCACGAACTATCTCGATGTGTTTCCGGTTTCCGCCGAGGGAGTCGCTGGACCGCCCACCCTTTATACCTCAGCCGGCATCACTCCTTATGGATTTGCTTTTGACAAAAAGGCCCGCGTGTACATCACCGATGCGAACGTCAGCGGTCTGTCCTCGTATTCGATTCCGGGCGGCGTGATGACCCCAATCAGCGGCTTCGTCGCGGATGGCGGCGGCGCAGCTTGCTGGGTCCAGATTAATGCCGCCGGCACATTCGCCTACGTAATCAACAACGTCAATGGCACGATGTACAAGAGCGGCGTTTCCGTCTACTCCATTGCCGCCAATGGGACCATCACCCTTATCCCCGCAGATACCATCGCCCTGGGAACCCCCGGCGCGGACGCGTCTCTCACAGCCGATGGCGCTAATTTCTATTACATGGTCATTGGCGGCAGCCTGAACGCGTACACTGTGAACAGCAATGGCAGCCTAACCCCGATTACCGGTTTGACCGGTCTGGTTTCCACCGTCGAAGGCATGGCCACCACCATCTAAGACCCTCTGATAAGTTGTTCGCCGGGGAGACGCCCAAGCAGTGGGTCTCCCCGATTCTTTTCGTGTGAACCCTCCCTCCCCACTGAATCCTCTCAATCCGGCATACGGCATTCCCTCCAAGCTGTCGATACGAAGATCATTAGGCGACAGCTGTAAACCAAATGTTGAGCACTGAAGAGCCGATGGTTCGGTCCGAGGATAGTACTTGGAAATCAAGCAATGGCGTCAGCCGGGGATCGCCCCTGCCGTTGGGAGCCACTCTGGTTCGCGATGGCGTCAATTTCGCCATATTCTCACGGAACGCCAGATCCGTGACTTTAGCTCTATTCGACGGCGACGATGACTTCCCATCCTGCGAAATTCCTCTTGATATCCGTTTCAATCGGACCGGCAACGTCTGGCATTGCTTCGTCAAAGGCTTAGAACCCGGGGTCCGCTATGGCTATCGGATGGATCGATGGCATAATTCCAATCCGCGGATGCACCGCTACGATCCGGAGATAGTGTTGCTAGACCCCTATGCCAAGGCCATCTCGGGCCGCTCCAGTTGGGCTCAAGAACGGGATACCCGGTACGATCAGCGGCGCGGCATCGTAACCGTAGATGGCTTCGATTGGGGCGCCGATCAACCTCTCAACATTGCCCTGTCTGAGACCGTTATCTATGAACTGCACGTCCGCGGCTTCACTCGCGATCCCTCTGCCGGCGTAGCCAAACCAGGCACCTTCGCAGGACTGATAGCCAAGATCCCCTATCTAAAGGACCTCGGAATCACTGCGGTGGAACTACTTCCTGTACATGAATTCGAGGAACTGGATAGCGATCGCTTGAACCCCGAGACGGGCGAACGCCTGGTCAACTATTGGGGCTACCAACCCATCTCGTTCTTCGCGCCCAACGCGGCCTACTCATCCTGGAAGACCGGCGGCGGCCCGGTGCATGAGTTCAAACAACTGGTAAAGAGCATGCACGAGGCGCGCATCGAGGTCATCTTAGACGTGGTGTTCAATCACACCGCCGAGGGCAACGATTTGGGTCCGACGTTTTCTTTTCGCGGAATCGACAACTCCATTTACTACACCCTCGACCCTGGTACCGGTGATTACTTGAACTATTCGGGATGCGGCAACACCATGAATTGCAACCACCCGGTGGTGCGCGAGTTCATTACGGAAAGCCTGCGTTACTGGGTGATGGAAATGCATGTCGACGGCTTCCGTTTCGATTTGGCTTCCATCCTCGGACGCGGGCAGGATGGCTCCGTGCTTCAGAATCCCCCGCTGCTCGAAACGCTGGCCCACGATCCCATCCTCGCGAATACCAAGCTGATCGCCGAAGCTTGGGACGCCGCCGGTTTGTATCAGGTGGGAACCTTTCCGGCCTGGAGCCGGTGGGCCGAATGGAACGGCAAGTTTCGCGACGATGTGCGCCGCTTCGTGCGGTCCGAACCCGGCATGGTTTCGGCCTTGGCGACGCGCCTCGTCGGAAGTCCCGATCTTTACCAGACCAGCCGCCGCGAGCCTTACCACAGCATCAATTTCGTGACCTGCCACGACGGTTTTACGCTGGCGGATCTGGTTTCCTACGACGGCAAGCATAACGAACCGAACGGCGAAAACGGCCGAGACGGGTCCAACGAAAACCTGAGCTGGAATTGCGGGTCGGAAGGCCCCACTTCATCGCAGGCCATAAGCGATCTGCGGAATCGTCAAGTGAAGAACTTCGCCACCATTCTACTCTTGGCCGACGGAGTCCCAATGCTTCTGGCGGGCGACGAATTCGGCCGCACCCAGCAAGGCAACAATAACGCCTATTGCCAGGATAATGAAATCAGCTGGATCGATTGGAGCCTGCGCCGCCAGAACGCGGGTCTTCACCGTTTCTTCAAATTATTGATTGCCTTCCGCAGGCAACACCCGCTGCTCCGAACGACTAGTTATCGGTCGTTGACTGGGCATGAAGCCCGCAGGATCGAGTGGAACGGCGTTCGGCTGGGGCAACCGGACTGGTCCTACGAGTCGCGCTCGCTAGCCTTGCATCTCTCGGGTCTCTCGGTGAACGGGACGGAGGATCATATCTATTTCATCGCCAACTCTCACTGGGAGAAGCATGAATTCGAGCTGCCCAATACGGGCCTGCGCTGGCGCCGCTTCGTCGACACCAGCCTCGATACACCCGATGACGTTACGGATCTGGGTGGCGAGCAACCGCTCATCGATAGCCATAGTTACACCGTGGGTCCCCGTTCGTCGGTCGTGTTGATCGGCCGCAACCACGCGGGATGAGCCCAGCTTAAACCTGGAAACCGATCCGGCGGAGACCAGTCTTACGTCTGGAGGAGAATACCACTCAACTGGTCAACGGTCCCCACACGATTTACTGGGTTGTTACCGATAGCGCGGGCCATTCAGCGGCTCTGGCAGGCGCGTCTTTTTCGTCTCAAACTAGAACAACGTCGCTCCAGTGTTAAAATGTCCTGGGAGTGCGGAGCGGCCCAAAGCTGGCGTCGCGTTATGCCGGTTCGATTGGCATGTTTTTACGGCAAGAACACATGGATGCGTTTCAGCAATCCGCTGACGCGGATTACCATCGGCGGCTGAGGGATCACTATAAAGCGACGATTCCAGAGCACACCGCGAAATACGACGACACGGCTTTGCTGAAAGTTATTGCGGAATCCCACGGACGGGCCCGCCGCTACGGATTGCAGACCGCCGACGGCCTGTCCCGCTTCATAGGTCTTGCCATCGTCATCAATCCTCATTACGACGAGGAGCCAAGAACCGCTCGTTTTTTGGCCGCTCCCGAAGTCGACCCCGACGTAAAAATAAAGATGCTGTGCGACATGGTAGCGGCAAACCTGCGCAATCCAGCGGACCATTCAACCCGCCCGGTGCAAGAAAGCCAGCCGTAACGCCGTGGCGGTTGCGACCTATAGCGTCGGTGAGTTGTTGTACTTGGCGGGCGCGGCCCTGGCCGCCATGATTTTAACGTCGCCCGCCGGCCAGCAGGCTTCCAAGCAGGCCGCCCAGGGCGTGGCGAACGCCATCGATAATCTCGCGCAGTCCGCCCAAACCAAGGCTACTGCCGTTCCAACAACTACGGTGCAGTGCCAGGCCAAGACAAAGGAAAAGACCAAGAAGAAGAGACCGTGCCACGAGATCCAACAGGATATTGAGAACGTCATGAATGAACTGGAACAGCGCTGGCAGGAATACGACGCCGATGAAGGCAATCTTCCGGCGACCAAACCCTCGGTTCCGGACCCGCGGTACGGCTACCGGTCCAGAGCGGGCGAGCAACAACAGTATGAAGGAAAGCAGCAGCGTCTCAGAAACCTGGAGGAAGAATGGAACGATGCGGGGTGCGGTCCCGATCTACCGGGCGTTTGGAAAGCGCTGATCAGAAAACTGCCGGGCGGCAGCACCACTCCTTATGATAATTTTCCGCCGGTTTGACGATGATTTCCGCACCGCTAGTTAATGTGAATCCCGCGGAATCGGACGAATGGCTGCTAATGCTGGCCGGCCTCAGCTTGGACGCCGTGCGGCCCTATCTGAATGGCATGGGCTTGCAACTGCCGCCCAATGCTATCCAGTTTGTGACCGGTTTGCGGAGGCTGTTTGCCCAGTTCATTTCCCGCCGCTTATCGGAAACCGGTGGCGATGCGGACCTTCCGCGCGTGGTTCTGGATTGGGTCTTCACCACCTACGGCAACGACTTCGTCGTTCATCTACGCGAATGGAAGTCCAACGTGTTCAAGCCCAGCGACAACCAGGCCTTTCAAGCGTATGTCTGGCGCATCCTGGTGACTCGCGGCGGATTATCGGGTGAGCGCGACGTCCAGCCTCCTCCGCCTTATGTGACCAGGGTTCGAGTGGCGCTATCGGCTTTTCCATCTTCCCCAATTCCCGCCTCGCCCCAATCGGGTTGGGACCGGCAATTGTTCAAGCGCTACAGCTACGACGACGGTTGGAATCCCCTGACATATATCGAGGCGGCCGTCCGGTATTACCGGTTTACGACCGCCTGGGACGAAGCCCGCCGTTCGAAGGCCCCGTACGATATCGGCGAAATGAAAGTGTGGGCGAAGCGTGAGGCCGAGGTTAAGAGGATGCCCATCGAGTTGATACAGGATCCAGTCTGGCTCCCGTTGCCCAAGCCTTGGCGTTGAGCCCCGGGAAGCGTATGGCGGCGCGAGGTCCTTTGATCGTTTTGTGTGCGCCTCGTTCGTTTTCGTCGGTTGCTTGTGCCATGTTAGGACAGCATCCCGAGATGTACGGGTTCCCCGAACTGAACCTTTTCGTGACGGATACGGTGGGAGAGTTACTTAAGCTCGATAGTGTCACGATTGAAGCGGCCGGCCGCCCTGGCGCGAACTATACCCCAGGTCTTGTTCGCGCCGTCGCCCAGTTGCATTTCGGCGAACAGACCGAAGACACGGCTACCCGCGCTCTGGCGTGGCTGATGGATCGGGTCGACTGGAGTACCGGTCGCATGTTCAATTATCTTCTCAACACCGTCCATCCCAGGATTGGAATCGACAAGAGCCCTCGTACTGCGTTGTCCACACTTGCCCTATCTCGTGCGATGGAGTTCTGCCCGGGAAGTATGTTCCTGCATCTGACCCGTCACCCGGTCGCCACGCTGCGTTCCATGGCACGCCGCCGGCCGCCAGCCCAAATTCCGGACGCGGAATTTGCCAGGTTTGCCGTTCAACTCTGGTGCTCCGTCCAACAGACAATTATGACAGCGGCAGAGGTTGGGCCCGCGAGCCGTTTCCTGCGTGTCCGCGGAGAAGACCTGCTGAACAATCCCGCCGCCGAGCTATTCGGCATCGCGCACTGGCTTGGCATTCGAGACGATCCCGCCGCGCTTGAGGAGATGCTGCATCCGGAACGCTCGCCTTACGCGCGGATTGGACCTTGGCCAAGCGATGGGGACCAGGACCCCGGCTTTCTGTCGAGCCCGCTGCTTCGCGCGGCCGACACATCTTCACTGCTCGCATTACCAGAAGAGTGGCGCCTCTGTAATGAGGATAAGGCCAACGTGCTGACCACCGCCCGGTCACTCGGCTACGAATAACTATTCAGTTTGGCGGGCAGCCCCCAGCAGCAGAATGCCGGCCACAACATAAACTATCGACGCCATTGCGATCCCTGCCCCTAACCCATGATCGCGCGCGATGACCCCAATGACGAAGGGCGCCGTTGCGCCGCCGCCCAGCCATCCGGCCGTATTCATGAATCCAGCCGCGGTCCCGCGTGCTTCCGGGCGGATGACGTCGAACATTGAAGCGAAGATGTTCGCGTCATACAAACCCTTGCAAAAGCCCCACGCAGTCAGGGCGGCGATCAGCACGGGAACCGACTCACTCATCCCGCACAATGCTACGAAGGGCGCTCCGCCGAACACTCCCGCTGCTTGAACAATCATCCGTCCGCCGGGCCGGCGTTGACGGAGCAGATCGGCCAGCCAGCCGCCCGTGACAGCACCCACCATACTGGCGAGTTGAACGAAGATTGTGGCGGTTAAACCGGCCATCGCCAGGTTCATGTGAAAACGGTCGTAGACGAACTTCGGCATCCAGCTCAACAGAACCGCGGCCACGAAGTTCGCGCACAGAAAGGCGCCCATCAATAAGATCGCGGCTGGTGAGGTCCAGACCGATTTCAGGAAAACGGAAATCGGCAGCCGTTGCGCCGTGGTTCGCGCCGGCTCGCGTAGGAAGCGCTGCAAAACGAATCCAAGCAGGACGCCCGCTCCTCCAAAGACGAAGAAAGACCAGCGCCACCCGTAGACTTGACCAATGAGGCCGGCAAAGAATCCTCCCGCGATGGTGCCGATATACACACTAGTCTGGTGAATGCCGATGGCCCGCGAGCGTGTACGCGGTCCGTGATAATCGCTGATCAAGGACATGGAAGCTGGATAGTAGAACGTCTCGCCCAAACCCTCGGCTGCGCGCAGCGCCAGCAGTGAACGAAAGGACCCGGCGAAACCAGTAGCTATGCAGATCAGACTCCAGGCCTGCAGGCCGCCCAGGATCGCGGTTCGACGCCGCACCCGGTCTACGATCAATCCTGCAAATTGGGAACAGATGCCGTACACCAAAGCAAACGAACTGCCCAGCAACCCGAGCTGTACCGAATCCAGATGCAGCGATTTTTCGAGCAGCGGGAAAACCGAGAAGATCGCTTGCCGGTCGGCATAGTTGAAGAACGAAATGGTCCACAACATCCCCACCACATGCCAGCGATAATGGCCGGCTTTCATTTGGCGGATTTGATCAACCAGACCTCCGCCACCTGGCAGCCTCGGCCGTTGCCGCCGAGACCAGGCGGACGCGTCCATTCCAGCATCAGTGTTCCGCCGCGAGTGGCTTCCCCCGGTATGTCGAACTCGAGCGGCGCCGGCGGGTTTGGCTTGGGCAGATAGGGATGAATCTCGATGTTGCCATTCGCCGCCAATCGGACCGGCACCTTCACCATGTCGCCGCCATAGACGACACGAACCTTGTAACGCGCCTGCGGATCGAGACCCGAATAACGCATGCGCAGCGGCTCGTCGAACAGCGATTCGGCGTCGTTGAACCACGACACACGCGAGCCTTGATCGGGCCGGCGATCGGCGAACCCGATTAGCGTCGATTCGCCGGGAACGAGATGCGGCTGCCGGCCGGCATTGCCCAGATCGTCATAGAAGCCGCCTTCGCCGGGATTGGTCCAGTTCAAGATTTCACTGACGTTATGGATGTGGCTCTTCAGCCAGACGCGGTCGTTCAAGTCGCGGTCGATGGCATCCAGATTCGCTCCGCGATCGATGGCGATGGCCTTATAGCGCTTGACGCTAAGTTGCATGCGGATGCTCTGGAATAGCGCTTCCGCCAGCTCGAACACGCGCGCCCGCAGCTCGCGGACCTTGTCCGTGCGGACATCGAAATCCAGCACAGCCTCGGCTGCGGCAATGTTTCCTCGGCGCAACTCGGCCAGGGCGTTCTCTTCTTGATCCGTTTCGGCAATCAACCGCGCCCGCAGGAAGCCGTCGTAATAAGCCCGATACAACGCCTGCTGGAAACGCCAGCTCAACCGCATCTGCGGTGTAGCTTCCCGCTCCAACTCCTGGAACTGTTCCAGGGTTTTAGCAACGCCGTCGTTGTGGAGCAGTGGACCGCTCCAGTTCCGTTCCAATCCCAATAGCCCAACGGCGAACTGGTCCGCCCATTCGTCGCTGACAAATAAGCGGCCATATTCAGTCAGGATGGTCTTGATGTCGGCATCCGGATTCCAACCCAGGGTGCTCCAGATCATCTTGTTTACGTCGTCGTTGCAGCCTTCGGAATAGGTGACAAAGCCCGCAGTGTACGGCCGGTACCTGCGAAAAATCGAAGCCTCGCCCAGCGGTCGCGGATTGATGCCTTCGCGGCCCTCCGTCAAGGCATAGGCAGCATCCCAGTCCGGAACCGGGAACTGCGAGTGCATGCTATGAGTGATGTCGGGATAGAACCGGATCGGGTAGCGCGCGGGCACGGCAGCGCGGACTTCGGGCAGGCTGTACATGGTCTGCGGGCCATAAACGACGCCCGACAGCCACGCCGGCTCGGCCTTCAGGAGCCCGTAAAACTCTGCCATCCATTCCTTGCTGAAGCTCTGCGGCGACACCCACATCTGCGCTTTCGGGTGATACCGGTGCAGGCTCGCGGTCTGCTTTTCGAGCAGGGCCAGCAGGTACTTCGGCTCGGTGTGGCCGGGATCGCCGCCAGGCACGAACACTGCATCGATGCGGGGCAGACGCCGGAAAACTTCAGCCCACTCCTTTATCGCGAACTCCACAATCTCAGGATTTGAGTAATCGCGGTCCATGGCCGGATACCAGATGGAAACGTTCAAGCCATATTCGGCGGCGATCCGCGACTGCTCGACCATCATTTCCAGGGGCGGCAGCGGGAAGTGCGGACTGTCCTTGGCATCGTCAGAGCGCGGCGGGATCAGCTCAATCGTATTGGTCCCGAAGATGGCCAGTTCGCGAATATACTGCTCCCACAGAGGGACGGTCCAGCCGTCATAGGAGTTGGTCTTGGGACGGTAGCCCAACTGGTGCCCGCGGATCGACACCGTTGGAGCTGTCGACATCTGTCGAGAACTGTCGAGTTCCAGCCGCTGGCGGCCCATGTGGAGCTGGCGCAGCAGGTAGCCGGTTCCAAAAACGACGCCCCGGTCGTCATTCCCCATGATTGTCGCCACGGGCCGTTCGCCAGGATTCGAGGAAACGAAACCAAAGCCTTCCGCCGGGCCGCTGGACCCGAGCCGTAGCACAAACGCCGCTCCTTCGCCGGGGTCGGCGGCCACCGTCGTCAGGCGAAGTTGTGTCCTCTTTTCAATCTCTTCGGCGAGCATTTGTGCAGCTTTGTGCAGGGGGACCCTGGCATGCACCGGGAGCACAATGACGGCGTTCTTGAAGTCGAGCAGTTGTGCATTGGCCTGCACAATTATGCACAAAGCCAGCCCAACGGCGCGCACTACTTTATCTGGACCAACTGCGAAGCTTCGGCCGGAACCGTGCTGTCGATGGTCTGCGGATCGCGCCAGAAATCCACGTAGGAGATCTGGTGAACGCAGGAAATCGTGCACAAAGGTGCACAACCCTTCTTGGTCAGGTATTCGCGCCGGATATCGGCGACAGAATATTGGGCCAGCGGTTTAGCCGGAAAACCGCGCTGCTGTGAACAATAATGCACAAGGCCGTCTTCGCATACATAGAGATACCGGGAGCCCGCCCGGCAGCGCCAATTGCTGGGACGGCCGTGCGCAATATCGTCCTGGAAGTGATTGAATTGCGAGAAGTTCTTCTTCTCGAACGACTTCATTTCGAGAAATACGGCGCGCTCGCGTTCGCCAATCGGCCGCAATTGCCCGTCGCCGTCGTGAATAATTCCGATGGTGGAAGTGAAGCCCAGTTCCAACGCCCGCTTGCCCACCACCAGAGCATCTTCGGGATTGTGGATGCCGCCGCCCAGCACTGAATTGATGTTGACGTGGAAGAGAGCGTGCTCGGACAGCATCTGCAACTTCTTATCCAGCACCTTCAGGCTCTTCTTCGACACATCGTCCGGCATTACGTTGTCGATGCTGATCTGCATGTGATCGAGCCCGGCATCGTTCAATTGGCGGATTCGCTGCGGAGTCAGCAGGTAGCCATTGGTGATCAGGGCCGCAATGATTTTGCGCTGGCGAATGTGGGCGATTAGCGTGTCCAGATCGGGGTGCAACAGCGGTTCTCCGCCGCTGAACGTGATGATAGTGGTCCCGAGGTCGGCTAACTGGTTCAACCTCTCCAGCAGGGTGTCGACTGGAACGGGCTTCGAGAAATCGTCGTATTCGTTGCAATACGTGCAGGAGAGATTGCAGCGGCGAATGGGGATAATGTGCGCCATCACCGGATGGTCCCGCGAAAGCACACCACGGGCAATCATCCGCCATTCCCGGACTCGCCGGTTCAGCGCACGTAAGTCTCTTCGAATCAGAAAACTCCGAGTGGGCATGGTGCTAACAGATAACATTGAACCACACCCGCAAAGGCCCGAACACGACGGAATCCCCAAACGGCTGCAATAGGCAGCCGGATGGAGGAAAATCGAGGGCGAGTCTAAGGGTGGGCCGACCGGCTAGGGCTTTTTAATGGGGTCCTTCGGTTGCTCGTCCACATCGCCGTACTTGATGTTGACGTCGCTCTTAAACTGCTTGTAGTCTTCGTATTTCACAGTCATGCGGATGCGCTGCGACATATCCTTGAAGTTCAACGTATCGTTGGCGATGGTATAGGTGGGGAACCAATATTTGCCGTCCACCTGCTCGCGATAAGTCTCAAACTTCGGAAACTGGTTATCCTCGCTGTGCTTCATCTGGCCAACGCCGCGGCCATAGCTCTTCACAATCTGCAGATCCTTGTCGTCCACCCAAACAATTCCCTCGAAATAGCGTTTGCCAGGCTCCAGCTTTTTGGGCTTCACCGCGAAGGAATAAGTGGTGATTTCGTCCAGCTTTTCGCGGCCGAGGTAACGGATGTTATAGAACGGGATCTCCTTAGTAGTTAAGACGAATGGCTGGACATCGCGCAAATCCTGCTCATCCTGTGGGGTGAGCAGGATATTTTGAAGCGTAGTGACAGGCGCCCGCACCACATGTTCTGTACGCTTACCTTCCGGGGTAAACACGATGTCGGAAACGATCTCATATTTGCCATGGGCTCCGCCGCTCTCGTCCAGTTCCTGAATCTTGCAGGTCTGCCGGTAAGTGTAATTCGACCGGGCCTGGGCGAACGCGGCCTCCTTCGCGGCGAATTTCGCGATGATGCCATCGATCTGATCCGCCGTCGGATCGGGCAGGCTGGAAGCAAAAACAGCGGACGCAAATAGCGCCGAAACGGCAAATAAGCGCATGAAAATCCTCTCTTCTTTTGACGGTCTTCGAAAACCTCTGGTTACAGCGGCTACGATCCCAATATCTGCCTGGCGATGGTCAACTTCTGCATGTTACTGGTGCCCTCGTAGATACGCCCGATCTTGGCGTCACGGTAGAATTTCTCCACCGGATAATCCTTCGTAAAGCCGACTCCGCCAAAGATCTCGACCGCGCGCGAAGCAACCGTTTCGGCCACTTGGGAGGCAAAATACTTGGCCATCGCCGCCTCGGTAACGAACGGCATTCCGGCATCGCGCAGGCGCGCTCCATTGTAGACCAGCAATCGGGCGGCCTCCACGTCGGTGGCCATTGCCGCGAGGTCGAACCGGACGCCTTGGAAGTCGGCGATGGGCTTGCCGAATTGGCGGCGCTGCTTGGCATAACCGATGGCTTGATCGAGCGCTCCTTGGGCCAGACCGGTCATCTGCGAACCGATGGCGATGCGGCCTTCGTTTAATGTTTCGATCGCGATCTTATAGCCCTTGCCGAATTCGCCCACGATGTTGGCGCCCGGCACCTGGCAATCGTCCAGGATCAGCTCGCAAGTGGAGGAGGCGCGGATGCCCAGCTTGTCTTCCTTCTTGCCGACCTGAAAGCCGGGGTATTCGCGCTCCACCAGGAAGCAGGTGATGCCGCGATGCCCGGCTTCCGGATTCGCATTGGCGAAGAGGAAGAACAGGCCCGCTTCGGCGGCATTGGTGATCCACAGTTTACGGCCGGTGATGCGGAAATGGCCGCCGTCCTGGGTGGCGCGCGTGGTCATGGCGAAGGCGTCGGATCCCGCGCCCGCCTCGGACAGCGCGAAGGAAGCAACCGTGTCTTTGGCGAGCCGGGGCAGATAGCGCCGCTTCTGTTCGTCGCTGCCCCAACGCAGCAGGATGTTATTGGCGATGGTGTTCTGCACGTCGACGATGACGGCCGCGGAGGGGTCTACCGCGGCTAAGGCTTCGACGGCTAGGACCGATTGAAAGAAGGTTCCGCCTTGTCCGCCGTATTCCTCGGGAATCTCGATGCCCATGAGGCCGAGTTCGAACATTTCGTGCAAAAGGTCTTTGCGAAAGACGCCTGCTTCGTCCATGGCGCGGACGTGAGGACCGATGCGCTCGCGGGCGAATTTGCGGATGGTGGATTGGAAGAGCCGTTCTTCGTCGGAAAGGAGGGTGAGCGGCGGCGCGGCGGCGGAAGTGATGGTGGCGGTCGACATAACGGTACTTCTAGTCTACTAAGGTGGAATGCGATGACGGAAATCGCGAAGTAGGGGATCAGCGACGAGTGCTAATTCGATCCTTTAATGACTAATGAAACACTTTTTACTGACCGTTAACTTGAAGGCGCTTGCAAATATTTTTAAATTGTGTCTTGACGAGATGCAAATTGTAAGGCACTATTCTGAGAGTCGCTTTTCATTATCGATAAGGAGAATAAAGCGTGTCGA
>Ga0302320_10020416_pt1 | contig 13215 bp, 15 predicted proteins | sample Bog_T0_3_FD_202130 | JGI IMG/M metagenome (GOLD analysis project Ga0302320, IMG submission 202130) | Peat permafrost microbial communities from Stordalen Mire near Abisko, Sweden - Bog_T0_3 | ecosystem: Environmental > Terrestrial > Soil > Wetlands > Peat | place: Sweden: Abisko, Stordalen Mire...
GGCATCGCCACCATGACCTGGCTGAAGGGCTAGCCCGTGATCGCGTGTCGGCATGCCTGACCTGGATGAGCGTTTCTCCACTGCCCTGCATGGCAGCGCGCGGGCCTGGCGGCTCGCCATGGACCGCCGGCTGAAACACTTAGGGGTGAGCCAGGCGAGTTGGATGACCATCACGGCGGCCGCAAAGGCGCAGCGGCCTCTGTCGCAATCGGATCTCGCCGAGCACTTGGGCGTGGAAGGCGCCACGATGGTCAGCATGATCGACCGCCTGGTCAAGGCGGGATTGGTGCTGCGTGAGCCGTCCAAGATGGATCGGCGCGTGAAGCGCGTGCTGCTCACCGAGGCGGGCAATCGCGTGTTTGAATCGGTCAAGAGCGAAGCGGCGGCGCTTCGCAAGGGGCTGCTGGCCGGGATCGATCCCAAGCAGCTCGAGTCGGCTACCGAGTTGCTCGAGCAGCTTCAGGGGATGTTCGACGCCGGCCGATGAACGCGCTCGAGCGCTAGTGTCGCGCCGGCATCGAACCGAAGGATCAACGGCAATGAATATCTTCGTTTACGCAGTCGTGCCAGGAGCGCTCCGCCCAGTAACGATTGTGCGCTCGATCCCAGTAGCCGTCCCGCGGCGTCTCGACGACGCAGGCCGAGGCAAATGAAATCAGCGCAAGCAGGAATGTGCCCTTGATGAGTTGCAGTTTAGTCATGTCGACTCCAGCGAATTAATTTATTGGAGCCAAAAGCATAATCGCGGCCGCAGCGCCGCGCCGTCAGCGCGCTCCAATTGCTTTTGTCAGAGGGGACAATCGCGCGTGTCAGCGCCAGCCTGACATGGCAAGCGCCCGGTCTCGATGGCTTTTAAACGCTGGGTTCGACCCGCGCGTGCTCCGTTGCCGGACGCTCCGCCAAAAGCTTGCCCGCTTTGGGCGCCATCCAGCGCTCGATATCGTCGAACACCGTGAACACCGCCGGCACGATCACCAGCGTCAACAGCGTGGAGGTAATGAGGCCGCCGATGACGGCGATCGCCATCGGCGAGCGGAAGTCGCTATCCCCGCCCCATCCGAGCGCCACCGGCAGCATGCCGGCCACCATGGCGACCGTGGTCATGACGATGGGCCGCGCGCGCTTGTGCCCGGCCTGAAGTATCGCCTCGAGCCGGCCCTTGCCGGCGCGCATCTCCTCGATGGCGAAGTCCACCAACAGAATGGAATTCTTCGACACGATTCCCATCAGCATCAAAATGCCGATCACCACCGGAAGCGAAATCGGGCGATTGGTCAAGAGCAGCGCCAGAAAGGCGCCGCCCAGCGACAGCGGCAGCGCCGACAGGATGGTAATGGGCTGAAACACCCGCGCGAACAACAGCACCAGCACGGCGAACACCATGAGAATGCCGGCGCCGATGGCCAGCAGGAAGTTCTTGGCCAGCTCGTTCATGAACTCCGTGTCGCCCTTCTCCACCAGATGCACCCCCTCCGGCAGCTTCTTGAGCGTCGGCAGCGCGAATATCTTCTTGGTCGCCGTGCCGAGTTCGATGCCCGGGCTCAAGTCAGCCTCGATAAACATGCGGCGGCTCTGGTTATAGCGGCGCACCGCGGAAGGTCCCTGCCCGAAGCTCAGGTCGGCAACCGTCTTGAGCGGAACGCTGCCGCCGGAGGCGGTCGGCACCGGCAGGTTCTCCAGGGTGGTGAGATCGCGCCGGGCGCTTTCGATCAGGCTCACGCGGATCGGAATCTGCCGATCGGTCAGGGAGAACTTGGCCGCATTCTGCGGCAGATCGCCCAGGGTCGCGATGCGAATGGTCTGGCTGATGCTTTGCACGCTCACGCCCAGTTGCGCCGCGATGTCCAGCCGCGGGTGCACGACAATCTCGGGTCGCGGCAAATCGCCGCGAATTCTCGAAGCGCGGATTTCCTTCAAGCCCTGCATCTCCGCGAGCACTGTGCGGGCGGTTTTTTCCGTCAACACCGGATCGTCGCCGGTGAGATAAAACTGCACGTCGCGCCCGCCGCCATTTTCTGAGAAATTCAACTGCCCATCCGGCACCTGCGACATCAGGGGCATCATGCTTTGCTCCCATTGCTTTTGGCTGAGGTTGCGCTGCGACCGCGGCACCAGGCTGATGTACAGGGTGGAGTAGCGGATCTCGCCGCTGTCGTTGCCCACGAACTCGACCACATCGGTGACGTCGGGGGATTTCTTGAGTATCGCAGTTGCGAGGGCCGAGACCCGCGCCGTATCCTGAAGCGTCCCGCCCGGCGGCAATTCGATGTCCAATTCCGCGCTCGAAAAATCCTCGGGCGGCACGAATGCCGAGGGTAGAAAGCTGGCGAGCACCAGCGATGCCACTAAGAAGACGAATCCCGCCAAGATGGTTTTCCAGCGGTTGGCCACGCTCCAGCGCAGCATCGACAGGTAGCTGGTCATGATGGGACCGTCGGCATTGTGACCGACCAGCGAGTCGCTGCGCAGCGAATAGGCGGCGAGCACGGGGGTGATGAGCCGGGCGACAAGCAGCGAGATGAACACGGCCACCGCGACAGTGAGCCCGAACTGCTTGAAAAATTGCCCGGTGATGCCGCCCATGAAGCTCACGGGTAGGAATACCGCGATGATCGTGAAGGAGGTGGCCACCACCGCCAGCCCGATTTCGTCCGCGGCGTCGAGCGCCGCTTGGTAGCCGCTCTTGCCCATGCGCATATGGCGCACGATATTCTCTATTTCCACGATCGCATCGTCCACGAGCACGCCGGCGACGATGGACAGCGCCAGCAAGGTGATCTGGTTGAGCGTGAAATCCATCCATTGCATGAATGCGAAGGTCGGAACCGCGGACAAGGGAATGGCCAGCGCGGAGATGATGGTTGCGCGCCAGCTGCGCAGGAAGAACCACACCACCACGACCGCCAGAATCGAGCCTTCGATCAGCGCGCTGATCGAGGAATGATAGGTGCGCAGCGTATGGTCGACCGTGGAATAGATGGTCGTCATTTTCAGCCCGGGGGTCTCGGCCAGAATCTTGTCGAGGGCGGCCTGCACATCCTTGGCCACCGCCACATCGGAGGCGCCCTTGGCCTTGTACACACCGAAGGTGGTCGCCTGCCGGCCATTGAGCCGCGCAATGCTGCGTACCTCCTCGATCCCGTCGTGCACATCCGCGATGTCGCCCAGCCGCACATAGCGGCCGCCCGTGGTGATCACCCGCGTATCGGCCAGCGCTTGCGCGGTCCTGGCGCCGCCCAGCACGCGGATCGCCTGCTCGCCGCCGCCGACTTGCGCGCGGCCGCCGGCCGCATCCATGTTGAGTTCGCGCAACTGATCGTTGACCTCAACGGCGGTCAACCCCAGGGCCTGCAGCCGTCCCGGGTCGAGCTCGACGCGTATCTCGCGGTCGACGCCGCCGCTGCGCGACACCTGGGCCACGCCGGGCACGGCCAGCAGCCGCTTGGTCACGGTATTGTCGATGAACCAGCTCAGCTCGGTGGGCGTGAACGAGGTTGTGGTGACCGCGTAATAGGCGAACGCTCCGCCGTCGACGTTGACGCGCGTGACCAGCGGTTCCTGGATGCCCTGCGGCAGGTCGTTGCGTACCTTGGCGACGGCATCCCGAACGTCGGTCACGGCGCGGTCGATCGGGGTGCCGATCTCGAATTCAACGCTGATGCTGGTGCTGCCCTCGATGATCCAGGTGGTGATGTTGCGCACGTTGCCGATGCTGGAGATCGAACCCTCGATCTTCTGGGCAATCTGCGTCTCCATCTCGGTGGGCGCAGCCCCCGGTTGCGCCACCTCGACATTCACGATGGGAAACGAAATATCCGGATTGAGGTTGATCGGCAGGCGGATGAAGGCCACGGCGCCCAAGAAGAACAGCACCACGAACAGCACGATCGGCGTGATCGGGTGGCGAATCGCCCAGGCGGAAATATTCTTCATGAGCTGCCGGTTCCCTGCAGTATCGGTTTCACGACCTCGCCCTGCTGCAGGAAGCCGCCCGCGGTGGCCACCACTTGATCCTTCGCGCCGACCCCATCGGCAATGGTGACGCCATTCGCGACGATTCCGGAGACCCGCACGCTGCGCCGCTCGACCTTGTTCTCGGCGTTGACGATGAAAACGTAGCTACCCTTGTCATCGCTCAGCACCGCGGTTTGCGGCAGCACCACCCGGGCGGCATTGCTGATGGTCACTTCGGCGCGCGCGAATGCGCCGGGGCGAAGATTCGGATCGGGATTCAAGGCCACTCGCACGGTGCCCAGGCGGGTCATGGGGTCGATGACGGCGCCCAGCAGGCGCACATGACCTTCATACGCCTGAGACGTTCCGGTCAAATGCACGGTGACCGGCTGGCCGACCTTCAACAAAGGCAAATCCTGCTCCGCCACCTGCCCACGCAGTTCGACTTCCCCGCCCTCGGACAGACGAAACAACGCCTCGCCGCCGGGCGTGGCGGTCTGTCCCACCTCGACATTGCGGGTCAATATGACGCCGTCGACCGGCGCGCGCACCTGCGCTCGATCGAGCCGCGCCTGGGCTTCGGCCAGCTGCGCGGCGGCCACTTTGACCCGCGCTTCGGCGGTTACCGCGCTCGAGCGGCGGCGCTGGGTTTCTTCGGCCGAGAGGGCGCCCGAGACGCCGACCGCATCCGCACGCCGGGCTTCCGCCTGTGCAAGTTCTGCCTCTGCCTTTGACTGCTCCAAGGCGGCCGCAAGGTTGGCCACCTGGGGTTCGAGCACCGATATATTCAGCCGCGCGAGCAACTGGCCGCGCTTGACGTGATCGCCGGCCTCGACATAAATCGCTTCGACACGGCCGGCGTCCCCATCCACCCCAATGGGCATATCGTAGCGGGCCCCGATCGTGCCGACGATGCTCACGGTGGTCGGCGTTGCGCTGACCCCCACCTGGGTTACCGTGACCGCCGGAGCGGGAATCTTGTTCGCGGCCGCATCCTTGTTGACGGTCAGTGCTTGGGTCAAGCGCAGCGCGATCAGGGTCGCCACCACGACGGCGCCGATGACCAATATCCAGATGCCCCTGCGCCGGGTGAGCCAGGAACCTGCGGCTGGAGTGTGGCTATCGAGCGATGTATTCATGATCCCATATCCCAAATATCCCCTCGCGGTTCCCCATTATTCTGCGATGCGATCGATGATGAGATCACGCGCGCCGTCGCGGCCGACATCATAAGAGACTTCCCCATACAAATCGCCCGCGGCAGGCAGCGGTTGGCCGCTGAATGCCACGCGCGCCGTGATCGACACCCGCTGGCCGACGGTCAGCACGCGCCCCGGCAGCATCGAATCCGCCGCCGACAAATGCACCTGGGTGCCGATCGACGCACTGGTCAAGCGCTTGGCCGCCAGCGGCGGTCCGTGACCGCCCGGCTCCCGCGCAAACACGAACAACGCTGTCTCCGCCTTGAGCCGACCCTTCAATGCCGGGGCAATGCTGATATTGACAGTGGCTTCGGCGCTTGCCGAGGCCCCGGGCGACGTGCCCGTCCCGGTGGGCGACGGACTCGTCCCTGGCGCGGCCGCTCCGGGCATTGCAATGGCGTCCGCGGCCTGAGCGGGCCCCAATTCGGCAATCCTTGCGTCCAGCATTTCCTCGATCTGCGGCGGCGGGTGCATTGCCTTCAATGCCTCCCAGCGCGCGCGCGCGGCGGGACGATCGCCGCGCAGCGCCGCCGCGAATCCACCGTACAGCAAGGCCTTCGGATTGTCCGGGGCCAAGGTCACGGCCTGCTCGAAAAGTTCCGCGGCCGGCGCCGGGATTTCTCCGCGGGCGCGCAGGCTCATCGCCTCGCCCAATCCCAGCATGGCCTCGACACTGTGGGGATCGAGGCGGCGCGCATGCTCATAGGCATCGACGGCATCGTCCACGCGCTGCAAGGCCACGTAGGAGCGTCCCAACATCAGCCAGCCCGCAAGATCGTTAGGCTCGGCCCGCAGGCGCTGCTCGAGCTTGGCTACCATCGCAGCCACATCCGGCCCGGGGGCGCCCTCCTGCGCTGCGGCAGGTGCATGCCAGTCCCAATTGGACCACAGCGGATACAGCGCCGCCGCCGCGCCGATGACCAGCACGGCGGCGGCGACACCAAACACTGCCTGCCGCCCACGGATGAGCGGCAGCGCCACGACGCCAGCGGCTAGCACAGCCATGCAAGCTGCGATGAGAACAAAGCTAGTCATGTGTTATGGGGACTCTGAGGAGGGCTCATCGTCGAGCGGCATGCGCGCGCGCTTAAGCGTGATGCGATAAACGATGCCCCCGCCGATGAGCAGCATGATAAATGGAGCGCCCCAAATTAGCAGCGTTTTCGGCTCCAGAGGCGGGCTGAAGCGCACGAACTCGCCGTAGCGCGCGGTCATGTAGTCGAAGATCTGGGCATCGCTGTTGCCGGCAATCAGCATCTCGCGCACCTGCCGGCGCAATGCCCCCGCCAGTTCCGCATTGGAGTCCGCAATGGATTCGTTCTGGCACACTACGCAGCGCAGTTCGTGAGTAATTGACTCGAAGCGCGTCTGCAGTCCGGCATCCTCGATCTGCCCGTTGACATCCACGGCCGCGAATGCCGGCGATCCCAGCAGCGCGCCGGCGCTCAACAGCGCAGCAAGCCGCCTCATGCGCCGGCCCCGGCGCGCAGCGCGGCGATGCGCGGCAGAAACTCCTGCCGCCATACCTCTTCGGTCATGGGCGAGATGAATTTATAGACCACCTTGCCCTCGCCGTTGACCAGGAAGGTCTCCGGCGCGCCATACACTCCCCAATCGATCGCAACTCGGCTGTCCGGATCGAAGGCCACCGCCTGATAGGGGTTGCCGAGCTGCTCCAGCCAGCGCTTCGCCTTGACGCGATCGTCCATGTAATCGAGCCCGATGATCGGCACCACCCGCTCGCGCGAGATCGCGAGCAAAGTCTCATGCTCCTGGCGGCAGGCATAGCACCAGGTGCCCCACACATTCAGCACGTACACCTGGCCCTTCATGCCTTGGCTGCTCACCTGGCGCGAGGCATCCAGCACATCCGAGAGCATGAATGCCGGCGCCGGCTTGCCGATCAGCGGAGACGGCAGCGCCTGGATATCGCGGCGCGGATTCAATCCAAACGCGAACAGCACGACGAGCGCGACGAAGGCCGCAAACGGCAGCAGAAATTTCCACATCAGGCGGACCCGATCGGCAGCGGGTTGGGCGGTGCCGCCAGCGTATCTTGAGAGGCGGCGGGCACGCGGATGCGATAGCGCCGGTCGGTCGCCGCAATCAGCCCGCCGAACGCCATGACGAGGGCGCCCAGCCAGATGTAGCGCACCAAGGGCTTGTATTGAATGCGCATGCTCCAGGCGCCCTCACCCAAAGGATTGCCCATGGCGACGAACAGATCGCGCGCCCAGCCCACGGAAATCGCGGCATGGCTATTGTCGGTTTGCTGCACCCAGAAATGACGCTTCTCGGGCAGCAATGTCGCCACCGGCTTACCACCGCGCGTCACCGCGACCGTCGCCTGCACCGCATCGTAATTCGGTCCGCGCACCACGGCCGAGCCGACAAACTTGAAGTCATAGCCCGCGATCGCAAAGCTTGCACCGGGTTTCAAAGCCACGTCTTTCTCGATCTTGTAGCTCTCCACGCCGCTCGCGCCGATGGCGAACAAGCCGACGCCCAGATGCGCAATCGCCATTCCCAGCATGCCGGCCGTGAATGCCTGGCGTTGGCGCCAGCGCCGCAGCGGCTCGAGCAGCGAGGAGAAAATCACCCAGAAGCCGAGGCTGAAGCCCAAGAGTCCGACCCAGTGAAATGTCCCGAACACCCAGCCCTGGATGAACACCGCCAGCAACACCGCCAAGCCCAACAGCCACCACAGCGGCCTTGCGGTCACGGTGAGCTTGCCGCGGCGCCAGGCCGAATGCATGCCGATGGCGAGGAACACCATCAGCGGCAGCACTGGCACCAGGAACATGACGGCGAATACCGGGGGGCCCACGGAAATCTTGCCGATTCCGAGCAGCTCGTACGCCAGCGGCGATAGCGTGCCCCACAGCACCAATGCCGCCACGCTCACCAGGATCACATTGTTCACCAGCAAGAAAAATTCCCGCGAGAACAGCTGGAAGCCGCCGGGTGCGTACAGCTTCGGCGCGCGCCAGGCATACAGACTGAGCGAGCCGCCGATGGTGATCACCAGAAATGCCAGAATATACAATCCTCGGGTGGGATCGCTGGCGAAGGAGTGCACCGACACCAGCACCCCGGAGCGCACCAGGAAGGTCCCGATCAGGCTCAACGAAAACGCAAAGATCGCCAGCAACAGAGTCCAGCTTTTGAAAATCCCGCGCTTCTCGGTGACGCTGAGCGAGTGAATCAACGCAGTGCCCACCAGCCAGGGCATGAACGAAGCGTTCTCCACCGGATCCCAGAACCACCAGCCGCCCCAGCCCAGTTCGTAATAGGCCCACCAGCTTCCCAAGGCGATTCCGATGGTTTGAAACAGCCACGCAAATATCGTCCAGGGTCGGGTCCACTTGGCCCAGGTTTGATCGAGACGGCCCTCCAGCATCGCGGCGCAGGCGAAGGCGAAGGCCACGGAGAAGCCGACGTAGCCCGTGTACAGCATGGGCGGATGAATGGCGAGCGCGAAGTCCTGCAGGATCGGATTCAAATCGGCGCCGTCGGCCGCCGCCGGCAGCAGACGCGCAAAGGGATTCGAGGTCCACAGCGTGAACAGCATGAAGCCTGCGCTCACCAGGCCCATCACCCCGAGCACGCGGCTGGAGAAACTGAGGGGCAACTGGCGGCTGAAGGCGGCCACTGCGACGCTCCAGATGGAGAGAATCAGAATCCACAGCAGCAACGAACCCTCGTGCGCGCCCCACACCGCGGTGATGCGGTAGAACAGCGGCAGCTGCGAATTCGAATTGCGCGCCACATACAGCACCGAGAAATCGCTGTTCACGAAGCAATAGGTCAGGCAGGCGAAGGCCATCGCAACGAATACGAATTGGCCCGTGACCGCTGGGCGCGCCACCGCCATCCAGGCGGGCTTCGATTTCCAGGCACCGCTCAGCCCGAAGAACGCTTGCGAGACGCTGAGCACGAAGGCGAGAATGAGCGCGAATACACCGAGTTCTGCTGTCATGGTTGCCTCAAGCTAGCCCGTGGGTCCCGCCGCCGCCTTGGGCACGGCCTTGCCTTTCAGCGAGGCGGCGACCTCCGGCGGCATGTACTTCTCATCGTGCTTGGCCAGCACTTCGTCGGCAATGAACACGCCGTCCGCGCCCATGGTTCCATGCGCGATGATTCCCTGGCCCTCGCGAAACAGATCGGGCAGCACGCCGGTATACTCCACCGGTACTTCGTGCGCGAAATCCGTCAGCACGAATCTCACTTCGAGATCGCCGCTTTTGCGCTGCACGCTGCCCTTGACCACCATGCCGCCGGCGCGAAAACGCTTGTTCGCCGGCACCTTGCCGGCCGCGATTTGACTCGGGTCGTAGTAGAACATGATGTTTTCGCGCGAGGCCACGACCGCGAGCGACACCGAGGCGGCGACCCCGGCCAATATGCCCAGCACGACGAATAAGCGTTTACGGCGCGGCGTCATGGCGCCTCACCCGCCGCGGCGGCAATCGCACGTTGTGCGCGCAGTCGCGCTGCTGCAAGCAGGCGGCGCGCCGCCCATACGTTCCAGGCGAGCACGGCCAAGGTCAGCCCAAAACACGGCCAGACGAAGCGCGCATAGCCACCCATCGACCAGAAACCTGCGTCCATCACGATGCAACTGCCTCCCGCACCCATGCTGCGCCGCGTTCCCGATTGAGTATTTCGCCGCGTAGCCGAATGCATAGCATGCCAGCATAGAACAACGTGAACCCCAGCAGCATGGAAAGAAGCGGCCATAGCATGCTGGGGTCGATCTCAGGCCGGCCCAGCTTGGCCACCGTTGCCGCCTGGTGCAGCGAGTTCCACCACTGGACGGAGTAATGCACGATGGGCACGTTGACCAAGCCGACGATGGAGAGCAGCGCGGCTGCCCGGTCGCCCCGCCCGGCATCCTCGAACGCCGGACGCAGCGCCATCACGCCGACATATAGAAACAGCTGGATCAACTCCGTGGTCAGCCGCGGATCCCAGGCCCAGTAGGTACCCCACATCGGACGCCCCCAAAGCGACCCGGTTGCCAGGGCCGCCAGCGTAAAGGATGCACCGATGGGCGCCGACGCCGCCGCCACCGCATGGCCTATTTTAATCCGCCAGATCAACGCGATCGCCCCGGCGACCGCCATCACCGAATACGCGGCCAAGGACATCCACGCGCTCGGCGCATGCACATAGATGATCCGAAAGGCGTCTCCTTGCTGATAGTCGGGCGGCGCGAACACCAGCCCGTCGATGAGTCCATAGCCGATGGCAATCGCCGCCAGCCCCAACAACCAGGGTGTGAACGCCGCGGCCACCCCGTACACATAGGGCGGCGAGGCCAGCTTGTAGAACCAAGTCCACATGATCGGTGTACCTTTCACTCCAGCGAAATGCGCAGAGCAGCGGTCGCTGCAAACGGCGCCAGCGTACACGTGAACACGCACAGCGCGGCCAGAAAATACAGGGCTCCTGCCGGACTCGCCCCGCCGATCGCCCGATCGGTGGCATTGGCGCCGAATATCAATAAGGGCATGGCCAGCGGCAGCACGATCAGGGACAACAGCACATTTCCGCGGCGCAGCCCCACGGTGAGACCCGCGCCGATGGCGCCCAGCCAGCTTAAAGTAAGCGTGCCAAAGGCCAGACTCAGCATCATGGTTGCAAATGCGCTCGTCGGTATTCCTAACGCAACGCCGACGATGGGCGAGACGATCACCAGCGCCGCACCGCTCACCAGCCAGTGCGCCAGGGCCTTGGCGATCACAATCAGCCCCAGCTCCTGGCCGCAGATCGCAAGCTGCTCCAAGGTTCCATCGTCCGCGTCGCTCTTGAACAAGGAGTCCAGGGACAGGAGCGACGATAACAGCGCCGCCACCCAAAGCACACCCGGCGCCATGTCTCGCAGCAGCGACAGCTGCGGGCTCAGGCTCAAGGGAAACAGGGTGGTAACGATCAGAAAGAACACCAGTGGCTGCAATAGTTGTCCCGGCCGCCGAAAACTGAGGCACAGTTCACGGCGCAGGATCAGCGACATCGCGGCCCAGGCTCCAACGCTCATGCCGCAAGCTCCAGCCGTTGCACGTCGCCGGCCAGCCGTATCTCGTGGTGGGCGACCACCACGGCAAGGCCGCCCGCCCTCACATGCTCCGCGAGCAGCGTGGAGACAAGCTCGGTGCCCGCCGAGTCGAGGTTGCTGAAGGGTTCATCCAGCAACCACAGGGCCGCGCCGCTCGCGAGGATCCGGGCCATTGCCACCCGGCGCCGCTGGCCCGCCGACAGCACCCGTGCCGGCAGGTCCGCGCAGTGCTCCACACCCGTCCTGCCCAAGCTTGCGCGCAATTCCGCACTGGCCAGATGCCGGCGCAGCCCGATGCTGAAGCGCAGATTTTCCAGCGCCGTCAGATCGCCTTTCAGGGCCGCATCGTGCGAGGAGTAGGCAAGGCTTGCATGGAATTGCGCCCGTGACTTGTGAATGGGCTGTCCGCGCCAGGCCACCGTGCCCTCCTCCGGTCTCAATAGACCGCACAGCACCCGCAGCAAGGTGGTCTTGCCGGCGCCATTCGGGCCCGACACCTGCAGCAGCTGCTGCGGGCGAAGCGCGAGGCTGACGCCCTTGAGCACATGGCGGTCGCCGCGCCAGACGTGGACCCTGTCAACTTCAAGACCGTCGGCGGCGCTGTTCATGCTGGCGCGATCTTAGCTAAATCAAAGAGTTGGCGCTACCAATTCATCTCATAATGAGAACCGGGCCGGCGATGTTGCGGCAGCGCCGATTCTGGTATTTTGTCGGCCCGGCGAGAACAACCAATAACAACGGGAGCTCACCCATGCCGCTGTCGAAGAAAGTTGCTGCTGAATTCATAGGGACCTTTTGGCTGGTGTTAGGGGGCTGCGGCAGCGCGGTGCTCGCCGCCGCATTTCCAAATGTGGGCATCGGTCTTCTCGGGGTTTCCCTGGCGTTCGGCCTCACCGTAGTCACCATGGCATTCGCCATCGGCCATGTGTCGGGCTGTCACTTGAACCCGGCCATCACCTTCGGACTCGCCATCGGCGGCCGCCATCCGGCCCGTGAAATTCTCCCCTACTGGGTCGCGCAGGTGGCGGGCGGCATCATCGCAGCGGCAGTGCTGGTCTACATCGCCAGCGGCAATGGCTCGGATCCACTCGCCGCCGGACTTGCCGCAAACGGCTACGCAGAACATTCGCCCGGGCATTACACCATGGCCGCCGGATTCGTCACCGAAGTGGTGATGAGCGCCATATTCCTGTTCGTGATCATGGGGGCAACGGATACCCGGGCCCCCAACGGCTTTGCGCCCTTGGCGATCGGCCTGACGCTCACCCTCTGAAGGGTTTCTCCGCTGAGCAGGTCGACAATCCGGGCGGCGACACTCGACCTTAAGATCAGCAACTCACCGGCCGTGACGGGCAGCTTGAATCGGCGCGGTCCGGAGCTGCCGGGATCGACGAACAGGATGCCGCCGCGCCGCTCGATCGTCGGCTGATGCGAGTGGCCGGATACCACGACGCGGGTATCCGCCGGCGCTGGTCGCGCCAGCCGCAAGGCGAGACGGTGCTGAATGGATCGCACCGCCCCGCCTCGCGTGACGCGAGCCTCAGCGCGCCCAGTACCCCGGAACGTGATGCCAGTGCGGGCCTCGCTGTTCCCAGTGGTCGGGTACCCAATGCCATCCGCGCCTCTCCGGGATCCAGCGCCCCGCCACCCACACATGGCCGTGATCGCGATAGTCCCAGTAGCCCGGCGCCCAGACAAAGCCCGCGCGCGCCGGCGGAACCACTTCAACCTGGGCCGCGGGGGGCGCCACGTCGACATCGACCACCACGCCGGCCGATGCCACGGCGGGCGCGACCAGCGCGCTGCCGGCAATCAGCAATCCCGCGAGAAACGTCTTACCCGTATTCTTCATGCAACACTCCTAAGGTGCCATGCACCGATTGTTAAAGGGTTGAGCCCTATTCCCAAAAACGCGCCGCCATTATAATCGGTTGACCATGGGCGAATCCGCAGAATATGGCGCGATCGCCTCGGCCTTCAGCATGGGCAGCACCTTGACGC
>Ga0302320_10020417_pt1 | contig 13215 bp, 10 predicted proteins | sample Bog_T0_3_FD_202130 | JGI IMG/M metagenome (GOLD analysis project Ga0302320, IMG submission 202130) | Peat permafrost microbial communities from Stordalen Mire near Abisko, Sweden - Bog_T0_3 | ecosystem: Environmental > Terrestrial > Soil > Wetlands > Peat | place: Sweden: Abisko, Stordalen Mire...
AGAAACTATCTGGAAAGTTTCGGGTTTTAGTCTGCAATCGCCATCGTCTTGCACCGCCTCGTCGCGAATACATCGTAGATTCCACATTTTTGTGGTTTCCGTATGGGCATGCGTGTCTTAATGCGAGCGGCGCTTGTAACCGCCGTGGCGGCAGCGCTCACTACTGCCTCGTACTACGTCGTCACCGCATACTTTCGAGACGCACCTAAGATTCGCCTCATCTCCGCTGACATGCAAAAGTCGGCAGACCCTCAGGTATTGCTCAAAGCCGCGGACCGTTTTTATTTTCTAAATAACGGACCCGCAGCTGCCCCGCTCTATGACAGAGCTGAGAAACTGCTTTCGGAGCGTGGTAATGCTCGGGATGAGCTTCACGCCAAGGTCGGCCGGCTTCGATCAGAAGCGGAAACGATGTCGTTCGTTGACCTTTCACGTTTCTTGAATGAACAACTCCAGAATCCCATCGTCCAGAGTGACAAGAGACTGCGACTTTGGTGCCTGATCGCAAAAGGCTACACGGACATCGAGATTGACTATCGAGCTTCAAAGCGCGACTGGCTAGAAGCGCAGGATATTGCAAAGAGCTTGGGCGAGGATCAATGGGTGACCAGAGCATCTGGCGAATTGGGTCTGATCGGTTTCCTAGAAGGGAATCCCGGACGGGCGGCCAGACTTCTTGGTGGCGCGCTCCTTTCCACCATGACGAACGGTGACACCGCTGGCCAAGTACGCTTCCTAGAATTGCTTGGCAGGGGCTTCGAAGAAGTCAATCGTCACGCGGAAGCACTGAAATTCTTTGAGAGAGCTATCAGACTAGCGGAGGCTGATCCTGACTGTGGACTTCCGTTCATGGGTTATGAAGGAAAAGCTCAAACCCTGGTCTCGCTCGGCAGAACCGACGAGGCGAAGGTCGTACTTCAGAATGCGCTCACCAAAGCGCGATCACAAGAAAAGCGAGGCCACGAGGCGCAATTGCTGATTCTTCTCGGAAAACTAGCCGCACAGAAGGGTGACCGACAGCAAGCGGTGAAATATTTGGAAGATGCCGGCCAGTTCGCGACCCAAGCCCAGTTCTACCGGATGGAAGCCGACGCCATGTTCGAACTGGCTCAAATCTATCGTGATGCCGGGGATCTTGCCGCAGCGGAGGACCGGGCTACTCAGGGTCTGGCCGCAAGCCAGCGGGTTGGTGATCGTTATTACGTCCCTCGCAACCTGACGATGCTCGCCGATTTGAAGGCGCATCGTGGAAACTTTGCCGAAGCAAATGCTCTCTACGAACAGGCGGAAGATGTGATAGAGGGAATGCTCATCAGCGTCGATGAGCCATATTGGAACAGTTCCGTTGCTGCAGCAATGAGTGAGACCTACCTTCGACACTTTGAACTTGTCACCAAGAATGGTGACGCACGCGGGGCGTTCGCAGTTCTCGAACGCGTTCGAGGCCGAACTCTCGCATGGGCTCTAAAAGATAGAAAGGCGCAGCCCGCAACGGAATCAGATCAGACAGCCGCGCTCGAAGGCGATGTGGCAGGTCTCCAGGCGCGACTCATGCAGACGAACGGCGCACCTGAACGAGAACAATTGCTGGACAACCTCGTTGAATACGAACGACGGCTAGGTCTGGCGTGGACCAGAGAAGACGTTCCCACCCGACGACTTCCGGTGCAGCCAGCCGCGTTGACGAATGTGGAAAACGACCTGCGTCCAGATGAAGCACTACTGGAGTATGTGCTGGATGATTCCATCTCCTTCTGTATTTCGGTGACACGCCGGGGCGCGCACGTTCAAGCGCTGCCGATTGGGCGCAAGGAAGTCGAACAACTGGCGGAGCAATTTGTCGATGAGGTACGCGCAAAGGGCGCAGGGGTAGAAACCTCGAAACGTCTGTTCCAAGGGCTCTTGGAGCCGATCCCCGAAGCGAGGACAGCAGCAAGACTCATCGTTGCGCCGGATGGGGCGTTGAACCTGCTTCCATTTGAGGCACTGCGCGATAACCAGGGCGAGTATCTGTTGAAGTCTCGCGTGATAAGTTACGTGCCTTCCGGAACCATCCTTGATGCCTTGCGTAGAGCGAGGAAGAACGAAAGCGCGGCGAGTCCGTTTCTCGGTGTAGGTGATGTTGCCTACGAGAATCAAGGGGGAGCGGGCAGGAGAATTCCGGCTCCGGACAACGTCCGCGGACGGGTTCTTCGTGGCATGGCAGACCTGTCCGGGATGAGGCTTCAAGATCTTCCTCAAACTCGGGAAGAGGTCGAGAAAATCGGTAAAATTGTCGGACCGGAGGCGGTAATCTTGATGGGTAAGGACGCCACGGAAACTGCATTCAAGAAGGAGCCACTCGACCAGTTTCGCGTGTTGCACCTGGCGGTCCACGGGTTCGTAGATACGCAGTATCCGGAGCGTTCCGCGCTGGTTTTGGGGACAGACCCGAAATCTGGTGATGATGGACTCCTGCAGGTGCGCGAGATCATCAGATTGCGACTGAATGCCGAACTGACTACGCTATCCGCTTGCGATACAGGCGTGGGCAAACTACAGGGACAAGAGGGCGTTAGCAGTCTAGTGGAGGCGTTCTTGGTAGCAGGTTCGAAATCGGTCGTCGCAAGTCTATGGAGCGCCGACGACACTTTCGCGAGTGCGCTGATGAATCGTTTCTACCTACGGCTGGGCAAAGGTGAGGATACCGGCTCTGCGCTCCGAGGAGCGAAGATAGACTTGTTGGCGAAGTATGGTGAGCAGGTGAGCCCATTTTATTGGGCAGCATTCGTGGCTGTCGGGGAGACCTCCACACCGATTGGGATTAAACAGCAATGAACTTGACTCTCGAAGAGCGCACAAAGGTTTTCGACAAGGTCTGCCGCTTGGTGGAAACCAAGCACTTCAATCCCTCCATGAATGGAGTGGATTGGAATGCGCTGGCTAAGAACCGTCGGGACCAAATTCTCGCGTCCGCAGAACCGGAGACATTCGAGAAGCAGGTTCAGGGTCTCGTTGCTGAGCTTAAAACTAGCCACACGGGCTTCCGACATGCCGGAATGCGAAACCTCCCGGCTCGGCACGCCATCAATGCAACCATGCAGCGCATCGCTGTGAACGGCGGTGAACGCTGGATGTTTCAGGATGTTCACGAAGGTGGTCCAGCCTACTCTGCGGGGATACGGCCTGGAGATTTGTTGCTCGGCAATGGTGAGCGGGAAATTCGACCTCCGGACGATCTAACGTTTTCCGTCGGAGAATCGGCAAGTCTACTAATCGAAAAGCTCCACGGAGGACAGCAGACAATTAAAGTCCAACTGCCCATGCCCAAGTCAAAGACACATCCAGTCACCACGCCCAAAGCCGTCCACGCTGAAAGGTTGAGCGATGAAATTGGCCTGCTCAAAGTCGCCATGTTCCCTGGCGTGATTGGTATTGACGTTGCGAAAGATATTGATCGTGCTATTGAGTCTCTGAAGGGTTCTAACCGTCTCATCGTGGACCTTCGAGGAAACACCGGCGGGGGAATCGGCGGACTGCGGCTCATGAGCTATTTGACACCTGGAAAGCTAGAGGTTGGCTACAGTCTCACGCGAAAACATCGCGAGCGCGGGTATCGTCGTGAGGAACTGACCCGATTCGGACGGATTCCGTCCCACAAGGCGACTCTAATATGGCTAGCGGCCCGATATGCCTTCGTTGAAAAATCTATCCTCGTGGTCACCGAAGGCCTCGGTCAGCGACGATTCCACGGTCGAGTCGTGATGCTGGTCAATGAGCACACCGCCAGCGCCGGCGAGATGGTCTCAGCGTTTGCTGAGGAAAATAATCTCGCAACTATCGTGGGAACGAAGACGCCTGGCCGTCTCCTGAGCGGCAGCGCATACAAGGTTGGCCACGGATACATTCTTGGCCTCCCGGTTGCCGCCTACCTGACGTGGCAAGGACGGATGCTAGAGAACAACGGCATCGTGCCGAAGTTTTCCATTGAACTCTCGCGGGAAGCATTGAGGGATGGCAGAGATACTCAACTCGAAACCGCTATCGAAGTAGTTAAGGCGCTGTAGCCGCTCGCCGCGACGTCTGGGAGACCTGCGAAGATCGCTACCAGACCCGTTCCACGATCCTCACTTCGCAGTTGCCGGTTTCGCGCTGGTACGAGCAGATCGGAGATCACACCATCGCGGATGGCATCCTCGACCGTTTGGTCCATAACGCTCATCGCATCGAGATGCGCGGAGAATCCATGCGGAAAAAGCGCGATGGTTGTTTGCCGCCGAAGGCTCATGATTCTTATGACAAGGCGAGACTTTTCATCTCGGTTGGAATGGGCTTCTCGCTTTAGTTGGTTAACTTTTTTCAACAGAGTCTCTGAGTGGAAAGATGTGTGGGAGGTGCTTTCTGGACTTGGCCAAGTTTCGCTTGACATCCTCCGTCCGCTAGCGTAGATTCCACTCACTTTGTTTTCTCCGTTCTTGGGGACCTTCGGGAACAACAGCTTTAGGAGACTGATCTGAGCCGCTGATTAAGGGCGCGCACGGAGCTTCGGCTCGTTTGGCCCACCACATTGCAAATGCTGCCTAGCTCCAAGCCAAAGCGAACTGAAGTCCCAGTTCTCGCGAAATACCGCTTGTCGAATTTTGAGGACGAAAACAGTGCTTTCGAAGCACCGCCTTGCAAGTCTCACTGTTGGACCGGGCACCGATTCCCGGACGAGGCACGCTCCGAACGGCATCTCGAATCGAGGAAGAACATCATGAAACGCACGACATCTCTGTTGGCTCTTCTGCCACTCTTTGTCCTTGGAGCACTCGTCTCGCCGTTCGCTGCCGCTCAGAACGGCGGCAATTTCGTCGCGGGCATCAACTACCCTGCAGGGCCGCCAGAAGGTCCGTCAAATACGGGCTATTGGGGTGGCGAGATTTATCCGGTTGAGGTCCACACTGGTGACTTCAACGGGGATGGCAAGGTCGATGTGGTGGTCGCGGCGTACGGAGGTGTGGTGGTCTACATTAGCAACGGCGACGGGACATTCCAGGCTCCTATCGTAACGGCAGTGTCCAGCAGCATAAGGTCAATGGTGATAGGTGACTTCAACGGGGACGGCAAACTCGATGTAGCAGTGGGGGACGACGGAGGCTCGAACTCGGGCGACTTGACCATTTTACTGGGCAATGGTGACGGTACGTTTACCCAGTCTTCGCAATACACGGTGAATGGGATTTTTAGTCAAGCGTCCACCTTGGCGGCCGGCGACTTCAATCACGACGGGAAGTTGGATTTGGCAGTCGGCCTCGCCTGCTACAACATCCCCGCGACTGGGTGCGCAGTTGGGAGCGTCAGCATTTACTTGGGAAATGGCGATGGAACATTGGCAACCCCCACGAGCTACCCCACCGTGGGAAACAGTGCCCTATTACCGCTGGTAGGCATTTTCAACGGCAATCTTGACGTAATCGCTGGAAGCGCCTATGCGCCCGGAGACTATACGCACTCAAGCCTCACTGTCTTGTTGGGCAAAGGCGACGGAACCTTTAACGAGTCCGTGACGACTCTGCCTTTTTCAACTCTTAGTGCTCTAGCTGCTGCGGATTTCAATTCCGATGGAAAACTCGACCTCGCCATCACCACTTTCCCACCAGGTCTCCAAATCCTTTCGGGGAACGGAGATGGATCTTTCCAGGCTCCTGTCTCTTACGCCAGCACATTGAATTATTCTGTGACAGACACTACCGCTATAGCCATTGCCGATCTGAACCATGATGGCGCTCCAGACCTCGCTATCAGTGGAACTGACGGCTTCGGTAACAATGGAGTCCAAGTATTCTTGAACACTGGCACTGGACAGTTTGTCGGCGGACAGGCCTATGGTTTGGGCGGGTGGGTCTACGCTCCGATCGTGGCCCAGGATTTCAATGGCGACGGGAGCCCGGACATCGTAATGGCAAGTTATTGCTCGGGAAACTACTTTATTGACGATAACTGCCCAGGAGGAACTCTGAGCGTCTTGCTCGGGAATGCCGACGGGACGATGCAAGGCGCAGCCATCACAAGTCAGGCGCTTGGCACGGTGTACGCCGCTATAACTGCAGATGTCAACGGCGATGGAATTCCGGATCTCGTGGAATCGGTTTATGTGCCCAGCTACGGGAACCAAGGAGGGATTCTTGTATTTCTTGGCACTGGAAACGGCCAATATGCGGCACCGACGTTGTACACCGCCGGTTTCGCAACCGCATTGGCACTTGTTGCTGGGGACTTTAATAACGACGGAAAGGTGGATATCGCCGCAGTCGGTGAAGGCCTAGATGGAAGCTTCGCGCAAGGCGAAGTGAGCCTTCTGTTAGGAAACGGTGACGGAACATTTCAGTCGCCGGTTAGCTACGGTACGGGCGGCCAGTATTCCCTCTCATTGGTTACCGGCGACTTTAACGGCGATGGGAAGCTTGACATCGCCGTAGTCAATCAATCTTCGAGCGTAAGCATTCTTCTCGGCAATGGAGACGGCACGCTCGAACCTGCGGTAGTCACGACTACAGGCTCGATAAATTTTGGGATCGCGGCAGCTGATTTCAATAATGACGGAAAGACAGACATTGCCGTCGATTATTGGGATCCCTACGCCAATCGTGGTTTTGTGCAGGTGCTCCTGAGCGGTACGAATGGATCTCTCAGCGCTGGAGGAGGTCCGTATTCCAGCGGCGGGAACGGGCCTACATATCAAGTTAATATCGAAGGTGGCGCACTAGCTATAGCAGACGTGAACAGAGACGGCAAGTTGGATATCGTCGTAGCGAACCAATGCCAGTCGTTCGACACAGGCTGCTCATTTGGCTCGCTCGCCGTGCTGGACGGAAACGGCGACGGGACTTTCCAAATCGGTCCCATTCAAGATGCGTTGGAGGGCGACGGGAATTACTATTCTCTCCTTCTGGCCGATGTCAATGGGGACGGAATCCTCGACGCTATCGCTGCTGATCTGACGGGAGTCGAGGTACTGCTCGGTAAGACCGATGGCTCGTTTCTGCCGCCAACGGTCTACGCAAGCGTGTCAACGTCTAGCAACACCACATTGGCGCTTGCTGATTTAAATATCATTCAGCCGGGCGCAGGTACAGGTTCGACCGCGGTTTTCGTAAACAGGGCCGGGACTTACCTTGTGACCCAGTCCTCGGCCAACCCCTCGAATGGGGCGCAGAGCGTCACGCTGACGACCACGGTCTCGGCAAGCTATTTGAAGAGCAGTCCTACCGGCTCTGTGACGTATTATGAGGGGGCGACGAATTGGGGATCGTCCACAATCGCTGCGGGTCTTGCATCGATCAACATCACCGGTCTGAGCCAGGGCGTGCACACGATAGTGCCTTACTACTCTGGAGACTCAAACTTTTTCAGTCACTATGGAACTCCGATCTTGCAAGTGGTTGGGTCGGCAATGGCGAGCCAGACCATCACGTTCACTACACCGGCTCCGGCAACGGCGAAATCCGGGGATAGCTTCACGGTAGCGGCAACCGGTGGCGGAAGCGGGAACCCGGTAGTCTTTACGGCTGGCGCTGGCTCGGTATGCACTCTTTCGGGTGCGACGTACGCCATGACCAGCAATACCGGATTCTGTTATGTGGTCGCCAGCCAGGCTGGCAACAGCAACTACGCGGCTGCACCGCATGTGATCGAGACCGTAACCGCGGTGAAGACCGTCACCAAGATTGCGCCGACGGTGACCTTCAATGGCGCTCCCGCCAGTGCTGCCTACTTGTCAACGTTCACGGTGGCAGCCACGCAAAACTCCGGGGTCATTCCGACGATTACGGCATCGCCGAGCACGGTGTGCACGATCAGCGGCAACGCGGTCACGATGGTGAAAGGTACTGGAACCTGTACGGTGAAAGCATCGTGGGCCACGAACGACTACTACCTGGCGGCCACACAAACCCAGAGCACGACGGCGCAGAAACTAGCCTCCTCGGTGAACTGGACTACACCGGTGGCGATCGCCTACGGAACGGCGCTGAGCGGAGTTCTGGATGCGACCGGCAGCGTGCCGGGCAAGTACGCCTATAAGAACGGAACGGCTACAGTGACGGCGACCAAAGTGCTGGCGGCGGGTAACTATACGCTGGCGGTAACCTTTACTCCGACAGCGAGCACGGACTACACGACGGCGACGGCCAGCGTGCTGCTGACGGTCAACCAAGCGGCCACCACGACCACAGTCACTTCGTCGAGTACGACTGTGACCTTGAGCAAGACTGGCAGTGCTTCGGCGACGCTGGTCTTCAATGTGAGTTCGTACAAGCCGACGGGGTCAGTCACGTTGAGTACCGGCGTCGGCGGGCCGAGCTGCATGGGGGTCGTGAGTTCCAGCACTGGGAACGGAAGCTGTAAGCTGACGTTCACCACGGCGGGGACCTACATGATCGGCGCGAGCTACCCAGGAGACGCGAACCACACCGGGAGCGACAACTCGGGACAGAATCCGCCGGTGACGGTAGCGGTGAACCCTTACTAAGGAGCAAACCGGGAGGCCGTTGATTTAGGTGCGTTAACTCAAGGTCGCGCAGGAGCGCGGGGGTAGAGTGCCCGATTCCGGCAAACTGCTGCCTGCTTCTAAAGCGTCGAGGGAGGGAAGGGACGCCAGCCCCTTCCCTCGCGCACACATCCTCGAAACCTGCCTGCCACGCTGCAACCGTCTCGAAAGCCAGATCACCCAAAGAATTGAATTAGCCTCCGCTTCGCTGCGGACCATTTCGCTTGACGATTCCGAACACTTTGCTCCACAACCGCCAAGTCAGCGTCGCTGTGCTCCGCCTGCTGTTCATCTTCGCTCCGGAATGCCGTTCGGCTTGCTGCTGGAATGAGCGTTCACCTTCACCGGAATACCCTAATCAGCAGAAGCAGAGTTCTCCACGGTCTCACTGACTCGGAGTCCGAGCCGCTTTGCGGGAGGGCTTAGGTTGTTGCCCAGTGTGCACAGTACCGGCTTTCGCGTCCGGGGGCTGCGTGATGGTCGCACCTGGCGCGAAGGGGTCCTTTCCCTCAAGCAGCGATGATGCAACGAAACTAACCAGTATCATTGCACTCAACAATCCCCACACGAGAACGACTGGCTTCCAGGGAACGAGAATGTACATCGCAGACCTCCGCAGACGAAGAGCGGTTTACGATTACAAATATTATACTGCGAATCCCCAAGAACTTTTTTTGTGAAAATCGTGCTCGTCGTGAATCATGACGGCGTTCTCCACCAGAGATTCTGACCGTTGCCGGGTTGTGGCTTCAAAGCACGCGAATGGGAAATCGTATCCACTCTAAGCCTCGCTGGCGCAAGCCGAGGAAATACGAACCCTGAGAGACGCCAGCCAGAACGACTTCGGTTCTCAGTACCACAATGTGATCTTCGAGTTTAGCCGTGGCACTCGTGCGGAAGAGTTCGGCGCCGCTCGGATCAAGAAGCGCAACATCGTACGTCCCCTCGTTGCTTCCTATCGGCAACTCCAAGTTCAGACTCCTCGCGTTCCGAGGAACTTCTAATGGCGGCTGACTAGTTTCGGGTGGGTTTTCTCCGCGAACCGTCGCACGCCCACGCAAATCGAGAACCACAACCGCCGCAGTTTGCACCGGCGGCCGAGATCGCACCCAGAACCATCCTGCTATCGCACAGATGAAAACCGCCGCCGCGGCGAGCCAAATCTGAGTACGCCGTCGATCCACTGCCTGCTTACGGAATTGGGTGAACTCCCGAAAGCACGGGCTACAGGAGCTGAAGTGATTGAGCCAACGATCCGCTTCTGATAGCGGTACCTTGTGAGCGGCTATTCCTCGGAGTACCGCAGAGTCGGGACAACCGACACGTTGCGGGTTTGGAAAATCTCGGGATAGACCCTTCCCCAGGAGATCCAATATCCGCCTTTCTTCGCCGTTGAATTCTTCTTGTGCCTTCAGAGCTTGCCTGCTTCCATTTGAAATCGTCCAATCAAAGAAACGCCAAGTTTAACGCGACCAATCGATGCAAACCACCCTAGCGACGCAATAATCACTTAGCGCCGCCCAGTCGAGCGCGGAGCTTACCGATTGCATATCGAAATCGAAGTTTGACTTGGGGTTCGGTCAGTCTCAATTGTGTCGCGATTTCCTTCCATGAATATCCGTACTGTCGAGCCGCCCAGACCTTGCGGGTCCACTCATCCATGTTCCGAACTGCTTCTTTGAGTTGGATCGATTGCTCCAGATCACGTACCGCCTTTGAATCGTGGGCCTGCCGCAAGCGCTCCAGATCGCGACTGGAAGGAAAATGCTGCATCGTCTGCAGTCTTCTGCGCTCCTTCTTTTGAGCGCGATTGAACCGATGATGGAAAGCACCGAAGAGATAAGCTTCCATGTTCTTTATTCGCCAGTTTCTCCCGTTGGAGCGCTGGATTGTTTTCGCGACCGAGCGCAACACTCCCTCCCAGACCTCAGAAGCGAAAGCAAGTGCTTCGTCAGAGCTTTTCCCTGGCTGCTCTCTATACGCGTGAGCCTGGACGCTTGGCCACAAACGCCGCGCGACAACTATCAATTCGCTTATCTCGTGCTGGGGAGCCGCGACAGGGGGGATAAAACTCGAAAGAACCCATTCCGGGCTCAACTCGCGGCTGGACATCTGAGAGGGCCTCAACCCGACTCACAAATTTAGATGGCCAGAAGTACAAATCGTGACATGCCGACTCGCGAGTGTCAAGCAATCTCCTTGTCCGGCGGCCCGTTCCGCCCGGTGGCAAAAATAATTCTTTCTTGATACTTTTCCTCGCTCCCGGTTCCTTGACTAGATGTAGGGCGTTGACCAATCTCTGCCGGTTAGGGAAGGAACTTGGAGCAGTGTTCCCCAGGGTTGAAGTACGTCACCTTCACGCAGTCATCGTCTTGGCCGAAGAGCTGAACTTCACTCGGGCCGCAGACAAATTGCACATCACCCAATCTGGATTCAGCAAACAGATAAATGAAGTCGAAGCAATGCACAGATTTCACTTATTCATTCGCACGAACAAGAAGAATGTAGAGCTCACCGAAGTGGGCCGCATCTTCGTCGAAGAGGCGCGTCTGGCACTCTGGCACATAGACCGGGCCGTTCACGCTGCGCGCGAGGGGAGCGATAGCATTTTGACCATCGGGCACTCACCCGACGCCGACCACGCCTGGATTTCGTCCATTCTCGCAATCCGTCTGCCCATGTACCCTAAACTTCACATCCAGCTCATCAGCGAGTTCTCCACCGAGTTGGTCCGGCGCGTGATGGCAGGCGACTTGAATCTGGCATTGGTGACAGCACCGCCGGAAAGCTCTCGGATCACGGCTGCGGCATTCGCTCAGACGCACCTCTATGCCGCACTCCCGCAGAACCACACAGCGGCTCAAAAGGAAGACATTGCTTTCCAAGATTTGGCAAAAGACGAATGGATTCTGTATGCTCGGCGATCTCATCCCGTCGTTCGTGCTGCAATCATGGACGCGGCACAACGTCAGGGCGTCGCTCCGAAACACGCGCACGATATCCTTACTGCCCAAGAAGCAATTCACCTGGTATCTCAGCACGTTGGAGTAGCAATCGTGACCAAGCCTGCCTCAGTGGGCCTCGGCGTTGAAGGTGTGGTTATAAGGCCGCTGTCGGATCCATCGTTGTCTTTCGAAACATGCTTGATTATGAGATCCGATGATGATTCGCGATTGGCGAACGAGTTCGGCCGCTCCTTCCTCCGCAGATATGCACCCCAGCGTATGCCACCAAAGCAAATGGACTTTTGGCTGTCAGCCTGAGCTATGGTCTTGAAAACGTCAAACCGGTTCGGCGTCCCGTTGACACCAAAGGTCTCCGTGCCGTTTTCGTCACATTGTGTCTCTTTCCGTGACCCACTAACGGACGGGTTCGGAGTCAACCTAACAGCCGCAGGCTAACGTCAAGGCACTTTCGCGGCATAAACGATGATTCCCTACGGGCTGCCCCTCATTTATTCCACGTTTGCCCGTGACGCCGCGCCTTCTGAACGGCTGTTCCTGTTGCCTCTCGCGCCCCCGCCGCGGGGTCAGTTCAAAGAAAAGAGGCACATTATGATGACGAAGACTCTCAGCAAATCCGACCTGGCGCAGTTCACTGGCAGCGACAACTGGTATCGCCATTCGATCAACCGCAATGTTCTTTACACCGACGGCGCGCAGCACGTTGCCGAGCACGGCGGGGCGTATTGGCTTCTGGACGAAATCGCGATCATTCAGCCCTACAACAAGGCTGTTGCCGCCGAGGAATTTCAAGTCTGGAAACTCGCCGTGCATTCAGACCGAACCGCTACGCTCACCTGTGACGATGGTAACGGAAACATCGTGTTCACCAAGGAGATCGAGCACACGGATTTCACGCTGGATGAAATCACGCTCTATTTCGCTAACAATGTGATCCATCTGCCAAGCGAGTATTGATCAGCGGTTACACGTGCCGTTTTGGATAACTTCCCACTCTCGGGAACCATTGTGGGCCTTTGCGCCAGCTTCACGATACAGCGCGATCATCTTCTGTACCCGCACACAGGGTCGCTGCAATCAGCATCACATGGGTGAGGGCATCCTGGGGTAGGACCGTTGCGAGTGGACGAGCATTCCTAATTTCTTCGGTGGTGGGCGGCGTAAGCTCAATGATATAGTCCTTCCCCATGTCTTCGTTTGAACGGACGAAGTTCAGGAACTCGTTTTTCTCCTCGGGAGACGAAAAGGAAAATAGAAGCTCGTAAGCACCGGCGTCAGGATCACCGAGGAGAGCCAACGACCGCGTGTTCGTGAGATTCGCATATCCGACCAGGTACCCGATGATGTCGGCGGCAAAGAGCCGAGCTTCTGGATTATCGGTGGGCAAGAATTCGACGATGCAGAGCCAGTCCTTCTCATGTTGCCAGTAGGGCTCGAAATCGTCTTTGTGCTTCGTTGCCAAGATCGCCAGAGCACCGTTTTCCAGAGTTTTGGTTCAAGACTCGCGGTACAAGAACGGTACAACGAAAGCTCGTTCTTTACGGTTCTTAGCTGTTCCTTACAGGGCGTTGCGTTGCGACCGCTGCCTTGTAATTACAACGTGATCCAGTCTGTCCGCGCCCTTTCACGGCGGTAACATGGGTTCAAATCCCATCGGGGACGCCAACAATTCAATGCGTTCGCGGCATCCGCGCCGGTCTTCCCGCAACAGTCCGCAACCATCATGCGTGACCCACCGTTTCC
>Ga0302320_10020418_pt1 | contig 13215 bp, 10 predicted proteins | sample Bog_T0_3_FD_202130 | JGI IMG/M metagenome (GOLD analysis project Ga0302320, IMG submission 202130) | Peat permafrost microbial communities from Stordalen Mire near Abisko, Sweden - Bog_T0_3 | ecosystem: Environmental > Terrestrial > Soil > Wetlands > Peat | place: Sweden: Abisko, Stordalen Mire...
AAACGCTACCCTGAGAGCTACCCGGGAAAACGTGAGTTCGGCGGAAGGTGGAGATTTTCGGGCTAAGGCTTTGTTTTTGCTGGTGCCGGTTGAAGGAATCGAACCCTCGACCTACTGATTACAAATCAGTTGCTCTACCAACTGAGCTAAACCGGCTCGCCACGCCATGGCCTCCATTCGCTATCAGCGCGCCTGCCGCGAGGCAAGAGGGGCGCGTTTTTCGACCTCACGCCACCCGCCACCGTCGGCTCCCACAGGCCCTTGACCCGGAACGCCTCCTCCGCACCCGGCCACGGAGGCATCGTCACGGCGACGAAGGCGAGCGGGGCTCCGGCTTCGGCGCGGAACTGGAAATGCGTGCCCAGCGGGATCGTCAGGCTGACGCCGGGCGCGACGGAGACGACGTTCGAATCGGCGCCGCGGCGACGCCAGACCTCGCCGCGCCCGGAGACGAAATACCAAATTTCCTCGACCGTGTGATGCGCGACGGCCTGCGACGCCGCGCCGGCGGGGAGCTCGAAATGCGCGAAGCTGCCGCCCGAAAGCGACGTCAGCAAACGCACCGAGGTGCCGTCCGGCGCCACCGCGTCGGGCGCGGCGGCCAGCGATTTGGTCTGCAAGCGGGTCATGAATCCCTCATTTTTCTTTTGCCGCCAGTGTGCGCCCGTCGCGCTGTTTCGCGCAAGCCTTTGGCGCCCACGCCGGGCCAAGACGCTCGGCGCCGGCCTCAGGTGCGGCGAGTTCTGGCGCGACATGGGCGTCGTCGACCCGCCCGGCCATCGGCGCGTGCCTTCGCGATCATCGAGGCGGGGGCGGGCGGGTCTGGCCCGCCATAAGCACGGCCGCCCTTCCCTTCCGGCCCCGCTTCGTGTATCGCAGCGCACCAAAGGGATGCGCGGCTTCGTTTCCGCGCGCCGTCGCGACCCCGTCATATTCATTTTCGAGGGATGAGGCTCTGGCCTCACCCCTCGCTCTGTTTGTCGAAAGCCTTACATGAAGCTCCGCAACATCGCCATAATCGCCCACGTCGACCATGGCAAAACCACGCTGGTCGACCGCTTGCTGCAACAGTCTGGCGCCTTCCGCGAAAACCAGCGCGTCGCCGAGCGTGTGATGGATTCGAACGATCTGGAAAAAGAGCGCGGCATCACCATTCTGGCCAAGGCGACTTCGGTGATGTGGAAAGATATCCGCGTCAACATCGTCGACACGCCCGGCCACGCGGATTTCGGCGGCGAAGTGGAGCGCATCCTGTCGATGGTCGACGGCGCGATCGTGCTGGTCGACGCTTCCGAAGGCCCGATGCCGCAGACCAAGTTCGTCGTCGGCAAGGCGCTGAAGATCGGCCTGAAGCCGATCGTCTGCGTCAACAAGGTCGACAAACCCGACGCGCGCGTCACCGAGGTCGTCAACGAGTGCTTCGATCTGTTCGCCGCGCTCGACGCGACCGACGAGCAGCTCGATTTCCCCATCATCTACGGCTCGGCCAAGCAGGGCTGGATGGCGGAATCGCCGGACGGACCGAAGGACGGCATGGCCCCGTTGTTCGACATGGTCGTCAAGCACGTCGAGTCGCCCAAGGTCGGCGCCGGCGGCTTCCGCATGCTCGGCACCCTGCTCGAATCCAACCCCTATCTCGGCCGGGTCGTCACCGGTCGCGTGTTCTCGGGTTCGATCAAGTCCAACGCGCCGGTGAAGGTGATGGACCGTCTCGGCAATCTCATCGAGACCGGCCGCGTCTCGAAGCTGCTCGCGTTTCGCGGCATCGACCGCGCGCCGATCGACGAGGCTTTCGCGGGCGACATCATCGCCATCGCGGGCATGGAGAAGTTCAACGTCGCCGACACGCTGTGCAGCCCGGACGAGGTCGAGCCCCTGATGGCGCAGCCGATCGATCCGCCGACGCTGTCGATGACGTTCCTCGTCAACGACAGCCCGCTCGCGGGCACCGAGGGCGACAAGGTCACCAGCCGCGTCATCCGCGACCGCCTGTTCAAGGAGGCCGAGGGCAACGTCGCGCTGAAGGTCGAGGCCGCCCCGAATTCGGACGCCTATATCGTTTCGGGCCGCGGCGAATTGCAGCTCGCGATCCTGATCGAGCAAATGCGCCGCGAGGGCTTCGAACTCGGCGTCTCGCGCCCCAAGGTGCTGTTCCGTCGTGACGAGGAAGGCGAAATTCTGGAGCCGATCGAGGAGGTCGTGATCGACGTCGACGAGGAGCATTCCGGCGTCGTCGTGCAGAAGATGTCCGAGCGCAAGGGCGAAATGGTCGAGATGCGCCCCTCCGGCGGCAATCGCCTGCGTCTCGTGTTCCTGGCCCCGACGCGTGGCCTGATCGGCTATCTCGGCGAATTGCTCACCGACACCCGCGGCACAGCGATCATGAATCGCGTGTTCCACAATTGGGGCGGCTGGAAGGGCGAAATCGCGGGCCGTCGCAACGGCGTGCTGATCTCGAACGAAAAGGGCGAAGCGGTCGCCTACGCGATGTGGAACCTCGAGGATCGCGGCCCGATGATGATCGAGCCGGGCTGGAAGGTCTATCAGGGCATGATCGTGGGCCAGCACAGCCGCGACAACGATCTCGAGGTGAACGTGCTCAAGGGCAAGAAGCTCACCAACATTCGCACCCATTCGAAGGACGAGGCCGTGCGCCTGACGCCTCCGATCCAGATGACGCTGGAAAAGGCTCTCGCCTATATCCAGGACGACGAACTGGTCGAGGTGACGCCGAAGTCGATCCGTTTGCGCAAGACTTACCTCGACCCCAACGAGCGCAAGCGCGCGGAACGCTCGAAGTCCGCCGACATCGTCGCGTAAGACGGGCGGCTTGGACGTCGCGGGCGCCGCGCCCTCCGGACTGCCTGAACGAAGATCCTGCTCGGTATCATCGGACAGATCGCGCCCGGCAGCCGTTGTTGGCGGGACGGCGGTTCGGGGCGGCAAGACCATGGTTTAAGCGTTTCGTCCGCGACCTTGCCACGGCGCTCCTGAAACGCGATCCTGCCTCCACAAAAGAATGACACGGGGAGGAGTCGGCATGGCGGAAGCGCGCGGCGTCACGAGTTCGTCCATCGACCCCTTCTGCGACGCCTTTCTCACCGACCCCTACCCTTTCCACGAGCAATTGCGCGAGGCGGGCGCCGTTGTCTGGTTGGAGCGCTACGGCATCCACGCCTCGGCGCGTCACGCCGAGGTGCAGACGGGCCTGACCGATTGGGAGACGTTCTGTTCGGCGGCAGGGGTTGGTCTCGACGACTTTCGCCGCTCGAAGCCGTTTCGCCCGCCCAGCCTGATCCTGGAGGCTGATCCGCCGCTGCATACGCGCAGCCGAACCGTGCTCAATCGCGCGCTCTCGGCCAAGGCGATGGCGAGCTTGCGCGCCGGGTTCAAGGACGCGGCCGAGCGGCTCGCCGACGAACTCGTCAAACGCCGACGCGTCGACGCTATCGCCGACATCGCCGAGGCCTATCCGCTCGGCGTGTTCCCCGCCGCCGTCGGGCTCGGTCCGGAGGGGCTCGAAAACCTGCTGCCCTACGGCACGATGGTGTTCAACGCGTTCGGCCCGCGCAACGCGCATTTCGAGGCGTCGATGGGGCAAGCGGCGAAGGTCGTCGGCTGGATCAACGAGCAATGCCTGCGGGAGAACCTATCGCCCGATGGGCTCGGCGCGACCATCTGGGCCGCCGTCGACAGCGGCGAGATCCATGCGCGGGAGGCGCCGCTGCTGGTGCGTTCACTGTTGTCGGCGGGGCTCGACACGACCATCATCGGCATCGGAAACGGGCTTTACGCGCTGGCCTCGAATCCCGATCAATGGCGGGTCTTGCGCGAAACGCCCGCCCTCGTCCGCCCCGCCTTCGACGAGGTGCTTCGCTGGGAATCGCCGGTGCAGACCTTCTTCCGCACCACGACAAAGTCCGTCGAACTGGGCGGCGTGACCCTTCCCGCCGACGCCAAGATTTTGCTCTTCCTCGCCGCCGCCAATCGCGATCCCCGGCGCTGGGAACATCCCGAGCGTTTCGACGTCGCGCGCAAGGCGAGCGGCCACGTCGCCTTCGGCGCCGGCATTCACATGTGCGTGGGCCAGATGCTGGCGCGGCTGGAATCCGAGATGATGTTGACCGCGCTGCTCTCCCGCGTCGCGCGGATCGAGATCGTCGGCGAGCCGGTGCGTAAGCTCAACAACTCGCTTCGGCAGCTTTCCCGCCTGCCGGTCGAGTTGATCCCGGCGTGATCCAGACGGAGAACGCCGGCGTAAGTTGGATATGTACCGACAACCGGAGCCCGCCATGACCTCACGTCGCCAAGTGCTGCTTTCCGCCGCCGTGCTCGCGCTCACCGCGGTCGCGCCGGCCGAGGCGTTCGAGATCCAGCCCTATGACGAGGCTGTCGCGGACAAAGCCATAGCTTCGGGCAAACCCGTGATCGTGCACGTCTACGCCTATTGGTGCCTGCAATGTCATATGCAGAAGTCGATCCTGGAAAATCTCAAGACCGACAAGACTTATGATCATGTGCAGTTCTTCCGCGTAGACTACACCGAGCAGAAGGACGTCGTCGCCAAGCTGAATTGTCCGCGCTCCACGGTGATCGCCTACAAGGGCGGCAAGGAGGTCTCGCGCATGTCCTGGGGCACCACCGAGGATTCCGTCGTGAACGTCCTCAAAGCGGCGCTCTGAGGCGTTGCTGACGCTGCCGCTCGCGTTTCTCGCCGGGATCATGACGATCCTCAGCCCCTGCGTATTGCCGCTCGCGCCGATCGTGATCGCCGGAGGCCGGGCGAACGATCCGCGCGGCCCCCTCGCGCTCGCCGCCGGCCTCGCCCTCACTTTCGGAATCGTCGGCGGCGCGCTCGCGGCGCTCGGCGTCGAATTCGGCGCGGCCGACGGCGTTCGATACGCCTCCGCGGCGTTGATGCTGGCGGTCGGCGTGATCATGATCGTCCCGGCGCTGAACCTCGGCGCCGAACGCGCGCTGGCGCCGCTTGCCGGCTTTTCCGACGCCTTGCGCGCGCGCCTGCCGGCGACGGGCCTCCTCGGCCAGTTTGCCCTGGGCGTCGTGCTCGCCTTCGCCTGGGCGCCCTGCGCGGGCCCGACGCTGGGCGCCGCCTTCGCGCTCGCGGCGGGCGGCGGTTCGCTCGCGATGTCGATGCTGACGATGACGGTGTTCGCGTTCGGGGCGGCGGGCGCCCTCCTCGCGGCGGGATATGGCCTGGCGAAACTCGCCGGCGGCGCGCGCCGATGGGCGGGTAAAACCGCGGAATTTGGCCGCTGGGCCTTCGGCGCGGCGCTCGTGGCGGTGGGGGCGGTGATCCTGCTCGGCTTCGACCATCGGATAGAAGCGGCCTTCATCGACTCGATGCCGGATTGGCTGGTGAGTTTCGCGACGCGGATCTGAATCCGCGAAAATAGGGCCGGAGCGGCATTCAGCCGCGACGTGGTATCGGGTCGCGCCTTCGGGCTTTATCGCGATCATGCGCGGTGATTTTCGGTCCCCGCCCTTTTGACGCCGCAGTCTCATGGTGCCATGTCTTGGACTTCATGGAGATTCTCGACTTGTCACGTTCGACGCCCGTTCTGGCCGCCCTGATTCTCCTCGCCGTCGCATCTCCTTCCCTTGCGGCCGATCTCCCCACATTGCCCCCGCTCACCGTCGACCCGAATCTGCAACCACCGGACTGGAAGGGCTTTTATGTCGGCAGCGGCGTCTCGTTCGCCGCCGCCAAAGGATCCAAGGGCATGGTCGGCGGCGACGTGTTCGCGGGATATGACCACGTCTTTCAGAACAATCTCGTGCTCGGCGTGCAATTCGACACCGGCTACGCGCCGTTCATGACCTCGAACGGCCGCCTCAAGGGCTTCGATTTCGCGGAGACCAGCGTCAAGCTAGGCTACGAGATGGGGCGGCTGACGCCGTTCGTGTCGGTCGGCGTCGGCGGGGCCAAGGCGACGAGTTTCGGCTCGGGGTTGCCCGACGCGAACAATTCGATCAACGGCTTGTTCTATGGACCGGGCGCGGTGCAAGCCGTCGGCTCGGTCGGCGCCGGCTTCGATTACGCCGTGACCAACAACGTGCACGTCGGCGTCGCCGCCTATCTCAACAGCGCCGGGGGCGGCCTCCCCCATTAGTGTCGCACCCGCGCCGCAATTGCGCGCGCTTCACAGGCGGGATACGTAAAGCTCAATTTCCTCCTATTCGTGGACGTCATGATCAGACTCAATCGCCGCGCCGTACTCGCCGGAGCCGTCGCCATGTCCGCCACGCGCCTGTTCGATGACGCGCACGCGCAAAATACGCCTTCGCCGGCGGCTTTCGGCCAAAACGACGTGATCAAGCGCGCGCGCGAACTGGCGAACGCGCCGTTCGACGCCTCGATTCCGCCGCTGCCCAACGCGATCGCCAACCTCGACTATGATTCCTGGCGCGACATCCGCTTTCGCAACGACAAGCCGCTACTCGGGACCGCGAATGGCAATTTTCGCCTGGAATTGTTTCACCTGGGACATCTCTACCGACGCCCGGTGGTGGTGAACGTCTTGCGCGACGGCATCCCCTCGCCGATCCCCTACGCGCCCAATCTCTTCGACTACGGCCACAACAAAATCCCGACGACGCTTCCGGTCAATCTCGGCTTCGCGGGCTTTCGCCTGCATTACCCGCTGAACGCGCCGCATGTCATGGACGAGGTGATCGCGTTCCTCGGCGCCAGCTATTTCCGCTTCCTCGGCCGCGGCCAGCGCTATGGCCTTTCGGCGCGCGGTCTCGCCATCGGCCCCGGCGCCAAGGTCAACGAGGACTTCCCGTTCTTTCGCGAATTCTGGATCGAGACACCCGATCCGCAAGCCGAGCGCGTCGTCGTCCATGCGCTGCTCGACGGAGAATCGGCGACCGGCGCCTTCCGGTTCGAAATACTGCCGTCGCTCGAGACCAGCGTCGACGTCAACGTCACGCTGTTCGCGCGCAAATCCATCCCGACGCTCGAAATGGCGCCGATGTCGTCGATGTTCTACACCGGCAAGAACGATCATCGGGTGATGGACGACTATCGCACCGAACTGCATGATTCCGACGGGCTGCTCATGCATACCGGGGCCGGCGAATGGATCTGGCGTCCGCTCAGCAATCCCGTCGTTCCCGCGGTTTCGACGTTTCTCGACAACAATCCGCGCGGCTTCGGCCTCGCGCAGCGCGACCGCACTTTCGAGCATTATCAGGACCTCGACCTCGCCTACGAGCTTCGACCGACCTACTGGATCGAGCCGCACGAAGGCTGGGGCGAAGGCGGCGTGCAGCTCGTCGAATTGCCGACCGACAACGAGACCAACGACAACATCGTCGCCGCCTATGCGCCGAAGGAAACCTTCGAGGCCGGCCGTTCGATGGCCTATGGCTATCGTATCACCGCGCTCACCAATGACGCGCGACTTACGCCCGGCGCGCGCGCGGTCAACACGTTCCGGGCGGGCGCGCGCGCGCTTGGCGGTTCCGAGCCCTTGATCCCGGGCGCGACGCGGTTCCTGATCGACTTCACCGGCGGCGAGCTCAGCTATTTCCTGAGCGATCCGAGCCTGGTCGAAATCGTCGCCACGACCTCGGCCGGGCGCGTGCTGCGCACGTTCCTAGGACCCAACAATCACTTGCGCGGCTTCCGCGCCGGCGTCGATGTCGCGATCGACCCCGGCCAGAGCTGCGACATCCGCGTATTTTTGCGCTCCGGGGTGAAGGCGCTGTCGGAGACATGGACGTTCCCCTGGCGGGCATGACCATGGGCTGCTCAGACATCCTCCCGCTGGCACTGTAGCTCGATCTTCATGCCTTCCGGCCCGCTGACGAAGAACTGGGTGATGTCGGTGTCGATCAGCCCGGCTTCGGTAAACGCATAACCTAGCCGTTGCAGTTCGGCCCGCTTCGCGCCGGGGTCGCCGCACGGGCCGAACGCGACGTGATCCACCCAGCCCAAGCCTCGTTCCTGGTTTTTGAGCCAGGTGTGGATGACCGCGCGTCCATCGAGATAAAGCCAGTCGCCCGGCACGTTGAACGACGGCCGCCACCCGACCTCGACGCCCAGCAGCCGCACGAGAAAGTCGCGCGCCGCCGCGAGATCATAAACGTGAATATTGACGTGATCGAGTCGCATATCGACCTCCCCTTTTTGAGCAGCAAACCCGCTCGGGTTCGTCCGGTCAATCCCGAAAGAAGAGACGAACCAAGTGGTTCGCGCCTCTCATCTCCCACGCGTTATCCGCCGGCGCCAAACACGAGCATTCGCAAACGGTCAAGTTAAAGTGACCCCAGGAATTTGAAGTGGCTCAATGCCCAAGGCGAGGGGTTCGCTAGGAGGAAGCGAGCGCGTTTCGGCATTTTGGTCGTCTCCGATCTCCCAGTGAGGCGCAATGAACGAAGAGTCCGAGAAACTCACAATGGCGGCGCCGGGCGTCGTCGTTCAGACGCCACCGGCCGCTCCCGCGTCGCGCGAGCTCGTTCCGACGCCGCCCAAGGCCAGGTTGCCCGCCACGACGCCCGATCGCGCCGTGAAAAAGAGCAAGGGCCGCGCGACGAAAATCTCCCTGCTGGTCCTGCTCGCCCTGTTGGCCGTCGTCGGCGGCGGGTATTATTATTGGCGCCAGTCGCAGGGCCAGTTGCCGCCGGGCATCGCGTTCGGTAACGGCCGCATCGAATCCGACGAAATCGACATCGACACCAAATTCGCCGGGCGCATCTCCGAGATGCTCGCCGACGAGGGCGACATGGTGAAAGCGGCGCAGGTCGTCGCGCGCATGGACACGCGGGACATCGAGGCGTCGCTGAAAAAAGCCGAGGCCCAGGTGCAAGGTTTCCAGCAGAGCCTCGACGAGGCGCACAGCAACGTCGCGCTGCAGACGACGCAAGTCACGCTCGCGCAGCAGGAGTTCGACCGCACCAACGCGCTCGTCACGCGCGGCTTCGCCACCAACGAATTGCTCGATCAGCGTCGGCAGGCTTTCAACGGCGCGACGGCGGCGCTCACCGCCGCCAATGACCGTGTCGGCGAAGCGGAGCGCGCGCGCGACGCCGCGACGCAGGACGTCGAGCTCTACAAGGTCAATATCGCGGACAATTCACTGGTGGCGCCGCGCGACGGCCGCATCCAGTATCGCATCGCCAATATCGGCGAGGTGCTGCCGGTCGGGGGGCGCGTGTTCACGATGCTGGACATTTCCTACGTCTACATGGACGTCTATCTGCCCACCAATGAGGCCGGCAAGGTGAAGATCGGCGCCGACGCGCGGATCACGCTCGACGCCGTGCCCAATGTTGCGATTCCGGCCAAGGTCGCGTTCATCGCGACGCAGGCGCAGTTCACGCCCAAGACCGTGGAGACCAAGGACGAGCGCGACAAGCTGATGTTCCGCGTTCGCGTCCGGATCGATCCGGAGCGTCTCAAGGCCCGCGCCAAATCCGTGCGCAGCGGGCTGCCCGGCGAGGCCTACGTCAAGACCGACCCGTCGATCGCGTGGCCAGATAAGCTGCAAGGAAACGCGCCCAAGTGATCGATTCGCGCAATCCCGTCGCGCGGATCGAGGGCGTCACGCAGAGCTATAAAGCGGTGATCGCGCTCGATCGGGTCGACATCGCGATTCCCGCCGGCGGCATGGCCGGATTGATCGGCCCCGACGGCGTCGGCAAGTCCACGCTGCTCAGCCTCGTCGCGGGCGCGCGCGAGATACAATTGGGCCGCGTCTTCGTTCTTGGCGGCGACATGAGCGACGCGGCGCATCGCGATTCGGTCTGTCCGCGCATCGCCTATATGCCGCAGGGTCTCGGCAAGAACCTCTACGCCGATCTCAGCGTGCGCGAGAACATCGAATTCTTCGGCCGTTTGTTCGGTCACGCGCGCGCGACGCGCGACCGCAAGATCGCGGAATTGCTCGACAGCACGGGGCTCACGCCTTTCGCCGAGCGGCCCGCGAAGAAGCTTTCGGGCGGCATGCGGCAGAAGCTCGGGCTGTGCTGCTGCCTGATCCATGACCCCGATCTTTTGATCCTCGATGAGCCCACCACCGGCGTCGATCCGCTGTCGCGCCGGCAATTCTGGGAGTTGATCGACCGCATGCGCGCGCGCCGTCCCGGCATGAGCGTGCTGGTCGCCACCGCCTATATGGAGGAGGCGGAGCGGTTCGATTGGTTGGCGGCGATGAACGCCGGCAAGGTTTTGGCGACCGGCTCCCCCGCCGAACTCGAGGCCCACGCGGGCGCGCCCGATCTCGAGGAAGCGTTCATCGCGCTGCTGCCGGAGAGCGAACGCCGAGGCCATCACGCGCTCGTCATACCGCCCCGCGTGCGCGGCGACGGCGAACCGATCATCGTCGCGCGCGACCTCACCTGCCGCTTCGGCGACTTCACGGCGGTGGACCGGGTGAGCTTCACCATCGAACGTGGCGAGATCTTCGGCTTCCTCGGCTCCAACGGCTGCGGCAAGACGACGACGATGAAGATGCTGACAGGCCTGCTGGCGCCGACCGGCGGCGAGGCTTTGCTGTTCGGCAAGCCGCTGGAGGCCGGCGACATGAGCGCGCGCTATCGCGTCGGTTACATGTCGCAATCCTTCTCGCTCTACGCCGAACTGACACTGCGGCAGAACCTCGATCTGCACGCGCATCTTTTTCACCTGCCCGCCGCCAAGGCGAAGGCGCGGATCGACGCGCTGACCCGTGAATTCGGGCTCGAGGAATACCTCGATCAAGCCACGCAGGATCTGCCGCTCGGCATTCGCCAACGCCTCTCGCTCGCCGTCGCCATCGTCCACGAACCGGAAATCCTGATCCTCGACGAGCCCACCTCCGGCGTCGATCCGCTCGCGCGCGATCAATTCTGGGAAGCGCTGATCCGGCTCTCGCGCGATCAAGGCGTGACGATCTTCGTCTCCACCCATTTCATGAACGAGGCGGCGCGCTGCGACCGGATCGCGCTGATGGATTCGGGCCGCGTGCTCGCGACCGGCGCGCCCGCCGACCTCGTCAAGGCGCGCGGCGTCGCCACGCTGGAAGACGCCTTCATCAACTATCTCGAGGAGGCGACGGGTGCGCGCGCGACGGCAGCGCCGCTGGCGGCCGCCGAAACGACGAAGCCCGCGACGACATCCTCCTGGTTCAGCGCGCGCCGCCTGCTCGCCTACACCATCCGCGAGGGCCTGGAACTGTTGCGCGACCCGATCCGGCTCGGCTTCAGCCTCTTCGGCACGGCGCTGCTGATGCTGGTTTTCGGCTTCGGCGTCTCCACCGATGTCAACAATCTCTCCTTCGCGGTGCTCGATCACGATCAGACGCCGGAGAGCCGCGCCTATCTCGAGGAGTTGCGCGGATCCAGCTATTTCGTGGAGAAGCCCCCGCTCGCCAACTACGCCGAACTCGAAAATCGCATGCGCGGCGGCTCGATCAAGGCGGCCATCGAGATTCCCCCCGATTTCGGACGCGACATCAAACACGGCGATCCCGCCTGGGTCGGCGCCTGGGTCGACGGCTCGATGCCGTTCCGCGCCGAGACGATCCGCGGCTATCTCGAAGGGATGCACGCGCTCTATCTGACCGACCCGGCCGTCAAGACCTCGCAACCCACGGCGGCGCCGCCCGCCGACATCGAGGTGCGATTCAAATACAATCAGGATTTCGACAGCATCTACGCGATGGCGCCCTCGACCATGGCGCTGATGCTCGGACTGTTCCCCGCGATCCTGATGGCGCTCGGCGTCGTGCGCGAAAAGGAGCTCGGCTCGATCGTCAACCTCTACGTGACGCCGGTGACGCGGCTCGAATTCCTAATCGGCAAGCAATTGCCCTATATCGCGATCGCGCTCGCTAATTTCACGCTGATGTTCCTGATGGCGCTGTTCGTGTTTCAGGTGCCGTTGAAGGGCAGTTTTCCGGCCTTGTTACTTGGCGTCCTGCTCTATGTCACCGCGATGACCGCCTACGGCATGCTGATTTCCGCCTTCACCAGCACGCAGATCGCCGCGTTGTTCGGCACGTCGATCCTGACCGTGTTGCCCGCGACGCAATTCGCGGGGATGATGTCGCCGGTGTCTTCACTATCGGGCTTCGCGCAGGTGATCGGGCGCGCGTTTCCGATGAGTTATTTCGTGCCGGTCAGCGTAGGCACGTTCACCAAGGGACTGGGCTTCGCGGATCTCGCGGTCACGCTCGCGGAACTGGCGGCCTTCATCCCCATTCTCACGATCCTGAACCTCATGCTGCTGCGCAAGCAGGAGCGCTAGGAAGCGGATGCTCAAGCTCGCCAACATATACTGGCTCGGCGTCAAGGAGCTTCGCAGCTTCCTGAAGGACTACGTGCTGCTCGCGCTCGTCGTTTACGCGTTCTCGCTCGCGGTGATCATGCAGGGGCGCAGCAATTCGCAAGAACTGCACAACGCCTCGATCGCCATCGCCGACGAGGACCATTCCGAACTCTCCCGCCGGATCGCGGGCGCATTTCTACCACCATTGTTTCAGCCGGCGCGGATGGTGTTGGAGCGCGACATCGTCCCGCTGATGAACAAGAGCGCCTTCACCTTCGTCGTCGACATCCCCCCGAATTTCGAACGCGACGTGCTCGCGGGTCGCCGGCCCGGATTGCAGATCGACGTCGACGCCACCGCGATGATTCAGGCGGGGCTGGGCTCGGGCTACGCCCAACAGATCATCGCCACGGAGATTCAGGATTTTCTCTCGCATGCCGAGGGGACGCCCTTGTCGACCGTCAATCTCGACGTGCGCGTCTCCTTCAATCCGAACGTCACGACCGCGTGGTTCAGCAGCGTGATGGGCATCATCAACTCGATCTCGATGCTGGCGATCATTCTGGCCGGCGCCGCGATCGTGCGCGAACGCGAACACGGGACGATGGATCATCTGCTCGTCATGCCGCTGACGCCATTCGAGATCGCGATGTCGAAAGTCTGGGCGAACGGCCTCGTCATCGCGGTCGCGACCGGCCTGTCGCTTTATTTCGTGGTGCGCGCGATGCTGAACGTGCCGATCGCCGGATCGATCCCGCTGTTCATGCTCGGGGTCGTGATCTATCTCTTCTTCGCCACCGCGATCGGCATCTTTCTCGGCACGATCGCGCGCTCGATGCCGCAACTCGGCCTGCTCTACATGCTGGTCTATCTGCCTATGAACATGCTGTCGGGAGGCAATACCCCGCTGGAAAGCATGCCCCCTTGGCTGGCGACGACCA
>Ga0302320_10020421_pt1 | contig 13214 bp, 13 predicted proteins | sample Bog_T0_3_FD_202130 | JGI IMG/M metagenome (GOLD analysis project Ga0302320, IMG submission 202130) | Peat permafrost microbial communities from Stordalen Mire near Abisko, Sweden - Bog_T0_3 | ecosystem: Environmental > Terrestrial > Soil > Wetlands > Peat | place: Sweden: Abisko, Stordalen Mire...
GCACCAGGACACTCGAAGCTGACTCAGCCTCCACCGGCACCCAGGAGCAAGGCAGCCTGATGGAGCAGCTCGCCGAATAATCAAACTCCGGGTGCCCCATCCTTCGCGCAGCCTCATCGCGCGAAGGGTGGGCTCGCAGTTCACTCATCCCAAAAGTTTTTCTGATCCCCCCTGCCCCTGCTCTCAAGCGTCCATCATTTACGCTGGAACCACGAACATGGCCTGCACCGAAGGCCGCGTCCCCAGGGGAGTGTGCATGACTTGGCTGACACTGTTGATCGGAGTGGTCGTTGGAGTCTTCTCAGGCATAGTGGGCATCGGCGGCGGCATTCTCTTCGTCCCCGCACTGGTCTGGATCTACGGAATGAGCCAGCACAAGGCCCAAGGGACCTCCCTTGGTGCGCTGCTTGCGCCCGTAGGCATCTTTGCCTTTCTCGAGTACTACCGCAAGGGAAATGCCGACATCCGCATCGCCGCACTGTTGGCCGCCGGGTTCCTTGTGGGAGGATTCTTTGGCGCCACTACCGCGCAGATGATTCCCGAACCGCTCCTGCGCCGCATCTTCGCAACAACGCTAGTCGCCGTTGGCGGCTGGATGTTCTTCCAGCACTAGGTCGATCTAGTGTGCCCCATCCTTCCGTGGCTTGATGCGGAAGGATGGGCTCGCAGTAGGTGAACCTTCCTAATCCCTGATCCCTACTGCCTGCTTTCTCCCAATAAACCGCAACCGCACATAATCCGCCGTCCAGTTTCCATCCTCATCGCACAGAATCGGCTCAAGCAGAGTTACCGCTTCGCTCACAACCGTATCGCGCACACCCTCCGGCAGCGTCTCCAGCACCCCGCGCCGAAACGTCCTGATCCATCCGCTCATCCCGCCTTCCATCAACCTCGTGGGTCGAGGAATCAGTTCAACGCGCTCTACTGTGAATCCCACTCGCTCCATCCGCCGCCTGTAAATCTCCGGCGTGGGATAGTAGTTCACGTTATCTTCGCGCCCATCGAATCCATGCCGCGACATCACCGCGATCAGTGCGGTGCGAATCGCAGCAATGTTGCCCATCCCGCCCATCTCCGCCACAAACCGCCCGCCCGGCTTCAACACGCGATGCACTCCGGCCAGCATCGCATCCTGATCGCGCACCCAGTGCAGCGCAGCATTCGAAAACACTGCGTCGAACGTGTGATCCGGATAAGGCAGCGATTCCGCATTGCCCTCATCGACAACGATCCCCAGTTTTCGCGCCGAGACAACCATCGCGGGCGACGAGTCAAATCCCTGCACATCAGCGCCTGTTGCCTTCAGTCGCGCCGTGAGCTGTCCGTCGCCGCAACCGAGATCGAGAATGCGCTCGCCGGACTTGGCATCTAGCCACTCCACCACGCCCCCCGCCAATCCATGCACAAACGCGCCGTGCTTCCCATATTGCTGCGGATCCCATGTCTGCATTGCGAGCAACCTCCACAACCAAGTGTGCCGCACAAGCGCGCATAAGACAAAGTTATTCTATTTTGTATTTGAATAAGAAATCGTTATACCGTCGCAACCGCCGAAGTCAACGTCACCTTCAGATCGATTGCACCGGGACAAGAGTCAGATCGTCCACCAGTCCGACTTCCTTCTGCACGAACGGCTCCCCGTAGCGAACACCCGCAAGCAGCCCGTAGTGGCGCGCCTCCGCAAAGGTGCGCTCACGAATCTCTTCTTCGGGAACAAACAGCCCGCCACCCGCAGCCTGGTTCGCATATTGCGACTGGTAAGCCATCAGCGATGCGTGGCGCTGCTCGATGAACCGCGTAATGTCGACCACGAAGCTGGGCCGCACGTCGGCATAGAGACTCGCATACACAATCTTGAACGGTCGAAACGGCGCAGCGCCCGTATCGATCTTGGCCAGCCCCGACAAAAAGCAGGCATCGTAGCCCAGCGTCCCCGCAACCGCATGATCCGGATGGCGCGCCTGCCAGTACGGCAGAATCACCACGCGCGGACGCAACTCGCGCAGCACGCGCGCAATTTCAATTCGATTTTCGAGCGTGTTCTCTACCGCACCATCGGGAAGCTTCAGCGCCTGCCGCCAACCAACTCCCAGTAACTTTGCCGCTTCCGCCGCTTCTTCTGCCCGGAGTTCTGCGCTGCCCCGGGTGCCTGCCTCGCCCTGCGTCAGGTCCAGAATCGCCGTCCGCAACCCGCGCGCAGCCATCCGCAGCAGCGTTCCTCCGCAGGTCTGCTCCACATCGTCGCGGTGCGCCGCAATGGCAAGAACATCGGCTACGGAGTCGGCAGCCATAGAAGTTTAGTAAACAGTATTGTTGGTGTCGGTAATCGCGTCCATGTATGCCACGTCGTAAGCAGTGCCCGTGACCGTCACATACTGGTTGTCGATGGCGATGCCGTTCGTCGTGGAGTTGATGTACACCTGCCCGCCCTGCGCCGTGTAGACCTTATGCAGGCCCGTCACCGCCGCAATGCCCGTTGCGTCGCCCGCATACGGCTCAAGCAACACCACCTTGTTGGTGGACGTGTTGTACATCGTCAGGCAACCATAGGGCTGGTTGTTGTAAAAGCGCTCTCCCTGGTTGCACTTCGTCATGCCGATCCAAAGCGTGTTGTCGTCCGCCTGGATCATCCGGCTCATGGCGCCGGGAAATCCATCGCTGATCGACACCGGATTCGGCGACGTACCTGTCGAAGGAACGAGCGAATTGGTGCTCAGATTCAGAACGGAAAGATACCCGCCGAAGTAGCCATCGGGCATCAACTTCTGGCCAACCACATACATCGTGGACGAAGTGACGAGCGCGTTGCTCGCTCCGCCGGGCACCGGAATATTCGTGATCGGCGCAGTATGCGAATTGCTGCAAGGCGATGCATTGCACGGCAGCAAGCCAGACTGCTGCCCCAGAAGGAAGATCATCGGCGCTACTGGAAGCAGGGATATCGAAGCCTGGGTTCCACCGCACTCCGGTCCGCAGTTCAACACGTAGGCCGTGCTGCCGTCGGCGGAAAACACCGCCTTCGTCGGCCGGTCGAACACCAGCGGAGCACCATAATAGTTTCCCGTTGAATCCACCGAGTCGGGGCTCTGCGCCTGGAACAGGCACCAGCCCGGTGCGTTCTGCGGCTCGCAATCCACTGCTGCCTTGGGCCAGTTTGTGGGGCCACCGGAATACGAGAGCGACTGCGCCGCCGTCAATTGCCGGGGATAGTACGCGTAATTCGAATTCTCAACAAACGCCAGCGCCATCGACCCACCAGGATTCACGCTGACCCGGTAAACGCCAGGCAGGCTCAGCGGGTACGACGAACCGTTCGCCGGGTTCGCGACGGTAAACACGTGAGACCCCTGGCTGGCGGCAAACACGTACGAGCCATTGCGCGTCATAAAAATGCTCGACGAGGCTCCGTTCAATCCGGAAGCCGTGCCGTTGGTCTTTTCCGATTGGTAGTTGACTGTCGTTAGGCTTCCGTCGCCTGAGCCATACACCGCGGCAATATTCTCTTCCGGCATGCTCTGGATCGTGATCGGCAGTGCGCCGGCGTAGCCTGAAATCGAAAACCCTGCCGGCTGACCGTTGCGGCCGCTGCGAATGTCGTAGTAGGCGTCAACAATCTCCAGCCCGCCCTTGGTAAACGCGCTGGGGTTCTGGATGGCAATCATGACACGGTTGCTGATTCCGCTCGGGGGCAGAACCCGTCCACCAAAATACTCCGTCTTGCCGCAACCCGCCAGACCTGCTGCAACCGCCAGTGCCGCGCAGGCGCTGATCCAAAAACTTCTCTTGTTCAAAATCCCTTACCTCGATTGCACGCGCGGACCTTGCCGCGGATGATGGCATTCGAACGGGCTCGTCGCCCGGTTCAGTTTTGAGCAGTTTGGGGTGCTTCCTGAGACCGCGGAAGGCGGTGTTCCCTCAACAATTCTGCCCAGCGTATGACTCCCGAAGTATAACAAAGCAGGCCACTCCTCTGGCGCGCCCCGCCCCCGTGGCTTAGCATGGCTACAGAATGACCACCTTCGCCGAGATCTTTCCAAATCGCCCCCTTTTGGCCGACGGCGCCATGGGCACGGTCCTCTACGCCCGCGGGATCTTCATCAACCGCTGCTATGAGGAGTTGAACCTCTCGGATCCTTCCCTCATTCTCTCCGTTCACGAGGAATACCTGCAGGCCGGCGCCGAGATTCTTGAGACCAACACCTTTGGCGCCAACTCCATCCGCCTTGCCCATCACGGCATGGCTGAAAAAGCCGACGAGATCAACGCCGCCGGTGTGCGCATCGCCCGGCAGGCCGTCGAAAACCAGAAAAAGCAAGGAGGCCAGGCCTGGGTCGCCGGATCCGTCGGCCCGCTCGGGGTCCGCCTCGAACCCCTTGGCAAAACCGGCCTTGACGAAGCCCGCGCCGCCTTCGCGCAACAAATGCGCGTCCTCGTCGCCGGCGGAGTCGACCTGCTCATTATCGAAACCATGCCCGCGCTCAACGAAGCCCGCCAGGCGCTGGCCGCCGCCAAAGAAGTCGCGCCCGACCTGCCCGTCCTCGTCATGGTCACCGTCGACGACGAAGACACCTGCCTTGACGGCGCATCGCCGCAGCAAGCAGCCGCCCTGCTCACCGAGTGGGGAGCAAGCGCCGTTGGCGTCAACTGCTCCACCGGACCCACCACCGTCCTCACCGCCGTCGAAGCCATGCGCCCGGCCACCGTGCTTCCACTCGCCGCCATGCCCAATGCCGGCATGCCCCGCAACGTAGACGGCCGCAACATCTATCTCTGCTCGCCCGAATACATGGCCAGCTTTGCCCGCAAGGCTATCTCCGCCGGAGCTCAACTCGTCGGCGGCTGCTGCGGCACCACGCCCAACCACATTCGCGCCATGCGCGCCGCCATCCGCGCCATGGACGAGAAAGCGCAATTCGTCAGCTCCGGCGCAACGCCCGTGCCCAATCCGGAAACGCCGCCCGCGCCGCTTGCCGAGCGCTCCCGCATCGGCTCCCTGCTGGCCGAAGGCAAGTTCGTTTCGCTGGCCGAAATCGTTCCCCCCAAGGGCATCGACTGCTCCAAGGAAATTGAAGGAGCCAGCCTGCTCGCGCAGCTCGGCGTGCACGCCATCAACGTGTACGACTCGCCCCACGCCTCGGCTCGCATGAGCGCGCAGACCCTTTGCATTCAGATTCAGCAGCACACAGGGATTGAGACAATCCTGCATTACACCTGCCGCGACCGCAACATTCTTTCCATCCAGTCCGATCTTCTCGGCGCGTCTTCCATCGGACTGCACAACATCCTTTGCGTGACCGGCGAACCGACCCGCCTGGGTAATTATCCTGACGCGACTAGTGTCTTTGACGTAGACTCCATCGGTCTCGTCAACATGGTGCAGCGCCTCAACCACGGACTCGACATCGGCGCAAACTCCCTCGGCGCAAGCACCAACTTCACCGTTGGCGTGGCCGCCAATCCCGGCGCGCCCGACATGGCCAATGAGCTCAAGCGCTTTGCCTACAAGGTCGAAGCGGGAGCCGAGTACGCCATCACCCAGCCCGTCTTCGACCTGCGTCTGCTTGAAACTTTTCTCGAGCGCATCAAGGACCACCGCATCCCGGTCATCGCCGGCATCTGGCCGCTCACCAGCCTGCGCAACGCCGAGTTCATGAAGAACGACTTGCGCGTCTCCATGCCGGAAGAAATCATGCTGCGCATGGCCCAGGCCGACACGCCCGAAGCCGCCCGCGAAGAAGGCGTAAAAATCGCCCGCGAGATGCTCGAAGCCGTCCGCCCCTACGTGCAGGGAGTGCAAGTCAGCGCGCCCTTCGGCCTATACAGCGTAGCCGCCGAAGTCATCGCCTCCTCCCACCCCAAAGGCACCACCCCCATGCAACAGTAACGGAAACAAGTTTTGAAAGGGTGCGGCTTCAGCCGCGCCAAAAGCGAACCAAGCGAGACTGGGCTTTAGCCCCCGAGGGATGATTCAAAAGGCATATCGTCAGCCGCACCAAGGGCTCGAAAGGCTTGTATCAGGGCACGAGTTTACTCGTGCCGCAAAAGCCGCAAAATCGGCGTCGGGCTTCAGCCCCTGTAAATCTGGACCCACCGCGCTGCCCATGGCCGGCGGGAGGCGGGGGTTTCAACCCCCCGCATTGGGCAAGGAAACTCTCAAAGGGCTTCAGCCCCGGAGAATTCCTCCCCGTCGATTACACTCAAACAGTCGAGTCTTTCCGCAATCGCCGCCATCCATGGAGCAACGCCATGCCCTCCTTCGAAGAGTCCCTCAAGAAGCTCGAAACCATCGTCGATCAACTGGAAAAGGGCGATCTCGCCCTGGAAGACTCGCTCAAGCTCTTTGAAGAGGGTGTAGGCCTGTCCGCCGCCTGCAAGCAGGAACTCGACGCCGCCGAAGGCAAAGTGCAGATGCTGGTCAAGCAGCGCGACGGCTCCCTGAAGCCCGAGCCCTTCCTGACAGAAAAACCGTTCTAGCGGCCGTTTTTCCTGCCGGGAGAGAGAATCCCCACGATGCAGCCCAGCTATTCCGCATACGCTCAGACTTTCCGCTGCATTGGCCCTGACTGCGAAGACACATGCTGCAGTGGCTGGAACGTGCCGGTAGATCAGCCGACCTACGAAAAATATCAGAGTCTGCCCGCGGGTCCTTTGCGCACGCTCATCAGCGACAGTGTTGTGAAGATTGAGCAAAGCGCTCCCTCGGGAAAAGATTCCGGCAACACTCCGATTTTCGCCCAGATCCTCATGAACAGCGCTAACCAGTGCCCAATGCTCACAGGTGAGCGTCTATGCCGCATTCAGGGGGAACTTGGCCCGGAGATGCTTGCACACACCTGCGCGACGTATCCGCGCATTGTCCACCAGGTCGGCGGCTTGAAAGAAACTGCTCTTACATTGTCCTGCCCGGAAGCAGCGCGGCTCGTGCTCTTGAGCCCTGACTTCCTGAGTCTAGGCTTGGGTACTGATGAGCCAAATGGCCCGCCATCGGCCGAGGTGCAAGTGGCGCTCGTTGAACCCGAAGATGCTTCGACAAAAGAAAACATGCAGCCCCTTCCACCCGATTTCTTCGCGATTCGAGAGTCGGTACTGGCAATCATCCAAATGCACTCCTATCCGCTCTGGCAGCGAATCTTTCTTGTTGGCCTCCTGTGCCGGCGGCTGGACTCAATCGTTCAGGGCGAGTCAGACAAAGGCGTCTCGGAGTTTATCGCCAGTTTCAAAACGGCAGTCGCGACCGGCTCGTTGCGCCCATCCTTGGAGACGCTCCCCGTCGACGGCGCAGCTCAGTTGGACATTGTGCTGCGGCTGGCGGGATTGATGCTGCACCGCTCCAATGTCACCCCTCGCTTCGCCGCCACGATTCAGGCCTTTACCACAGGCGTCGGCAACGGTCCCGGCGCATCGCTCGAGAGCCTGACCAGGCAGTACACTCTTGCGTACGATACTTGGTTCGAACCCTTCTTTCGCCGGCATCCCTACATCCTGGAGAACTACGTCATCAATACCATCGTTCGCTGCCAGTTCCCGTTTGGGCGCGAAGGCATGGCTGTCGGTGCGATCCCTCAAATGGCGCAAGAGTTTGCCAAGCTAACCGCGCAGTTTGCCCTGACCAGGGGACTGTTGGTCGGCGTTGCGGGGTTCCATGGCGCACTCTTCTCATCCGAGCATGTCATCCTGACCGTGCAATCCGCGGCAAAACACTTTGAGCACCATCCCGAATTCCTGAAGCTCGCTCACGAACTGCTGATGGAACGTCAGATGGATGGCGCAAGGGGAACGGCGATCCTACTGAGAAACGTCGGGAAGGAAGAAACCACCACCGCCCCTTCTCCACGTCCCTGACTCTGCCCCCGGCCATTTCGGATTTCCAGCAGTGCCATCGTTCCGCTGCGACATCTAGAGTCCTGCGGAGCAATCCCCTCGCGGTTCAACTCCATCAGCACATATTTCTCGAAGCCGAAGGCTGGTCAAGATTGCTCTGTTCCAATCTCGCTCTTCGTGAATAATCTTGGTTAGGTTATTGGTGGCGAACGCTGCCCACCAGAAGGAATTCATGACATCCACCCAGCGTATCGCCGTTCTATCACTCGCCCTTGGCGTCTTCGCAACCCTGGCTTTTGCGCTGCAGTCAACGCCCGATAGTCAGCCGCCCGTTGTATCTCAAACCACCACGACTACCGTCCCGGACTCCAACCCGCCCGTCCCTATGACAAAAAGTGAGATGAAAGCGCAGCGGAGACGGCAAAAGCTCGAGGAAAAATCGGCGAGCGCCGACGCCAAGGCACAGAAGAGCGCGGCCAAAGCGCAAAAGAACAACGCCGACGCCCTCAAGCAGCAGAACAAGTCCACCGACGCCACGGAAAAAGCCAACAACCCTCAGTAGCGACCAGGTGCCCCATCCTTGCCGGCGTCAAGGAAAGGGTGGGCTCGCAGTGCACTCAACCCCAAGAGTTTTTCTACTCCCTATTCCCTAATCCCTGTCTTTTCACCCTAGCCACTTCGGATTCGCCGCCGTCCCATCGTTCCGAGGCGAAATCTTGAACGGCTCATACTTCCCCGTCGCCGCCGCCGTCTTCGTCCGCTCAAGCAAACTCGCCACCTGCCCAGCCGACATCGGCTTGAAGGTCCGAACCGCCTCCAGCGCCTGGTCCATCACCGCCTGATTGTCGATGCCCGTAATCTGGACGGAAATCGGCAGGTTCAGGCAGTAATGCAGGCACTCGATCGGCTCCACCGTCTTGCTGTCCAAAATGTCGAAATCGCCAAACGCCTTCATGCCCAGCGGAGCAATCCCTTCGCGGTTCAGCACCGGCAGCACATTTTTCTCGAAGCTGCGGAAGTGCGCGTCCATCACGTTCAGCGGCATCTGCACCGCGTCAAAATGAAACTCGTGGTCGCGCGCAATATCCAGCATGCGCAGGTGGACCAGCGGATCCTTGTGCCCCGTGAACCCGATAAAGCGAACCTTGCCCGCCTTCTTCGCCTCGAGCATTGCCTCCATCGCGCCGCCCTCCGCGAAAATGCGGTCTGGATCGTCCAGCCGAATCACCTCGTGAAACTGCATCAGGTCCACGTGGTCGGTCTGCAATCGCGACAGCGACTCGTCGATCTGCCGCGCAGCTTCCAACTTCGTCCGCCCGTCGATCTTCGTCATCAGAAAAATCTTCGCGCGATGCCCATCCCCGAGAGCCTTGCCCATGCGCAGCTCGCTCACGCCACCGTTGTAGTCCCAGCAGTTGTCAAAGAAAGTGATGCCCCGGTCAATGCCCTGGTGCACCAGGCGAATCGCCTCCGCCTCCTCTACGTTCGACTTGCCCAGGTGGTAGCCTCCCATGCCAATCGCCGACACGCGTTCGCCGGTGCGCCCCAGCGTTCTATAAATCATCCCGTCTGTCATGCTGCCTCCATGCTCGCCATTCTCCTGCCCCGCCGCCACCGCCGGCGCGAACATTTGTTTCGATGCCGCCGCGCCCGCAGCCACCGTCGCCGACTTCAGAAAATCTCTTCGATCCATTGCGCCTCCTTCGGGGTTGCTCCCACTGTTCTCGGTATAATCCGAGCACCGAAGTCAGTCAAGCAATTCCCCGTTGCATTGCTAAAGAAGGCACACTGTCCTGAAAACAGTAAACCTTCCCGGCGGACGGTCCGTCTACTCGTGTGAATTGCATTATTCTGGAACCGGTAGAATTGAAAGTCATCGCCGAATTTTGAGGGAGGTCCCCAAATGAAACTGAGCCGTATGTTCTTAGCCGCCGTTGCGCTCCTGGTCTTTGCCGGTGCCGTCGCGCCCGCCCACGCCGCAGGCCGTCATCATCACCACCATCGCCACCACCACCATCACGCCGCCTAACCGGGCTGGGGAACTTTCGGTTTCTCGGGCTCACACATCGAGCTCCGTGCCCCATCCATCGCGGCCTTATCGCGATGGGTGGGACAGAACCAACTCCCCATCGAGCTTTCTCGGTCCCCCAAACTCTTGGATCCTATAAAAGTCGGCGCGGCGTTCGCGCCTGGTTACTCTTCCCCGTCGCGCGCCGAATCTTTCCCGCGCTTTTTCGCCAACCGGGCCAGCACCGCCTGCTCGCGCAGCACTTGCCTTAGCGGTCGAGCCGGCGTTCCAAACAGAACCGTTCCCCGCTTGAGCCCTTCATTGGTTACAGTCTTGCCGTTGAACACGCCCGACTGCCCGCCCAGAATCACGCCCGGCCCAATCGTCACGTGGTCGCCAATCCCCACCTGGCCCGCGATCACAGCGCCATCGCCCACAGTCGACGAACCCGAGATACCGGTTCCCATCACCAGGATTACGTTCTCGCCGATGTCGCAGTTGTGGCCCACATGTACGAGGTTGTCGATCTTCGTTCCGCGCCCGATGCGTGTCCGCTTCAGCGCGCCGCGATCGACAGTAGAATTGGCGCCGATCTCAACATCGTCTTCGATGAGCAACGTGCCCTGCTGCGGAAACTGCGTGTACGTGCCGGTCTTCGCATCACGCACGTATCCGAATCCGTCAGCGCCCAGCACCACGCCTGCATGAAGCACCACGCGATTGCCGATCGTCGTGCCCGGATAAAGAACAGCCCGCGGATAGATGCGGCAGTCTTCTCCAATCACGACGCCCGCTCCAACGATGGCTCCGGATTCGATGCGTGTTCCCGCGCCAATCGAAGCTCCGTCACCGATGATCGCGCCGGCAGCGATGCTGACGTCTGCACCGAGCGAAACGTGATCGCCCATCAATGCCGCGGCATGAACTCCCGTGGCCGCAACAACCGCGGCAAGCATTGCACCAGCGCGTGCAAACCACAACCGAGGCTGATCGGCTTCAAGAATCGCAATCGTTGCATTGCAGGCGAATGATTGCAGGCACCCGTGCTTGAGCACAACGGCTCCTGCGCCGCTTGTGAGCGCCTTCTCTGCCGAGCCCGCGTCTTCCGCAAACACAAGATTGCTTCTCGTCGCCGAGTTGGAATCTGCAACGCCGGCAACGACGATCGCAGCGCTTCCTTGCACCAGTGTGCCGCCCAATTTTTCCACCAGTTCGCCAAGCGTCATGCGTCTCTCCTCACAACTCAGTACAAGCCCGGCTCGCCAACAGGCCGCGTCTTCCATCGCCGATGAATCCACAACCACTGGTCAGGATAGCGCCGGATCCACGACTCGATTGCCCCCGTGCATAACTGCGTGCCCGCAAGAATGTCGGCCGAGACGCTGTCGGTGTGCAGGATGGCGACTTCCGGTCCAAAGCGCAGCACATAGCGCCGCTCCGCCGGTTCCCAGAACATGAACCCCGGCAGCACAGCCGCGCCCGTCTTGCGCGCCACATGCGCTAGTCCGGTGGCCGTGCAAGCCTCGATGCCGAAGAACTTCACAAAGGCTCCCTGCGGCGGAGTCATGTTCGTGTCCATGAGTATGCCGACCGTGCCGCCCTTGTGCATGGCTGTCAGCAGCCCGCGGCCGAAGTCGTCTTTGTGGAGCACGTAGTTGCCATGCATGCAGCGGATGCCGTTGACGTAGGCATCAAGCCGGCGGTTATCGAGACGCCGAATCACCATGCCCATCGGATGCCCCATGAGCGAGTGATAGAAGCTTGAAAGCTCCCACGCGCCCAGGTGCCCGGTAATCACGAGCACGCCTTTTCCGCGCGCCTGCGCGGCGAGATAGTGTTCCAGCCCCTCGGTCCGCATCCAGTCCCGCGAATTTTCCGGCGTGTACCGCGTCATCCTGCAGAACTCGACCAATTGCCATCCGAGGTGAATGTAAACACGCCGAAGGATCTTCTTTCGTTCTTCAACCGAAATTTCCGGTATCGCCATTTCAAGATTGCGAACGCCCACGCGGCGCAGACGGCCAAACAGCCAATAGACGAGGAAAGCGAGCGCCTCGGCAAACAGGCGCGCCAGTCCGCGCGGCATACGCCCAAGGGTGCGTGCCACGGCGACGACCAGCCAATACTCAAGGTTTTCCCGCATGGTTGAAGACAAACACTAGTTTATCTGCTTCGTGCCATGGCCATGCGGGCAGACGAGAAAAGGGCGGTCCCATTCATGCTGGACCGCCCCTTGGTTTCCGTGGAGTCGACTCAAGGTTATTGATGGCGAGCGGAAACAAAGGCGTGCGCCACGGTGCGCACAAACGGCACAGCACCCGGAGGTACGCCGACATCGCCTCTCAGGACCGCGTCGAAATCGTGCGGCGCGCCGTAGTAGACGTCGGTGTCCCCCTTGTTCTGGCTCACGCTGGTTCCATCCAGATCGATTCCTGCGAACAGGCCCTTGTTGCGCGAGTAGCTCAGCAGTTCCGCGCCCATCTTCCAGTCCGTGGACGCCTGCCCGCTGCGGCCAACGGGGCCAGCGGCTGCCGACGCATCTCCACCAATCTTGAACTTGTTCTTCAGCAGGTCCTGGAAGCCGCGATCGTTGACGGCAACGAGGATCAGGTCCGTGGACTGGCCGCCAATCTGGAAACCGAAGGACCCACCCGCCATGCGGATGAAGACCGGTGCACTCCATCCGTGGCCGGTACGGCAAGTGACTACGCCCTGCCCGTATTGTCCACCCACCAGGAAAGCGCCTTTTATCATGCCGGGCACGACACCGACGCAGGTGGCATGCTGCAGAATGTTGAGAGGAATACTCTTGTCACCCGCATTCAGAATCTGATCGAGGACAACCTTGGCAGCATCCACGCGCGCCTGCAGGTCGTCCCTCGAAGAATCTGCGAATGCGTGCGATGAAAGCAGGAGGCAAAGGCACATTGAAGCAAATGTCTTCTTCATTTCCATTCCCTTTCGTTGCAGAGCCTTCCGATTTGGGAAGGGCGAGACGTCCAATAAAACCTCGGATTCAACTACCGCTGGCTCGCGGCAGGCGACTGGGGAAAACAACTGAGAATGACGAACGGTGAAGCGCAGAATTTCTCCAAAAACAGCCTACAACATTCCTGCAAACGAGAATCAACATCCACAAGTGACTCGCATGAAAAAAGTTGAGGCCACCCAGAATTCAGGGAGAAATTGGCCCACCGTACAGGCTTAGATGCGCGCGGGACTGTTTTGGGATGGATGGAGAGTTGGGCTGTGGCGAGACGAGGCTGTAATTTAAGCAGAATCTCAAAGAACTAAAAAAGAGGAGTTCCCAGGCATCATGAAACATGCTGCCTGGGAACTCCTTTCCCCAGATCTGCGTTGTTTCTGTAAACATCTTTGTGGAAAA
>Ga0302320_10020423_pt1 | contig 13213 bp, 8 predicted proteins | sample Bog_T0_3_FD_202130 | JGI IMG/M metagenome (GOLD analysis project Ga0302320, IMG submission 202130) | Peat permafrost microbial communities from Stordalen Mire near Abisko, Sweden - Bog_T0_3 | ecosystem: Environmental > Terrestrial > Soil > Wetlands > Peat | place: Sweden: Abisko, Stordalen Mire...
TGACTTTTGCGCAAGCCGACCGGGCCATATCCGCCTTTGCCGCAAAACTGCGCCGGCTCGGCCTGCCGACCGACACGGTGGTCGCAACGCAACTTCCCAATACGGTCGAGAGCACAATCGCGCTACTGGGCGTATTGCGCGCCGGAATGATCGCAGCACCGCTGCCGCTGCTTTGGCGCAAGCAGGAAATGGCGGGGGCGCTCAAAACGATCGGCGCCAAGGCCATCGTCACGGCGGCGCGCATCGGATCCTGCGCCCAAGCCGAACTTGCCATGCACGTGGCGGCGGAGCTGTTCGCGGTACGTCATGTTTGCGCCTTTGGCGACAATCTGCCGGACGGCGTCGCGCCGCTCGATGATGTGTTCACGGCGACCGCTAGCGATTTCGTGCAGGGCTCACCCCGGCCCGGCAATGCCGCCGCCCATGTCGCGGTGGTGACATTCGACGTGGCGTCCGACGGACAACGCGCGATCGCGCGCAACCACCTCGAACTGATCGCCGGCGGGTGCGGACCCTTTCTGGAGTGCGGTGCGCCGCTCGATGCCACGACGCTTTCGACGATACCCACGGGCTCGTTTGCCGGCATCGCGCTCACCGTCATGCCTTGGCTGCTCGGCGGCGGCAGCCTGCATCTACACCACGCCTTCGATCCCGTGACATTTGCCGCGCAATGCCGCGCGCTCGAAGGCGGCACTGTTGTGCTGCCGGGTCCAGCGCTCGCGGCGTTGGTGGCTAGCGATAGTCTGAGAGCGCCGGCGAACGTCATTGCGCTCTGGCGCTCGCCCGAACGAATGGCCAATCAGCCGGCATGGCCGGCCAATTCAAATCTGATCGATGCGGCAAGTTTCGGCGAGATCGGACTTGTATCGGCCTTGCGTGGACCGGATGGACTGCCCGTCCCTATGCCTTATGGCAGCATTGGCGCGCCGCGTGGCGCCACCGACGCGGCCGCCCTCATCGAAGCATTGCGCAGTTCCGCCGGCGCGTTGATGTTGCGTGGTCCGATGGTGCCGTCGCACGCCTTTCCGCCGGGTGCCGAGCGCGGCACCGAGCCGCATCTTGCCGTGGATGCGATGGGCTTTGTTGATACCGGCTATAAATGCCGGCTTACGCAACATGACCAGACGCTGACCATCGACGGCCCGCCAACTGGCATCACCAGCGTCGGCGGCTACCGTTTCCGGCAAAATCAAATCGATTGGATGGTGACCGAAGCCGATCTCGATGCCGTCATTCTGGCGTTGCCGGATGCCATGCTGGACTGGCGGCTGGCCGGCAGTGCGGAGGACCGCGCCGCTACAGCCGCGAATTTGGCGGCGCGTGGCGCCAATGCGCTGATTGCCGGGGCGCTTCACCCGCGCGCCCTTCCCGATGCCGCGTAATTGCCGGTCAGCGTTGACGGGGCGTTAACAGCCCATCTTTAAGGTTCACGCACCGTAATCTGTAACGTCGCGTGCGCCCTCATGTCGCTGCAAGGTCCGATGATCGTGGTTGCCGAGAACCCGGCAACCGACCTGGTGCGGGCGCTTGGCGCCGCCGGTGCCTTTCCCATCGTCGAAGCCAAATGGGCCGACGCCCCTACCGCCTTCATATCGGTCAAACCGGCCGCCGTGGTCATCGCCGAGCCCGGCCCGCCGAAAAGCGAATCCTCGTCGCGCATGCTGTGCCTGCAAATCGCGACCGTGAACGGTCCGATTGTGCCGACCATCGCCTTGGCCGATGGTGATCTCGACGCCGCCATTCCGATCGCGCTCTCGACCGATGCCGGTCTGCCGGTCGAGCGGCTGATCGCGCGGCTGCAATCGGCCATGCGCGTGCGTGCGCTGCATGCCACGGTTTTGCGCCGCATCGAATTATTCGCCTCGCATGGCGGCCAGATGCCGGTCATCCCGGTCGGCGATGCGCTTGACGACGCCACCGTGCTGATCGTTGGACGCGGCCCGCTTTATCCCGCGCTTAGCGTCGCGATGGGCGAGCGCGTCAAAATGATCGGCGCGCTCAGCGTCGAGACCGCCGCCAGGCATCTTAATTCACGCGATATCGACGGCATTGTGGTCGGCGACGGATTTTCGCCGCGCATGGTCGAGGCATTCCTGACCGTGTTGGCGCAAGAATCGCGCTTCCGCGACATTCCGGTTGCCGTGATTGGCGAGGCGCCGCCCGATTTTTCCGAAAGCCTGCCCAATATCGACCATGTTGACGGCAGTCCGGTGCGGCTGGTTGCCCGCATGATGCCGTTGGTGCGCATGCACGCCTTCGAGGGACGCCTCAAGCGCATGCTCAAGTCGCTCGACGCCGATGGCATATTCGATCCCGAGACCGGCCTGCTCACCCGCGACTCGTTCTGGCGCGATCTCTCCAAGGCGGTCGCGGACGCCGCCGACCGCAGCCTGGCGCTGTCGCTGGCGCGTTATTCGTTTGACGGCGCTTGCGACGACCGCGCCGGCCTGCATAGCGCCCGGCTGGTAACGCGCCTCATGCGCAATATCGATTTCGCCTGCCGCGACGAGGACGGCTCGATCTTGATCGCCTTCACGCAGACCGATCTGCATAGCGCCCATGTGGTGGCTAGGCGCATCGCCGCCACGCTCAAGAACGCCATGCTGCCGCCCCACAGCACCCAAAATAGCATCATAGCCAACGTGACACTGGCGACGCTCAAAAACGGCGACACCCTCGACAGCTTGCTGGCGCGCGTCACCGCGGGCCAGATGGTTGCCGCCGAGTAATTGAGTGATTAGGTTAGCTCCAACAGGAGCTAATCCCATGGCCGAAAATCAACCTGTCCGCATTGACGTCGTCTCCGACGTGGTCTGCCCGTGGTGCTTCATCGGCAAGCACCGCCTGGAAGCCGCCCTCAAGCTCAAGCCCGGCATTCCGGTCGACGTTCACTACCGGCCTTATTTTCTCAATGACTGGATCCCGCGCGAGGGCATTTCGCGCGAGGACTACCTCACCAAGAAATTCGGCTCGCCCGAGCGCTACAAAGGCATTGCGCAACGCGTGAGCGCGGCGGCGGCGGAAGAAGGCCTTGTTTATGCCTCCGACAAGATGAAGCGCCAGCCCAACACGCTCGACTGTCACCGTTTGATTCATTGGGCGGAAGCGATCGGCAAGTCGGCGCAGATGAAGCAAAAGCTGATGGATTTGTATTTCACGCAAGGCGCCGACTTGACCGACAATGACACGCTGGTGAAGGCCGCGGCCAATGTCGGGCTCGATGCGCAGACCGTGCGCGCCGATCTGGCGACCAACAAAGACGTCGAGCTGATCGAGCAGGAAGCCCTCTCGGCCAAGGAAGCCGGCATTGCAGGCGTGCCCTGCTTCATCTTCGGCGGCAAATTCGCGGTGTCGGGCGCGCAGTCGCCGGAATATCTCGCCGACGCCATTGAGCGCCTGGCGAGCGGCAAGGCGATCGCCGCCGAATAATCACGGATAGCGCATCATGCAAATCACCGCGGCCGTGGTGCGCGAGAAATCCGGCGCGTTCAATATTGAGCAGGTCGACCTGTGCGATCCGCGCGATGACGAATTATTGGTCGAGGTCGTAGCCTCCGGCATGTGCGCGACCGATCTGCATGGCCGCGATGCCTATTACCCGACGCAGTTTCCCAAAATCTTCGGCCATGAGGGCGCCGGCGTCGTGCGCGCCACAGGCAAAGCGGTCAACAAATTCAAAACCGGCGACCATGTGGTGATGTCCTATCCCTGGTGCGGCGAGTGTCCGAACTGCCGTTCGCACCGGCAAAGCTATTGCGTCGAAGCCATTCCGTTGAAAATGAACGGCACGCGCGCCGACGGCTCGACGCTGCATTCGCAAAACGGCCAACCGGTTTACAGCGCTTTTTTCCAGCAATCCTCGTTCGGCAATTTCACCATCGCCAACGAGCGCTATGCCGTCAAAGTCCGCAACGACGTGCCGCTTGAACATGTCTGCGCGCTCGCTTGCGGCGGCCAGACCGGCGCCGGTGCCGTGCTCAATGTGATGAAGCCCAAACCCGGCGACAGTTTCGCGGTGTTCGGCGTTGGCGCGGTTGGATTGTCGGGTCTGATGGCAGCCAAAATCGCCGGCTGCGATCCGATCGTCGCGGTCGACGTGCACGAGCATCGCTTGGCTTTGGCGCGCGAATTCGGGGCCACCCATACGATCAATCACACCGGGCGCGCCGACGTGGTGGCGGAAATTCGTAAAGTTACCGGACTCGGCGTGCGGTTTTCGCTGGAGACCTCGGCGCTGCCAGCCATTTTCCGTGAAGCGGTCGATGTGCTGATGCCGGCTGGCACTTGCGTGCTGCTAGGCTCAGCGCGTGCCGGGACGCAAGTCACATTCGAAACGCCCTTTTTGCAGAATGGCCGCATCGTGCGCGGCGTGATTCAAGGGGATAGCGTGCCGCAGGCGTTCATCCCGCAACTGGCGGATTACATGGTCGCCGGCAAATTCCCGATCGAGCGTGCGATCACCTTCTACGAACTTGCCGACATAAACCGTGCAGCGGTCGAGTCGGCTGCGGGCAGCACCATCAAGCCGGTGCTGCGGATGCCGCATTAGTTCACGCCGCTTTGACCTGCTCCGCGATGCTCACAAGATTGCGCAAAATCGCCGCGGTGCCTTTGAGCCGATCCTCCGGCCGCGCCCAATCGTCGAAGAACACGAGCTGCTGATTTTCCGCGTCCTTGGGATCGCTGCGTAGCCGCGCCCCCGAGCCCTGCGCCTGGATGAAGGCGAACAAACCGTCGGGATTGCCAAAATTATTGTCGCGGAACGACAGCACGAGGCCTTTAGGCCCGGCCTCGAGTTTCTCGACATTGGCGCGCCGGCACAGCGCCTTGATGGCGACGATCTGCATCAGGTGATCGACCTCGCTCGGCAGCGGACCGAAACGATCCACCATTTCCGCGGCGAACCCTTCGATCTCGCGCTCGTCCTCGACCTCGGCCAGCCGCCGGTAGAGGGCAAGCCGCACCGACAGATCCGCCACGTAATCGTCCGGTATGAGCACCGGCGTGCCGATGGTGATCTGCGGCGACCAGCGGTCGGCGACCTGCGAGGTGATCCCCGCCTTCAGGCTCATAACCGCCTCCTCCAGCATTTGCTGGTACAGCTCGAACCCGACTTCCTTGATGTGGCCGGACTGCTCGTCGCCGAGCAAATTGCCGGCGCCGCGAATGTCGAGATCGTGCGAGGCAATCTCGAAACCGGCGCCCAGCGTATCGAGCGATTGCAACACCTTGAGCCGCCGCTCGGCCTGCGGCGTGATCGGCTTTTGCGCCGGCAGCGTGAACAGCGCATAGGCGCGCAGCTTCGAGCGCCCCACCCGGCCGCGCAACTGATAGAGCTGCGACAGGCCAAACAGATCGGCGCGATGCACGATCAACGTATTGGCGCTCGGAATGTCGAGCCCGGACTCGATGATCGTGGTCGAGAGCAGCACATCGTATTTGCCGTCGTAGAAAGCCGACATGATGTCGTCGAGCACGGTCGGCGGCATCTGGCCGTGCGCGACGCAGACGCGGACTTCCGAAACGTGCTTGTCGAGAAAATCCTTGGCGCCTGCTAAATCCTGAATTCGCGGGCAGACATAAAACGCCTGGCCGCCGCGATATTTCTCGCGCAGCAGCGCTTCGCGAATGGTGATCGGGTCGAACGGCGACACGAAAGTGCGCACTGCCAGCCGGTCAACCGGCGGCGACGCAATAATCGAAAGGTCGCGCACGCCCGTGAGCGCGAGTTGCAAGGTGCGCGGGATCGGCGTCGCCGTGAGCGTCAACACATGTACCTCGGCGCGCAAGGTCTTGAGCTTTTCTTTATGCACGACGCCGAAATGCTGTTCTTCGTCGATCACGACAAGGCCTAGATCCTTGAACTTGACGTTCTTGCCCAAGAGCGCGTGGGTGCCGATCACGATATCGGCGCGGCCTTCCGCCAGATCGTTCTTCACCGCATTGAGTTGGGCTGCCGGCACCAGCCGCGAGGCTTGCACCACATTGGCGCCAAATCCGCGAAAACGTTCGGTGAAGGTTTTCGTGTGCTGTCGCGCCAGCAGCGTGGTCGGCACCACCACGGCGACCTGCTTGCCGTTGATGGCGGCGATGAAAGCCGCACGCAACGCCACCTCGGTCTTGCCGAAGCCGACATCGCCGCATATGAGCCGGTCCATCGGGCGCCCCGAAGCCATATCCTTGATCGTGACATCGATGGCGGCAAGCTGGTCGTCGGTTTCCTCATAGGGAAAGCCGGCGCAGAACTCATCATAGGCGCCCGGCCCTACGCTGAGTTTAGGCGCATCGCGCAATTGCCGTTCTGCTGCAATTTTGATCAACTCACCCGCGATTTCGCGGATGCGGCTCTTCATGCGCGCCTTGCGCGCCTGCCAGTTGCCACCGCCGAGCCGATCTAGGTCGACATTCGTCTGCTCCGCGCCATAGCGCGACAGCAGGTCGACGTTCTCGACTGGCAGAAACAGTTTGGCGGATTCGGCGTAATGGATTTCCAGGCAATCATGCGGCGCGCCTCCGACCGCGATGGTTTGCAAACCGATGAAGCGGCCAATGCCATGATCGACATGCACCACCAGATCGCCGGAAGCGAGACTGGTGGCTTCCGCGATAAAATTGTCAACGCGGCGCTGGGCCCGGCGCGGCCGCACAAGCCGGTCGCCCAGAATATCCTGCTCGCTGACAATCGCGGTCTCGTCAGTCTCGAAGCCGGACTCGATGCCAAGCACGGCAAGCGCGACGGTGTGTTTGGGCAAAGCCAGTGCCGCGGCCCAGGAGCCGACGGGCGTCAGATTGTGCAATTTATGGTCGGCGAGCACGTGGCCCATGCGCTCGCGCGCGCCCTCGCTCCACAGCGCGATCGCCACCCGTTTGCCGGCGCCTTGCAGCGCCATGACGTGTCTGCCGACGGCTTCGAACACATTGGCATTGGGTTCGGCGCGCTCGGCGGCGAAGTTATGCCCGGCGCGCGCGCCGACATCGAGTACTTGGGCGCCGTCAGGCTCGGCGAACGGCGTTAGTTTAGCGAGGGCGGCGCGGGTGAGCTGTTCTTTCCACTCCGTCTCCGCCAGATAAAGCTGCGCGGGCGGCAGAGGCTTGTAGGACGGCGTCATGCCATCCTTGAGTGCCTCTTTGCGCGCGTCGTAGTAATCGGCGATCTGGCTCAGGCGCTCCTGCGCGGCGTCTTCCGCTTGGTATTCGAGCGCCAATGGCGTGTCCGGCAGATAGTCGAACACAGTTTCAAGTTTGGCGTGAAACAGCGGCAGCCAATGTTCCATACCGGGATATCGCCGGCCTTCACTCACGGCTTCGTACAATAAATCGTCGGGCGTGGCGGCGCCGAATTGCGCGACATAGCCGGTGCGAAAGCGCCGGATGGATTCGGTGATCAGCTGGAATTCCGCCACCGGCACCAGATCGAGCGCGCTGAGTTGCGTTTCGCTGCGTTGCGTCTGCGGATCGAAACTGCGAATAGTCTCCAGTGCGTCGCCGAAAAAATCGAACCGCACCGGCATGTCCATGCCGGGCGGAAACAGATCGAGAATGCCGCCACGCACCGCGTAGTCGCCGGGCTCGCGCACGGTCGAGGCGCGCGTGAATCCATTAAGTTCCAGCCATTGCACCACACCCGCCATGCCGAGCACATTGCCGGGTGCGACCGACAGCGCGTGGGTGGCGACGAATTCGCGCGCCGGCACGCGCTGGAGCGCGGCGTTCACCGTTGTGAGCAAGATCGATGGCCGGTCGCGCCCTTTCACCCGCGCCAAACGCGACAGCGCGGTCATGCGTTGCGCCACTACGCTTGCATTGGGCGATACCCGGTCATAGGGCAGACAATCCCAGGCCGGAAATTCCAGCGTCAGAATATCCGGCCCGAAAAAGGCCAAGGCTCGCGACAGCGCTGCCATGCGCTGGCCGTCGCGGCAAATAGCGCACAGCGATATCGCCGGAGCCTCCGGGCGCGCGGCGATCGCCCGTGCCAGATCCGCCAGCACCAGCCCTTCGGCGCCGTCAGCGACCTGCGCCAGCGTGAGCGCCTTGCCGGGCCGCAATAATTGCGCGGGAGATGTCGCCATTACTTGATCGCCGTCCCAGTGTTATGGAAATCGCGCAGCCGGCGAAACAGCGGTGTGTCGTAATCGGTCGGCGGCATTTGCGCGCCGCTCACCCAGTCGAACACCTGCTGGTCGCGCAATTCGAGTAGCCGCTCGAGCTCGCCGAGTTCGGCCTCACTCAAGAGCGCGATCTGGGCGTCGGCAAAGCGGCCATAGACGATATCCATCTCGCGAATGCCGCGATGCCAAGACCGAAACAATAGCCGGCGGCGGCGCGCATCCAGCCCGTTGCTCGTAATGCCGGGTCCGGCATAAGGTTCATCCATGCCGCTGTTCAAATGCTTTGCTCCAACGCCAAAAACCCGGCGCGTGCCGGGTGCGGGGTTTATATAGCGGCCTTCGTAGGCAATGTCAGCGGCTTGCTTTGCACAGGCCTTGATTGCTTCTGCATTGCTTCCCTTAGGCTTGCGCGCCAGCATGGGCCCATGCGGCCCGACATCCTCAGCCCCCTGTTCGCTTCGCTGACCAGCCTGCCCGGCGTCGGGCCAAAGCTGGAAAAGCTCTACGCCAAGCTGCTCGCCCGCGAGGCGCCGCGCGTCGTCGACCTGTTGCTGCATTTGCCGTCGGGCGCAATCGACCGCCGTGCGCGGCCGAAATTGAACGAGGTTCGGCCTGGCGAGGTCGTCACCGTCGCGGTCACCGTGCTGGAGCATCGCGCGCCGCCGCCACACCGCGCCCGCGCGCCCTATCGTGTCGTCACCGGCGACGACACCGACGCCACTTTGACGCTCACCTTTTTCCATGCGCGCAAGGATTATCTTGAGAAACTGCTGCCGGTCGGCGAGATTCGCTATGTCTCCGGCATTACCGAGGTCTATGACGGCAATTTGCAAATGGTTCACCCCGACCGCGTCGTCGATGAAAAAGGCTTTGCTGATCTGCCGCTGGTCGAGCCGGTCTATCCGCTCACCGAAGGCCTCGCGCTCGGCAATGTGCGGCGCGCGATGGATGGCGCGGTTGCGCGGCTGCCCGATTTACCGGAATGGCAGGATGAAGCCTGGATTTCGCGCGAGCGTTTTCCGGCTTTCGCCGACGCGTTGCGCCATCTGCACCGCCCCACCGAGCCACACGACATCGCGCCAGATAGCCTCGCCTGGACGCGGCTGGCCTATGACGAGCTTCTTGCCGGCCAGTTGGCGATTGCACTAGTTCGCGCCGATATGCGCCGGCAGGCTGGGCGCGGCACATCCAGCGAAGGCCAAATGCGCGCCCGCATTCTCAAGGCGCTGCCCTATTCGCTCACGCATTCGCAACAACAAGCCGTCAACGACATCGTCAACGATCTTGCTTTGCCGCAACGTATGCTGCGGCTCTTGCAAGGCGATGTCGGCTCCGGCAAGACCGTCGTGGCCTTGATCGCCGCCGCCGCCGTGATCGAGGCCGGCCGCCAGGCCGCCTTCATGGCGCCGACGGAGATACTCGCCCGCCAGCATCTCCTTACGATTACGCCGCTCGCGCAGGCCGCCGGTCTGCGCGTGGCGATCCTGACCGGCCGTGAGCGCGGCAGTGAGCGCGACGACACGCTTGAGCGGCTTGCCATCGGCGACATCGATCTGTTGATCGGCACCCATGCGCTGTTCCAGGAGAATGTCGCCTTCCGCGATCTGGCGCTGGCCGTGGTCGATGAGCAGCATCGCTTCGGCGTCCATCAGCGCCTCGCCCTCACGCAAAAAGGCGACGCAGTTGACGTACTCGTGCTAACCGCCACGCCGATCCCGCGCACTTTGGTGCTCACTTACTTCGGCGACATGGATGTATCCGAATTGCGCGAGAAACCGGCCGGCCGCCAGCCGATCGATACCCGTACCATTCCCATGTCGCGCCTGGAGGAAGTCGAGGATGCGGTGGGCCGCGCGCTCGAAGCGGGTCAACGCGCCTATTGGGTCTGCCCGCTGGTGGAGGAATCCGAGAAAATCGATCTTGCCGCGGCGCAGGCGCGCTTCGAGGAATTGCGCGCGAAATTCGGCGCGCGCGTCGATCTGGTGCATGGCCGCCTGAAAGGCGCCGAGAAAGACGCCGCCATGGAACGCTTTGCTTCAGGCAAAAGCCAGCTCCTGGTGGCCACCACGGTGATCGAAGTCGGCGTCGATGTGCCGGAAGCCACCATCATGGTGATCGAACATGCCGAGCGGTTCGGCCTGGCGCAGCTGCATCAGTTGCGCGGCCGGGTCGGACGCGGCGCCGGACATTCGACTTGCCTTTTGATTTACAAAACGCCGCTGGGCGAAACCGCCAAGGCGCGCCTCGCTATTCTGCGGGAAACCGAAGACGGCTTTCGTATCGCTGAAGAAGATTTACGCCTGCGCGGCGAAGGCGACTTGCTTGGCACCAGGCAAAGCGGATTGCCCGGCTTTCATGTCGCGCGCATCGAGACGCACGGCAAATATCTCGGCGCCGCGCGCGACGACGCGGCGCTGGTACTCAATCGCGATCCGGGTCTGGCGGGCGAGCGCGGCAAAGCGCTGCGCCATTTGCTCTATCTGTTCGGCAAGGACGAGGCGATCAAACTGATCAGGGCGGGCTGAGCGGAACGTTTGCGCTCTCAGCAAGTGCCGGCGGCGGCGGCGCTACCGTCGTTCGGCGTAACGCCCGGTCAACAGCTTCGAGCACACGCTCGACGTTAAGTTCGTCCAGACAGGCGCTACGGCTTTCCAAATGTCGCTCGCAGCCCAAAAGATCGCACGGCATGCAGGGCAGCGGATTTTGCACCACCCAGGCATTGCCGCGATTCTGGATCGTGCCGGCACGCGCCCAAGCTTGGCTCAAGCCGCCAATCGGCCACGGTCCGATGCCATGCGGGCTCACCGGCCCATAGATCGCCACGGTTGGACACCCGGCCCCGGATGCCAGATGCGTCATCGAAGTGTCGGGCCCGACATAGACCGCGGCATTCGATAATAGTTGCGCCAACTCGCCCCAGGCTAACTTGCCATCGACGCGTTCGACCGGCGGGTTCAGCGGATCCCAGACACGGTCGAGATAATCCTTTTCCGCCCGTGCCGGTCCGCCGGTCGCCACCACGTCAAGCCCGCGCGTCCGTAAAGCCTGCGCCAGCGCGCGCCAGCCCTCGTCGGTCCAGCGTTTGTTTTGATACATCGGATTGGCATGCAGCACGGCATAGGCGCCGCGCGATGCGATCGGCACTTTTGCCGGCAAGACAATGTCCGGCCGCGCGTCGATGCCAAGCACGGCGGCAAGCTGCAACAAGTCCTCGACCCGGTGCAATTCGCTGTCCGTGACGACGCCGCGGCTGAGCAGCCAAGGCTTCCAGCGCGCCTTGGTTTTCGGCAGCAATCCGGAACTGAATTTTCCGGCAATGCCGGCGATGAATGTCGGCCGGTCGCCGGTCTGCGTCGACAGCGCCACATCGTAACGCCGCCACAGATGGACAATCAGCTTCGCCATCACCCCCGCGCTTGGCCGTTCAGGAACGGCGATGACGCGCTCGATATCCGGATTACCGGCGAGAATTCCTTCGGTGCCGGAAAACACCAGCATGTCGATGCGCGCGCCGGGAATCCCCTGCCGCAAGGCGCGCAAAAGCGGAGTCGTGAGCAGAACATCGCCAAGCCGGCGCATGGTGACGACCAACACGCGCGGATTTGCCGGCAGTTTGATTTCGTTATTCACGGCAAATCCCCGCGCTTATTTGACGGCGGCGGTATCCCGCGCGGCTTGGGCTGCTTTCGCGCTTGCCGCAAGCGAGGCGAGTTTCTTCTGCGCGTTATTGTCCGGCTGCACCATGCCGGCGGAGATCAACAAGGTCATCGCGCTTTCGACCGAGATGTCGAGAACGATCAAATCCTTGCGCAAGACGTAGAAGAAAAATCCGGTGGTCGGGTTCGGCGTGCATGGCATGAAGGCGGATACATGCTCGCCCTCCGGCAACAGCTCCGCCACGTCTCCGCTCGGCGGCAAAGATAGAAACACAAGCGACCACATGCCGGGTGCCGGAAATTCCACTAACGCCACCTGCCGGAAGCTCGACCCGGTTTTCGAAAACAGCGTCTCGAAAATCTGCTTCATGGTCTTATAGACCGGCCGCACAATCGGCATGCGACTGAGCAGGTCCTCGCCCCAGCCAACCATGGTGCGCCCGACCAAATTGGCGGTGAGAAATCCGAGCAGCGTCAAAACAACAAAGGCGATCACCAAGCCAGTGCCCGGGATCGGCCACGGAAGATAGGTTTCCGCCCGGTAGGCCGGCGGAATGAACGGGCGCACAAGATTGTCGACCCAGTTGATGAACGACCAGGTCAGCCAGGCAGTGACCAGTACCGGCCCGGCGACCACCAGCCCGGTAAGAAAATAATTGCGGATGCGGGAGGCGAGGCCGGCTGGTTGCGGCCCTGACTTTGCGCCATCGGGGTTCAGGGGATTGTCCTGATTGCGGTCAAAATCTGTCATGGCGCTATCCTATTCCACCGTGACCGATTTCGCGAGGTTGCGCGGCTGGTCCACGTCGGTTCCGATGGCCGCGGCCGTGTGATAAGCAATCAATTGCACCGCAATGGCATAAACCAAGGGCGTCACCGCCGACGCCATTTCCGGCAATATCAGGGTTACCAGCGACTCGATTGTGGCTTCCCTTGCGCCCTTGGGATCCGTCACCAGGATGATCTTGCCGCCGCGAGCGGCGACTTCTTGCATGTTCGACACGGTCTTCTCGAATACCCGGTCATAAGGCGCAATCACAATCACCGGCATGGTCTCGTCGATCAAGGCGATGGGCCCATGCTTGAGTTCTCCCGCGGCGTAGCCTTCGGCGTGGATGTAGGAAATCTCCTTGAGCTTGAGCGCGCCCTCGAGTGCAATTGGGAAACTGGTGCCGCGGCCGAGATAGAGCACGTCGTGCACCTTGGCGAGGTCATGCGCCAGTTTCTCGATTTGCGGTTCAAGATTGAGCGCTTGCGCCATGTGCCGCGGCGTCTGGATCAGCGCATGCACAAGGTTCTGTTCGTCGGTGTCGGACAGTTGCCCGCGCGCGCGCCCGGCCGCCAGCGCCAGGCAGGCCAGCACCGCCAATTGGCACGTAAACGCCTTGGTCGAAGCGACGCCAATTTCCGGGCCCGCCAGTGTCGGCATGATCACGTCGCTTTCGC
>Ga0302320_10020424_pt1 | contig 13213 bp, 10 predicted proteins | sample Bog_T0_3_FD_202130 | JGI IMG/M metagenome (GOLD analysis project Ga0302320, IMG submission 202130) | Peat permafrost microbial communities from Stordalen Mire near Abisko, Sweden - Bog_T0_3 | ecosystem: Environmental > Terrestrial > Soil > Wetlands > Peat | place: Sweden: Abisko, Stordalen Mire...
ACGGCAAACGCATGACTAGCAAGCTTTTGGAACAGATCGCAGGTTTCAGTCAGGCTGCCGGAACAGAACTGGTCCTCTATCACTAACCCAGCTATCATCTTCTTGAGCGACTCATTCCTCTCCGGTTTGATCGGAACTGAATAGGTGATCTACTATGACATCGAGACGCAGTTATCAAACGGGTCTATCGGTCCTCGACAGCGGCAGACTTGCCGCTCACTTTGCATCGCTTGCTCCGCAAAGCGAGCCAGAACAGGTGGTGAGCCTCGACCATTATGTAAGATTGCTCAGGCGGCACCTCTGGAAGATTAGTCTGGCTGTAACTCTGTGTACAGTGTTGACTTACTATCTGTGTACTCGCATTACGCCGGTTTACGAATCCACTGCCACGATTGTGATTGACAAGAAGGCACCCTCGTCTATCGTCGGAGACGAACCCGCTCCAAACGGCGACAGCGATATCGATCAGATAGTCAACACAGAGATTCGAACCATTCAGTCAGACGCAGTTCTTCGCCCAGTGGCCGAAGAGTACCAGCTGCTCGATGGTAAGAATAACGCGGACAACAATCGCTCATTGCTTGATAAGGACGCGCCAATTGTTCTTAAGGGGTTAACGGTAGCCCGAATCCCAAACAGCCTGATCATCACCATCAGCTATCGCTCGACTGACCCACGCCAGGCCGCATTGATCGCCAACAGCATTGCACGCTCGTATATCACGCGAGGAATGGAGATGCGCGCGAACTCTGCGATGGGGATGTCGGCCTTCATGGAGAAGCAGATCGCCGAACTGAAGAGGAATATGGACGTCTCCGAACAGGCGTTGGCGGGCTACGTGCGCGAGTTGGGCCTGATCGATCCCGATGAAAAGACGAGCATTCTTGCCGCCCGATTGCTGCAGTTAAACACCCAATACACGGATGCAGAAAATGACCGCATTCGTAAGGAGACCGACTACAGAGCGCTTCAGTCCGGCTCTGCGGCAGCCCTTGAGATCTCACCGCAAGGTGCCGAACTTACTGTACTTGAGCGGCAAATGCACGCAGCTGAAGAGCGCTTTGCTGAAGCCAAAACCATCTACGGACCTAACTACGCGGAATATAAGCGAGCTGCAAACGATCTAGCAGAAGTAACGCGTCAGTACGAGCAGACGAAGTCGCAAATTGCTGGCAGGGTCGAAGCCGATTACAACGAGGCGCTGCATCGCGAATCCATGCTCCGAGGATCGCTGGCGGGGGCGAAAGACGAGTTAGACAAACAGAACGAGGACTCATTTCAGTATCAACAACTGAAGCGCGAAGCCGATGCCAACACGTCGCTATATAGCGAATTGTTTCGCAAAATCAAGGAAGCGGGAATCAATGCCGGATTTCAGGTCAGTTCCATCAGGCTCACGGATGAAGCGCGCCCACAGTCCCATCCAGTGTTCCCGAGAAAGGGTCTCTTCACGTTTCTCAGTTTCTTTCTCTCCACTCTTGGCTCTCTTATCGTGATTATTCTGATGGATATGTTCAATCACAGTCTGCGTGACCCGGAGCATGCGCATCGACTTACAGGCGTTGAAGTGGTCGGCACGCTGCCTAGAGTTCGCCGCTTCGATGGCTACGGGCCAACTTTACCGAACCTCATTGAAGAACGTGCTGTGATGGAAGGAAAGCGCCGCCTATCGTTGGAGTTCTATAAAGAATCCATCTGCACCTTGCTAGCCTCAGTGCTATTTGCCCGAATCACCAGCGGCATTCGATCTATTCTGATTACGAGTGCTGGCCCGGGCGAAGGCAAATCCTCCTGTGCCGCGCACATGGCAATTGCCCATGCCGAGAGAGGTAAAAAGACTCTTCTGATTGATGCCGATTTACGGCGTCCTTATCAGCATACGTTCTTCAATCTCAGCAACGACGTCGGTCTTGCAGATGTAATCGCGAGAGGCGCTACGCTTAGCGAGATTCGGCAATCGATAAGTGGTCTTGATACTCTCGATGTCATCGTTACGGGTGACTCTTCAGAGACAATCTATCATCGTGTGGGTTCGACGGTTGCGCGGCTGCTCACCATGGCTCGTGGAGAATACGAACTGATCATCATCGATGCGCCACCGATGCTATTTCTAGCGGAGCCTATTCAGATCGCCAGTCTGGCCGATGGAGTCTTGGTGGTAAGCAATGCCGAACAAACACATCACCGGTCTGTCGCACGAGTGTTGACCATTCTGCGCAGGGTGCATGCAAAGGTTATCGGAATTGTCCTGAACGAAGTCAGGTTAGACATGAGTGCCAGCTATCAGCCCTACAGGGATTATGAAAGATATAAAAGGCGGTTACTCCCAAAGGCTGGTTGAGGCAATCGTTTACAGGCGCTTTCAAGCTTGCAGTAAGGGTTCAGCAAAGCGACATTGACAAATTACCGAGCGTCCAGGGAGGAGGAGTAGTCATTGTGCCTACAGCCACGACCCTTCCGTTGATTATCCTGATCGCCCTTCTTTGGCGACTGACAAAAGGAAATGTTCTCTCTGTAGTCCTTTTTACTTCAATTTTCGATGCTGCTTCAGCTCTGAACTTTGGAAAACTAGGTGTGTCGCCTTGGATGGTAGCGCTGCTGGTGGGGCTTGCGGAGAAGGTGCTTAAAGGTCATGGGCCTTTCCGACTCATAACTGGAATTAACCAATTAGCGCTGAAGCTTGGTGTGTCTTTCGTGCTCTACTCGGCCTGGAGCGGTATAGTCTTCCCGGTGATCTTCGCCGGCGCGCCTGTACTCAGCTCTCACGACACTTCTCCCGCTCCGCTTAATTGGAATGTTTCAAACTTTGCCCAGCTTTGCTACCTGGTTGCCTGTGTTCTGGTGTACTTTGTCGCCTTGACAAGCACGCGGGAAGAGCTAAGATCGGCGTTGCAATGGTATTCACGAGGTGCCGTCACAGCTGCGGTGTTTGCGTTTTATCAGCTGGCTAACGCTGTATTCCACGTGCCTTATCCGTCCCCTATTCTCTATTCCCACCCCGGCCACGTCATTTACCCAGCCTACATGATTCGCGGAATGTGGCGACTAAATGGAACATTTCCCGAGGCATCGGAACTGGCCACTTATGCTTGTCTCGGAGTCGCGTTGCTCGGGTGGGATGTTGTTACGCGCCGGTTCAACCTGCCAAGAACGGTCGGCCTTGGTCTCTTAATCGCTAGCGTATTCATGACACTCTCTACGGTTGGCTACCTGTGCCTCTCAACGATTGTAGTGACAGGGTCGGTACTGTCTCTGAGCCTTGTATTCAGACAGAGATCCTTTTCTCCCCAAAAAATATTGATGGCTCTACTTCTGGTGGGAGGCGGGGTGACTCTCTTCCTAACTACCGATGCTCGTGGAACTGTCAACAAAGTCGTTTCCTCCGTTGTGCTTGAAAAGAAGGATACCTCGTCTTACCGTGATCGCAGTGCCATGAATTCTGCGGCCATCGACACTCTCAAAGATACCTATTTCATGGGGGCGGGGTGGGGCAGCGCGCGCGCCTCTGGCCTTATTTATGGGTTGCTCGCCAATGTGGGCGTAATTGGGGTTGCCCTGCTGGCGGCTATGCTTCTCACCATCTGCTTGCCACTTGTATACTCGCATGGATCTTTTGTGCATCCGGAAAGTGCAAAGACATATGTGAAGTCGCTTTTCGGTTTGATGAGCATGTTGACTGCGTTATTAATTGCGGGGGCGGAACCTGTAGAGCCAGTGCTCTGGGCCCTGATTGCTATTGCCACGGCCGCGTATGCGCGAGGTCCTTCCAATGAGGTCGCTCCCGTTCCGGTAACCGACGGACGAGCTCATTTCCCCATAGCCTTGGGTCTTTCCTAACCACGCGTGTCGCGCCATTTGCGATTCATGTGCTTCCTGTTCGAAGACTTGCTACAAAGCTCAAGGCTTTGTAGTGTGCCTTCGTCCTTTCTTTACTGCAGGAGTTGTCGCCAGCTGTTGCCGTAGAAACACACTCAGTCGTTGAATGCAGATTTAGCCACAAGGGGGCAATGCGGATGCTCAATCAAAACGCTGCGGAGTTAGGCTTAGCTCAATCAGCAGGTGGGCCACAATTGGCTCCATTCGAGTCGACGCGTACCGCAATTGCAACTGATACGCGCGACGACATTAACATGACTAGGCATAGGTTAATTCGTAGGGTCTTCCATCTCGCGAAGCATTGCGGTTATGGAAATGGAAACGTGCATGTTGCGGTAGACTTAGCGTGTGTGCAGGCACAGAGGGGAGTGGATGTAGTCTTTATCAGCGGAGGTGGCACATTTGAAGAGTTGCTGGCCAAGCATGGAGTCGTTCACATCAAGATTGATCAGGACCAGCGCAAGCCTTTCTCCCTACTTAGAGCGGGGTACTCCATCGCCAGGCTTTCGATGCGATTCAAGCCTGACATCCTTCACGCACATATGATGGGTGCTGCTGCGGTCGGTTATATGGCCTCCCGGATCACCGGAGTTCCACTTGTAACTACAGTTCATAACTCGTTTGATCGCCACTCGATTCTGATGCGCTTGGGCAATCGCGTGGTTGCGGTCAGCGAGGCTGAGAAAAAGCACCTTCTCCGCCAGGGTTACAAATCGGATCAGGTCGATGTGGTACTCAATGCCCCATTGAACTCGCCGCGCCTTGACAAGGCTACCATCAGAACAGGAGTTACCTTGGAGTCTCCCTGTATTGTCGCAATTTGCGGATTGCATCGCCGGAAAGGTGTTTTCGATCTAATCAATGCCTGCGCTGAGGTATTCCGCGATCTACCAGAATGGCGTCTTTATATTGCGGGGGAGGGCCCTGATCAAGAGTCACTTAAGGAGCAGTCCCGAAGCATGGGTCTTGCCGACCGGATTACCTTTCTAGGTTTCGTTTCAGATCCAAGAGGGTTGCTTCAGCAGTGTGATATCTTCGTGCTCGCATCTTATGCGGACCCCTGTAGCCTTGTAATTGGTGAAGCTCGAGGAGCAGGTTGCGCGATTGTGGCAACCGCTGTTGGCGGAACCCCGGAGATGCTTGAGTTTGGGCAAAAGGGGCGGCTCATCTCCCCAGGGAAACCGAAGGAACTCGCGGCGGAGCTTCGTTCGCTGATGACGGACCCAATAGCCAGAGCTGAGCTCAGACGGGCTTCTTTAGAGGGTTCGGAGATTTTTGACGTGCATCGGCTCACGGGTGAATACGAGCGCGTTTATCAACGAGCCGTGTCGACGAAGTCCTTCGGAAGGCATCTCGGTCAGCGATCGATATCGTCGTGGGAAACTTAAACGAAATGGCAACTGCAGACCTGCGGTCAAGTGCTCGAGCCATAGTGAGCGCGAATCTCCCGTCCATCTCACGTCGCGGGTGGAGTGTAGTCCGCCTTTCCCTCTGTCACTCGGAATCAATATCGCCTTCCTAATTTGGCAAACATTCAATTTCACACATCTTAATGATGCAAACAGCCTGCAGAAACATAGAGATACAAAGAAGAATGGGATTAGCGGAATGATAACCACCGCTTTACCAAGAGCTGGGGAGCGGTGATCCCTAAAACAATCCTTCCAAGTCGCTAGTTTGTGGTGTAGAATCAAGACGGAGTTTGTGGTAGAAAGCTGACGTGAATCGCTGTTAGATATCCCGGGGATAGTCGGCAGAGTTCGGTCAATTGCAGTCTGCACGCTCGCACCTTCCACCAGCGTTGATGTTCCCACTCTGTTCTCCATTTTTAGCCTAGGTCAATTGAAGCGGAAATAACCTGCGGTGTCTAACTGCCCGATTTTTCCCGTTAAAGGAGCTAGTGATGAGAGACAGAATCCTCAACGGCTGGAAGGATATCAGCCACTACTTGGAATGCACTGTACGAACCGCTCAACGTTGGGAGCGCCTGCTCTCAATGCCAGTGCACCGGCCCTCAAGCAGGCCCAGAAGGCGGGTTGTCGCGTTCACTGATGAGCTTGATGTTTGGATACTAGGTTCGGCGTCAAGGCTAGGTTCAATCAGGAACTCCGAACTCGGGGGCATGGCTAACTTGGGGGCGACTCTTTTGCGTCTTCAGGCCCAAACAAGGGAACTCTCAGCGGAGCTGTCGAGTATGAAAAGCCTACTATCGGCGCCCGCCCAAGACGAGTCTGTGGAAACACGCTGAAGAATTGGATTGAGGCGATACTCTCTCAAGTACAGATATTGCGAGGATGGCCTGTGAGCGACCGAGAAACAGATCATCAGTTAAGACAGGCTCTTTCTTGGATTGTGAAGCATGAGTTCGGGATGGGGGGCTACTTTATGGCTGAATCCTTCGCCGAGATCTACACTCAAATAAGATGCTTGTCGACGAATATCCTCCGGGCTTATTCTCTCTGTGAGAACGCTTTAGTTACAACTTCTGTTTCATCAATCTTGCTCTTATAGGCGTTTGTCCTGTTCCGTATTTCCACAGCTAGGTTTGCTTTCCAATGTGTTGCTCGCGTTCGATAGGAGATTCTCACCCAATCGCAATCGTCATCTCCGCAATCTCGCAACGACAAATCAAGAAGTCATGCCTGACTGCAGGCGCGAGGCCGAACGCGAAATAAATCCCCCAAGCACGAATCGCCAGTACAGCTTTATCCAGCAGGAATGAGCGGTCTGCGAATCGAACGGCTCGGATTGTTTGACCATCGACAAAGGTCGAGCCTGCCCGGATTGCCCGCTTGAACTTGCGCCACAGTTCTATGCCCCTAGCGACCATCTTTCCGAAGAGATCAAACATGGAGTGGCATCGATGGCGACTCTCTCTATCCTTCGAACACGCGAAGCAAAGATGCCGGCAGAAGTTCGCGGGATTGGGCGCTTTTATGCTCCCGAACTGGACGCATTGCGTTTTGTCGCGTTCATGCTGGTGTTCATGCGCCATGTCGCGAATGAGTTCGGCGATATTAGAAAGGTCGCGCCAGATCTTGTTCCCCAGCATATGGCAGTACAGGCTGCGACGAGCATTGTAGAGGCACCAATGTCTCCTCTTTGGACCACCGTTCAAGGTGTAGCTCAGTCACTTGACTTTGGAGTATGCCTTTTCTTCTTTCTCAGCTCATTTCTCATTACTCGCTTGTTGCTCATTGAGCGAGCGTCGACAGGCAAGGTTGCGATCCGCGACTTCTATGTGCGTCGCTGTCTTCGAATTTGGCCCTTGTACTTTTCCTTTCTCGCTCTGATTGCCGTCCTATCAAAGTTCGTCCCGATTCTTCATGTGAGTGCAACTCGTCTGTTTGCCGCAGTCTTCTTCATGGCGAATTGGGCCGCGGTTTTCCACGGATGGGCAAGCATTCCGATACAGCCTCTCTGGAGTGTTTCCATTGAAGAACAGTTCTATCTCATCTGGCCCAACTGCGCCCGGCGGGGCAGGGGAGCAATCATCCTTCTCTCGACTGCTCTTACCGTGATCTCCCTCTTGACACTCTTCTATATGGGACATCGCGCGAATACGCAAGCGACTGAGATATGGCCCAATACGCTCGTGCAATGCCTGTTTCTTGCCGGGGGGGCACTTACCGCCTGCCTATCGTCGCCTGAGACCCGGAGAATAGGGCTGCTCATGCGACTCGCGCTTGTGGCATTCGGCTTTCTCTGCTGGGGGCTTGCTTCAGTTGAGTGTCACGTTGTAAGAACTAACTCGCCAGGATCATTTGATCTTGTTATAGGATATCTGGTCGTTCTTCTGGGCACATTTCTCATCTTCACAGGAGTAGCGGGGTGGAGTAAGAGCCCGGTTCCGAGATGGCTTGTGTATCTAGGAAAGATTTCATACGGACTATATGTCTTCCATGTCGCGTGCCTGCTACTCATGAAGCAGGTGATATCGTCAGGCCTTTCACCCCTTCACGCCGAACGCTTATCACCCTATATCACCGAGTGCATCAGTGCAGCGGTGGCCTTGGCCATGACACTACTATGCGCCTCGCTTTCCTATCGATTTCTCGAGATGCGGTTTCTCAAGCTCAAAGATCGCTTCACGGCGGTTCCATCTCGGCCGGCTTGACTCCTGTTTGAAAGGCACTCTGAATCCCCTTCAATCCAAAACACGGAGGCTCATTATGACTGCGCATGCAAAACAGAGGCCGAGGTTTATTGTGAATGGACGATACCGCATTCATCGTGTGACCGGTGTTCAACGTGTTGCACACGAACTTGTGGCGCGGCTCGGGGCCGACGTGGAGGTATGCGCTCCTCGTAAAGCTAAAGGTGCTGTCGGGCATCTATGGGAGCAGACAGTATTGCCGTGGAAGTGCCGTGAAAGGCTCTTGTGGAGCCCCTGCGGCTCTGGGCCGCTTACTTGCATCCGGCAGGTGGTTACGTTTCACGATTTGTTTCCGCTGGAATTCCCGGAGTGGTACAGCGCGGCTTATTCAAAGTGGTACAGCATCGCGATGCGCAGACTTGCCACGCGGGCGATTCATCTCATTGCGGTTTCCGAATACACTAAATCGCGGATTGTCCGACTGTTGGGAAGAGATCCCGATGACATCACGGTGATCCATAACGGCACATCGACACTCGGCCGTGCTACGCCTAGGAAAATCGAAGAAGCTCGCCTGGCCCTCAACCTGCCGAGCCGGCGCTACGTGCTCTGCCTCTCATCGCTTGAGAGCCGCAAGAACCTTCGCCTAACCCTTGAGGCGTGGGCCTCGATCCAGCCCCTTCTGCCGAAGGATACTCTGCTGGTTGTTGCGGGTCCGAAAGCAGACGAAAAAGTGTACGGCAAGCAAGACCTGATGCGCGATTTGCCAAATCTTCTCTTCACCGGATATGTGCACGATGACCACCTTGCGGGGCTCTATTCCGGAGCGTCTCTCTTTGTGTTCCCCTCGTTAGGCGAGGGTTTCGGGCTACCGTTGCTAGAGGCAATGGCATGCGGTGTTCGATGTGTCACATCGTTTAACTCATCGCTGCCAGAAGTTGGAGGAGATGTCGTTGACTACATAGATCCTCACAACCCGGCTGAGTTGGCTCAAGTGATGCTGAAACGATTAAGGGAGGATCACGACCCCTGCATTCCTTTTCAACCTGTGATCGACCGGTCCAGGGAGTTTAGTTGGGATACTGCAGCGAGCAAGACGCGTGAAGTGCTCACGACTGCGGCGGATCAAGATCTGGCAAAACGCATTGCATCATCAGGAGTGGCTCGTCGTCGCAGTGTCGTGGCAATCGGACCCCAATCGCCGGGATCAGATCCCCAGATGAGCCCTGTGCCCCACCGGGTTGCGCTTGTCCACGACTGGCTCACAGGAATGCGCGGAGGCGAAAAGGTATTGGAGCTGTTCTGCAGACGCTGGCCTGATGCGCCGCTCTGGACGCTGTTATATTTGCCCGGCCAGGTTAGTCAGACGATAGCTTCGCGCCCAATCCACACGAGCTTGCTGCAACGTATGCCTTTCGCTGCCACAAAATATCGAAACTATCTGCCTTTTTTTCCCATTTTTGCCGAGCTTCACAAAGCGAGAAGCGCAGACATTGTTATCTCAACATCACATGCCGTAGCTAAGTCGATGATCCACAGGCATGGCAGGAACACCCCGTACCACATTTGCTACATTCACACACCTATGCGCTACGCATGGGATCTGTTTGACGAGTACTTCGGGCCTAGCCGGGTTGGATGGATCGCTTCACGCTTCTTGTTCCGTCCTCTCGTACAGCTTCTTCGCCTCTACGACGCGAAGACTGTAAATCGTGTGGATCTATTCGTAGCCAATTCAAGATACGTCGCAGACCGCGTTCGAAGGCTCTATGGTAGACAAGCTGAGGTGTTGCCGCCGCCGGTCAATGTGGAGCGGTTTAGAAATGCAGTGCGTGAGCCAGAAGATTGGTTCCTCGTCGTTTCTGCACTTGTGCCTTACAAGCGCGTCGATCAGGCGATTCGAGCTTGCAGTGCAATAGGACGTCCGCTCAAAATCATTGGAAAAGGGCCGGAGCTTGCCGTTCTGAAAACGCTGGCCGCAGGGTTAAAAGCAGATGTCGAATTTATCGGATGGGCGAGTGACGAAGAGTTGACCTCAGCTTATCGCCGCGCCAGGGCGCTGCTGTTTCCAGGTATCGAGGATTTCGGTATCGTCCCTGTCGAGGCAATCGCTTGTGGCTGTCCTGTGATCGCCCTTGGTGTGGGTGGAATTCTGGATTCAATGACGGACAAAACAGCTGTTCTCTACACTGAGGCTACACACCACGGACTAATCGATGCGATTCATCAATTCGAAGCGCGAAAGAATCCATTCAGCGAAGAAGCGCTTCGCGCTCGCGCCGAGTATTTCTCCGAGAGTAATTTCCTCGATCGTTTTGAGCAGAAATTTGCTCGAGTCCAGCGGCAGCTAGCCACTTCTGCCAGCACTTTCATTCCCGCCTCTCTTGCAGTCGTACACGCACAAGAAGCCCATCAAAAACCCCAACTTGACGTATAGGAGTAGCCAACCGTGAGGCTCAATCTCCAGCGGTCCGCAGAAACGACCGTCTGGCAAGCCGTTCCCCCAAAACTGCTAACCAATCGGAGGTTCCTTAATGAGTGCAACCGCTACGATTGCTTCCTTCGCGGCCGGAAGAACCACTCACAGTGCGTTCACCCGGTGGCTAACTCACAGTTCGATCATCCTGGCCGATTATCTTGGCATCACGATAGCCGGCTTTCTTGCTGTGATCATCCGCTATCTGTTTCACGCACAGTTTGTGCCTACTGATTACCTTCTGTTTACTCCAAGCATCATCATTTTCTTCATTACATTCGCTTTCTCTGGCCTCTACCCAGGGATACCCACCTCTCCGATTGAGGAGTTCAGACTTGTTCTTCGAGCTTCTAGCGTCGCGTTTCTCCTCCTGGCGGGCACCACGGTCTTCTTGCGAGAAGGCGTCTTCATGTCGCGCATTGTCTTTGTCCTCGCTTGGCTTCTTACCATCGTCTTAGTCCCCCTCAGCCGACGATTAGTCCGTGGCTGGTGTTCGCGCCAGTCCTGGTGGGGCATTCCCACCGTAATCATTGGCGACCGCGAAGCCGGGCAGATGATTCTAGGGCTACTCCGCGGACATCATCGCGTCGGGCTTCGCCCTGTTGCGCTCGTGATTGACGATGGACAAAGGACTTCGCGATTCGCGCAGATGGAAGCAGGCGAGTTGCTCTCAGAGGACATAGCAGATACGAGCAGACTCGCGAGAGAGTATCGCAACTGCTATGCCATCATCGCTATGCCAACTTCTGGTTCAGATCGGGTTCGTCATGTATTCAACGAGTGTGCCCAGCACTATCGTCGGGTTCTCATTATTCCAGATCTCTTCGGAATCAAGAGCCTATCCGTCGCCGCCAAGGACATTTGTGGCGTTCTGTCGCTCGAACTCGATCAACGGCTAACACTCTTCTTTCCTCGGCTAATCAAACGCTGTTTTGATCTCGCGGTTTCCATAACGCTCGCGCTCTTATTGTCGCCATTGCTTCTCCTTATCGGTGCGGCTGTTCGATTCACTTCGCGCGGACCCATCTTCTACGGGCAGCAGCGTATCGGGAAGAATCAACAAGTATTCAAGGTTTGGAAGTTTAGAACTATGGTTGTCAATGCCGACGCTGTACTCCAGTCTCACCTTGATGCGGATCCAGAGTTGCGTGAAGAGTGGGAGTGTGACCATAAGCTAAAGCGCGATCCGCGCGTTACTTCGGTCGGGCGCCTACTGCGCAAGAGCAGTCTGGATGAGCTTCCGCAGCTCTGGAATGTAATTTGCGGTGAGATGAGTCTCGTAGGACCCAGACCGATCACGGATTCCGAAGGTGTACGTTACGGCAAGAGCTTCGGTCAGTACCTCCGCGTGACTCCTGGGGTTACTGGCCTATGGCAGATCAGCGGACGTAACGATACCACCTATGAACTCCGCACTCGCATCGACGACTACTACGTTCGAAACTGGTCTCTCTATCTGGATATGTATATCGTCTTCCGAACTTTCAAGACCATTCTGTTTTCAGAGGGCGCATATTAGGTTGCCGCGTCCTATCCATCTACGAGAACCAGCTGCTATCCATCATCCAATGCCACAACAAAGGAGAAGAACAATGACCCCGACAATGGAAATATCTGCGAGCATCCGCGTGCCAGATGTCTCGGCCCGCGAAGTGTCAAGAGCGGTCGATGATATGAACACAAAGGGATATGCGTGTCTCCTCAACTACATCACCCCAGACGACTTGGAGCGCATGCGATCCTTTGTATCTTCCGCTATTAGAAAGTCGGGAAATGAGTATGTCCATTTCAACGGCCCAGACGCCGTTACCGGATCGGGCTTGGATGAACTCTCCCGCTCTTCGACGTTCAAGAAACTGATTCGCGATATCCATTTGCTTGGAACTGGTCGTCCGCTAGCTAGCGATGAATGCTACCAGGTACTGCGGTGTCTGACAGGAAACTCTGGGCAGAAGAATTCCTTGATCTTTCATTACGACTCCTACATTGTGACTGCTCTGGTTCCAATCCAGATTCCCATACAGGGACGAGCGGGCGACCTTCTCATGTATCCAAACACCCGCACCATCCGCAGCGCTTATCTGTTCAATGCAATGGACAAGTTGATCCTTGATAACCCCATCACGCAGCGTGTCTTGCGTGCATGTGTCAACGGCAAGAACTTCGCGCCGGAAAGAGTTCATGTGGTGCCAGGGAATCTGTACCTATTCTGGGGCTATCGTTCTATTCATACAAATGAGCCCTGCGATCCGGACAAAGTTCGAGCGACGGCGCTCTTTCACTACTCCAATCCGCATCGACAGGCACCCGCACGAATGTCCTGACGGTGCGGATGGATGTCTTAGTTACATGAGATAGTTCCGATAGGCAAGAGGCAGTAAAGGTAATGAAAGAATGTCACTGCCGCTCGCAAGATGCCGTTAACGAGAAGCGGATTAATAGGAGACCTGAATGGCAGTAGGCTATAAGACCGCCGTTGGTGGGTCATGGATGGTTGGTGCGCGGCTTGTCTCGCGTGTTATCGACATGATCACAATGCTTGTTCTTGCCCATATTCTTCTCCCAAAGGACTTTGGCCTTGTTGCGATAGCCATGACCGTGATTTACATCATTGAGGCAGCGCTTGAGCTCCCTGTGAGCCAGGCTCTCGTGCGACTGGGAACCATAGGTCCATCGCATTACGACACTGCGTTCACACTCAGTCTTCTTCGAGGCGTCGCGCTGAGTCTGATCGTGTGCGTAATCAGTTGGCCTTTTGCGCGTTT
>Ga0302320_10020426_pt1 | contig 13213 bp, 6 predicted proteins | sample Bog_T0_3_FD_202130 | JGI IMG/M metagenome (GOLD analysis project Ga0302320, IMG submission 202130) | Peat permafrost microbial communities from Stordalen Mire near Abisko, Sweden - Bog_T0_3 | ecosystem: Environmental > Terrestrial > Soil > Wetlands > Peat | place: Sweden: Abisko, Stordalen Mire...
ATAATTGTCCCGGAAAGTGTTGTTCTGCTCCGGATCAAGAGTCTCAAGCAGCGCCGAGGCCGGATCGCCACGGAAGTCCCTGCCCAGCTTGTCGATTTCGTCCAGCATGATCACAGGATCGTTGCAATCGGCGCGGCGAATGCTCTGAATGATCTGGCCAGGCAGCGCTCCAATATAAGTCCGGCGATGACCGCGAATCTCCGCCTCGTCGTGCATGCCGCCCAATGAGATGCGCTGAAATTTGCGCCCCAAAGAACGTGCAATCGACCGGCCCAGGCTGGTTTTGCCCACGCCCGGAGGTCCGACAAAGCACAGAATCGGCCCCTTCATGTCCGGCTTCAACTCCAGGACAGACAGGTAATCCAGAATGCGGTCCTTCACCTTTTTCAGCTCGTAGTGATCCTCGTCCAGAATTTCCTTGGCCTTGCCGATATCGATCTTTTCGCCGGAACTCTTGCTCCACGGCAACACCGCCAGCCACTCGATGTAATTGCGCGTGAGCGAGTAGTCGGCGGCCATGGGAGACATGCGGCCCAGCCGCGAAAGCTCCTTGAGCGCCTCTTTCTTCACGTCCTCGGGCATGCCCGCTTCGTCGATCTTCTTGCGCAGCTCCTCGACCTCGCGCTGGCCTTCATCCTGCTCGCCCAACTCCTTCTGGATGGCCTTCATCTGCTCGCGCAAATAGTAGTCGCGCTGCGACTGCTGCACCTGGTCCTGCACTTCGGTCTGAATCTTGGTGCGCAACTGCTGCACCTCGATCTCCTTGGCCAGGTGCTTGTTCAACTGGTCGAGCCGCTCCACAATGCTGGCTGTCTCCAGCAGAAGCTGCTTGTCGTCGGTGGTCAGGAAGGGCAGAGAAGAGGCCACAAAATCCACCAGCCGGCTCGGCTCGTCGATGTTGGCCGCGATCGTCCGCAACTCGTCGGAAAGCGTCTGCGACTCAGCCACAATCTGCTGGAACTGGCCAATGACATTCCGTACCAGCGCTTCCACGCCGGAGCTGGCCTCCGGCTCGGCGTCCTTGAGCGGCTCGACCTCCGCCAGCATGAAAGGCTCGGTCTGGATGTAGCGGATCAGCCGCACCCGCTCCACGCCTTCGGTGAAGACAAAACGGCTCTGGTTGGGCATGCGCACAACCTTGTGCACAGTGGCCAGCGTACCCACCGTATGCATATCGCCGGGCTTGGGTGCATCCAGGCGCGGGTCGATCTGCGCCGTCACAACAATCGTCCGCTCGTCCCCAAGAGACTCGATCAACTGGATGGAGCTCTCCCGGCCTACCGTCAGCGGCAGCACAGCATGGGGAAACAAAACAGTATCCCGCACGGGAAGCACCGGTATCCTGCGCACGCCGGATAGGAGTTTTGCGGTTTGGCTTTTTTCGGGAGGTGGGGTCGTAGACTGGTTCGGCATTGAGTGTCCTCTTATCAGGTTTCCTTAATTAGACAACGCAGGCTTGAAAAAGTTTCAAGATTCCTCGGTTGCGGCTTTCTGGAGGTCCTGACCGCCTTCCAGCCCTCTTACCTTCGCTCCTACGGACAGTTCTCTGGCCAAGTTCCGCCTCCTTGCCACGGGTGCTGGTTCCGGGCTGGTATACCAAGCCTTGTTAAGTTGATGCTCATATTGGACAAAGTGTACATATCCACTCCGGCTCCGATCAGGTAAACCACTGACCTGCCTATCCCTTCCCGGTCAGGTGCCAGTGCTGCCCCTGCAAACCTATATCGGCCAAAAATACAGCACGGTGAGTGAGACAGGCGGTTCAGCGTGGATTTTTTGGAATGAATCGAGCTTACCGGGGCAATGATCCTGCGCTTGTTCAAGAAAGGATCTAAAAGAAACGAAAGATTTCGCAGCCGCTTCCCCCAGGCAGGCTGACTTGCACGAAACCTAGAGAGGCCGGCACCTTCGCTGCATAAAGTCAACAGAATCAAAGCAGACATCGGCCTACCGGTGAGGCTCTTCGTCCGCTTCAATCAAACTGGACCCCAAGCCTGGAGGGCCCCAACCCCAGAAGTCCGTCCCTCTTCCCGGCTCCCACGCCCCGGTTGAATCACTCTGGACGGACTGAACGCTCCTCGTCTTTGATCGCCGATTCGATATGCTCCCAAAGTTCATCCGGCGGCTCCACAACCGGGAACAGTTGGCGGGCGGCCTCGGCGATCGTCTCCAAATCCGCCAACAGGGCACGGCAGAGCTCGCAATTTCTTAGATGCGGATGGTCAGCGACGGTTTCTCCGGAACCGATCAGGTCCGGCAACTGGGCCTGGAAGGCCGCGCAGCTCATTTCCTTATCCTGTTCGTTCATCGCCGGCCCTCCTCCTGGGGATTGATGCGCAGGGCAGCGCGCAATTTCAGCCTCGCCTTGTGCAACTGGGACTTGCTGTTTCCAATCGAGCAATCAAGCATGCTGGCAATCTCGTTGTGTTCGTATCCTTCAATGTCGTGCAAGACAAATATGAGCCGGTAGCCGGAAGGTAATTCGTCAATCGCCTTCTGCAGCGCCATCCGGTCAATAGCGCCGGAAAGGGTCAGGTCCTGTTCACCGAAGCTGCGTCCGGGCCGTTCTTCCACAGGCGGTTCCATTGCCTCATCCAAAGAGATCAACGAAAGACCCTTCTTGCGCAGTTGCATCAAAACCACATTGATAGCCAAGCGGTGCAACCACGTGGAAAATGCCGAGTCGCCTCGGAACGTCGCAATCTTGCGGTGCAGCTGAAGAAATGCTTCCTGGGTTAGATCTTCAGCTTCGGAAACATTGCCCACCATCCGCAGGCATAAGGAATAGATGCGCCTTTTGTGCAACGAGTAAAGCCGAGCGAAGGCATGGTGGTCGCCGGCTTGCGCCCTGGCCAGCGCGTCGGCCTCGACAGGATTGGATGAAAGCACGGGCGCATGAGCCTGAGGACCATGGGGAGGAGAAGGATCCGCAGACTGTGCAGGCACACCCCCGCCGGGCGGTTGGGGGACTGAATCGAGCGGACGAGCTGGGAATCTCGATTGGGGCATACGCTGCCTAACCTTGTTCGCGACAATCCTGGGACAGCTGCGCGGGGCTTGTTTCCTAGTTAGTATAAGGGGAGTCGGTCGGTACGGCGAATTGTCGGGGCAAGACGAGTCAAAGCCTTCGACTTGCAAGTCTTTGCGATGATGCCGTCCTCAAGCGCAAACGGGGTTTGGTTCCCTTGTTTTCGGGGAGATTGATGATTCTCAGGACAGAACCGTCATGGTTTTGCGGCAGCTTCAAGGTTCTCCGGAAATCCGGGGTTCAGGCCGCTGCTTTCCTCCTCATCGTCCTTTCTGGGGGGGGCTACGGATGGCCCCAGAACGCCGCATCGCTTCCGTACAGCCCTGGCGTCCTCTTGAACCAGACTCCAGCCGAACAGCCGCCCTCCGAGCCTGAGAACGGCACTCTGAATCATTGGCTTGGATTGCCCATGCACCATATCTCGTTCGAAGGCGTCGATCCCAGCCATCTTGACCCGCTTCCCGGCCACCTCGCCCAGGCCGAGGGCGCGCCGCTCAATCCGGAAGACGTCCGGAAAAGCCTCCGCCAGCTTTTTGCCACAGGTCTCTTTGAGACGATTGAGGTGGAAGGTGTCGCTCAACCAGACGGCGTGTCCCTGATCTTTCATGGCACCCCCCGCACGTTCATCGGAACCGTAAGCGTGGATGGAGCTAAGGGCGCCACCATGAATACGCAACTGAGCCGCGCCACCCAGCTCGCTGCCGGCCATCGCTTCACAGCCGCCAAACTCACCCAGGCGCTGGCGGAGATGCGCAGCACGCTGGCCGACAACGGCTTCCATGAACCGCAGATCACCCAGAACCTGACTCCCCACCCGGAAGATCAATTGATCGACATCGCCTTTCACGTCGTTAGTGGACCGCAGGCGCGTATCGGCTACGTCCAGGTGACGGGAGACGCGGGGATGAGCGCGGAGGAGTTTCGCCGCTATGCCCATTTGAGAACCGGCGCGCGTATCGACCACGACACCCCGAACCGCGCCCTTTCCGGTGTTCTGAAGCATTACCGGAGCCAGGAGAGGCTGGAAGCTGAAATCAAGCTTGAATCGGCCGTGTATGATTCGGCCACCAAGCGCACCAACTTCCAGTTCTCCGCCACCCAGGGACCAACGGTAAAAGTGAAGGTGCAGGGCGTCAGCCTGAGCCAGGAGCGCATCCGTCACGTAATCCCGATCTACGAGGAGGGCACAGTCGATGAGGACCTGCTTCTCGAAGGCAATCGCCGCCTGCGCGATCTCTACCAGCGCATGGGATACTTCGATGTCAAGGTGGACCACCGCCAGCAATCCAACGGCGTCAGCCCAACTTCCAGCACGGGAATGGTCGAGATCGTCTACAGCGTAGACCTCGGGCCGCGCCGGCGCGTGGAACATGTCGACGTGGCAGGAAATCATTACTTCGACTCCGCGACCCTGAAAGAATTGCTCAGCGTTCATCCGGCCGGTAACATCGATCACCACGGAGCGTACAGCCAGGCCATGGTCTCCGCCGACATGAGCGCCCTTCAGGCGGTCTATCGAAACAACGGCTTTTCCAAGGTGAAGATTACTCCGGAAACCAGCACTCCTGAGACGGTCCTGGCCGACAACAGCACCGCTCAAACGCCCGCAATCATCTCCAGCCGGTCTTCACTGACAGGCCAGAAAATCGCCCCCCTCACCGTCACCTACCGCATTGAGGAGGGCGTGCAGCAAAAGGTGGGCAGCGTCAAGATAGAAGGAACCGAACACGTGGATGCGGCGCAGCTCACCCCGATGCTCAACACCATGGCCGGCCAGTTGCTCTCTCCCCGCAACCTGGCCGGCGACCGCGATACGCTGGTGACCAACTATCTGAGCCGCGGCTTCGAGCATCCCCAGGTGGACGTAACCCAGGTAGCCGGCCCAGCCGATCCCGACAAAGTCGATGTCGTCTTCCACATTACGGAAGGCCAGCAGGTCTTTGTCCGCAAAGTCTTGTTTACCGGGCTCCATTACACCCGCCCGGATACCATTGCGCGCGCCATCACCATTCATCCCGGCGACCCGCTTAACCAGACAGCCATCATGGATACGCAGCGCAATCTCTACGAGTACGCCCTCTTCAACGAGGTCGATGCGGCGGTCCAGAATCCCAACGGCGGCGACACCCGGAAGACGGTACTGATTCAGGCCGTCGAAGCGCGCCGCTGGGCCCTTACTTACGGCTTCGGCTTCGAGGCCCAGACCGGAACGCCCCAGTACAACTGCGGCGGCATTATCTCCGCCGGCGAAAAGTGCAACCCCGAAGGCAAAACCGGCGTCAGCCCGCGTGTAATCGCCGACATTACCCGCAACAATCTCTTCGGCCGCGAGCAGTCGGCTTCTTTGCAAGTCACATATGGCCTGCTGGAGCAGAAGGTAGACCTGCTCTTCCAGATTCCGCATCTTGAGCCGATCCGCGACTTCGGCCTGAACGTCTCCGGCAGCTACGCCAACAGCCTGGATGTCACCACCTATGTCGCATCGCGCCTGCAAGCCGGCATGCGCCTGACCGAACACTTCAATGCGACGCCGTCCTTTTTCTCCAAGGCCAACACATTTGTGTATGAAATCAACTTCCGCCGCGTCAAGGTGCAGGCAAACAGCCTTCAGGTTGCTCCCGGCGAGATTGCATTGCTCTCCACGGCGGTCCGCGTCGGCGGTCCTGCACTCACCTGGATTCGGGACACGCGCGACTCGCCTCTTGACGCGCACCGCGGCACCTATACCAGCTTCCAGGAGTTCCTTTCCGACAAGTACTTCGGCGCCCAGGCCGTGTTCAACCGTCTCGATCTATCCAACTCCAGCTACTGGAGCTTCGATAAAGGCCGATTCGTTCTGGCCCGGAACACGCGCTATGGACAGGAGCGCGCATTCGGCACTCCCGGCAGCGAGTTGATTCCCCTGCCGGAGCGGCTTTATGCAGGCGGAACGACCTCGTTGCGCGGCTTTAGCCAGAACGCCGCCGGCCCTCGCGATCCAGAGACCGGCTACCCCGTCGGCGGCGCAGGCGCGCTCATCAACAGCACCGAGATGCGTTTGCCCCCGCCCGTGCTTCCCTTCTTCGGCGACTCGCTCAGCTTCGTTCTCTTCCATGACATGGGCAACGTCTTCGCCAACGCTTCAGAAGCCTGGGCCAGCGCGCTGCGTGTTCGCCAGCCAGACCGCGACGCTTGCAAAGTACAGTCCTCTATCCCGAGCGGCCTCCCCTCGAATTCGACTGGTCAGATCGGGCCGTGCAGCTTCAACTACTTCTCTCACGCGCCCGGCGTTGGCCTGCGCTACCATACCCCCGCGGGGCCATTGCGCCTGGACTTCAGCTATAACCTGAACACGCCCATCTACCCGGTGTACTACGACTACTCGCTGACGCATCCGGACTCGAATCCCCACACCGGCGAGGCCGGCCATTTCAACTTCTTCTTCAGCCTGGGACAGACCTTCTAATGCCCAACCAGTTCCCCATCCCGCGCACCACCTTTGCCAGCAACCCCGCGACAACTTTGTGCGCACCTGCAAAAAATGCTGGGTGCCCCATCCTTGCGAGGGCTTTTCGTCGCAAGGGTGGAAGAGCACAAATCCACACCAGCGGGGTTTTCTTCGCAAGCACGCGAGCACACGCCTGCTTATCGTTCGCACTCCTCTGGCTGACAATGACCGCCCCGATCAGGATCGAAGCACAAACAACTCCGCCCGCATCTCCGGTAGTTCTCGACAAAGTAGTCGCCGTAGTCAACAACCAGGCCATCCTCTCGAGCGACATCGACAACGAAATCCGCCTCTCAGTGCTCGACCCCGGCCGCGGCGGCCTCGGCGTTCTCACCCGCCAACATGCTCTCGACCAGTTAATTGGCCGCGCGTTAATCCAGCAGCAGATTCGCCAGGAAGATCTTCAGTCTGCCGCTCCAACCCAGGCCGACGTCGAAGCCCGTCTCATTGAAATTCGCAAGGAAGTCCCCGCTTGCGTCCGCGAGAACTGCGCCTCCGATGCGGGATGGAAATCATTCCTCTCCTCCCAGGGCCTGACCGAAGAACGCGTAGAAACCTATCTCCGCTATCGCGTCGAAATTCTCCGCTTTATCGAAGAGCGTTTCCGCCAGGGCGTCAGCATCCAACCGGCGGAAATTGAGGCCTACTACCACAACACACTTCTGCCGCAATACTCGAAGGGAGAACCAATTCCGCCGCTCGACCAGGTTTCGACTCGCATCCAGGAGATCCTGCTGCAGCAGCATGTGAATGCCATGTTTGACGACTGGCTCAGCAACCTGCGCAAGCAAGGCGACGTAGAGGTCCTTGACCCAACTCTTGAACCTCCCGCGCCGGAGTCCCCTGCACCCAACAGCGGCGCGGCGGCCGCCCCCGACGGCAATAAAAAGGGAAGCCAATGAACGAGCCCAAATCCAAGCTTCCTGCTTCCCTCGCGCCGCGCCTGCCTCGCCGCCGCTGGCGCCGATTACTCCTACTCGGCGTCTGCGTCGCATTTGTGTTCATTGCCACTCCAATCGCCATCTTCCTCTGGGCTAATTCCGAGGCAACCCAGGAACTGGTGCGCAGGCGCATGGTAGCCGCGCTTGAGCAAACCACCGGCGGCCGCGTTGAGATCGCCTCTTTTCACTGGAATCTATTCAATCTCGAGGCGGAGGCAGGGGGCGTAGTCATTCATGGCCTTGAAGCTCCCAGCGAAGCGCCTGTCGCGCAGATCGATCACCTCAGCGCAAGCATCACCATCCTCGGCATTTTCAGCCCGCACATCCTGCTGCGCAACCTGGAAATCTCCCATCCCGTTTTCCACCTCATCGTCTATCCAGACGGCGCCACCAACGTGCCCAAGCCGCAAAAGCCCAACAAACCGGGCAAGCCCGTGCTCGAAACCATATTCAATCTCCAGGCCGGCCGCGTCTCTCTGCAACAGGGTGCCCTGAACTTCGAAAACCGTGCCGCGGAGTTCGACTTCCAGAACCGCTTCATCGCGCTCGACTTCGAAGCCCGCGACGTTGCGGTCCTCATGCGCTATGTGCCGGCCGATGGCGCCAGCCCGGAAAGCTACCGCATTGAAGCCGGTGCCGCCGACCTGAACCTGGCGCGAGCCAGGACCAAGCCTTCTCTCGGCTCCATGCAAGCCACGCTCGACCTCACCCGCACCGCCGCGTATCTCCGCTTTCTGCGCATCACGTCCAAGGTGCCCGCCAGCAAGGGGCACCCGGAAGAGCACCACACGGTAGAAGTCTCCGGCGCATTGCAAAACTTCGCTCATGCCAGTTGGAATGCCAGGACCACCGGCGAGTTGGACATGCGCTTACTCGATCCCGTATTCGGCTATCCGTTTGCCCCGCAGGGCATTGCGCATCTTGACCTCGACAGCGCAGGGGAAGCCGGCGAATTCCGCACCGATGGCAGCATTCATATCGACGGCGGCTCCTACATCGGAACCGGCGTAGTGGCCACAGGCCTTCGGCTCGATGCTCATGTGCATGCCGATCCCCGGCAGCTGCTCATTACCAAAATTGCTGCCCGCCTTCGCCAGGGCGGTCAGTTGGAAGGCGAGCTCTCGCTGACCCCCTGGCTGCCGCCCAACAAATCCGCCACGACTCTGGAGCGCTCCGGCATCAACAGCGTGCGCGCCACCGGCCCCATGCCGCCGAGGCATGTGCCGCCCAATCCCGATGTCATCAAGATTCCCGTGAACGGCAAGGTGACCGCGCAGTTCAAAGATGTCTCTCTCGACACGCTGATGGATCTCGTCGGCCAGCCGCCGTTTCAGCGGCTCGGGTTCGATACCCGCATGAACGGCACCGCCAATGCCGACTGGTCCAAAGGCGATCAGAATTCGCTGGTCGTCGCCTCGACACTCAGCCTCAACACGCCCACGCAGGGGATGCCGGGCGAGGTCCCCGCTTATGGCGCCATCGATGCCACCTACACGCAGAACAACGGCGCTGTGGATCTGCGCAAACTCGAGCTTCATACGCCGGCCAGTGAAATCGATGCGCACGGCCGACTCGGCGCTTATCCACTCACCAGCCAATCGGGACTTGACGTGGATTTCCACTCTCGCAACTTAAGCGACTTCGACGCCGTCCTCCGGGATCTGGGCCTGAATCGCAACGGCAAAAGCGGAGTCGCGGCCCTGCCTGTGAAATTGACCGGGCAAGGCGACTTTCACGGCACATGGACGAACTCACTCGTCGATCCGCACATCGCCGGCGCCGCGAAAGCTACACAACTCGCCATCGAGTTGCCGGCCGCACCCGCCACAAAACCCGCTCAGCCCACCAGCTCATCGGCGACAACGCAGCTTGTCCAGTTCGATACGATCGAAGCCGCCGGTAGTTATGCGGCCGAGCGAATTGCCATCTCCCACAGCGAGCTTCGCCGCGGCAAGTCCGACATCGCCCTCGACGGCACACTCGACGCAGTTTCCGCGCGCGTCCCTCAATTCGACGCCAACTCCACGCTCCACGCACACGTGCGCGCCGGCAAAGTCGGCCTCGACGATCTGTTCCCGCTCACCGGCCAGAGCCTGCCCATCACTGGAATACTCGATACACAGCTTCAGATCGACGGGCCCATCCATGCCCTCGGCGGTTCCGGCTGGGCAGAACTCAACGGAGCTACCGTGTACGGCGAGCCAATCTCGCATCTCCGCGCCCAAGGCACGATGGCCAACCAACTCCTCAATCTTGCGTCGGTCACCGCCAGCGCGCCACCTGGCAATCTCTCCGCGTCCGGCAGTTACGACCTGAAGTCGCGCCACTTCCAAGTTGACGCGAAAGGCTCCGCCATCGATGTAGCGAAAATCGAAACACTTCACCGCCAGGATCCGGGCGCACTCGGCAAGCTGGGCTTTACCGTCACCGGATCGGGCACGCTCGACGACCCGCGCCTTGAGGCGCACGCCACACTCAGCGGCCTGACTCTTGGCGGAGAACCGCTTGGCGCACTGGTCTTTGTGGCTCACACCGCCAACCGTTCCGCCACGTACAACGCGACAACCAAGCTGGAAGGCGCGGAAGTCGACCTCAATGGCCAGACGGCGCTCAGCGGCGACTACCAGACTCAAGCCAAGCTCGATTTCTCTCACTTCGACATTGGCGGCATCCTCAAGACGGCGCATGTCCAGGGCCTCACTGGCGAGTCGGCGCTCGCGGGGACCGTCACCGTCGAAGGCCCGCTCGCGCGCCCGTCTGAAATGCGCGGCGAAGCCCGCCTTCAGCAATTGGCGGCAACCATCGCCGGCGTTCACCTGGCCAGCCAGGGCGGCGTTCATGCCATCATGGCCAACGGCCGCATCAATCTCGACCCCCTCCACGTCACCGGCGAAGAAACCGATCTCCATGCCCAGGGCAGCCTCAACCTCAAAGACAAACAGCAGCTCGATTTCGCCGCCAGCGGCTCCGTCAACCTCAAGCTTGCCGAGACGCTCGATCCCGACCTGACCGCAGGTGGAACGACGACCTTCCAGGTCGAAGCGCATGGCACGATGAAAGACCCCGGCCTGCGTGGCCGCATCGATTTCCAGAATGGGTCGCTATCTCTCGAAGACGTGCCCAACGGTCTCAGCCAATTGCACGGCACGTTGGAGTTCAATCAGGACCGCCTTGAAGTGAAATCCCTCACCGCGATGAGCGGCGGCGGCCTGCTCAGCGTCGGCGGCTATCTGGCTTATCAGCACGGCATCTACGCCGATCTCTCGGTCACCGGCAAGGGCGTCCGCATCCGCTATCCACAGGGGATCAGCTCTCTCGCCGACACCACACTTCACCTGCAAGGTTCGCAAAACAATCTGCTGCTTTCCGGCGATGTGCTCATCACGCGCTTCACCGTGAGTCCCGATCTGGACATTGCGGCACTCGTTGCGCAGGCCAATTCTGTGCAGACCATCGCCCCGCCAGACGCTCCTTCCAACCACATCCGCCTCGACGTCCACTTGCAATCGTCGCCACAATTGAACTTCCAGAACGCCTACGCCAAGCTGGCCGGCAATGCGGACTTGCGCCTGCGCGGCACCGTAGCTTCACCTTCCTTGCTGGGCCGCGTCTCCATCACGGAAGGCTCCGCCATGATTGCCGGAACGCGCTACGATCTGCAGCGCGGCGACATCACTTTCACCAATCCAGTCCGCATCGAACCCACCATCGACATCAACGCCACCGCGCGCGTAGAGGACTATGACATCACCCTCGGCCTGCACGGCACTCCTTCGAAACCCGCCGTCACCTGGCGCAGCGATCCGCCCCTGCCGGAGGCCGACGTCGTGGCCCTCCTTGCCCTCGGCCGCACGGAGAGCCAGCAGCGGCTTTACACGCAACAGCAGGAGCAATACGTCGCCAATCCAACCACCGACGCCCTGCTCGGCGGCGCGCTCAACGCCACCGTCAGCAGCCGCGTGCAAAAGCTCTTCGGTGCAGGCTCGGTCAAAGTCGACCCCAACTACATTGGCGCGCTGGGCAACTCCACCTCGCGCATCACCGTCGAAGAGCAGTTAGGCAGAAACATCACGCTCACTTATGCGACGGATGTAGATACCACCGGCCAGCAGTTGCTTCAAGCTGAGGTCGCTATCAACCGCCATGTCTCTCTGCTCGTAGCCCGCGACGAATCCGGCGTTTTCTCCATGGTCATCAAAGCCACCCGCCGCTATCGCTGAATCCAAGCTTCGGCTATGAAATCCACCCTTGGCTGGGTGCCCCACCTTCGGCGCGCTTTTGTTTTTGCGCCTAGGGTGGGCCGCCACAAACCTCATCCCGGACCACGCATTGTTGGACCTCAATGACCAACAAACCAACAATCTATCTCTCCTATCCCACATCTATATATCTTCGGAGCCATAGTTAGACGAGCATTCATCCAAAAAGGTTAACTAGGAACGTAAATTATCTGAAACCTGTAACTTGCCTTCGAGCAGCGTAACTATTCGCCGTATCTCGTGTCAATATATCCGCAGACGTGAGCCGATATGCAACCTCCGGCCACCGCCTGCATCTGTTTTGTAGTACCAAACGTACTGCAAGCAAGGAGGAGTTAAGAAATGATACCCACAATGCGCAGATACCGCACCGCCGTGTTGGCGGCGACGCTCGCCGCCGGCCTCCTGAGCCTTCCCCAGATCGCAATGGCGGCAGCCTCAGGTATGGGCGCCAAACCCTTTGCAGCCGACGACAGCAGCGCCGCAAGCGATGCGCAGTCCCGGCTCAACAAATCGCAATTCAAGAACGTGAAGGTGGATGTACAAGGCGGCGTAGCGACGCTGTCCGGTACCGTCGACCTTTACGAGTACAAAGTCGACGCCGACAAGCGTATTCACAAGACCAGGGGAGTTACCGCGGTCCGCAACGACATTCAAGTCGCAGGGCCCAACGTTTCCGACCAGGAATTGAAAGCCAAGTTGGGCGAGAAGCTCGCTTATGACCGCGTCGGCTACGGCAACGTGTTCAACGCCATCACTCTCGATGTACAGAACGGCGCTGTAACTCTCGGTGGCCATGCCCGCACCGATGTAGACAAGGATTCCGCCCTGGCTCTGGTCAGCACCTACCCCGGCGTGAAGGATGTTGAAAACGAAATCCAGATCGATCCGGTCTCCATCATGGACGATCAGACGCGCATGGCTGTAGCCCGCGCCGTCTATGGTTATCCATCTCTGAACCGGTACGCCATCGATCCCGCCAAGACCATCCGCATCTCGGTGCAGAATGGCCATGTTGAGCTCTATGGCGTTGTCGATAGCCAGGCCGACAAGGATACAGCGTTCATCCGCGCCGACGCCGTTCCCGGCGTCTTCAGCGTGAAGAACTACCTGCAAGTGGCCAACCAGCCATCTGAAAACCAGAAACAGGCCGCCGTCCAATAACGCCTAACCAACCAACAATTCTGGATTCCCAGGTCTCGATTTTGAGACCTGGGAATCCACCGCTCCTTTCAGGTTACGCACTAGCCTGCAGCCCTCCTTGACAGTCAAAGTCCTGCCCCAGCCCAGCCAGCTTACATTGGTCACGGTTATACTGGGCATGTAAGGGAGTGTGTTTTGCGCCTTCGTTTTTTTCCTCTCGTTTCGCCGCTTTTCCTCTGTCTCGCCGTCATTCCGTTAACCGCACAAAGCCCCGCTCCCGCTGCTCCAAGCCAAGCCCCGCTCCTCCAGACCAACGCCCAAGCCGTAGCCGTCGACGTAGTCGTAACCAGGGCCG
>Ga0302320_10020429_pt1 | contig 13212 bp, 12 predicted proteins | sample Bog_T0_3_FD_202130 | JGI IMG/M metagenome (GOLD analysis project Ga0302320, IMG submission 202130) | Peat permafrost microbial communities from Stordalen Mire near Abisko, Sweden - Bog_T0_3 | ecosystem: Environmental > Terrestrial > Soil > Wetlands > Peat | place: Sweden: Abisko, Stordalen Mire...
GGCGTCTTCGACTCCGGAATCGGCGGGCTCACCGTGGTCCGGGCCCTGCGCCGGAGCCTGCCCGAAGAGGCCATCGTCTACCTGGGCGACACCGCCCGGGTGCCGTACGGCAACAAGTCCCACGAGACCATCCAGCGCTATGCCCTGCAGGCGGGCGCCATCCTGGCCCGGCACAACCCCAAGCTGATGGTGGTGGCCTGCAACACCGCCTCCGCCCACGGCCTGGCCGCGCTCCAGGCGGCGGCCCCGTGCCCGGTGATCGGCGTCATCGAGCCGGGCGCCGAGGCCGCGGCCGCGGTCGACGGGCCGGTGGGGGTGATCGGCACCCTGGCCACCATCCAGAGCGGCGCCTACGAAGAAGCCATCCGCCGCCGGCGCCCGGACGCCGTGATCCACAGCCTGGCCTGCCCCCTGCTGGTGCCGTTCGCCGAGGAAGGCTGGATGGACGACCCCATCACCGACGCCGTCTGCCGCCGCTACCTGAACCAGATCCCGTTCGAGGTGCGCACCGTGGTCATGGCCTGCACCCACTACCCGCTCCTGCTGCCCTCCCTGGCCCGCACCCGGCCCGGCACCAACTGGCTGGACAGCGGCGAGTACACCGCCCGGGCGGTGGACCTCATGCTCCAGGGCTCGCTGGGCTACCGCACCGCCAGCGCCCGGGGCAGCCTCCGCATCCTGCTCACCGACGCCAGCAGCCGGCTCCAGGAAGTGGGCGAGCGTTTCCTGTCGGAACCCCTGGAATCCGTGGCCCTGGTGGAACTGTAGATTCGGCGGCGGCCGCCCCCTGACCGGCGCGCCAGGAGGGCCTATGCTGGAGGCACGATGATCCTCCACGACTACCTCTCCCGGGCGATGGTGAACTACCTCACCGGCACGGTGTCCAACTATCAGCGCCGGGTGCCCAACGACCTGGGCCGGCTGGCCCAGACCCTGCGCCCCGGCGATGTGCTGCTGGTGGAAGGCAACGCGCGGATCAGCCAGATCATCATGTACATGACCCAGAGCTCCTGGAGCCACGCGGCCATGTACGTGGGCGACGCCCTTCTGCGCTGGGGCGGGCCAGAGGCGGACCGGGCCCTGGAGAAGTTCGGCCCTGAGGCCGCCCAGCTGCTGGTGGAGAGCGACCTGAAGGACGGCGTGGCGGTGGTCCCCCTCTCCCGCTACCTGGAGCACAACCTGAGGATCTGCCGGCCCCAGGGCCTGCGCCCGGAAAGCCTGGACCGGGTGCTGGTGGAGATGTTCCAGCACCTGGGCGTGCACTACGACCACCGGAACACCTTTGACCTGGCCCGCTACCTGATCCCGTTCCACCTGGTGCCCCGCTGGTTCCGCCGGCGCAGCCTGTACCTGGGCAGTTCCAGCAGCCGGGAGATCATCTGCTCGGCCCTCATCGCCAAGGCCTTCTACCGGGTGGGCATCACCATCCAGCCGCCGCTCCAGGCCCTGGCCTCGGGCCGCGGCGAGCCGATCCAGGTGCGGCACCCCAGCTACATCATGCCGAGGGACTTCGACCTCTCGGCCAATTTTCAGATCCTCAAGCCGCCCAGCAATTAAAAACCGGAACCTTGGGCTAATTAATTGCACATATATGGTGCTGCCCGAATACCGGAAAGCGACGGGAGGCTTCTTCGTGAAGTCGCGTCCATTCATCCATCGGTACAACCCCCGCCCAGCAGCCGGACGTCCGCCCCGCCTGCGGCATCCTCTGACCGTCCGGGAACCTTTTGAGGGAACAGGCCACTTCCCGTAAACCAGGAGTTCCATGCCCGCAATCGCCAATCTGAAGAAGCGCTGGTGGCTGGCCGGCGCCGCCGGCCTGCTGGCGGCCGGGCTGCTTCTGGCGGCCCGGGGCCGGGACCAGGCCAAGGGGCCCGCCCCCAGCCCTTTCCGCCTGGGCCGGGTCCAGGCCGCGGAACTGCAGGTGAGCGTGCGGGAGGTGGGGGTGGTGGACCCCACCACCAAGGTCGACATCAAGGCCCCGGTATCCGGGCGCGTGGTCCTCATCAAGGTCCGGGAGGGCGCCCAGGTGAGGCGCGGGCAGGTGCTGGCCGAGGTGGAGCCGGACGTGACCCAGGCCCAGACCCTCTCCGAGGTGCAGGCCGGGGTGTCCAGGACCCGGGTGGACTTCCTGAACGCCGAAAAGGATTTCGCCCAGAAGGCCGCCCTCTACCACCAGGGGGTCCTGAGCGAGCAGAAGTACCGCCAGGCCAAGCTGGACCGGGACATCAAGGAGGAGGCCCTGCTGGCCGCCCGCACCCGCTACCAGATCGTGGAGGACCGGGGCATCCCCATCAGCGGCAACGCCTCCACCCAGCTGGCGCGGATCAGCTCGCCCCTGGACGGGGTGGTCATCAAGAAGGGCGTCGAGCTGGGCGACACCATCACCTCCGGGGTGAGCAGCTTCAACGCCGGCACGGTGATCTTCACGGTGGCGGACCTCAAGTCCCTCATCGTCCGGGTGAACCTCAACGAAGTGGACATCGCCAAGGCGAAGGTGGGCCAGCCGGCCCGCATCACCCTGGACGCCTTCCCCCAGCAGACCTTCGCGGGCCGGGTGCGGTTCGTGGCCCCGGCGGCCGAGGTGGTGGAGAAGATCAAGGTGTTCAAGCTCGAGGTGGCCCTGGACCAGCAGGCGGATGCCTTCCGCACCGGCATGAGCGCCAATGTGGAGATCCTCGGCGAGCGCCGGGAGACGGCCGTGAGCGTGCCGCTGGAGGGCCTGCAGCGGCGCGGTTCCGAAACGGTGGTGTACCGGCTCAGGCGGGACCTGGCCCCCAGGGCCCTGGCCGCCGCCCGGGAGGGGCTCTCCGGCCGGTCCAGGTTCGTCTGGCTCTCCGACCGCTGGCAGGCCTACTTCGAGGCGGTGCCGGTGCGGGCCGGAATCACCACCCTGGAGCGGGCGGAGATCCTTTCCGGCCTGGCCGAGGATGACGAGGTGAGCCTGGAGGACCCCACCCGCAAGCGGGTGGAGAAGGACGAGGATTTCTAGTGCCGGCCATCGAGACCCGGGGCATCACCAAGGTCTATGGCGCCGAAGGCAGCTCCGTCCATGCCCTGCGCGGCATCGACCTGCGGGTGGAGGCAGGCGAGATGCTGGCCCTGGTGGGCCCCAGCGGCTCGGGCAAGTCCACCCTCATGGCCATCCTGGGCTGCCTGGACCACCCATCCCAGGGCAGCTTCGCCCTGGACGGCCAGCCGGTGGAGGGGCTGTCCGGGCCCGAGCTGGCGCGGATCCGCAACCAGAAGATCGGGTTCGTGTTCCAGGCCTGCAACCTGCTGCCCAGGGCAACGGTGGCGCGCAACGTGGAGCTGCCCATGCTCTACGCCGGCGTGCCCGGCAGTGCGCGGCGCCGGCGGGCCCTGGAGCTGCTGGAGCAGGTGGGCCTGGCGGACAAGGCTGGCCGGCTCCCCGGGGAGCTCTCCGGAGGCCAGAAGCAGCGGGTCTCCATCGCCCGGTCCCTGGCCAACCGCCCCAGCATCCTGCTGGCGGACGAACCCACCGGCGCCCTGGATTCCCACACGGGCAGCGAGATCCTGGAACTGTTCGGGCAGCTCAACGCCCAGGGCAACACCGTCATCCTGGTCACCCACGATCCGGGCATCGCCGCCCGGACCGGGCGCCAGGTGGAGCTCCGGGACGGGCTCATCGCCGGGGAGCGGCGCGCGTGAGCTCGGGCGCGTCTGCCGAGCGCCTCGGGGAGGCCTGGGCCGAGCTGCGGGAGAACCCTGGCCGGTCGGTGCTCCAGGCCCTGGGCGTGATCCTGGGGGTGGCCTCGGTGCTGGCCGGATTCTCCATCGCCGACAGCATGCGCCGGCAGTCCGAGCAGTTCCACGTGAAGCAGGGCGGGCTGGACAAGCTCAATGTCTACCCCCGGGCGGTGGCCAAGGACGGTCCGCGCGGCGCCCTGGAGACCGCGAACCTGGGCCTGCGCTGGGCGGACGCCCCCGCCGGGGCGGCCCTGGACCCCGGGGCCGTGGCCGGCATCAGCGTGCGGCGGCACGCCACGGCGCAGGTCCGGTCCGCCTTCACGGCTCAGGAGCGGCAGCTGACCGGCATCGGCGCGGACTTCATCGCCATGGATGGCTACACCGTGGCCCTGGGCCGGGGCTTCTCCGCCGCCGAGCAGGAGGCCGGCGCGCCCTTGGCCATCCTGGGCGCCTCGGCCGGGCGGAGCTTCTTCCCGGGCGGCGATGCGGTGGGCGGGACCCTGGCGGTGGGCGGCATTCCGGTGACCGTGGTGGGCGCGTTCCGGGAGCGGGTGTTCCGGTTCAGCCCGTCGGATTCCAACATCTTCTGCTGGAAGAACCGCATCATCGCCCTGCCCGCCGTGTTCGTGCAGAAACGGCTCCAGGCCGACCCCCACCTGCGCCTGGACCAGGTGGCCTTCCGGCTGCCCGACCTGGGCCGCATGCAGGACTTCAGCCGGCGCCTGGCCACCCTGCTGCAGGCCAATCACCGGTCCCAGCGCGATTTCCGCCTGGACGACGTGGCCGCGAGGATCAAGCGGCAGCAGAGCCAGGGCCAGATCTACGATCTGGTCTTCCTGCTGTCCGGGGTCCTGGCCCTGCTGGGCGGGGGCCTGGTGAACGTGAACATCCAGATGGCCGCGCTCCGGGAGCGGGTGCGGGAAGTGGGGCTGAAGATGGCCCTGGGCGCCTCTGGGCGGGAGGTGTTCAAGGGCTTCATGGTCGAGGCCCTGATGCTCACCGCCCTGGGCGCGGCGCTGGGGCTGGGGGCGGGCGTGCTGTTCTCCTGGGCCCTGACCGCCATGCTGGGGGTGCCCCTGGTCATGCGCCCGGACAGCTTCGCGTGGGCCTTCCTGCTGGCGGCGGCCTTCGGCTTCGCCTTCGCCCTGTACCCGGCCTGGAAGGCCAGCCGGCTCTCGCCCATGGAGGCCCTGCGCTATGAGTGAGCGCCTCGCCCTCACCGGGGAGATCATCGCCAGCGGCCTGGCCGAGCTCTGGGCGCACCGGCTGCGCTCCATCCTCACCCTCACCCTGCTCATGCTGGGCGTGTTCGCCCTGGTGGTGATGACTTCCATGCTGGGCGGCATCATGGACAAGGTCAGGACCGGGTTCCAGGGCATGAGCTGGGACGGCACCCTGGTGCTGCGGCCCCGCGCCCCCGAGACCGCGGAAGAGCGCAAGCGCTTCGACCAGAGCCCGGGCCTGCGCATGGAGGACCTGGCCCGGCTCGCCGCCCCCAGCGACCGGGTCCTGGCCTTCCTGCCCCGGGCCACCCGGCAGGTGACGGTGCGGGTGGCCGGAGGCACCGAGCTCGCCTTCGTCTCCGGCAGCGTGCCCGAGTACCTCCCCGTCATGAACCGCAGGATCAGCGCCGGCCGCGGGCTCACCGAGGACGACCAGAGGCGCCGCAGCGCCGTGGCCGTGCTGGGGGCCAGCCTGGCCTCCAGGGTCCTGGGCGGGGCCGACCCGGTGGGCCGGGAGATCGTGGTGGGCGGCGCCCCGTTCCGGGTGGTGGGGGTGCTGGCGCCCATGATGATCTTCAACGAGGACACCTGGCTGGACGCCAACGGCATCCTGGTGCCGCTGGCGGCCTACATGGACCGGCTCGAGCCCGACCGCAGGCTGGACTCGGTCACCGTGAAGCTGCGCGCCGCCCGGGACCTGAAGGAAGTGTCCGCCCTGATGCTGGCCCGGGGCCGCCAGGCCCACCACGGCATCGAGGACCTGGAGGTGAAGAACCTGGACGCCGAGGCCGCGCGCTCCTACCAGGGTTTCCGCAACGACATGCGCGGCTGGAAGATCGTCCTGCTCAGCCTGGCCGCCACCGTGCTGCTGGTGGGCGGCGTCGGGGTGCTTTCGGTGATGCTCATCTCCTGCTCCGACCGCCGCTTCGAGATCGGCCTGCGCAAGGCCCTGGGCGCCTCCGAGCGGCAGATCTTCCTGCAGTTCCTGCTGGAGGCCGCAGTGCTGTCCGCCCTGGGCGCCCTGGCCGGCACCCTGGCCGGGGCGGTGGTGTGCCAGGCCCTTTCGGCGCGGTTCCCGTACGGCCTGGTGGTCAACCCCTACGGCCTGGCGGCGGCCTGGGCGGTGGCGCTGGGGCTGGGGCTGGGGTTCGGGCTCTACCCGGCGCTGCGGGCCATGCGGCTGAGTCCGATGGAGGCCATGAGGTAGTCAGCGGTGCACGTTCTGGTTCGGGTTGCGCTCTTCCATCTCCAGCCACAGCCGCTGCAGGCTCTGCAGGCGCTCGGGGTAGTCCAGGCCCAGGGCCTCGTCTTCGGGGTCCAGGGCCATGGGGTCCTCGATCCACTCCTCGGCGAACTCCGGGAACACCAGGGGCAGCAGGGTGCGGGGCAGGCCGCGCACGCTCAGGTTGCGGATGCCGGGGGTGTCGATGAAGGTGCCGCCGCCGGGCACCGGCAGCCACCGGGCCCCGGTGGTGGTCTGGCGCCCGGTGCCATAGCGGCTCATGGCGCCGGTGCGCTGGTTCAGTTCGGGCACCAGCGCGTTGATGAGGGTGCTCTTGCCCACGCCGCTGTGGCCCACCAGCACCACCCTGCGCCCCCGGATCAGCTCGAGCAGGGGGCCCAGCCCCTGGCCTTTGGCCGCGCTGGTCTCCAGGATGGGCAGGCCCTGGCCGCGCAGGGGGTCCAGTTCGGGCAGGGTGTCCTTGACACTGGCCCGGTCCCGCTTGGTGACGATGATCCGGAAGCCCATGCCGGCGGCCAGGGCCAGGGTCTGGGCCCGTTCCAGCAGGCCGGGGCGCAGGGGCGGGTCCACCACGGCCGCGCACACCCACAGTTCGTCGGCGTTGGCGCAGATCAGCTGCCAGGGCTCGCGGTCGTCGATGCCGCCGCGCTTGAGCAGGGTCCGCCGGGGCATCACCGCCACCACCTGGGCCCCTTCCTGGGATTGGGCCAGGCCCGGGTCCAGGGGTTCCAGGGGCACCGCGGAGTAGCGCAGGCGGTCGCCCACCACCAGCTTCACCCCCTTGAGCTTGCCGGCCAGGCTGGCCCGCACCGGGGTGCCGTCATCCAGTTCCAGGTCCACGATCTGGCTGTGCCGCCAGACCAGGGTGGCCTCGGGCAGGTGCAGCCAGGGGCCGGGGTCCGGCAGCAGCAGCATGGCGTCCGCGTCGTGGGCCTCGTTCTCGGTGCCCAGCCGCTCCGCCGACCGCTGCCGGCGCTTGCTCTGGGCCCGACCCTCCCGGGCATAGGCGTCGGGGGCGTCCAGTTCCTGGGCGTCCCGGCTCTGGCCCATGCGGAATTTGCGCGACATCAGGCCCGCCCGGCGAACTCCCGGGTCTCCGTGGCCACCTTGACCTTCTCCCCTTCCTTGATGAACAGGGGCACCTTGATCTCGATGCCGGTCTCCAGCTTGGCCGGCTTGGTGACGTTGCCGCTGGCGGTGTCGCCCTTGGCGCCGGGCTCGGTGTAGGTGACTGACAGCTCCACGTGGGTGGGCAGCTGCATGCCGATGGGGTGCCCGTTGTACTTCTGGATCTGGATGATCAGCCCCTCGATCATGAAGTCCAGGGCGTCGCCCACCATCTCCTCGTTGAGGGTCAAGGTGTCGTAGCTCTCCTGGTCCATGAAGTGGGAACCGGTGCCGTCGCTGTAGAGGTAGGACGCCTGGACCGTCTGCAGGTCCGGTTCCTTGAACTTGTCACTGGCCTTGAAGGTCTTGTCGAACACGGCCCGGGTGATCAGGTTGCGCATCTTGAGCCGGACCAGGGTCTGGCCGCCCCGGGCGGTGGGGGTGGAGATCTCCACGTCCAGGCAGTGGTAGGGGGTGTCCTCGAATTCAAAGAACATCTTGCGCTTGACGTTGATCGCTTCAATCAGGGCAGCCATGGTTTCCTCAAGAAAGGGGGTTCGCGGAAAGCCGTCCGGAACGGACGGCCGCCATTAAAATAGTGGCATGGCCCCCGCCCTTGGCCGAAGCACAACAGCCGGCCCCCGTTATGATGATGCCAGGGAACCCGCAATGCCTGAACTGAACAATACCATCGGCCGCTATGTGATCGACCGCACCCTTGGCCAGGGCGCCATGGGCGTCGTCTACCTGGCCGAGGACCCCCTGCTCAAGCGCCGGGTGGCCATCAAGGTGGTCCGGGCCACCGGCGAGGAGAGGGACCACGCCCTGAGCCGGTTCCGGCGGGAGGCCGAGATCTCGGCCCAGCTGGACCACCCCAACATCGTCACCATCTTCGACGTGGGCGACGAGCCCGAGGTGGGGCCCTTCATCGCCATGGAGTATGTGGAGGGGAACAACCTGGCGTTCTTCATCAAGGAAGCCACGCTGGACCTGGAGACCCGGTTCAGCGTGCTCATCCAGACCATGCGCGCCCTGCGCGCCGCCCACCGCCACGCCATCGTGCACCGGGATGTCAAGCCCGAGAACATCCTGGTGGCCGAGACCGGCCGGGTGAAGCTCATGGATTTCGGCATCGCCAAGACCATGGCCCCCCAGTCCCGCGCCCTGGAGGAGTTCCTGGGCTCCCCCGCCTACAGCGCCCCCGAGCTTCTGCGCGGCTCGGACCCCACCCCCGCTTCGGACCGCTACAGTTTCGCGGTGACCGCCTTCGAGCTGCTCACCGGCCAGCTGCCGCACCCCGGGGTCACCGTGTCCGCGGTGGTCACCCACGTGCTCATGGAGGCGCCGGTGATGCCCCAGGGCATGTCCGGCGACCTGGCCAAGGTGTTCCGCCAGGCCCTGGCCCAGGACCCGGACGAGCGGCCCGGGACCCTGATGGATTTCCTCACCGCGCTGGTGGACGCCTTCCCCCTGGAGCCCAGGGCCCACGGCCGGCTCAACGAGCTGTTCCGGCACGACGACTATTCCGGCGACATCACGCCCATCCGCCGGACCCGGCCCCGCATCGGGCCCAGCGGCCGGCCCGAGCCGCACCTGGAGGGGCGGTTCAGCGAGCCCAGGAGCGCAGGTGGGGGCACCCCGGGCCTTCCGCCTCCCCCCCACACCCTGCCCCCCGCCGTGAAGATCGAACTGGAGCCGACGCCCGCGCCCCTGCGCCCGCCCGCCCATGAGCGCAGGGCCCGGAAGGATCCGGACACCTTCCGCACCCCCATGAAGCTGCTGGGGTGGATCATCGCGATCCTGGTGCTGGGCCCGGTCTGCTGGTGGGTGGTGCACCTTTTCCAGGATCTTCCGCCCGGGATGCGCTAAGGATCGTGCCCAGGAGCCCCATGCCGGGCGCCAGCCGTCCGCGGGTGATGGCATGGACGGTCTCCACCAGCGCGGCGTTCACCGGGGTCGGGATGCCCAGCTGCCGGCCCAGGGCCACCACGTGGCCATTGAGATAGTCGATCTCGGTCGCGCGTCCGCGCTCGAAATCCTGGAGCATGGAGGGCTTGGCGTCGCCGTAGCCCTGCAGCACCTGGGCCAGCCAGGCGTCCTGGGCATCAGAGGGGACGCTGCGCCCGTTCCAGCCCGGCGGCACCGGGTCCACCACCATCCGTTCCGGGCGCGCCCCGCTGGCCAGCGCCACCGCCAGGGCCTCGTCGTAGACCCGGCCGAACATCTCCCGGCCATCGGCGGCGGCGGTGAACTGGCGCAGGGTGCCGCCCGCCACGGCGCCGATGGTGGTGCCCGCGCAGTTGATCAGCAGCTTGGACCAGACCGCGCCCCGGAAGTTCGCCGTAACCCTCGCCTCCACCCCCTGGCCCAGCCAGCGGCCCACCCGCTCGGCCCGTTCGCTTTCACCGCCCGCCACTTCGCCGATGAGCAGATGGCCCGCGTTGCGCTGCTCGAAGGCGCCCGGCGCGGTCATGGCGGCCCCCAGGTTGGACAGTCCGCCCAGCACCCGGTCCGCCCCCAGCAGGTCGGCGAGGGCCAGCGCCACGCTGCCGTTCTGGATCGGCAGCAGGGTGCCGCCGGGCCCCAGCAGCCCCGGCAGCCTCGGCGCCACTTCCATGGCGTCGCCGGCCTTGGTGGCCAGCACGATCAGATCGAAGCCGCCCAGGAAGTCCTCCACCGGGGCGGCCTCGGTCACCGGCACCGCCAGCGCGCCGCCCACCCCCGACACCCGCAGGCCGGACGCCTTGAGCAAGGCGGCCGTCCGTGCGTCGCGGGTCGCCAGGCTGACCGGGACCCCGGCCGCCAGCAGGCGGGCCGCGATCAGCCCGCCCAGCGCCCCCGCGCCGACCACCAGGGTTTTCATGCAGGGGTGGTGCAGAGCTCGATCAGCATGCCGCCGGTCTCGGCCGGGTGGATGAAGGCGATGCGGGCGCCGTGGGCGCCGGGCCGGGGCTCCTGGTCGATCATCCGGATGCCCTTGCCCAGCAGTTCCTTGACCGCCGCGTCCACGTCGTCCACTTCGAACGCCACGTGGTGGATGCCGGGGCCCTTCTTCTCCATGAACTTGGCGATGGGCCCGGCCGGGTCGGTGGACTCCAGGTACTCCAGGGTGCTGGGCCCCACCGGGAAGAAGGCGGTCTTCACTTTCTGGGACGCCACTTCTTCCACGTGCTCCACTTCCATTCCGAACAGGCGGCCCATGCGGCCCATGGCCTCGTCCAGCGTGGGGGAGGCGATGCCCAAGTGATTGATTCGCAGCAATTTCATGAAATCCTCCAATAAAGTATTCTAGCAGCCGTTGCGGAGCTTGCTCCGTCAAGGGCGCTTGTGCCCAGCACGGAGCCCCCATGAAAACCGGATCTCACGGTGCTACTTCTTCTTGCCCTGCCGGGGCCATGGGTGTATCGGTCGTATCGGGCATTGCCCTGATCATTGGAGGCGTCACCATGGCTCAAGTCACCCTCAAAGGAAATCCCTTCCACACCGTCGGGGAGCTTCCCCGGGTGGGGAGCCAGGCCCCCACCTTCAGCCTCACCCGCACCGACCTCAGCGCCGTGTCCGCGGCCGACTTCAAGGGCCAGCGGGTGGTGCTGAACATCTTCCCCAGCATCGACACCCCCACCTGCGCCACCTCGGTGCGCACGTTCAACGCCCAGGCCAGCAAGATGCCCGACACCGTGGTGCTGTGCGTCTCCGCCGACCTGCCGTTCGCAGCCGGCCGGTTCTGCACCACCGAGGGCCTGGACAAGGTCGTCCCCGCCTCCGTCTTCCGCAGCCCCGAGTTCGGCTCCGCCTACGGCGTCACCCTCAGCGACGGCCCGCTCAAGGGGCTCCTGGCCCGTGCCGTGGTGGTGCTGGACGCCGCCGGCAAGGTCCTGCACACCGAGCTGGTGGGCGAGATCGCCCACGAGCCCAACTACGACGCGGCCCTGAAGGCCCTCAAATAGTTAGAACATCCCTATGAACCGCCACCACGTGAGCGCGGTGACGGCCCAGAGGATCCATGACCCCAGTCCCACCAGGATCGAGGACTTGATCTGGCTTTCCACCGAGTAGTAGCCGGCGCCGTAGATGATGATGTTGCCCATGGTGTTGAAGGGGAAGAACAGGGCGTAGGCCATGAGGATGGCCATGGGCAGGGTGAAGCCGACGATATCGAAGTGGAGCGCCTGGGCCAGGCCGATGTAGATGGGGATCATCACCCCGGCCATGGCGGTGGTGGTGGACCAGATGGCGTGGGAGAAGAGGGTGAAGCCCATCAGGATGATCAGCAGCGGGATCATGGGCAGGGACTGCACCCCCAGGCCGTGGAGCGAGGCGCGGATGATCCACTCGAAGGCCCTGGTCTTGGTGAGCACGTCGGAGAGGGTGATCACGCCGCCGAAGTAGATGAACAGCTCCCAGGGGATCAGCTTCTCGGTCTGCTTCCATTCCAGCACGCCGATCTTCGGCGCGAAGATCATCATGGAGGCCCCGAACGCCACCATGGTCGAGTTGAAGCCGTGGTAGAAGTCGGTGGACCAGAGCACCAGGGCCACCAGGAACCAGAACACGGCCTTCTTCTCCTGCCACGACATCCTGCCCATGGCCGCCAGCTCGTCGTTGACGTAGCCCATGCCGCCGGGGATCTCCTTCATCTCGGGGGGGAACATCTTCAGGCAGAGCCAGCCGGTGAACAGCAGGATGACCAGGTTGGTGGGCAGCGCCGCCAGCGCCCAGTAGCCCCAGGTGAGCTTGCTTGAAACGCCCACGGCGGTGAGGATCATGCCGATGGCGATGGGGTTGGGGATGGTGCCGGTGAGGAAGGCCGAGCCGGTGATGTTGCCGGCGAATGTCTGGGACAGGCCCAGGGCGCGGCCGAAGTTGCTCTTGCCGGGCTCGATCTTGTAGGCCTGGCCGATGCCCTGGATGATCGGCAGCATCGCGGCCATGCGCGCGGTGTTGGAAGGAGTCAGGGGCGCCAGGATCAGGTTGGCGACCATGGACGCGCCCACGGCGCCCCGGGGGGTGCGGCCGAACGCCCTCATCATCAGCAGCGCCACCCGGCGCGCCACCCCGGTCTGGGTCATGGCGATGGAGATGACGAACCCGGTGACCAGCAGGAACAGGGCCGGCGAGCCGAACCCGCTCACCGCGAACGAAGCGTCGCGCACCAGCCAGCCCGCCTTCATGGCCCCGGTGGCGTTGCCCACCCAGAAGTAGAGCACCGTGACCACGAAGAAGGAAGACACCGCGAAGTTCACCCCGATGGTGACCCACATGACCACGGCCGCCGCGAACAGGGTGAGCAGCTTGTGCTGGGTCAAGGTCATCCCGGCCGGGGTGGGCAGCAGCCAGACCGCGACGCCCAGGGCCAGGGCCAGGACGAGGCCGTACTTGCGGCCCCAGGACTCGAACGAATTGGCCATGGGAAGCCTCCTGCCACCCTGACGGATGGGAAACCGAATTGTTTTCAGACGGGGTTATTGTCTGTAAACATACCGTTTCCCAGTGGCCTACTCCAGGATCTTCTTGAGCTTTCTCAGCTCCGGCACCCGCCACGCGGTGAAGCCCACCACGCCCAGGGTCATGCAGCCGCCGAACACCACCGACGGGATCAGCCCCAGGAGCCTGGCGGCCAGCCCGGATTCGAAGCCCCCCAGCTCGTTGCTGGAGCCGATGAAGAACCCGCCCACCGCCTGGACCCGGCCCATCATCTCCGGCGGGGTCCGGGCCTGGATCAGGGTGCCGCGCAGCACCACGCTGACGTTGTCCATGGCGCCGCTCACGGCCAGCAGGGAGATGGACAGCCAGAACCACCAGGAGAGGGCGAAGCCGATCCAGCACAGCCCGAACACGCCCACGCAGATGAGCAGCACCAGGCCGGCCCGGCGGCGGGGCGGGTGGTGCGCCAGCCACAGGCCCATGAGCACCGAGCCCGCCGCCGGG
>Ga0302320_10020430_pt1 | contig 13212 bp, 12 predicted proteins | sample Bog_T0_3_FD_202130 | JGI IMG/M metagenome (GOLD analysis project Ga0302320, IMG submission 202130) | Peat permafrost microbial communities from Stordalen Mire near Abisko, Sweden - Bog_T0_3 | ecosystem: Environmental > Terrestrial > Soil > Wetlands > Peat | place: Sweden: Abisko, Stordalen Mire...
CATATAGGGCTCGGGCAATGCCGTCGCGCCCGGTCAGCCGCATCTCCCATAGCTTGCCTTCAAGGTGTTTGACATGCGGCTCACGCAGGGATTCGAGCCCAGCCTGCGCAATCCGCTCGCCCAAGCGCACGAAACGCGCCTGCATATCGGGCGGCAGGGCGGCGATTTCGCCTGCAACCGTCTCGTTGAGGATCTCGACCTGCCATCGCATCACCACCATGGATCAAGCAACGGTTACTGACGGGTTAACGACCGGCGTTCGTAACCCGAAGCGTTAGCACGGGGTGCGACCGCCATTCTCTCATCTTGTTCCCCAAGCCCCCTGCCAGTAGGGTGCCGCCGCCACGACCAGGGACCCGCGACCGCATGCCTCTGCAACCCGTCTACCAGCGCGTCCTGTTGAAGCTGTCCGGCGAGGCCTTGATGGGCAAGCGCGAATACGGCCTGGATACCGGCGTCGCCGCCGCCATCGCCAAGGACATCGGGGATGTGGTGGCCATGGGCGTCCAGGTCTCCGTCGTCATCGGCGGCGGCAACATCTTCCGCGGAGTCTCCGCCGCGGCCTCCGGCATGGACCGCGCCCAGGCCGACTACGTGGGCATGCTGGCCACCGTGATGAACGCCCTGGTCATGCAATCGGCGCTGGAAAAGCACGGCGTGCCGACCCGGGTGCAGTCCGCCATCCCGATGTCCAGCGTCTGCGAGCCCTACATCCGCCGCCGCGCCGAACGGCATATGGAGAAGGGCCGTGTCGTGGTCTTCGCTGGCGGCACCGGCAACCCCTTCTTCACCACCGATACCGCCGCGGCCCTGCGTGCCGCCGAGATGAAATGCGACGCGCTGCTGAAGGGCACTCAGGTGGACGGCGTCTATTCCGCCGATCCGCGCAAGGTGACCGATGCGACCCGCTATGATCAGCTCACTTATCTGGACGTGCTGGCCAACGACCTCGCGGTGATGGATGCCGCGGCGATCAGTCTGGCGCGGGAAAACCGCCTGCCGATCATCGTCTTCAACATCCATGCCCAGGGCGCTTTCGCCCAGGTGATGCGCGGCGAGGGCCGCTTCACAAAGATCGTCGAACCCCAATAGGACCGGGAGGCCCACGAGATGCCCGCCGACCTCAACACGCTGAAACAGGATCTGGCGCGCCGCATGGACGGCGCGATCGAGACATTACGACGCGAATACAGTGGCTTACGCACAGGACGCGCGCATCCCGGCCTGCTGGAGCCGGTGCGGGTGCTGGCCTACGGCACCGAAATGCCGCTGAACCAGGTCGGCACCGTCGGCACGCCGGAGCCGCGCATGCTGACCGTGCAGGTCTGGGACAAATCGATGGTCTCGGCCGTCGAACGGGCGATCCGCGACTCGGGGCTGGGGCTGAACCCGTCCTCGGACGGGATGCTGGTGCGGGTGCCGATCCCGCAGTTGACCACGGAACGACGCAACGAGCTGGCCAAACTGGCCCATAAATACGCCGAAGGCGCCAAGGTCGCCGTGCGTGGCGTGCGGCGCGACGGAATGGAGCAGATCAAGGGCTTCGAGAAAAAGCACGAGATCGGCGAGGATCAGGCAAAATCCTGGCAGGATGACGTGCAGAAATTGACGGATCAGTATATTAAGCGGCTGGACGAGGCCTTGGTCGATAAAGAGAAGGACATAAGGCAGGTCTGACCCCGGTCCCGAGCCCGAGATGCCCCCTCCAAGTCCTTTGATCGCCGAGCCCCTGTCGGCAGAGCCCGTTGCCGCCGATGGATCAGGACTGGTTCCGACCCATGTGGCCATTATCATGGACGGCAATGGCCGTTGGGCGGCGTCCCGGCATCTGCCGCGCATAGCCGGGCACCGGGAGGGCGTCCGGGCGGTGCGGCGAACAGTCGATGCGGCTGTCCGCGGCGGCGTCGCTTGGCTGACCCTCTATGCCTTCAGCAGCGAGAACTGGCGGCGACCGGCGGGCGAGGTGCTCGATCTGACTGGCCTGCTGCGCCACTATTTGCGCACCGAGGTGGGTGAACTGAAGCGCAATGGTGTGCGCTTGCGCTTCATCGGCGATCGCAGACGGTTCGATGGCGACATCCAGGGCGACCTGGTCGCGGCGGAGCGCGAAACCGCGCTGAACAGCCGGCTCAACCTGAATGTCGCGCTGTCCTACGGCGGCCGGTCGGAGATCGTCGCCGCCGCTCGGGCCGTGGCAGAAGCGGCCCGCGATGGACAATTGGATCCGGCGACGCTGGACGAAGATGGCTTCACCCGGTTCCTGACCACTGCGGGCATGCCGGACCCGGACCTGATCATCCGCACCTCCGGTGAGCAGCGGCTGTCCAATTTTCTGCTCTGGCAGTCGGCCTATGCCGAACTGGTCTTCCTGGACGTGCTCTGGCCCGACTTCACCGCGGCACATTTCACCGCGGCGCTGACGGATTTCGCCCGGCGCGAGCGGCGCTTCGGGGCCCGTCCTGCCTGACCCGGCCGCGCGCTGGACCGATCTCGGCAAGCGGGTGGTCTCCGCTGCCATTCTGGCACCCCTGGCGCTGGTGTGTCTGTGGGTGGGCGGGACCGCCTTCCAGGTCTTGATCGTGCTGGCATCGGGCGGCCTCGCGGTGGAATGGGTGCAGCTTTGCAGGCAACGGGTGACTGGTATCAGCGGGGGGATCGTGGTCCTTGGCGTTCTGGCCGCTTCGGTCTGTGCGGCCTTGGGCTATGCGCTGGCCGGGCTTGGCGTGGTGGGTGGCGCCACCGGCCTGGCGTTTGCGATCGCGGCAAGGGGAGGGGGAGATTTTCGTGGACCATCCACCCTCTGGCTCCCGCTTGGCCTGCCCTATGTCGGGTTGTGCGCAATCGCGCTGATCTGGTTGCGCGCCAACCCCTCGGCCGGGCGTTCCAACCTGCTGTTTTTGCTGCTGCTTGTCTGGGCGAGCGACATCGGTGCCTACCTGGCTGGCCGGCTGCTGGGTGGCCCGCGCTTGGCCCCCAGCATATCGCCCGGCAAGACCTGGTCCGGCGCGGCCGGCGGCCTGGCCGCGGCGGTGGCGGCAGGGCTGGCCTGCGCGTTCATGGTCCAACCCCCGGACTCGCCGCTTCGGGTGATTTGCCTGGCCGCGGGCCTCGGCATCATCGCCCAGGCTGGCGATCTTGCCGAGAGTCGCATCAAACGCCACTTTGGTGTAAAGGATTCCGGTCACCTGATCCCCGGACATGGCGGATTGTTTGACCGTCTCGATGCCGTGCTCGCCGTGGCGCCTGTCGCGGCCGTGCTGGCGCTGTTCGCCGGACCTGGAGTAGCTCTGTGGCAATGACATCGCATACCAGACGTGCCGAAACCACTCGGACCGTAACCGTTCTCGGATGCACTGGCAGTGTCGGGACGCAGACGGTGGAACTGCTGGCCGGCGAGCCGGACCGGTTCCGCGTCCGCGCACTGGTAGCCGGGCGGAACGTCGCACTGCTGGCGAAGCAGGCGCTGGCGCTGCGGGCTGAGTTCGCGGTGATCGCGGATCCTGCGCTCCACACCGCCCTGCGCGAGTTGCTGGCGGGGTCGGGAATCGAAACCGCCGCCGGCACCGAAGCCGTATTGGCGGCGGCGTCCTTGCCGGCGGACTGGACCATGGCGGCGATCACCGGCGCGGCGGGTCTCGCCTCCACCCTGGCCGCCATCCGCCGCGGCGACGCCGTGGCGCTGGCCAACAAGGAAGCGCTGGTCTGCGCCGGGGAGGTGATGCTGCGCGCGGTGCGCGAGGCTGGTGCCACCCTGCTGCCGGCGGATTCCGAACATAACGCGATCTTCCAGTCGATGGCGGACGGTAATCACGGCGCAGTGGAGAAGATCGTGCTGACCGCCTCGGGCGGACCGTTCCGCACCGCGACGCGGGAGGAAATGGCGGCGGCGACCCCGGAAAAGGCGTTGCGCCATCCGGTCTGGACCATGGGTGCGAAGATCAGCATCGATTCGGCCACGATGATGAACAAGGGGCTGGAGGTGATCGAGGCCGCCCGTCTGTTCGGCCTGGACGACACCCGCATCGGCGTCCTGATCCATCCACAATCGGTGATCCACGGTCTCGTGTACTATCACGACGGGTCCGTCATGGCCCAGCTCGGCTCGCCGGATATGCGGATCCCGATCGCCCATACCCTGGCCTGGCCGGAACGGATCGCGACCGCTTCGCCCCGGCTGGATCTGGCGGCGATCGCCAGGCTGGAATTCAGCACGCCGGATCTGGTGCAGTTTCCGGCTTTGCGCCTGGCGCGGGAGGCGCTGGTCGCCGGCGGCGGTGCGCCGGCGATCCTGAACGCGGCCAATGAAGTGGCCGTTGCAGCGTTCTTGCAACGCGAGATCGGCTTCCTTGATATCGTCGGCACGGTTGCCCAGGTGTTGGACACAATGGGCACGCCCCCGGCCGACACGCTGGACGACGTGTACGCCCTGGACGCGGCGGCTCGCCGCCACGCTCGCGGTTTCGCGACCGCCAGAGCCGCCTGAACAGAAACGAAAAGAGTCACCATCGTGTTTCATGCAGTTCCCGAAATCTTTCGCAGCGGCGCGGCCTTCGTCGTGGTGCTCGGCGTGCTCGTGTTCGTCCATGAGTCGGGTCACTACCTCGCGGCCCGCTGGCGCGGCGTGCATGTCGAAGTGTTCTCGATTGGCTTCGGCCGCGCGATCACCGGCTGGGTGGACAAGCGCGGTACGGTCTGGAAGCTCGCCTGGCTGCCGCTGGGGGGTTACGTCAAGCTGCACGGGCAGGAACAGCCGCAGGACGTGACGGAGGAGGTTCGCGCGAGCTGGATTCCCGGCAAGACCTTCCACGAGAAGTCAGTGCTGTCTCGTGCGATTGTCGTCGCGGCCGGTCCGGCGGCCAATTTCCTGCTGGCGATCGTGCTGTTCTCCGCCTTGTACATGGCCCTCGGCCGTCCGCTCACGCTTCCGGTCGTCGGCGAAGTGATGCCCGACAGTGCCGCCGCTCGGGCGGGTTTGCAGGTTGAGGACCGAATCGAGAGCATCGACGGCCGGCCGATCCATACCTTCGAGGATATTCAGGCCATCATCGTCGGGCGCCCGGGCGAATCGATGCCGGTGAGCGTGCTGCGGGCTGGCAAGACGGAGACTCTCGTTGTTGTGACCGGCTCGCATGAGGTCGGCGGGAAGCAGGTCGGGCTGCTGGGGATCCGGGGCGGCAGAACGGAATATGTACCCGTCGGTCCGCTGTCGGCCATCACCGGTGGCATTTCGCAAACTTGGACCATCACCGCCGACACGGTTGCCGGGGTGGCGCAGATGATCACCGGCCAGCGCGGGACGGAAGAACTCGGCGGCCCGCTGCGCATTGCGCAATTGTCTGGCCAGGTGGCCGAATTGGGGGTTGCCAGCCTCGTATCATTCATCGCGCTGTTGTCGGTCAATCTGGGGCTGATCAACCTGTTTCCAATTCCGGTGCTGGATGGCGGGCATCTGCTGTTCTATCTGGCCGAGACCTTGCGAGGCCGCCCGCTGCCGCCGCGGGCGCAGGAATATGGCCTGCGCGCGGGTATTGCCGTACTGGCTGGATTGTTTATCTTCGCGACGTGGAACGACCTGAGCCACATAGGCCTGTTCCGCTGGGTTGCCGGATTGATCGGCTGATACGTTTTGTCGCAAGGGCTGGCTGGCGCGCGGGACGGTTCTGGTGTCTCAACCCTCCGGCCTCACCTAGCGCCGACCAAGCCTGAGCGCTATGGTCCGGCACCGGGGAGTTTAGCACGGTCAGTTTCGGCGCGATCGGTGGATAGCGCATGAGTGGAGGGAGCAGCCGTTTGAGACCGAACCGCGCCGAGCGCCTTGTTGCCGCCTGTTTGCTGGGGTCGATCGCGTCCGGACCCGTGGTCGCGCAACCCCAACCGCCATCACGTCCGCCAACCGCGGCGCCCGCCGCGCTGTCGGGCACGATCCAGGCCATCAAGGTTGAGGGCAACCAACGCATCGAGGACGGTACGATCCGGTCCTATATGCTGGTACAGATCGGCGATCCTTTCGACTCCGACCGGATTGATCGAAGCCTCAAGACGCTCTATGCCACAGGATTGTTCCAGGACGTCCAGTTGTCCCGGTCGGGTGCTTCGCTTGTGGTGAAGGTGGTCGAGAATCCGATCGTCAACCGAATCGCTTTCGAGGGTAATCACAAACTGTCGGATGACCAGATCCGGCCGGAAATGCAGCTTCGTGCGCGCGCGGTGTTCACCCCGGCGCTGGCCGAGAGCGATCGCCGGCGCATTCTGAACATGTATGCCGCGCGCGGCTATTATGATGCGTCGGCGGAACCCAAGATCATCCGCCTGAGCCAGAACCGGGTGGACGTCGTGTTTCAGATCAACGATGGCCAGGCCACTTTGATCGCCAAGATTGCCATAGTCGGCAACAAGGCTTTCAGCGAGGACAGGCTCGCCGAAGTGATCAACACGCGGGAGGAGCGCTGGTGGCGATTCCTGTCAACCGCAGACCAGTACGATCCGGAACGGCTCAATTTCGACCGGGAACTGTTGCGACGCTTCTATCTCAAGAACGGTTACGTCGATATCAACGTCGTCGGCGCCAATGCCGAACTGTCGCCGGATCGCAAGGGTTTCTTCCTCACCTTCATCGTGAAGGAGGGCGAGCGCTATCGCGTCGGCAAGGTGACGATCAACTCGCAGCTTCGTGCGCTGGTCACCGACGACCTGCTGAAGGGCAGCGAGGTGCGGGACGGCGACTGGTACGACGGCGACGCGGTGGGCCGTACTGCGGATAAGATGGAGGACTACATCCACAGCCATGGTTTTGCCTTTGTCCAGGTCAAGCCACGAATCGTCCGCAATGCCGAGAAGCACATCGTCGATCTCAGCTTCGATATCGGCGAGGGGCCGCGGGTCTATGTTGAACGGATCGACATCAACGGCAACACCCGTACCAAGGACAAGGTCGTCCGCCGCGAATTCCGGGTGGCCGAGGGCGATGCCTACAACTCCGAAGCGGTGCGCAAGACGAAGACGCGGCTGACCGATCTGGGCTATTTCGGCAACGTCGATATCGCCACCACGCCCGGTTCGGCGCCCGACAAGGCCGTGCTGAACACGACCATCACCGAGAAGGCAACCGGCGAACTGTCGTTCGGCGGCGGTTATTCGACCGACGCCGGGGCGCTGTTGGATGTCGGCCTGTCTGAACGCAACATGGTCGGAACCGGTATCAACGCCAGCATCAACGGCGTGCTGGCGCAGAAGCGCAGTTCGATCAACCTGTCGGTCACCGATCCCTATTTCCTCGACCGCAACCTGGTCGCGGGGTTCGATCTCTTCCTGATCCAGACGCAATATCTTGGCACTGAACCGTATGACGAACGTCGTATCGGCGGCGCGCTGCGCATGGGTTACGACTTCAACGAACATCTGCGGCAGATCTGGAGCTACTCGCTGGTCAACCGAACCGTGTTCAACGTGGTCAGCACCGCCAGCCCCTATATCGGAAACGAAACTGGAACGACCTTGCTGTCGCAGGTCAGCCAGACCGTCACCCTGGATTATCGTGACAGCCGGCTGACACCGCATTCCGGCTTTGTCGTGGAGCTCGGGACGGACTATGCAGGGCTTGGCGGCGACGTTGACTTCGTTCGCGGCAACATCAACGGTGCCTATTACATCCCGCTGGAACGTCAGCTCGGAAACCCGGACTGGGTGTTGAAGTTCGCCGGCAGCAGCGGATACATGGCGGTGACCGGCGGACGGGAGGAAATCATCGACCGATTCTTCCTGGGCGGCGACAACCTGCGCGGCTTCGAAACCGGCGGCGCCGGGCCGCATGACACGGTCACCGGCGATCCGCTGGGCGGCCGGTTCATCTGGACCCAAACCTCGGAGTTGCGCTTCCCGCTGCCGGTATCAGCCGACCTTGGCCTGAGTGGACGGACCTTTATCGATGTCGGCGCCCTGTCGGAGGCCAATTTCAGGAACGCCGGCCAATGCAAGGAAGCCGATGGCACAGCGTGTCAGATTTCCGCCTCGTCAGCCCCGCGCGTGGGGGCCGGGGTCGGTATTTCGTGGCGCACGGCGTTCGGCCTGATAAACATCGATCTGGCGCCCTTCGTGATCAAGCAAGAGCACGACCAGACGCAGATCTTCCGGTTCGGCTTCGGTACGAGGTTCTAGTGCTCCATCCCAGACTGACGACACTGTGCGCCCTGGCGGCGCTTGCCATGGCTGGCGCCCCGATTGTTGCCTCGGCGCAGCAGGCACCCAGCTCCGAGTGGTTTGTCCCACCCGGCCAGCAACGGCCGGCCAGCGCCCCGCCGTCCCGTTCTGCGCCGCGTCCCGCGCCGCAGCCGATGGCCGGCGGCGGCGGGTTGGGCCAGGAAGGGCTTGGGGGCGACGACCAGCAGCCCCCGATCTCGCCGCAGCAACTTCAGATGCGGATGCCGCCCCCGCCGGCGGTCCCGCCTGTGGCGAAGGGTTCCCCAACCCCCGCCGCCATCATCGGCATCCTGTCGGTGCCAGATGTTTTGCGGATTTCGACCGCCTATCAGCAAGGCGACAAGGAACTGGCGGCGCGGCGGCAGAAGCTGAACGAAGACGCGCAGAAGGAGCAGGTGGCACTGCGTGACCTCGGGCAGGCCTTCGCCAACGATCGCCCCAAGATGACTCCCGAACAAATTCGCAACAAGGAGCGTGAACTGCAAGACCGGGTGAACGAATCGCGCCGCAAGTTCGGCGAGCGGAACCGCATCATCCAGGAAGCCGGCCAATATGTGATGATGCAGATTGACCGCACCTTGGAGCAGGTGGCCCAGCAGGTCGCGCTGTCCCGCGGTGTCAACCTGGTGCTGAACCGAGCCCAGATCCTCGGCACCACTGCTGATTTCGACCTGACACCGCAGGTCGCCGAAGTGCTGAACCAGGTGCTGCCGAGCGTGCTGGTCCCGCCGGATGGTGTGTCGCCGACCTCCATGGCGCCGTTTGCCGACCCGGCGCAGACGGGCAGCGGGCTGATAGCCGCCCCGCTTCCACAGGCCGCCCCGCCTGTCGCGCCAACGCCACCTGTCGCAGCCCCGCCGGTCGCCTCCGCCCCGCCGGCCGCGGTTGCCTCGGCCCCGTCGGCGCCGGCCGCGAAGCCAACTCAGAAGCACTAGTCCGACAGATGGAATGGGCCCGGGTCACAGCTGACCCCCGATTTTTCCAGCGGGTTGGCCCGTTCAGTGTGGCGGCCGTCGCGGACGCGGCCGAGGCTGAGTGCCCGCCGCGCCGGCTGATGCTGCACGGTGTCGCGCCCTTGCAGACCGCGGGCGCGCAGGACGTGAGCTTTCTCGACAACCGCAAATACCTGTCGGCCCTGATCGCGACCGGTGCCGGTGCGGTCATCGTCCATCCGGACCTTGCGTCGAAAGTGCCGGCGACGGCCGTGCCCATCGTGACGCCGGAACCCTATGCCGCCTGGGCGCGTGTCGCAGCCCTGTTTCATCCGGCGCCGCCCGCGCAACCGGGCAACCATCCCGCCGCGGTGATCAGCCCGGATGCCCGGATCGACCCCTCCGCCGAAATCGGGCCCCTGGCCGTCATTGCCGCTCGGGCTGAAATCGGGCCGCGTTGCCGCATCGACGCCCTGGCGGTCGTGGGGGAGGGGGTTGTGCTGGGCGCCGACTGCCGGATTGGCTCGCACGCCAGCCTGTCGCATGCGCTTCTCGGCGATCGGGTCTTCATCTATCCGGGGGCCAGGATCGGCCAGGACGGATTCGGCTTCGCCGTCACGCCGGAAGGGTTCCGTACCGTGCCGCAGCTTGGCCGCGTGGTGATCGAGGACGATGTCGAAGTCGGGGCCAATACCACGGTTGACCGCGGTTCCCTGCACGATACCGTGATCGGCAGCGGCACACGGATCGACAATCTGGTGCAGATCGCGCACAACGTGCAGATTGGTCGCGCCTGCGTGATCGTGGCTCAGGCCGGCATATCCGGCTCGACCATCATCGACGATTACGTGGTCATTGCCGGGCAGGCCGGGTTGATCGGGCATTTGCGAATAGGTCAGCGTGCCAGGATCGGCGCGCAAGCGGGCGTGATGGGTGATGTCGCGGCAGGGGCCGACGTGGTGGGTAGCCCGGCGCAGCCTGCGAAGGCCTACTTTCGTGAACTCGCGACACTGCGCCGGATCGTGCGCGAGCGGAACAACGCCAGGCGGCCTGATCAGGCCGGATCGGGAACAGAGTCGAGTTGAACATCATGGACGCACCCCAGCCATCCCGTGCCGGCGAATCGGGCGACACCGTTGCCGTCATCGATATTCTGCGGATCATGCAGGCCATTCCGCACCGTTATCCGTTTCTACTGATCGATCGCGTGGTCGAGCTGGTCCGCAACGTGTCCGCGATCGGCGTGAAGAACGTGTCGGTGAATGAGGCGTTTTTCGCCGGCCACTTCCCCAACCATCCGGTGATGCCTGGTGTGATGATCATCGAAAGCATGGCGCAGACCGCCGCCGTGCTGGTGGTGGAAACCCTGGGCCCTGACGCGGCCGGCAAAGTTGTGTATTTCATGTCGATCGACGGCGCCAAGTTCCGCCGCCCGGTCGTGCCGGGCGATCAGATGCGCGTGCACGTCGTCAAGCAACGCAACCGGGGCAACGTCTGGAAGTTTCACGGCATTGCCCGGGTTGACGGGGTGGCAATGGCCGAGGCGACCTTCGCTGCGATGATCATGGAACGGGCGGCGCCAGTTTAGGACTGCCGCATTGTTGCTGCATTTTGCGTCGATACAATGCGTTACTGGTGAATTCGGAAATATGGGGCAACAATGATTGAGTTGGTTGCGGACGTTCCGGGTCATAGGGTGACGCAGACTTGTTATGATGCAGTCGGAAGGTCAGCCGCATGAAAGCAATGCCAGCCCTGGTCGTGCCGCGTCCCACCGGTGCCATCATCCATCCGACGGCCATCGTGGAGCGCGGTGCGGAACTCGGCGCGAATGTGCGAATCGGGCCATTCTGCACCGTCGGGCCGCACGCCGTGATCGAGGACGGGGCGGAACTGGTGTCGCACGTCGTTGTTGATGGGCACACCAGGATTGGCGCCGACGTTCGGCTGTTTCCGTTCTGCACCGTCGGCATGGCACCACAGGATATCAAATACAAGGGCGAACCGACGCGTTGCGAGATTGGTGCCCGCACGCAGGTGCGGGAGCATTGCACCATCCATCGCGGCACCGTCACCGGCCGGGGGTTGACGCAGGTCGGAAGCGATTGCCTGCTGATGGCGGTGGCGCATGTTGCGCACGACTGTTCAGTCGGCGATCACGTGATCATCGCGAATAATGCGGTGATGGGCGGACATGTCAGCATCGGCGACCATGCCGTGATTGGCGGCGCGGCCGCGATCCACCAGTTCGTGCGAATCGGGCGAGCCGCGATGATTGGTGGCGTCTCGGGGGTCGAGGCCGATGTGATCCCGTTTGGCAGTGTGATCGGCAACCGTGCGCATCTGGCGGGGCTGAACGTCATCGGATTGAAGCGCCGCGGCTTCGATAAGGCGCAGATCCACACGCTGCATGTGGCGTTCCGTGTGCTGTTCCGGCAGGCGGGCGTGTTCGCTCAGCGTCTGGCGGAGACCCGGGCGCTTTATGCGACGGATCCGCTGGTGGCGGAGATCCTGGCTTTCATCGATGCGCCGAGCCACCGGGGGCTGATCCGGGCGGAGTAGGGCGGCGGCGGCCATTTGACGCAGGCGGAAATCCGCCGACGGGTTCGAAACATCGGCGCATTTGAAGGCCACTTCGAAGGCAAGCGTCTCGTGATCGATAAGATCACTGTCGATACAACACCGTTTTACGAGTGACCGCGCCGGCACTTGCAAGCGCCATGTTGGCCCGCGCGGTGTCGAATCTGAAGCCGACCCGTCGAATCAGGCCTGCACCTGCCGCATCAACGCAGTCCAGCGATCAAGGATCGGCAGCACCACATCCGCTTTGGCGGACGGCATGCTGACGGCCACGCGCGTGATGCCCAGGTCGCGATAGCGCTTCAAGGTATCGGCATCCTCGGGGGACGAGAACAGCGAGATTGGATAGGTCGCCGGATCGCGGCCGGCTTCCTTCAGCATCTCCCGGAATTTCGGCACGATGGTGAAGACGTCGCTGTCCTGGCCCATCCGCCCCGCCAGCGGGATCCAGCCGTCTCCGTACCGGATCGCCCGACGAGCGGCGTGCGGGAAGGCGCCACCGACGATGACCTCGGGGTACGGCTTCTGGACCGGCTTCGGCCACGTCATCATCGGATCGAAATTGACGAACTCGCCGTGGTATTCCGCCTTTGACTTGGTCCAGATTTCCTTCATCGCCTCCACCCGCTCGCGCACCAGCTTGGCGCGGGTGGCGAAGACGGTGCCGTGGTCTTCCATTTCGTCCTGGTTCCAGCCGACGCCGATACCGAACAGGAAGCGTCCTCCCGAGACCTGATCGATCGAGGCCACCAGTTTCGCGGTCTGGATCGGGTCGCGCTGATTGACCAGGCAGACGCCGGTGCCGATCTTCAACGTTTTGGTCGCCATCGCGGCGGCGGTTAAAGTAACAAACGGGTCCATCACGTCGTAGTAATGCTTTGCCAGATCCCCGCCGCCCGGTGTCGGGGTCTTCCGGCTGAGTGGAATGTGCGAGTGTTCGGGGGCCCAGACCGACTCGAACCCGCGCGCCTCCAGCGCCTGGGCCAGTTCGGCCGGTGTCATCGAGTAGTCGGTGAAGAACATGGATGCGCCGAAATGCATGGAACTCTCCCTTGGTTTCGGGAACCCTACCGCGTCGCGTCCGCCAGTGCCACTGCCGCCGCGCCGTAATCCCTCAGCGCCCGTTGCCGGCTGACTTTGCCGCCGCGCAGGTCCGCCGCCAACGCCGCCGGATCGCGTTCGGCCGGGTCGCCGAGCCCGCCCCCGCCGGGTGTTTCCAGCCGCGTCGTTTCGCCTGCCATCAGCACGATGCTGGCGGTTTTCGACGACAATTCTTCCTCGCGGTCGGTGCCGAAATGACGGATCAGACGAGCCGTGCCGCCGGGCAGCCCGCCGTCCAGTCCGGGGGCACCCAGCACGTGCCCGTCAGAGCGCACCGAAAACACGATTCCGTCGCAGGTCGCTCTGATCTGGCGGGCGATGCCCAACCCGCCGCGAAAGCGGCCGGCGCCGCCGGAGTCTGGCACCAACGCGTACTCATCGACACGTAAAGAATATTCGTTCT
>Ga0302320_10020434_pt1 | contig 13211 bp, 4 predicted proteins | sample Bog_T0_3_FD_202130 | JGI IMG/M metagenome (GOLD analysis project Ga0302320, IMG submission 202130) | Peat permafrost microbial communities from Stordalen Mire near Abisko, Sweden - Bog_T0_3 | ecosystem: Environmental > Terrestrial > Soil > Wetlands > Peat | place: Sweden: Abisko, Stordalen Mire...
CGTTCAGCACGTCGGACTTTCTGGCTGGGCAATGCTCTAGCCGCTTCGAGACGGCGCACGGCTTCGCGGAAGTGTTCTTCTTTTTCGAGTTCCGTAGTCGTCATATTCTCTCCTCGGACTCGCGCGTTCCATAAGAAAATACCGCCGCCTAAATGAGCGATCTAATCAATTTTGCTCACCCGCTTAAAGGGCCGCTATTCCGACGCGGCCAGATCGCCAGCGATCTTCTCAAAGACCTCCACAACGACACCCAGGGTGGGTGTTATTATTGCAGCAGGCACCTTTAGAACCTGCTCAATGACCGTCGGAATTAGCTCAGCGGGAGCCTCGTTATCGTTGTCCGCCATTAGTCACCCCACGCGGTTATTATGCCGAAACGTTTGGGCGCACTATTCGTTCCAAATTAAATCAGACTATGCGAGTTTACTCGCCGCCGCTTTGCGGCTTGATGTCGCTGGTTATCATTAGCGGAAATCGAACAGCGCGGTTTACTTGAAATAGGACGACCATGAATCCAATATTGCCGATCAAGCCACGCGGCGTGCCACGCGTAAATTCCCGAACGGTACCGTATTGGATTTTTGGGTTCGGGTGCACAATAACTCTCCGGCAGACGCGCGCCCGCCGGAGCTTTGGTGGCCGGTACCGAGAAGCCAAATTGGTCGAGCATTACTTATGCTGCCCAGGGCTTCTCTTTTGCGGCGTTTCTGCCGGCCACCCGACCAAATGCGATACATTCGCCGATATTGCCGCCGCCGTTATACTGAAACCCGTATATCGAGCCGAGTTCGCCTGCCGAATACAGACGCGGGATCGGAACGCCGTGTACGTTTACGATCTGAGAATCCTTGTTTCTCCGTGGTCCGCCCTGCGTGTTCAGAACGCTCGGCGTCAGTTCCATGGCATAGTACGGCGGCGTCTGGATAGCGCTAAGCGACCCGGGTACCCGGCCGAAGTCCTCATCCTTATGGTCATTTGCAAAGCCGTTGTAGCGCTGCACGGTCGCATCGAGCCCGTCGGGTGGCAGGTTCACCGTGGCCGCGAGATCGCGGATCGTGTCGGCTTTCTTGATCCAGCCTTTATCAATCTCTCGGCTGTTGTCGTCGCTCCAGTCATAGAGGCCATAGGTAAAATCCCACCCCATCGTCCAGCCGGAAGGCTTACCGCCGATGCCGCCGGCTTTGCGGAATGTCTCGTCGAACACCATGTAAATCGGTAGCGGGCAGGGCATCTGCACCCAACGGCCGTTGCGACGGATCTTACCATGGCTGGCCATGCCGAGCGGATCGCCTTCAGCGACGAACCGCGTGCCGTCCCTGGCGACGAAAATAAAATTAGGCGTCGGCATGCGGATCATCGTCGGGACCGGCTGATCTGATGCCTTGAACAGCAAAGCGGGCCCGGAGACGTTGTCCATATGCCAAAGGTCAGCGCCAACGTCGATCGCCATGCGGATACCGTCCCCGGTGTTGTACGGGGTTCCGATCGTGGCGGAATGCGGCATGTCGTTGACGTAATTTCGGAACATCGCTTGGTTATTTTCAAATCCGCCGCAGGTTAGGACGACGGCGTTGTTCGCTTTAACGTTGATTAGCTTGCCGTTCTGTTCAGCTTCGACACCGACGATCTCCTCATCGCGTCTGATCAGGCGAACTGCGGGGGCCTCGTAAAGCGTTTGGATCTTGCGTGCGACCATCGCCGGTTCGGTTACTCCATTCCAAAGCCTAGCTTCGCCAAGTGGCCCCTTACCGTGCAAGAATTTATCCACGCAGTCAGCGCCAGGCAGGTCCGGGTATTCAGCGCCACCGTAGCGGAACGGATTCCAACCGAGTTTTTCCAGCCACGGACGGTTGGCATTCATTTCTGTCGCCCAAACCTGCAGCATGTCGTCGGGGATGTTGTCCATATACGGACCCGACATTGCCTTGAAGTAAATCTTCGCCTTCTCGACATTGTTCGGCCAGAAGACGCCGTTCCCCGCTACTTTGCTGTTGCCGCCTTTATATTTCTCTGGAGCTTTTTCCAAAATAAGCACTTTCGCTCCTGCGTCATGAGCGACGATGGCTGCCACAACGCCCGCGAATCCATAGCCGATGATCACGACGTCGGCTTCATGGTCCCAATGACGAGGAAGCGGCTGCGCTGCTGCGAAGCGTGGTGTGAGACCTACTGCGGCAAGGACGCCGGAGCCGAGCGCCGCACCCTTCAGGAGACTGCGTCTGTCAACGCGAGCATTTTGGTTCGACATTTGTTATCCTTTAGTTGTTGGGTGGGATGCCTTGCGGCTTTGGTGGATTGGGCGCCGCCTGCGGTTTGTCGTACTGCTTCACGAAAGTCTTACCCGCGTGACAGGCGGTGCAAGATATCTCTTGTGCCTTGTGCCCATGGTGGCATGTCGTGCACTTCAGATCCGTAGAGTGAGGCGAAACGTGAGGATTGGGATAATAATTGTCGGTCCGCGCAACGATTACCGGTAGCCCGCCATGGCAGGCGATGCAGGTCGTGTCCAACGCGGGAGATTTTGGCGGGTCTTCCTTATGACAGGAAATGCAAGCTAGCCCCTCGGTCTTGTGGAAATCTGCGAGGAACTGGTTCTGGACTTGCGGCTGCTGTGCCAAGAGATTAATTGGCGCTGCCAATAGCAGAATGGCAATCAGTGAGCGCCGAAGCATGCCAAATAGCTTTCTCATGCTTCTCACGCTGCAAATGTAATCGAGCTTATCGCAACGCTTGATTGGCTATTAAGTTCCACTCTGACGGATTTGTTATTGCGCCCCGCCATGTCCGTTCCGGGCTTAACGAGCATTCGCGGCGCTGCCAACGTTGCCCGCTATTATGACCTGACCGGGCCTTTTTAGACCAAGCTTTGTGAGAGAATAGCTTGGAAGGGAGTTGGTTTTACCGAGGAAGAAGTTCAGCCTTCAGCTCAATTCACGCTCGCAGGCTTCGAAATGAGGCTCAATCTTTTCGGGAGCAAAACTAAGCGGAGTGATCATTGCACGATGCCATGGCACAAAGTGATCTATTTCGCTCACTATTCCGGCTTTATGTAAATTTGTGGATTGAGCGATCATATCCGACGCTACAAGTCGAAGCGGAAGAAAATCATTTGAAATCTGCTGTCGCCGGTAACATGCAACCAAATACATCTTCCACGAATTTTTGTGTAAACGAATTTAAATCACTTGTTAGGGACTTCGCCGCATCGTGCTTTGGCCTGTTGCTCAAAGTTCCTCGTAACCCCCAATGGGCGCTAGTTACGAGTTCCACTTTGGACAACGGAAAATCATATTGTAATGGCGAAATACTACCCGCTGCTCCGCGCGTTAACGGTTAGCGTGGCTGCTCTTGTCGCGTATCCGTTAGGCGCGCTTTCGCAGGTCGCACCGAGCCAAGTGACCCCGCAAACTCTGCGGCCAACAATACCAAGCGCTCCTGGCAGCCTTCCGCAACCAGGTAGCGGCGGGCAATTGCAGGTACCGCCCGGGGCGAAGGGTTTGAGCTTCATCGTCGGACACGTCACGATCCAGGGGGCGTTTCCCGAACTTAAAAATGAGATGCGCCCTCTCGTCCAGGCGATTGAGGGGCACCGTGTCACCGTCGCCCAGATCTACGAGTTCGCCAATACTGTGGAGCAGGCCTATGCGCGCGCCGGCTTTGTACTTGTGCGGGTCACGCTACCGCCGCAGAAGTTGAACGATCACGGCGCCCTGCGCATTGTTGTTGTCGACGGTTTCATCGAAAAGGTACAAGTCGACAATGTTGCCGAGCGAGTGCGAGCGCTGGTCATAGCCCGTATGGCTTCGCTCGTCGGCCGCCGGCACATCAAGCTCGAAGAGATCGAACGGCGCCTTTTGATCGCCGGCGATGTGCCTGGGCTGCGGCTTAGGAGCACGCTGGCTCGGGGCAAGGGCGTCGGCGGCGCATTGCTGGTTCTTGAAGGTACGCATCAACTGATGACTGCGACGGTAAGCCTCGACAATCGCCTGCCTGCCTCGCTGGGAACTTGGAGTTACGGCGGCAGCGTTGCGATCAATTCGCTTTTCGGGCATGGCGAGCAGTTCTATTTTTCGGCGCAAGCGGCAGGTAGCCTCAATAACATCTTCGATCCTACCTCGCCGTTGCGGGTAGTAGGCATTGGCATTGTACTTCCGCTGGGCCTCGATGGCTGGATATTCAACCCCGAATACACTTATTCGCGCAGCGTGCCGATAACTGCTCCTGGCGGACTCGATAACATCGGTCATTTCCAGCGCTTCGCATTACGCACCTCGTATCCCGTGTTCCGTACCCGATCGCAGACATTAACCTTCAATGCAGCCTACGAGGATATCAACCAGAGCGTCGCTCTGCCGATCTTTGATACGGACCTCAACCGCGACCGCTACGGCGTGCTGCGCGGCGGCGCAAACTTCGAGACCGCACTGCCCTGGCTGAATGAATCGCTTCAGACGACGGTGGCTTTTTCGCGCGGTACCGGCGGGCGCGACGCAAATGACGCAGCCTTGTCGGGTATTCCGTTGTCGCGGCAGGGCGCCGGGCCGGCCTTCAGCAAGTTCACCGTCGATGTACACATCATCCAGCCGTTACCCGAAGGATTCCGCGCCGATCTTTATGGCCGCGCCCAAAATTCATTCCATGAGCCACTGCTGGTGTCGGAACAGTTCTCACTCGACGGCCCGCTGGCCGTATCAGCCTATCAGACCGGCACGCTAAGCGTCGATGAAGGCGGCACATTGCGCGGCGAGCTGAGCCGACCTTTCGCGGTGCCCGCTGTCGGTATTCCTTTGGTTCTATCGCCTTACATTTTTGCCTCCGGTGGATCCGGCCGCCTAAATGACCCGACGGTCCTTGAGATTGCCGCGGTCCGCGCCGGGTCCCTTGGGGCCGGCTTGCACAGCGGCCTCGACCTGCCAGGCGGATATCACGGTCTCACACTCGGCATCGAAGTGGCGCGGCAGTATTCCAACCTGCAAAATCTCACACACGCGTGGCGCTCAAATATCAGCGTTGGATTTCGGTTTTAGATTCCGCGCGTTCGACCGTATATTGCATCAGTTTTATTCGACGCGCGCGGCAGAGCAGAACACTTAAAACACCAAGACTTACGAAGCCGGACCTAGCGCGGATAACTACGTATAAACACGATCTCAATCCATCGTTACATCGTGGACATGAAACCGCCCATGCACCGGTTTGCGCATTTCCTTTTACGGGCCTGTGCTTCGTTAACTTAATCGTGCGCACGCTTCGACCTACGGCGGGCGAGCGAGCTTCGCTCGCTGTGATGACCCGGCGGCTGCTTCGATGGCGTTGCCCGACAATGCCTCCAAGCTTGCGAAGACCGCGTCGTTCGAACCTAAACGTTCGTCGAATGGTGAGCTGTCGAGAAAGCATTCGGTAGTCAGTGCAGAATCTGGTCAGGTCTACCGTGTATCGTCCGCTCGTTCTCGTTCTTGCGTTTGCGCTGTCGTTTGGAAATGTGCCGCGGGTGATGGCGCAAAACGTGCTGCCACAGGGCGGCGGTGTCGTCGGCGGCAGCGCGACCATCGGAGCGCCGGCTAACAGCGCCTTGACGATAACCCAGGGCTCGCCGAACGCCATCATCAATTGGAACTCGTTCTCGATTGGCGCGCCGAACGCCGTTACCTTCATTCAGCCGAATTCCAGCGCGGCCATGCTCAACCGGGTGACCGGCAATACGCCGTCGAACATTGCCGGGATGCTCAACGCCAATGGACAGATCTATCTCGTCAACCCGAACGGCATCGTAATCACCCTGGGCGGCACGGTTAATGCCGGCGGTGGCTTCGTCGCTTCGACGCTCGGCATCGGCAACGACGACTTCATGGCGGGCAAGCGAACCTTCACCGGTTTGGGCAGTTCGGCCGCGGTCAGCAATGCCGGCAGCATCAATGTCGGCCGCGGCGGCTTTGCTGCGCTGCTCGGCGGCACGGTATCCAATGACGGTCGCATCAGCGTGCCGCTTGGTCGCGTCGGCCTTGGCTCAGGCGAATCGATCACGCTCGACATGGCCGGCGACGGCTTCATGCAGGTCGCGGTGCCGACCGCATCGACCAGCGCCAACGGCAAGGCGCTGATCGACGTCTCCGGCCGCATCAACGCGGCCGGCGGTATAATCGAGTTGAAAGCCGCGACGGTCAAAGAGGCGATCCGCGATGTTGTCAATGTCTCGGGCAGTCTGAACGCGCGCTCCGTCTCCGGCCGCAGCGGCTCGATTACGCTGGGCGGCGGCGAGGGTGGCAACGTAAACGTGTCCGGCCGGCTCAATGTGTCGGCCGGCCGCACGACGGTCGTGACCAATGGCGGCCGCATCGCCATCACCGGCAACAAGGTCACCATCGCCGACGGCGCACGCATCCGCGCGGCGAGCAAAACCGCCAGGGGCGGCAGTATCACCGCGACTGGCAACGCGGTGTCAATCGGCGCAGCCTCGCTGATCGCCTCTGGTGCCACCGGCGGCGGCGACATTCTCATCGGCGGTGGCTTACAAGGATCGGGTCCGCTCGCGCACGCCAGTTCTGTGGACGTTGCATCCGGCGCCACACTTACCGCCAGTGCGACCGTCAACGGCAACGGCGGCCAGATCGTCGCATGGTCCGATAATTTCACAACCGTCGCCGGAACCCTGACCGCACAGGGCGCGGGCTTTGGCAACGGCGGCTATATCGAAACTTCGGGCCATTTGCTTGATGTCACTGGCGTCGCCGTCAGCGCCTCGGCACCTCACGGCACGGCGGGCATCTGGCTGCTCGACCCCTTTAATTTAAACGTCACCACCGCCACCGCGACGACGACGCCGAGCGGAACCAATCCCATCACCTATACGCCGACGGCGAACGGTACTAGCACCCTTCTTAATACCACCGTCAGCAACACCTTGAACGCCGGCACAAGCGTCATTCTGAACACCGGCTCCGGCGGTGCCGATCCTGGCAACATCACCGTCTCGTCGGTGATTTCCAAGACGACGGGCGGCGCTGCAAGCCTGACGCTGAACGCCTATGGCTCGATCATCATCAACGCCGCGATTAGCTCCAGCTCCGGCCCGATGGCGGTGACGCTCGACGCCAACAATACCGCCGCCGCCGGCGGCTATGTGAGCATCACGGCAGCGGGCTCGATCGCGACGAATGGCGGTGCCTTGATCATCGGCGGCGGTACGACGCCGCTGACCGGATCGGCAGTCGGAACGGTAGCCCAGCCGTACGGCGTCAATATCGCTGGCGCGCTGAGCGCGGGTGGCGGCGCCATTACCATCAACGGCACGGGATACAATGGCAGCGCCAACGGCAATTACGGCATCTATCAGTCTGCCACCATTGCCACGACCGGCACCGGCGCCATCACGCTCTCCGGTACCGGCGGCGGCACCGGCGCCAGCGAAATCGGTTTGTTAATCGTGGGAAACATTACCGCGGGCACCGGCAACATTTTGATCACCGGCGCGGGAGGCGGAACGGCAACCGGATCAAGCAACTCCGGCATCGTGACGAACGCCGCCACAATCAGCACCGCCGGTGCGGGCACAATCACGTTGAATGGTACGGCCACGGGCACTGGCACGGGGACAAATGGTGTCGCGGTTCAAGTGCAAGGCATGAGCGTCATTACGGCGGTGAACGGGCTCATCAGCATTACAGGCCATTCCAATACGACCATTACCGGCGCCGGAGAGTATGGTGTTTGGGTCACCGGCTCGGGCTCGACGATCGACTCCACCGGCACCGGCGGCCTGACCATCGTCGGCACGGGCGGCGGAACCGGCGCGGGCGGCTCCAATTACGGCGTCAACCTAGCCGACGCCAACGCCGTGCAATCGACCTCGACCGGCCCGATCTCGATCTCCGGCAACGGCGGCGGTGGCGCGACCGATACCGGCGGCAGCAATGCCGGCGTCTATGTCGGCGCCACGCTGTCGATTAGCGGTGCCGCGCCGCTCACAATAATCGGCGTGGGCGGCGGCGCAGGCGGCAACGGCGCTAACAATCAAGGCATCTTCATCTATGCAGGGATTTCTGATGGTGGCGGCGCCCTGTCGTTCACCGGAACCGGCGGCGCTTCGAGCGGCGCCAACAACTTCGGTATCTATCAGAATGCACTCGTAGGCTCTGCCGGTGCCGCCAACATGACCGTCTTTGGCATGGGCGGCGGCACGGGCGCGACCGAGATCGGGCTCTATCAAAATGGAAGCTACAACGGCACATCCGCCGGCGGCAATATCTCGGTCACCGGCATCGCCAGCGCGGGCGCCACCGGCGCTGGCAGCCACGGCGTGTTGTTGAATGGCTTGACGATCGGCACGACCGGCGCGGGAACCATTACGATTGCCGGCACGGCGACCGGTACCGGCATTGGCACCGGCACCTCAGGTGTCGAGGTTCTAGGCAGCGGCGCCATCACCGCCGTCAACGGCCTGATCAGCGTAACGGGGACTAACAACTCCACCGGCACGGGCGCGAACAATTACGGTGTTTATTTCGCCGGGACTGGCGGCTCAATCACCTCCTCTGGAAGTGGCGGCGTGACTGTCGTCGGCTTTGGTGGCGGAAACGGCGCCGGGGGCTCCAACTACGGCGTGTACTTCGGCACTACGAACGGCATCATCTCCGGCGCCAGCGGCGGCGCTATCAGCATCACTGGCACGGGCGGCGGCGGGTCCACCGATACCGCAGGCTCTAACGTCGGCGTGGCGTTCGGCGCCGCGCTGTCGATCACCGGCGCGGCGCCGCTCACGATCATCGGCACTGGCGGTGGTGCAGGGGGCAGCGGCGCGAACAACTACGGCATATATGTCAGCGCCGGGATTACTGCCAACGGCGGCGCCCTATCGTTCGCCGGAACCGGCGGCGCTTCGAGCGGTGCCGACAACTACGGTATTTATATGGGCGCACCCATCACCAGCAGTGGCGCCGCCAACATTACCGTCTCAGGCACGGGCGGCGGCACGGGTTCGACCGAGATCGGTCTCTACCAAAGCGGGGCCTACAACGCCACGTCTGCGGGAGGCAATATCTCGCTCACTGGCATCGCCAGCGCCGGCGCCATCGGCGCCGGCAATCAAGGTGTGTTGGTCAACGGCACGACGATCGGCACGACCGCCTCTGGAACCGTCACGATCGCCGGTACGGCGACCGGCACGGGCGCGGGAGCGGCCGTCTTCGGCGTCGAGGTGGAAGGCGGCGGCGTCATCACCGCTGTTAATGGCCTGGTCAGCGTAACCGGCCACAACACCTCCACCGGCACGGGCTCGAGCAATTACGGCGGCGTCTATATCACCGGGACTGGCAGCACGATCAGCTCCACCGGAACCGGCGGGGTGACCATAATCGGTACGGGCGGAGGCGCGGGTGCAGGGGGCAACAATTACGGCGTGAATCTGAGTGTCGCCAACGCTGTCGCCTCGACCGGCGGTGGTGCAATCAACATCAACGGGACCGGCGGCGGCGGGGCGACCGACACGGGGGGATCCAATTATGGTGTATATGTCGGGGTGGGGAGCTCGATCGCAGGTAGCGGCGGTGGCATCTCCATCACCGGCAAGGGCGGCGGTCTCTCCGGCAGCAGCGGCACCAACAATTATGGCGTATATGTTGCCGCAACGGTCACCGGCGCGGGCAGTCTGCTAACTATCACCGGCACCGGCGGGGTTTCGAGCGGCGCCGGCAATAATGGCGTCTATCAGACCGCGGCGATCAGCAATACCGGCACTGGCGCTATCACGCTTTCCGGCACCGGCGGCGGCACCGGCAATTCTCAGATCGGCTACTATACCAACGCCAACATCACTGCGGGCATCGGCATTATCTCGATCATCGGCAAGGCCGCCATCACGGCGACCGGATCGAACGATATCGGCATCAGCATTGCCGGCGGCACCACATCGACCGCCGGCGCGGGCACCCTGACGCTCGCTGGTGCGACCTATGGCAATGGCACCGGCACCACATCCTACGGCGTCCAGGTCAGTGGCGGTGGAGTGGTCAACGCGGCGGCCGGGCTCAATCAAGTCACCGGCACAAACCTCTCCACCGGCACCGGTGGCTATAATTTCGGCATCAATATCATTGGCACCGGTTCGACGATCAGCTCCACCGGTGCCGGCGGCGTCACCCTCCTCGGCTTTGGCGGCGGCGGCCCGGTTGAAAGCGGCGGCAGCAATTTCGGCGTGAGCTGGCTCGCCGCCAATGCCGTCCAATCGAGCACGACCGGCGCGATCAATATCACCGGCACCGGCGGCAGCAGCGCCGCCGACACCGGTGGCAGCAATTTCGGCGTCTTTGTCGGCGGCGCGCTCACCCTCACGAGCGCCGTTCCGCTCACCATCACCGGCACCGCCGGTGGCGGGAACGGCGCCACCAGCACCAATAATTTCGGCGTCTACCTCACCGGCGCGATCGCCGGCGCCGGCGGCGCCATCTCGATCACCGGTACCGGCGGCGCCACGAGCGGCATCAACAATGTCGGTCTCTTCGATACCACCGCCGTTTCAAATTCGGGCGCCGGCAACATCACATTGAACGGCACCGGCGCCGGGACCGGCTCCACCGCGCCGGGCGTCTATATCGCGGCCAATATCACGGCAGCCACCGGCAATATTTCGATCACAGGCGCGGGCAGCAGCACGGCGACGGGCACTAGCAACTATGGTGTTTTCGTCAACGCCGCCGTCAGCACTGGCGGCACCGGCACAATCACGCTCGTCGGCACCGCGACCGGCAACGGATCGGGCGCCAATACGGCGTCAGCGGGTGTCGTGAGCGCGAGTTCACTCACATCTGCCAATGGGCAGATCAGCATCACCGGCCACAACAATTCTACCAGCACCGCCGCCAACAATTTTGGCGTCAGCGTCGCCGGCACCGCGATCACCACGACCGGCGGCGGCGTCACAATCCTCGGCTTCGGCGGCGGCAGCGGTGCGGGCGGCTCGAATTACGGCGTCACCGGGAGCACCAACACTATCATACAATCGACCTCCGGCGGTGCGATCGCGGTCACGGGCACCGGCGGCGGCGGCGCGACCGACACCGGGGGCTCAAATTACGGCGTCAATGTCGGCGGCGCGATTGCTGGCAGCGGCGGCGGCATCTCGATCACCGGAACAGGCGGCGGCCTCGCCGGCAGCAGCGGCGCGAATAATTATGGCGTCTATGTCGTGGCAACGCTTTCCGGCGCGGGCGGCTTACTGACGATCACCGGCACCGGCGGCAATTCGAGCGGCGCCAGCAATTTCGGCATCGATCAGACCGCTACGATCTCCAATACCGGTGCTGGCGCCATCACGCTATTGGGCACGGGCGGCGGGAGCGGCATCATAGAACAAGGCGTCATATCGAACGCGAACATTACAGCCGTCACGGGGAATATCTCGGTCACCGGCGTGGCCGGCGCCAACAGCCTCTCGTCACTAGGCCTCAACCTTCAGTCCGCGACGATTAGCACCGCGGGCGCCGGAACCATCACGCTCTTTGGCAGCTCGAATCTCCTCGGATCGGGGGCAGGTGCGGATTACGGGATCGGCATCAGCACCAATGAGACTGTCCAGGCAGTAAACGGTCTGATCAGCGTCACTGGCCACAGCTTGAGCGCTGACACGGGTGGCAACGATGATGGAGTGCGAGTCTCGAACGGGGGAGTGATCGTCTCCACCGGAAACGGCGGCGTCACGGTCGTCGGCACCGGCGGTGGCACCGGCGCCGGCGGCTCGAATTACGGCGTTACCTGGAACTCCAACACCAGCATCCGATCGACCGGCGGCGGCGCGATCTCGATCACCGGCACCGGCGGCGGTGGCGCGACCGATACTGGCGGCGGCAATTACGGCGTCAATGTCGGTGGCGCGATTGCCGGCAGTGGCGGCGGCATCTCGATCATCGGCACCGGCGGCGGGCTGAACGGCAGCAGCGGCACCAACAATTACGGCGTCGATGTCGCCGCAACGGTCACCGGCGCGGGCGGCCTGCTGACGATCACCGGCACCGGCGGCGTATCAAGTGGCACCGGCAATAACGGCATTTATCAGGCCGCCGCGATCAGCAATACTGGCGCCGGCGCTATCACGCTGTCGGGCGCCGGCGGCGGCACGGGCACGACCGAGACCGGTTACAACAACACCGGCTATGCCGTCACCGCCGTAACCGGCGCAATCTCGATCGCCGGCAACAATAGCGCCGCCGGGGCCGGCAATGGCATTACGATTGCGGCGGGGGGCGCCGCTTCGACGACGGGTGCCGGCATCATCACGCTCTCCACAACCGCCGCAGCAAATATATTTCTCGGCACTTTCAGCGCCCCGGGCCTTGATCTGCTCGGGACCGGCGGTGTCTATGTGATCAGCAATACCGGAAATGCGGTGACGACCCTCGCCGGCAATACCGGCGTGGCGACCTATTCGCAGATCGGAGCGCTGACCATAGGCACGGTCGGCGTCACGGCCGGCATTGCCACGACCGGCACGCCCTGGGTTACGACGGGCGGGACGCTCACCATCGCGTCGGGCGCGACGGTTTCAGGCGCGGCACCGATTCTCGCCGCCACAGGCGCCTTCATCAATAATGACGGATCGGGCGCCGTCACCGCCGCGTCCGGCCGCTGGCTCGTCTATTCCGCTAATTCCACCGGCGACAGCTTCGGCAATCTCAACAGCAACAACGCGGCGGTGTGGAATACGGCGGCGAATGCGGCGGTCACGCCGATCAACACCCGTTATGTCTTTGCCTATCAGCCGACCGCGACTGTCACTTCGGTCAGCCTCGGCAAGATCTATGGCGTCAACGACATGGCCGCCGTAGCTATGAGCTATTCGGTCGCCGGCCTACAAAGCGTCGTCAATGCCTATACGGACACGCTGACGACAGTGACAACGGGCACGGCCTCGGTGAGCTCTGCGGGCTCGGTGGCGACGGCGACGGTGGCCGGCTCGCGCTATGCGATCACCGCGGCGGCGGGCTCCCTTGTCTCGACTAACGGCTATGCACTCGCCTATGCTAGCCCCGGCGTTCTCACGCTGACCGGAGCTGCGGCGACGATTGCCGCGACCGCGCAGACCAGGGTCTATAGCGCCGCCAATCCGACGCTGACATATACGGACACAGGCCTGGTCAACGGCGACACGCTGACCGGACTGCTGGCGACGACGGCGACCGCGACCTCCAATGTCGGCGCCTATGGCATCACCCTGGGCACGC